>Ga0209101_1000645_pt1 | contig 28335 bp, 22 predicted proteins | sample ConPoolayeCmetaG_FD_185481 | JGI IMG/M metagenome (GOLD analysis project Ga0209101, IMG submission 185481) | Hot spring microbial mat communities from California, USA to study Microbial Dark Matter (Phase II) - Cone Pool mat layer C metaG... ...
GGTTTCCATCCCGTGGCGAACCTTAAGCCCCGTTCACGGGGCTTCTCGCTGCCTTCGTGATTTGCGGGCGAGACGCCCGCGCTCCCAGATTCGCGGACGCCGTTCAGGCCGCTTCCTCTGTGGAGCGCGGGCATCTTGCCCGCATTTGTCGTTGCGGGCGGGACGCCCACGCTCCGTGTTTTGCCCCGGCGAGAAGGCCCGTGAACGGGCCTCGCGCCGTGGCGTTGGTCCACGGATACCCGGCATGAATGCCGGGCCGAAGACCGCCTACGGCGGCAAACGCCCGCAGGCAGGCGTCTTCGCACAACCTCTTGCCGGCGATCCTCGCGCTATTTTGCGCGCGGCCGAGAATGAGTTTTTTCGCCCGAAAAACATGTCATCTCAATGCGTGCGGAGTATATGTCTTCCCCGGTTACGCGAACTGCTCGGCGACGAACGGCCAGTTAACAAGGTTCCAGAAGGCCTCGACGTACTTGGGGCGGGCGTTGCGGTAGTCAATGTAGTAGGCGTGTTCCCAAACGTCGCAGGTCAGCAGGGGCTTCTTGCCAGTCGTCAACGGGCAACCGGCGTTGCTAGTGCTCTCGATGGCAAGCTTCCCGTCGGCGTCGCGAACTAGCCAAGCCCATCCCGATCCAAAAGTCCCCACCGCCGTGCTGCTGAACTTCTCCTTGAATTGGGCGAACGAACCGAACGCCGCCGCGATGGCTGCCGCCAAGGCCCCGGTAGGCTCGCCGCCACCTTTCGGGCTCAGGCAATTCCAATAGAAGGTGTGGTTCCACACCTGGGCCGCGTTATTGAAAATCGCGCCCGAGGATTTTTTCACGATTTCTTCCAAGGATAAGTTCTCAAATTCCGTTCCTGGGATGAGCTTGTTCAGGTTGGCCACATATGCCGCGTGGTGTTTGCCGTAGTGATACTCGATCGTCTCCGCGGAGATGTGGGGAGCCAAAGCGTCTTTGGCGTAAGGGAGTTCGGGCAATTTGTGTTCCATGAATCGCTCCTTTCAGACGGAATCTGATATGCAGTGGAGTCGCGAAACGCGCTCACGACGCCGTCGCGACACGCCCATCACCATACAGAAACCGCCGAATACATCAATACCCCGCAATGTGCCTACGTGATTCCACTCGCGCCCACATCAGCCGACCGGCCTTCGGCTATAGTGCGAGAGAAGACCGCTGCGATGCCTCTCGTCGCTAAAACGCCCAATCGACAGAATGGGGTATCTGGGTTGTTTGCGATCTTTTGATTTGTCTCTCCAAGACGACGCTGCCAGCCGCCTGCGGCCTCGAAGCCATCCCACCGAGGGTCTTGTTTCCACACGCGTTGACATCGCGGGAGTGAAGGCCAATAAATATCCACAAAAGGGGGGCATGGTTTCACCCGATGATAGCCCAAAGCCCGGGAGCGATCTTGCCGGGTTTGTGACGATGACCTACAATCCGCCATCCCGGCAATGAACCCACGGAAGTGCAAATGCGTATAGTAGGCTGTTGGGTAGCTTGGCCGGCTCAAACGGCCTTGGAAGGATCGGAAAACGATTCGTCGGCAAAACTAGACGAGTGCCGATAGAACGGCGAACCCGGCTTGGCAAGTTCGGCTTGGCGATGCGATAATGAACGCATCACAAACGCTACAGGTCGCCAGGAATCGCTTGACGAATTAACAGGGCGTTTTGGGCTTTGGTTGAGCGCGGTCGGAGGTGTCGGCCGATGAGTTTCGTGCGAGTGTTTCCCACGGAATGGGGCCTCATCGCACGGTGCTTTTCGGATAGCCCGCGGCACCTTGCCCCATAAGCTAGAGTTGACAGGAAGGGAACACACGTTTCTTTGCTCGTTGGCTTCGCAGTCGATTCAGGCGAGCGAAGGGAGGATGGCGATGCACGTCTACGGCCCAGCGCATTTACACGGTCCCCAGCCCATCAATCCACCGCACACCGCCCGGATGCAACCTCCCGGGCCGGCCGCGGGGTCCGCCCCGATCCAGGACGAACTTCAGTTGTCCGAGGCCGGGCAGTTGATGAGCAAGGCGCACGAGTTGCCGGACATCCGCTGGGACCGGGTCAACCAGATTCGGGCCCAAATAGCCGACGGGACTTACGAGACGGACGAGAAACTCCGCATCGCGATCGGTCGGCTGTTCGACGAAATAGGTTAACGGCTTCACCATGGCCGGCCGCCGTAATTCGGACTTTTCGTTGCGATCCGTGCAGGTGGCGATGACGCCCGGCGAGCGATTCGCCGAGTTCCTCCGGACGGCCGGCAAGCGGCTCACTTCCCAGCGGCGATCCATCGTGGAGCAAGTCTTCAGCCACCACGATCATTTCGACGCCGACGAATTGATGGGCCACCTGGCCGACCTCATTTCCCAACGCAAGCTGAGCCGCCCCACGGTCTACCGCACGCTGAGCGAACTGGTTCAGGCGGGGTTATTGCGGAAGATGACTCTCGGGGGCCGTAGCGTGTACGAACACGAATACGGCTACCCCAGCCACGACCATCTTTACTGTCAGTCCTGCAACCGCCTCATCGAGTTTCACAGCGCCGCCTTGGAGAGGCTCCGCGACGCCGTCGCCCGAGAGCACGATTTCCAGGTCCTTTCCCACCGCATGTTCATCACGGGCCACTGCGCAGCCTGCCGGCGGGGCAAGGCGGACCAAAGCTGAAATGAAGCATCGAAGCGTTCGGGCGTTTCTGCTGATGGGAAGCCGGCGGCAGCCGCTCGCGGACAAGCTGTCTTTTGGGGGACGATTGTTCCGGCCGCATCGTCTGATGGTTAGTCGTCGGACAAAGCTGGCCGGCTCGCCTTCTTCTTTGCTTCTTCCACCCTGAGGCCGTGGCTTCGCAACAAGGCGTGGAAATTGGGCCGTTTCATCCCCACGTTCTCGGCGGCTTGAGTGATGTTGTACCCGCATCGTTCGAGCGCCGCGATCAAGAACCGTCGTTCAAGCTCGCGGGTCATTGTTCGTTTCAGCCGCCTCAACTCTTCCCACGTTCGAGGAGTTTCCGCGGGGCAGTCAGGCTCGCCCTCGCGAAGTTCAGGCGGCAAGTGTTGCGCTTCGATCCGCAGGCCCCCATAAAGCACGGCCAGCCGTTCGACAATGTTCCGAAGCTCGCGGACGTTGCCTGGCCAGTGGTAGGCTTCCATGCAGCGCATCGCATCCGGCGAGAAACCGCCGCAGGGAACGCCCATTTGCCAGCAAAATCGCCGCAGGAAGACCGAAGCCAGCAAAGGGATGTCACCCCGGCGTTCCCGAAGCGGGGGCAACAGGATGGGCACGACGTTGAGCCGGTAGTAAAGATCGGCGCGGAATTCCCCGACTTTCACCATCTCGGCCAGGACCCGGTTCGTGGTGCCCACCAGGCGGATGTCGATTTCGTGTTCGGCCGTATCGCCCACCTTGCGGACCTTGCGGCTTTCCAACACGCGGAGCAGTTTCCTTTGTGTTTCCGGGCTCAAGTTCGCCACTTCGTCCAACAGGAGCGTGCCGCGATGGGCCACCTCGAACAGCCCCTGCTTGGTGGCAATCGCGCCCGAAAACGAGCCTTTGGTGTGCCCGAACAACTCGCTTTCCAGCAGGGTGGGGGCCAAGGCCGTGCAATCGCAGGCCAAGAACGGGAAATCCCGGCGACGACTATGCCGATGAATTGCCCGCGCCACCATTTCCTTGCCCGTTCCGCTCTCGCCGGTGATCAAAACCGTGCTATCGACCGGAGCGATCCGCCGAATCAATGAGAAGATCTCGTGCATCTGGGCACATTGCGAGATCATCCCCTCGAATCCCTCAGGCTCGTGCGTTGGCGGCGCGGGAGCGGTTTCCATCGGGGCGTCTCCGTCGAACGAATGAAGGATACTATCCGATTCTACCTGAAGTTGCGGGCTATCGCACGAGGGCACACCGCCGAGAAACATCGCGTTTGCGGGAGGGAAAGCCCCCGAGCGGTCGTGGTTTCTCGACTTCCCAGGCGTCAGCGGCGGGCAGAGAAAGTCTGGCAGAATTTTCGGCAGAAGTTTTCCGCGGGCGGCGCGTGCCTGTTTGTCCACGCGCTTGTCACTATTGGACCGCGGGCGCGGTTCGCCCTGGACCTTATCCCGAAACGGAAGCCTTCCCTCTCGGCTGACACCGAGCACCCGATAGCGGCCAGAGACAAGTTTTCTTCCTCGTCGGCGGAAGAAGTGACTCCCGTTGGGTGGCTAGAGAACGCTCGCCGCCGGCCTGGAAGAGAGAAACCCCGAGCGCCTCGCGGAGCCCGTCGAGCTACAGCCGCCGACGCCCTACGACCGCGTGGCGGCCACGTCCCCGTTCTGCCCGCCGCGGATGCGGAGCTTGGGAACCTCGACGGTGACGGTGGTATGCGGCTCGACCGATCGGGTCAGCCACACGCTGGACCCAATGACCGAATCGTGGCCAATCACGGTTTTTCCGCCCAGGATCGTGGCGTTGGCGTAGATGACCACCCGATCTTGGATCGTCGGGTGGCGTTTGGTCCCCCGAACCAGGTTGCCGTCCGCGTCGGTGGCAAAGCTCAGCGCGCCGAGGGTCACGCCCTGATAGAGCTTGACCCAGTCGCCAATTTCACACGTCTCGCCAATCACCACGCCGGTGCCGTGGTCGATGAAGAAGTGTTTGCCGATCTTGGCGCCGGGATGGATATCGATGCCTGTCCTACTATGGGCCCACTCCGTCATCATGCGCGGGATGAGCGGCACGCCCAGCTCGTGCAACAGATGGGCAAGCCGATAGACAGTCACCGCTTCCAGGCCGGGATAGCACAGGACGACTTCGTCGAGCGACTTGCAGGCGGGATCGCCGGCATAAGCGGCCTCGACGTCCAGCGCCAACACGCGCCGCAGCTCGGGCAGTTGCTCGAGGAATTGGAGCGTGATGGCCTGGCCCATCGCCTCGAAATCGGCCCGCTGTTGGAAATTGCATTTCGCCCCCTTGCCTGCCTCATGGCACAAGGCCCGGGCGATCTGCCCAGTCAGCTTGTCGTGCAGGTTGTCGATCAAGTCGCCGACGTGATACTCGACGTTGCCAAGGTGCAGCCCGTCGCGACGGCGGTAACCAGGATAAAGCACCTCCTTCAGCGACTCGGTGGAGGCGATGATCGTTTCGTAGTTGGGAAGCGAGCAATATCCCAAATGACAGATGGAACCGACTTCCGAGTAGGTTTCGACCAGTCGTTCGGTGAGGTTGGGAAGGCGTTCCTTCAAGCGAAAGTCCGTTGCCATGGCGTCAAGCTCCCTCGCCCTATCCGCTGAACGCGCGGGCGGAAAATAAAGAGATTTTATGGGGAAACACGCAACAAGCCCGGTCTAAACGACCGGACCCGTACAGGAGCATTGACATCGCCCTCGTCGAGTGCGAACCATCGCTTGAATCCCCCAGAACGGCCTTTGGCGACGAATCGTACGGGTCTTGCCGGCAAAAAGCAACTCTCCCTGGTTTAGTTTTCGGCCCGAACTGAAGCGAGAATTGATACGACCCTAACATAATCCGCCGACCCAAGATTCTTGGATTCTGAACGTCGCCGGTTGGACAGTCGGGTTTTGGAGATGCCAAGGGCCTACCGCGGGTCGCGGGTTCGCGGAGGGAATCCACTCGTGTGAGGGGGGCGGCTGTGCTCGGAACGACAAGGCTTGCCTGATTTTGGGCTGGCCGCTTCAAGCAGCTTCCGCATCTTCCGCGTCGGGCTCCTCGAAGAATTGCACCAGGTCGCCTCGTTCGTCAAAAGGGCTGGAACGCCCTTGAAGCGGACCGGGGACCGCGGGCCGCCCGAGAGGTTCTTCGCTGCTCGGTGTCGGGCTGGGGGCCGCCGGTTCGGAATCGTCGCCCTCCCAAGGTGGAAGCGGCTCCATCAAAGGAGGGTGCGGCGAATCAATTTCTCCCGAACTCGGTGGAACTAGCGCCTGGCCTGCCGGTTCAGCCGACGTCTCGGGCGGCGGGGGTTCGTCGCGTGCCACAAGCTCCGCTGGCGGTTCCTCAACAGGTTTCTTTCGCGGCGGCCGAGAGGTCGTCTTGCGCGGCGTCGGCGTCGCCCGGCGGACCTCGCCGCGCTCTGGCAGTTCATGGACTTCCACGTGGAGCGACCGGAAGATGTGGGCGATGTGCTCGTGGCAAGTAAACACCAAAAGTTGATGGCCGGCCGCGGCAAAATCGCGGAGCACTCCGGCCGCGGCCTTTGCCCGCTGCGCGTCAAAGTTGACCAACACGTCATCGAGCACCAAAGGCAGGTGCGCGCCGCGCCGGGCATAACTGGCCGCCAAGGCCAGCCGCAAGCAGAGGAACAATTGTTCCCGAGTGCCACGCGAGAGCGTCTCAACCGAGAACGTCCGTTGCTCGTCGTCGTTGAGCACGAGCACGTCTTCGTCCAGCGGCGTCCAGACGCGGCGGTAGCGTCCTTGGGTCATCCGTTCCAGATAGGTCGAGGCCTCCTGCAAGGTTTCCGGCTGCCGGGTGCGCTCGTAGGTCTTGCGCACGTGCTCCAAGACCTGGTGGGCAAGCGCCAGCACTTGCCAGCGGCGGATCGCGTCGTCCAGCCGTTTTTCGACCGTCGCAAGTTCCAAGCGTTTGGCGACCGGAGCGCGATTCTCCGCCAGACCCTTCGTCTGCTCGGCCAATTGTCCTCGAAGCTCGTAGTGCTGCTTCAATTGCGCCGCGCATGACTCCAGGCGTTTCTGGAGTTGCTCTCGGCGGATTTCCAGGCTCGGCCCCTGAGGATCGTCCACCTGCTGGTGGACTTCTTCCTCGGAGCAAAAGCCGGCGAGGGCGGCGTCGATCTCGCGTTGGAGCGCGTCGCGCCGGGCACGGAGTTCCAAAGCCCGGGCTTGATCAGCCGCGAGGCGGCGGAACTCGACCTCGTCCGCCACCCCCACACGGTCCAACAGAAGGCGTTTCAGCCGCTTCAATCTTACCAGGCCGAGTTTGGCGCGGAGTCGCTTGGGTCGCATTTGCCGGGCCTGGCGGAGCAGCTCTTGGCGGCGTTTCCAGCGTGCTTCCTCGGCCCGGAGCCGCTCGACCAGGGCCCGGACCCGTTCCACCGGCGACCGGCCCGCCTCCTTCACCCCCAACTCCTCGACAAGTTGATCGATCCGCGTGGTGAGGCTTTCCAGCTCGGCCGAGCGATGCTCCAGCTCCTCGCGGCGTCGTTGGATGCGTTCGTGGAGTTCCTTGATTTCGCCGGCGTGCGCGGCCAACTGGCGGACTTGCTTGGGCGAGACGCCCTTGGGAAATCCGGCGGCCGCGACTGCTTCTTCCCAGCGTCGACGAGCATTGGCCAGGTCGGTCTCGGCCTCCTTCAGGCGGGAAGCGATGGCCTCGGTCTCCTGTCGCGCGGTCTCGCGCTGGGCGTCGAGGGGGACGAGTTCCTCCAGCGCGGCCAACTCCCGTTCCGCGGCCTGGAGCCGGTCCTCGAGCGATCCCGGCGCCCGCGGCAACTGCCGATCGAGCGACTCGCGTTCCTCCTGCGTCTGTTTGATTTGGGCGCGGACGGCGCGGAGTTGGTCCTGGCACTGTTCGAGGCGTCGCGCGTTGGCCCGTTCCAGGAAAAGCTTCAGCGCGATGGAGACGCCCGTGAACACCACGCCGAACGACGTCATCGGCCAACCCAACGAGCCAACCAGCGACGTGGGGCTGAACACGTTCCAGATCGTCAACAGCACCAGCAAGACGCCCGTGATGAACAGCCCGCCCAGGGCCGTCAGGATCCAACCCGGGAGCATCTGCTGGTCCAGCAGCGTGCGCCGCTGGTCGTCCAGCTCTTCGCGGAGGCGTTGCATCTGGGCCAGGCGGCGTTCGACCTGGATGCGGCGGCGCAATTGGGCCACCAGCGCGCCGAGCCGTTCCGTGGCGGCGCTGAGTTGCTTCTCCCCGCGAGCGTCGAGCGAGGATTGCAACTGGGCGGCAAGCGACTGCTGCATTTTTTCGCCGGCCGCCGCCTGGGCACGCAACTCCTCGAGTCGCTCCGTGCAGCGGCGGACCTCGCGGGCGACCGGCCGCAGAACCCCGATCGCCCGAGGCGAGAAGGACGGCAGGCTGCCCTCGGGCAACCGCAATCGGTCGCCATGGGTCTTCCATTCGTTCTCGGCCGCGGCGATTTCGGTTTCCAGTTCCAGCACGCGGTCTTCCAAAGACCGGATCCAATCCTCCTGCTCGGCCAAGGCCTCGATGCGAGGGCCTTGACGGAGCACGGCGGCGTCGACCTTTTCGGCCTCCGCGTCGCGCCGCAGGCGTTGGAACTCGTGGAGCAATTCCTCCCAGTGCCGCTGCCGCTTCTCGATGGCCTCGTTGATGCGGTCCAAGCGGGAAACATCGGCCTCGGGCAAGGCGTCGACTTTGCCCAGCGACGCGAGCTGCTCATCCAACGCGCGGCGTTTTTCCAGCCGCGGCCGGATCGACTGGCCTGTTTCGACAATCCGCAACTGCCGCGCAAGCTGACGGCTTTCCTCTTCGAGTTGGGCGGTCTCGCGGTCCACCTGATCGCGTTCGCCGGCCAACCGCGCGTAGCGGCTGCCCAGCGAGCCGAGGCGCTCGATCTCGGCCTGGAGACGCTCTCGTTCCGCCAGCAATTGGGTCACCTGGCATTGCCCGCCGGCGGCGTCGATGAGCCGATTGCGCGAACCTCGCAGTTCCCGCATCACGTCGATCAGCGACACGCGGTCCAGCCCGACGCTCAGGTTATAGAGCAGGGCCGCGGCTTGCGTGTCGTTGAGCGTGGCGAGTTCCTGGAGTTCCTCCAGGCCTACGGCAAAAACATTGTTGAAAATCGCCTCGTCGACGTTGCAGAGGATGGCGGGCAGGATCGCGGGCGCGTGCTGGAACCCATCGGCCCCGACCACGTGAAAGTCGTCGCTGGCGCCGCCTTGGCCCGACCGATCGAAGCGGCTGAGGCGAAACTCGCCCTGGGGACCGCGAATCCACAGCGACCCACCGGCCGCGCCGCCGTGGCGGGGCGGGAGATAGCGCCGGCGCTCGGGCGTCCAGCCGTAGAGAACCGCGCGGATAAATTGCATCAGCGTGGTTTTGCCGGCCTCGTTCGGGCCGAAGAACACGTTCAACCCATCGTCCAGGCCGTCCAGGCGAAGCCCAGTCCAGACGCCAAACCCTTCCACTTCGAGGGCGGTAATCTTCACGGCGTGGGATCCTCCCCGCTCAGCAGGTCGCAGCCCAGCATGGCCGCCTCGCGCACGATCTGATCGCGTCGGGGACCGGGCCCAAGCACGGCCGCCGACGCCAGCGGACCGGCGCGCTGCGACTCGGACAAGTACTCCTCCAACGCCAAAGGCTCGTCCGAATCCTCTTGGCGCCGGCGCAGTTCCCGCAGAAAGTCGCCCAGAATCGTCTGTTGCTCGTACCACGAAGCGGGCAAGATGGGCGGCGGCTCGGCGGTCAATTCAAGGCTCCAGACCGCCGGCGATCCAAAACCGTGTTCGCTGCGCAAGGACTCCAGCAAGCTCCCGGCCAGGCTGCCCCGCCGTAGTTCCGCCAGAAGCGGACCTTCGCCGACCACCTTCCACGAAACCATCAGTTCCACGCCCGGGTTCGACTGCCGCAGGGCCTCGATGCGGTCCACGATCCGAGATTCCAATTCCTTCCGCGACATGGTCGGCTCCACCATCACGCGCTCGCTCTGCCACCGCAACACGTCGCATGGCGCAAAGGTGGTTCGCGCTCGGCGCTGGGGATCGACGTGAACCACGGTGCAACCGTGGGGGCCGATCTGGCCTGGCTCGCGTCCTTGCGGCGTGCCAGGCCAGTGGATCGTTCGCGGGTCGCTTACGAGGGTGTTGCGGGCGTGGCTGCCACCCAAGGCCCAGTAATCGATCGTACCCAGGCGGAGAAAATCTCCCGCGCCGCCTTGGCCCGCGGGCTTTCCCTCCTCCAAAGTCTCTGGCTCGCGATGCACGACGGCAATCGTAAACAATCCCTCGGATGCCACGGCGAAATCCGTCCAAGCCGTCGCCTGGCCCGGCTGCCAGCTCACGCCAGCCACGTTTGCCAGCGGCCTGCCGTCGCGCCGGTGGGTGAAAAGTTCGATCCGCTGGGCGGGGAATCGATGGACGTTGTCGGGCAGTCGGAAGGAGGCGGGCCAGGCCTCGGGCGGGTCCACCCCGCCGCCGGCCCAGTAGACCGCAATCCCCCGCTCGGCCAACCGCTCGAACTGTTCGACGAGAAAAAGCGGACCTCGCGGACCAGTCTGTTGCGGATGGAGCACGTCGCCCGACAAAACCAGAAAGTCCGCTTCCTCGGCAAGCACGACGGCGAAGACTCGCTCCGCTGCCCAAAACGCGCTCTCGATAAAGACTTCCCTGAGATGTTCCGGGACCTCGGCAACCCCAAAGGGCGGCAACTCCAAGTGCAAGTCCGAGGCGTGAACGAACCGCAACGGCATTTGGGACATGGAAGCCTCCCTGCCCGTCAGAATCTGCCCACGCTTGCCGCGAGCTTACCAACCTCCCCAGCGGCGCCACTTTGCTCCTTGGTCGTTGAGCAATCGCCGCCGCCGACTCCACTCAGAATCTACTCCCCCTGCCCACGATATGACGCGCGGAGAGGGAGTCTTTTGCTATTGGCCATGGGTTTCCCAATCGGAGTGGACCCCTTGGACCCCATAGTTTAGCCGGAAACACCAATTTCTACCACCTTGAAAAACGACACTGAAAACGGAAAACATGACGGCTACGAAAGACGGGAAAACTGGGAAGCGTGAAGCTCTTTTCCTCTGCGTCACCATGACCCCTCAAAATGGCGTATCATGCAACCCAATATAGGAAGACAACCCGTGCAACGCGAGCGCACGCCGCGCGGGCCTTCAAGCGAAAACGCCGGCGCCGTTTGGGAACAGGCTCTAAAACTTGGCGCCTATCCCCCCTCTCCCGCTTGCGAGAGAGGGGCAGGGGGTGAGGGTGGCCGGAATCGCAGCGTGTTTTTTGAGGCCGATCCCGATGCGCGCCCGACGATATCCTAGCCCTTCCCCGGAGGGAAAGGCGACTTTCAGACAAGCTCTTAGCGAACTCCCCCGATTCTCGTCTTGATCCATCGATACACTGGGCCAACGACGCTTCGAGCAATCTTCAAGCCCACGTGGATTGACGCCCGAAATGGAGCAAGCATCTGATATCGCAAACGCGGCCAGCGAGTACGATTTCGCTGCCGGATGGCGATGGCCGTTTCACTGCTCCGAACCGCTCGGCGAGGCATGTATTTCTCGATGATCCGCATGCGCCAGGCGAACGCGGCGACTTCGTTGTAGTCGCGCATGACCCTTCGCCAGCCGGCGGCGGCGATTTCGCGTCGCTCGCGGTCGTGGGCAAGGTAGTAGCGGCACAGGTCGATGCACTCCTCGACCGAGTCGAATCCCACGACTTCCTTGCCCAGCTCGTAAACGGCGCCCAGATGACGCTTGTTGTCGCAGATTTGCATCACTCCGTTGGCTGGGAGTTGGAAGAGGCGGACGTTGATCGGGCCGGTGGAATTGTGGAAATTGGGCCCGATCTTGGCCCGGCGCAGCAGGGCCAGGTCCTGCCCGACCGGCAAATAGCCTCGCGGCCATCCCCGTCCATAAAAATGGCCGTCAGGAAACGCCGCGGCCATTTTTTCCATCCGCGCGCGTCGCGGCGGGCTGAGCCGGTCGATGAGCATCACCAGATCGATGTCGCGTTGGCCTTCGAGGATGTCGATTTCCCGCAACGTCGGGTCGTAGGTCCCCGGCAACAAGCCCAGCGGCGCCCACTCGGCGTGGCGAACGCCCCAGGAGCGATAGGTCTCGACCTCGGCCACGTTGCCGACCAGGCACAAATCATAAGCCGCCGCGACGGGGCGAGAGAGGATCGCCGAACTCTCGGGATCATCAAAACACTGGAACACGGTGAACACGCCGAGGCGGGCGACAAAGTCGGGATGAAGATTGATCCCCGAACCGTTGAGCAACACATCGCATCCTTGCAGGCGTTCTTCGAGCCGCTCGTACATCGACAACAGCTCGCGGTCGCCGCGGCGCCACCGCGCATCGAGTTCGCGGAAGGTCAAGTGGGGGCCGGGCGGATTGAGCGTCAGGCAGAAGCCCTCGACGTCGTACCCGTGTCGCCGCAGGATGTCGATCAGCCGCAGCGAGATCTGCTCCGCGTCGCCCGACGGCGAACGGTAGTAGGGATAACCGTGCAGGACCTTCACGGGACCAATCCGAACCAATCTCGGTGGAACATAATGTGCGGCAGGCTTGGGCGCGGCTCGGGCGGCGGGCCGGTTTGGGTTCCGACCCGCCCGGTCGCGACGTCCCCCTCGCCCGGGAATTTCTAAGAGCCTATCCCGAAAGCCCCCTTTCCCTTCGGCGACGGGGCAAGGCAAGGGCAAACGCGCATCAGCATCGGCCTGAAAGACCCGTTGCGATTTCAGCCGCCCTCACCCCCGGCCCCTCTCCCGCAAGCGGGAGAGGGGAGGTTGTAGGATAGGCTCTAAGCCTTCTGTTCCTTCTTGTCGAACGAGGCGTCGAAGGCGCGGGCACTGGGGGCGAAGTCGAGCTTGCGGACGTAGTCGAGGGCCTCCTTCGCGCCGTGTTCGCGATCCATGCCGCTGTCTTCCCATTCGACGGAGAGCGGGCCTTGGTAACCGATGTCGTTCAGCGCGCGGATGATCTCCTCGAAATTCACGCCGCCGCGACCTAGCGAGCGGAAGTCCCAGCCGCGCCGCGGATCGCCGAAGTTCAAATGGCTGGCCAGGATGCCGGCCGTGCCGTCGAGCCGGACGATGGCGTCCTTCATGTGGACGTGGAAGATCCGGTCGGGGAATTTGCGGATGAACAAGGCCGGATTCATTCCCTGCCAGATCAAGTGGCTGGGGTCGAAATTGAAGCCGAACTCCGGCCGCCAGTCCAGCGCTTCCAAGGCCCGTTGGGCCGTGTAGATGTCGAAAGCGATTTCCGTGGGATGGACTTCCAGGGCGAATTTGACGCCGCATTCCTTGAACACGTCGAGGATGGGGTGGAACCGTTCGGCGAGGAGCTTGAACCCGTCGTCGATCATTTTCGCCGGGACCGGAGGAAACGAGTAAAGCAAGTGCCAGATGCTCGACCCGGTGAAGCCGTTCACCACGCCCACCCCCAGCCGTTTGGCCGCGCGGGCGGTCTGTTTCAACTCCTCGATCGCCCTCTGATTCACGCCCGCGGGATCGCCGTCGCCCCAGACGTACGGCGGCAACACGGCTTTGTGGCGCTCGTCGATGATGTCCAGCACCGCTTGACCGACCAGATGGTTGGAAATCGAGAACACTTTCATCCCGTATTGGTCCAGCAGGGCCCGCTTCCGCGCGCAATAGCCCTCGTCGGCCATGGCTTTGTCGACCTCGAAATGGTCGCCCCAACAGGCCAGTTCCAGCCCGTCGAAACCCCACGCCTTGCACTTTTGGGCCAGGACTTCCAGCGGCAGGTCGGCCCACTGACCTGTACACAACGTAACCGGTCGCGTCATGGATGTGCTCCTTGGATGCAGGTGGACGCTAATCTGTTGAAAGTCTGTTGCAATCGCAACTCACGCAAGGACACCGTTCACCGGGACTGTCCCCGTGTACGGTCACGTTATTTCTTCTTCTGCTCCTCCTTGTCGAAGGCGGCGTCGAAGGCCACGCGGCTCGGTTCGAAGTCGATCCGTTTGACGAACTCGCAGGCCTCCTTGGCGCCGTGGTCGCGGTCCATGCCGCTGTCTTCCCATTCGACCGACAGGGGGCCTTGGTAACCGATCTCGTTCAATGCCCGAATGATCTCCTCGAAATTCACGCCGCCGCGTCCGAGCGAGCGGAAGTCCCATCCCCGTCGTGGATCGCCGAAATTGAGATGACTGGACAGGATGCCGCTTTTGCCGTTGAGTTTGACGATTGCGTCCTTCATGTGAACGTGGTAAATCCGATCGGGAAACGCGCGGATGAACTCCACCGGATCGACTCCCTGCCAAATCAGGTGGCTGGGGTCGAAGTTGAAGCCGAACTCCTCGCGGCGATCCAAGGCGTCGAGGGCCCGTTGGGCCGTGTACAGATCGAAGGCGATTTCCGTGGGATGGACTTCCAGGGCGAACTTGACCCCGCAATCGCCAAACACGTCGAGGATCGGGTGGAACCGCTCGGCCAGCAGCTTGAAGCCGTCGTCGATCATTTTCGGTGGGACCGGCGGAAACGAGTAGAGCAAGTGCCAGATGCTCGAACCCGTGAAGCCGTTGACCACGCCCACTCCGAGCCGCTGCGCCGCCCTGGCCGTGGCCTTCAGCTCCTCGGCGGCACGCTGATTCACGGCGGCCGGGTCGCCGTCGCCCCAGACGTGAGGCGGCAAGATCGCCTGATGCCGGGAATCGATGATGTCGAGCACCGCCTGGCCGACCAGATGCGAACTGATCGCGAAGACTTGCAAATTGTACTTCTCCAGCAACTTGCGTTTGTTGAGGCAGTACTGCTCGTCGGCCAACGCCTTGGGAACCTCGAAGTGGTCGCCCCAGCACGCCAATTCCAATCCATCGAAGCCGAATTCGCGGCACTTCGCGGCCAAGGTTTCCAGGGTAAGATCGGCCCATTGTCCGGTGAACATTGTAACGGGGCGTGGCATCGAGCACTCCTTCTAAATCGGCCAGGAAAAGTCTCAACGTGGCGAACGCAGAGGCCGCCGTTTGCGAGTCGCGACCTCCCCCGACATTGTGCCTGGCGAAGGGTTCCCGTGCAACCCCCGGGCATGAGCCGCTACGGGGTTCCCGTGGGCGCGGAGTGGGATGGTTCCCGGAGCCTGCCCAATGGGCCAGGCACGGCGGCGGTCGGGAGGCGAGCCACGGATCGAGAAAGGAGGGGGGCGTCATGGTTGCCGCGCAACCACGACCCAGCCGCCCGCTGGCCACCCAGCGGACTACCTCGCCCGGAAAACAACACGCTCACGCATTAGTCCCCTCGCGGACGGCGTCGAGAAAGATCTTTTCGAGGGAATTTTGGGCGGGGACGAGGGCGCGGATTCCCACGCCGTCCTCGCCCGCCCACGCCCACACCCGCTGGAGCACGCTTTCGTCGGCGGCAACGAATGCCAGGGTGTCGGCCGCTTCGGACTCCACGGAAAGCCCTCCTCGTCGCATGCGGTCGGCCAACGGACCGGCCTGGCCCAACACCCGCACGCGCCAGATCGGCGAGGTGGGCCTGCGGAGCGTTTCGAGCCGGTCGACGACGCGGACGCGGCCCTTGGACAGGATAACCACGGTGTCGCAGATTTCCTGCACGTCGGGGAGGATGTGGGTGGAGATGAGCACCGATTTGCCCATCCGTTGCGCCAGGATACGCACGCGGCCCAGCATGGCCTCGCGTTCCTCGGGATCCAGGCCGGAAGTCGGCTCGTCGAGGATCAATAGCGGCGGATCGTGGACGATTGCCTGGGCGAACTTCAGCTTTTGCTTCATGCCCGACGAATAGGTCTCCACGTTCCGATAGCGTTCCTCTTCCGCGCCGCAAAAATCCAGGATCTCATGCGCCCGGCGGAGGGCCTCGATCGAGGGTAGTCCGGAAAGCCGGGCCATGAAACGCACCACCTCGACGCCCGGCAATCCCGCCAGATAGCAATCGTCCTCGGGCAAGTAACCCACGCGGGCGCGGATCTGGCGAAATCCCTTGCCGAGCGGAAACCCCAGCACGCGGCCCGCGCCGCGAGTGACCCGCACCAGGCCCATCAGCACCTTGATGAGCGTGGACTTGCCGGCGCCGTTCGGGCCTAAAAGCCCAATCACTCCCGGCTGGAGCGACAGCGACACTTCGTCCAGCGCGCGGATTCGCCCATAGTCCTTGGTAATGCCCTCCAACGTAATCACTTCGTCCATGATGTCTTTTGGGGTCTTTGTTCGTAACATGCGGGCGCCGTGCGCGCATGTCGTTTAGTAGTGTACAATGATTATCCATGGTTCTCTGGAAAATTTCCAGGACTTTGCCCAGGTTGTACACGTGTCCAAGTTTTTGGCTGCGACGGCCGGCCGCGACCAGAAAAGTCGCACACGGGTACAACGTAGGCAAAACACCCGCCTTTCTCAAGAAATAATGGCAAAAACAATGGCTGATTGTGTACACTACTCAATTCGCGCACGGCCCGAATGTTGCGAACTATACTCCGCACGCATTGAGATGACATGTTTTTCGGGCAAAAAGGACTCATTCTCGGCTGCGCGGAAAATAGCGTGAGGATCGCCGGCACGGGGTTGTGCGAAGACGCCCGCCTGCGGGCGTTTGCCGCCGTAGGCGGTCTTCGGCCCGGCATTCATGCCGGGTATCCATGGACCAACGCCACGGCGCGAGGCCCGTTGACGGGCCTTCTCGCTGGGGCAAAACACGGAGCGCGGGCGTCCCGCCCGCAAAACATGGAGCGCGGGCGTCCCGCCCGCCATGACCAATGCGGGCAAGATGCCCGCGCTCCCCAGGGGAAGCGGCCTGAACGCCGTCCGCGAATCTGCGAGCGAGGGCGTCTCGCCCGCAAATCACGAAGGCAGCGAGAAGCCCCGTGAACGGGGCTTGAGGTTCGCCCTGGGATCGACAGCGCGACCCGGCGTGAAACGCCGGGCCGAAGACCGCCTACCGCGGACAAGCCCCGTCAACGGGCCTTTATGCTCCGCGGGCGTTGAAATGAGACGTTTCTCGAATAAGAAGGACTCATATTCGGCCGCGCGGAGTAGAAGACCCTCATCTTCGATTTTCTGTCTCCTGTCATTTATCTTTCCTGTTCGATTTGAGTGATGCGTATTGTCTCGATTGTTGCTGGCGCGGGGGAGATGTACTGCGGGGCGTGTCTGCACTCCAGCAGGTTGGTGGCGGCATTGCGGCGTGCCGGGGAGGACGCCCTCCTCGTGCCCGCCTACACCCCCGTGCGCGTGGAAGACGACGAAGCGGTTGTCTCCCCGCGGATCGTTTTCGGGGGACTGAATGTTTACTTGCAGGAAAAACTGGCGTTGGCCAGATACACGCCGGCTTTCCTCGACCGCGTGCTGGATCATCCCGCGCTCTTGCGTTGGCTCGGCCGATCAAGCGGCGGCACGCGTCCGGAGCGGCTCGGGGCGCTGTGCGTCTCGATGCTGCAAGGCGAGGAGGGACGGCAACGCAAGGAACTCCGCAAGTTGATCGAGTGGCTGCGGCACGACCTGCGGCCGGACGTCGTGCATCTTTCGACCGCGCTGCTTGCTGGGATGGCAGGCCCCATCGCCCACGCGCTCGATGTGTCCGTTGTCGCCACGCTTGCCGGGGAGGACATGTTTGTCGATCGGCTTCTGGAACCTTATCGCTCCCAGGCCCGGGATGTCATGGGACGCGCGTGCCGACAAATGGCGGCGCTAGTGGCGCTGAACCGCTACTACGCCGAATTCATGGCTTCCTATTTGAACGTGGACCGGGAGCGGATTCATGTGATCGAGCCTGGGCTTCACGTGGCGAAGATTCAGACACGGTCGGCACCCTCGCAAGCCAAAAAGTCGGGGGGGCCAACGATCGGTTTCTTTTCCAGGATCTGTCCCGACAAGGGCCTGCACGTGCTGGCCGATGCGTTTGTGTTGCTCCACGAGGCCATGCTTGCCGACGATCCGACATCAAGCGAGCTACTCCCGCTCCGCGCGGCAGGATATCTGGCCGACGCGGATCGGCCGTACCTTGCCGAGATCGCTTCCCGGCTGGCCGCCCGCGGCCTGGGATCGCGGTTTCAATACCTCGGCTGTCTGACTCGCGAGGAAAAGCTTGCCTTTCTCGAATCGGTGGATGTATTGTGTCTGCCGTCGGTGCTGCCCGAAAGCAAAGGGTTGCCGGTCCTGGAAGCCTGGGCTTGCGGCGTGCCGGTGATCGTCTCGGACCACGGGGCCTTCGCGGAGCTGGTGCGGGAGACCGGCGGCGGGCTGCTCGTCGAACCTGGCAACGCCGCATCCCTGGCTTCGGCGATGCGGCGGTTGGTACGGGATCCAAGGGAAGCGGCGACGCTGGGCCGCCAGGGACAGGCGGCGGTGCGCTCGCGTTACACCTCCGAACGGATGGCCCGCGACATGATCGCCCTTTATCGACGCCTTCGGGGACTCGGCGAGGGCGGAGATGAGGCTCGCCGCTGCCGGGATGAGTAAAGGGCCAGCTCACCCGCCCTGCCCCTTTTCAGATCGGGGCAGATCGGCTATAACCGCCGCCGTGGGGAGGATGGGGCGCGGAGGTCCGGTCTCCGCGGCGGCCGCGGCCCCGTGAACAAGCTGATTTCCTGAAGGAGTGCATGATGGCGGGAGAATATCGTTTTTCGTTCGGACCGTGGAACATCCACGAGGGCGCCGATCCGTTCGGGCCCGCGGTGCGCTCGCCCGTGGCCTTTGCCAAGAAAGTGCGGATGTACAAAAAGCTCGGTTTCGACGCGGTGCAGTTCCACGACGACGACGCCGTGCCGGACTTGGAAAAACTCGCGCCCGCGCAAATCGTCAGGAAAGCCGCCGCCGTGAAACGGATGCTCGACGGCGAGGGGCTGGTGGCCGAGTTCGTGGCCCCGCGGCTTTGGGAGCACGCCAAGGGCGTGGACGGGGGCTACACGGCGAACGATCCCAAGTCGCGCAAATGGGCACTTGCCCGCAGCGAACGCGCGGTCGACATCGCCAACGCGCTGGGCACGAAGATGCTCGTCCTTTGGCTCGCCCGTGAAGGAACCTACATCCGAGAGTCGAAAAACGCCATCGAGGCCCATCACCACCTGATCGAGGCCTTCAACCACATTCTCGAATACGATCCGGAAATCACCATCGCCGTTGAGCCTAAGCCGAACGAGCCGATGGACCACGCCTACCTGCCGACGATCGGCCATGCCCTGGCCATCGGCATGCAAACGGTGGACCCGAAACGCATGGGCGGGCTGATCGAAACGGCCCACGCCCTGCTGGCCGGCCTCGATCCCTCGGATGAAATGGCCTTTGCGCTTTCCATGGGCAAGTTGTGGAGCGTCCATCTCAACGATCAGAACGGTTTGAAGTTCGACCAGGACAAGACCTTCGGGGCGGCGAACCTCCGCGCGGCCTACAACCAGGTCCGCGTGCTCGAACTGGGCGGTTATCCCGCGACCGGCCGCTTCGTGGGGCTGGATGTCAAGGCCATGCGGAGCCAGAAGGCCGATGTCGCCACGCGCCATCTCAGCAACAGCCGCACTATTTTCCTTCACCTGCTGGAAAAGGTGCGCACCTTCCCGAAGGATCTGGAACAGCAATGCATCGCCAACCGGGACTATGAGGCCCTGGAATTGGCCGTCATCGAACACCTGTTGGGCAAGAGCCGCTAGCCGACAGGTTCCCCTGTTCTCATTGCACGCATGAATCGGGGTATTTCTCGCGATCCAAGAGGAGACATGACTTGCCGCTTGCGCCTTGGTTCTTCGCCCTGATCGTGGTTTCCCAGCAGGCCCCGGCGCCGGGCCTGGCCGACTGGCCGCAGTGGGGCGGTTCGCCCTGCCGCAACAACGTCTCCGCCGCCGGGCCGCTTCCCGTGAAGTGGGACGTGGGCAAGCTCGACCGGAAGACGGGCCGATGGCTGGGGGCCTCGCCCGAAATCCGCTGGGTGGCCAGGCTGGGAAGCCAGTGCTACGCGACGCCGGTCGTTTCAGGCGGCCGGGTCTTCTGCGCGACCAACAACGGCGCCGGATACTTGCCCCGTTATCCCGCTTCCGTGGACCTCGGTTGCTTGCTCTGTTTCGATCGAACCGACGGCCGGTTTCTCTGGCAGCATTCCGTCGAAAAACATCCGGCCGGCAAGAACGTCGACTGGCCGGAGGTCGGCATGTGCGCCTCGCCCCTTGTCGAGGGCGACCGCTTGTGGGTGGTCACCAACCGGGGCGAAGTGGTTTGCCTGGACGCGGGCGGCGCGGGCAAGGAGTCGAAGCCGATCTGGACCTTCGACATGCCGCGCGAATTGGGCGTGGTGCAGCGCTACATGGCAAATGCCTCGATCACGGCCGCCGGCGACCTGCTTTTGGTAAGCACGTCGAACGGCCGAAGCGTGGACAACAAGATCCCGGCGCCGCGGGCGCCAAGCTTCATCGCGCTGGACAAGAACACCGGAAAACTGGTTTGGGCCGACGCCTCGCCTGGCGAGAATATCCTCGACGGACAATGGTCCTCGCCGGCCTATGCCGTGCTCGGCGGCGTGCCCCAGGCGATCTTCGCCGGCGGCGACGGTTGGGTCTATAGCTTCGAGGCGACGCCACGGCCGGATCGGAAGGCCAGACTGCTCTGGCGATTCGACTGCAACCCGAAGGAATCCGTTTGGGAGGGCGCCGGTTCGGGCGAACGCAATACGATCGTGGCCACGCCGGTGGTACACGAGGGGCTCGTGTACGTGGCGACGGGGCAGGATCCCGAGTCGGGCGAGGGCCAGGCCGATCTGTGGTGCATCGATCCCACCCGGCGCGGCGACACCAGCGCCATGCTGGCCGTGGACCGCGAGGGCAAACCCCTTGCCCCTCGGCTCCGACAGGCCGTTGACCCCAACGCCGGAGAAAAGGCCGTTCCCAATCCGAATTCGGCCGCGATCTGGCATTATCGGGGAAGCAAGGCTCCCGGCGCGGAGCGGGCCCCGGAATACCACGAGGACGCGGCCAGCGGAGGCGGCGTGAACGCCGAGTTTCAAGGTGTTTTCCATCGCTCGCTCGGCTCGCCCACGATCAAGGACGGGCTTTTGGTCATTGGCGACCATGCCGGGTTGGTCCACTGCCTGGACGCCAAGACCGGCCGGGCCTATTGGACCTGCGATTTGCAGTCGGCCATTTGGGGTTCGCCCTTGCTGGCCGACGGAAAGATTTACCTGGGCGATGAGGACGGCGACGTGGTCGTCTTCGCGTTCGGCAAGAAGCTTGCGGTGCTCGCCAAGAACAACGTGGGCGGGCCGGTCCATAGCACGCCCGTGGCCGCCGGACGCACGCTCTATGTTTCCACGGCGACGCACCTGTTCGCGATCGGCGTGGACTCGAAGTCGCCGTGAACCGCGGCGAGGTCGGTCTGCCGTTCCATTGCGACACAAGGATCGCCGGCGTTTCCGATAAGTTGTTCGGGCATGGGACGCGGCGGACTGGTCGAGTTCCGCGTGGCTTTTCGATCCATGCTTCAAGGCAAGGCAACACAATGACCGACGCCCTCAACAGGAATCAGTTCATCGTCAAGGAACATGTGGGCCTGTTCAAGGCCGCCAACAATTTCGATGTCTTCGATCCGGAGTCTGGCGAGAAGGTCATGGAATGCCGGGAAGAAAACCTGGGCCTTTTCACCAAGATCTTCCGATTCAGCGACTACAAGCGGATGACGCCGTTCGACATCCGCATCCGCACGCCCGACGGCCAACCCGTCGTGCGCGTCACCCGGGGCGTCACGATCTTCCTCTCCAAGGTCAAGGTCTTCGACCACAACGAGGAAGAGATTGGCGGTTTCCGCCAGAAATTGTGGTCGATCGGCGGAAAATTCGACGTTTTGGATCGCACGGGCCAGCCGGTGTGCTCGCTCAAAGGGAAATGGACCGGCTGGGAGTTCGCCTTCGTGCGAGACGAACTGGAGCTTGCCCGCGTGACGAAGAAGTGGGCCGGCTTGGGCAAGGAGATGTTCACCACGGCCGACACCTACATGCTGAGCATCTCGCCCGAGGTCCCGCCCAATAGCGCCATCCGCCGACTCATTCTCGCCGCCGTCATGTGCATCGACATGGTGCTCAAAGAATAACCGGGGGCGGCGTTTCCCGTGGCGCGAAATGGCCCGTCGCCCCGACGGCGTCCGACGCGCGGCGGGCTCGTTCCCCGATCGCGCGACGCGGCTCCTATTCCGGCGCGCCCAGGAAACCCTCGTGGAAGAATACCGGCTTGAAGCCGTGCTCGGTCACCCAACGGAGCGTCACGTCCAGCCGCTGGGGGTGGTCGGGCAGGTAATGGCGGTAGAAGGGCCAGAAGTATTGTTCGTGGGTAAACAGGTCCATGATCTCCGCCGTGTTGGGGTCCTGGAGCTGCGGATCGAGTTCCGCGGCGACACGGTCCGCCGGCACGTTGTTGCAGACGATATCGACCCGGGAAAAGACAATGCCGCTGGAGAAATCCATCCAGGCGTCGTGCCGCGAGATATATTCGGAAATCGCGTCGCTGAAGCGATAGTTCACGTCATATCTTCCCTGGAACTTGAAGTACCCGCTTAGGGCGCGGACGCCGCGGGCGGCCAGCGGTTTGAGCGCGGACTGGCGGGTCATGCCCCAGTGGATCACCGTCGGCGGGGCGTAGGTCTCCGGCCCGGCGAAACGATGGATCTGCTCCGCCACCCGATCGAGATCGGCGATCAACTTCTCCGGCGGGGCGTCCTCATAAGGCCGCGGCGGCTCGTCGGCCCAAGCGTGAAAGGCCAGCTTCAGCCAGTGGGCGCTGTCCTTCCATTCGCCGCGATAGCGGTCGGAAAACTGGGGCAAGCTGAAGTCGTCGCCGCTGGTGTAGTAGATGTTCACCGTGAACTTCGTCCCGTATTTGGCGTTGAAGTCCTTGAGCATCTTCAAATACCAGGAGTCGAACAGCGAGCGGTAGCCTTGTTGGGCGATGTCGCGGAGGAAAAAGATGTTGTCATCGATGGAGAAGCGATAGCGCGGCATGGAGTGCTTGTCCCAGCGGACCTTGGCGCGGGCCTCGCCGCGGCCCGACGGACCCTCGGCCACGGCCACGATCTCGGTCACGGGTTCGCGGAGCACCACGTGGGCGCGGAACCGGCCGTTTTCGCACGGGACTGGCTCGCCGTTGACCGTCACCCGGCCCGCCTTTGCGGCCCCGCACACGCGAATCTTCAGCCCGCCGTCCACCGCTTCGCCGTGGCGGCGGTTGAGAACGGCCCCGTCGAAGGGTTCTTCAATGCGGACGAAGGCGTCCGACGGCGCGGCGGCGTTCTCCGCCGCTGGCAGCGTTTTCGATTGAATCCACCGGCCGGCGGCCATGGCCGCCGCCCCTGCCAAGAACTCTCTACGCTGCATGGCTTGTCCCCACGATCTCAAGGCGTCTGGAAAAATGAACTGCCGATTTCTCGCGGGCCGCTCACCGCGCCTGCCCGTGAACCATAGGGCGGCACTCGCCCGCCCCGCTTGCCGAATCCAGCGATATTTTGTCTTACGGCGTTTGCCGTTACAAGCAGGGGAAAAAAACGCGACGGCACGGAAGGCTAGGGTGCGCCGCGGGCGGGGGGAAAGACCTGGCGGCGATAGGCCTCGTAAAGCTCGGTCCGCAGATGCGACGGCATATGGTGGCCGCGACGGCGCTCGCGCTCGGCGCGGAGCGCGGCCAGGTCGATCGGCCCAACGACGATCCGTTCGCCGGGGCCTGGTTCGGCCTGGGCCAGAACGCGGCCGTCGTAATCGACGATCATGCTCCCGCCCGGCCAGCTAAAGGGCGGGTAGTTCTTCAGACTCGACGCTTGATTGCAGGCCACCACGTAAGCCATGTTCTCGATCGCCCGAACCCGGTTCACCAGCGGCCACCAATTCAGAGGCTCGGCCGATCCCCAGGGATCCATGTAGGCCGACACGCGAACCAACACCTCGGCCCCGGCGAACGCCAGTTGCCGAATCGCCTCGGGAAACAGCCAGTCATAGCAGATGGCCGCCCCCAGCTTGCCGATTTCCGTGTCGGCCACCGGAAAGACCGGCTCGTCGTAACCGGCAAGATCGTGCGGACTAGTCGACACCTCCCAAGGGATCCACGGGTGCGCCTTGCGGTATTTGGCCAGGATTCCCTCGGGGCCGATCAGGCAGGTAGTATTGAAGACGCAGCCGGGCCACCGCGGGTCGGATTCCAGAAACGTCCCCGCCTGAATGTAAACATTCAGTTCCCGAGCTTTCGCCTGGTATCGCGCCGTGTGCTCGTTGGGGATCGGAACGGCCAGCGATTCCAACAATTCGGCGGCGGTCGGGTAAATCGGGGCGGCGTGGCAAAACTCGGGAAAGACCACCAGGCGTACGTCGAAAAACGGCTGGTAGCCCAAAACCGCGTGATCGATCAACTCGAGTATCCGATCCACGCGGCGGCGGATTTCGTCGCGGTGGGTCGGCTGGGGATGATCGGTCTGACAGACCGCCGCATAGTAACGTTCGCAGCTTGGCATGGCTCAGGCGGATAAGATGTCCAATGGGGCAAACAAGTCTTGGCTTTGCGGAATCGCCGAGCCGTCAGTCGGACTCCCGGCGATCGAGGACCAGCGGTGATTCGGCGTTCGGATCCCCCACCCGCACGCTGATCTTGCCCGCCAGCAAATCGTCGAACAGCGTGCCGACCAGTTGGGCCCTCCAGCCGCGGGCCAGTCGCGGCGCGTGGCGCGTGTGGCCGCGGTCGATGCGATAGGCGATCCATTCCCGGATGTCATTCGGCGAGCCTACAAGCGGCGGGGCCACTTCCGCCTGCCGGCACACGCTTGCCAAGGCCGAGTAAAGAAACTGACCCAGGACCGTCAATTGAGGCACGTTGTCCTGACGCACGGCGGCCGGCCAGTCGTCCTCGGCGAGGTCCAAACCGCGCTGGATCGCCTCGGCAATCTTGGGCAGATGGCGCTTGAGGTCATTGCGATCCAGCCCCCGCACCGCTTCAATCCGCGGGATTTCCGCGGTCTGTCGTTTGGCGAGTTCCACCAAGAGGTCGTCCCGGAGCACGCGCCGCGGCGGACAATTGCGGCGCTGGGCCTCGGCCTCGCGCCATCGCCACAATTCACGGACAATCGCCAGGCTGCGGCCCTTCAGGCCCGAGTTGCCTGATACACGTCGCCAACGCTCCTGCGACAGCGCCCATTGGACCTCTTCCTCCATCGCCGCCATTTCCTCGGCCATCCAGTCGTGCCGCTGGAGTCTGGCGAGTCGAGCGTTCAACTCGTCCCGAATGGCCGGCAGATAGCGGATGTCGTCCAAGGCATACTGAATCTGTCGCCGCGAGAGGGGCCGCTGGCGCCAGTTGGTTCGGGTCTCGGCCTTGTTGGGCTTTTGGCCGAGCAATTTCGAGATCAGCGCGCCGTAGCCCGCCGGGTACTCGATGCCCACGAGTCCGGCCGCGATCTGCACGTCGAACAACCCGGCCGGAGCGCGACCCACCGCCTGAAAACAAAACTCCAGTTCTCCCCGGCCCGCGTGGACGACCGTCTCGTGCCCCGGTCGGGCGATCGCCTCCCAAAACGGCTTGAGATCCTTGACCGCCAACGGATCGATCAAGGCAAGCTCGCCATCGGCGGCCACCTGGACAAGACAAAGCACCGGCCGATACGACTGCTCGGACACGAATTCGGTGTCCAAGGCTATCTGCCGGGCGCGGGCCAGTTGCTCGCAAAAACCAGCCAACTGTTCCGGTGTGGAAATGTACGCGTGCGACACGGGGGCGACAGGGCAATCTGGGCACCACGGCGGGCGTGGAAGCGATGACGATCTCGAGCCTTGCCCTAGTTTTCCTCATCCGCACGGGAGATGTCAAGCGTGGATGCCAGCGCCGGCAGGGGATTGAGCTATCGTAGGGTACTCTGCACTACAAAGCCCAGGCATGGTGAAAATGTTCACAGCTATGCCGCTTGGCTGTGGCTTGCGGGGAATCGTCGCTCGGATACACTTTGACGTTGTGCTTGCCAGGACGGCAGTGCGCTGTGGCTTGCGGGGAATCGTCGCTCGGATACACTGTCGGCGGGCCGGTCGCGTCTTCGTTAGCTGCTGTGGCTTGCGGGGAATCGTCGCTCGGATACACTGAGGCAGTGTTTTCACCGCCTTCGGCGGTCGCTGTGGCTTGCGGGGAATCGTCGCTCGGATACACTGGTCCACATGCGTTCACCTCCATCGTGGAAGCTGTGGCTTGCGGGGAATCGTCGCTCGGATACACTGGATAGCCGCATCATCCATGTGTTGGTTGGCTGTGGCTTGCGGGGAATCGTCGCTCGGATACACTATCGGCCAGCGCTCGCGCTCGATCGCGATCCGCTGTGGCTTGCGGGGAATCGTCGCTCGGATACACTCTCCTCCGTTAGGAGGCAAGTGAACCTCCAGCTGTGGCTTGCGGGGAATCGTCGCTCGGATACACTTCCGGGCGTCGGCTTCCTCTTGGACAATCTGCTGTGGCTTGCGGGGAATCGTCGCTCGGATACACTATTGGCAGATCGCGACGTTTGCCACCTCGCCGCTGTGGCTTGCGGGGAATCGTCGCTCGGATACACTTCCTTCCAGTCGTCTCCAATCTCCATCCGTGCTGTGGCTTGCGGGGAATCGTCGCTCGGATACACTCGATTTCGCTGGGCGTTGGTAGGTGGCCATGCTGTGGCTTGCGGGGAATCGTCGCTCGGATACACTGTCAAACAGCGTCTTCCCAATGCGACACAAGCTGTGGCTTGCGGGGAATCGTCGCTCGGATACACTCGGGCACGCAGTCTAGATTGACGCGCCGAGGCTGTGGCTTGCGGGGAATCGTCGCTCGGATACACTGGAGTCACTCCGCGCGACGTCGCCTATTTGGCTGTGGCTTGCGGGGAATCGTCGCTCGGATACACTCTGGATCACTCTTTGGCGGATCAAGCAGGCGCTGTGGCTTGCGGGGAATCGTCGCTCGGATACACTTGCCACGCCGCGCCCCGACGCGCCAGGCCTGCTGTGGCTTGCGGGGAATCGTCGCTCGGATACACTGATCGCCGCGCTGCCATATTTCAATCATTGGCTGTGGCTTGCGGGGAATCGTCGCTCGGATACACTAGCGGTTGCGCGAAGCGCCGGACAACACGTGCTGTGGCTTGCGGGGAATCGTCGCTCGGATACACTTTACGGCATCCACAACGTCTCCACCGCCACGCTGTGGCTTGCGGGGAATCGTCGCTCGGATACACTCGTTTGGCGGCCGCGCGGACCACGCCGCGCGCTGTGGCTTGCGGGGAATCGTCGCTCGGATACACTCGCAAACCAGGTTCTCACCGTCTGTTCCTTGCTGTGGCTTGCGGGGAATCGTCGCTCGGATACACTAGGTCTGGCGTGCGACGCGCCGCCACGCGCGCTGTGGCTTGCGGGGAATCGTCGCTCGGATACACTGGGTCCAAGGGATCGAGGGCGATCGGATCGCTGTGGCTTGCGGGGAATCGTCGCTCGGATACACTAGGTCAGCCAATTCGTATCGCGGGCGATAGCTGTGGCTTGCGGGGAATCGTCGCTCGGATACACTAAACGCCGAGTGATCCTCCACGGAGCGATAGCTGTGGCTTGCGGGGAATCGTCGCTCGGATACACTAAATCCGGGACGCAACTGTTGCCCTTGCTGCTGTGGCTTGCGGGGAATCGTCGCTCGGATACACTCGAAGACGTAGGGCTGAAGCGCGGCCGTGTGCTGTGGCTTGCGGGGAATCGTCGCTCGGATACACTGCGTCGGTGCTTCGGATCGCGCCCGTGGTGGCTGTGGCTTGCGGGGAATCGTCGCTCGGATACACTACGGCCTGGCAAGCACGCCGTCGCCGATCGGCTGTGGCTTGCGGGGAATCGTCGCTCGGATACACTCCCAACCTCTTACGCGCCGCCTACGAGATTGCTGTGGCTTGCGGGGAATCGTCGCTCGGATACACTACCTTTTCCGCAAGGTCTTGCGGCGTAACCGGTTAGGAGCGAAGGGGGGCTAAAAAAGCTGAAGTTGTGCCGGAGGTTTCTCGGTTGAGCGGACGGATTTTCCAACGTAACTCTCCATTTTTCCGAATTGTCGGTCGGTGACAGTGAGCAGGCGAACGTAACCTTCCGGGGGGAGGACCGCCCGGATGCGGCGGCGTTGGCTTTCTGCCGAGTCCTCGCCGTTGCAGTACCGGGCGTAGACCGAATATTGGAGCATCGAGAAGCCCTCGCGGACGAGGGCTTTGCGGAACTGGGCGTATTGTTTTCGTGCCTTCCGCGTGTCGACCGGCAAATCGAACATCGCAAAGAGCCACATGCCTTGATACCCCGAAAGCGTTAGTTCCCTTCGCGGCATGGGCGGACTCCGTCCGGTAGTTCGAGGGTGGTGGCGTTGCCGAGGAAGACGTCGGCCAGGGAGGAGGCGATTCGGGTCGCGATGTCAAAAACGGTCCGTTGCTCGCCATTGATTTCGTATCGTTCCGTGAGGGCTTGGACGAGCCAGGTCTTGACCTTCGGTTCCAGACCACAGACTGCGTCGTGAGTGGCGAGGTACTCGACCACGGCCCGATCCACGATGGGCCTGAGCGGCTCCATGAGGTCATCGGCAAGACAGTAGGCGCTGTAGCGATTGTGATGGTGCAGGCCGAGCGAGGGATGCAAGCCGGCCGCGCAGATGGCCCGGGCGACGATGGCGCGGAGCACGGCGTAGCCATAATTCAAGAGGAGATTGTGGTCCTCGT
>Ga0209101_1000646_pt1 | contig 28333 bp, 20 predicted proteins | sample ConPoolayeCmetaG_FD_185481 | JGI IMG/M metagenome (GOLD analysis project Ga0209101, IMG submission 185481) | Hot spring microbial mat communities from California, USA to study Microbial Dark Matter (Phase II) - Cone Pool mat layer C metaG... ...
AGAAACTGCAATACTTTGCCCAGTTGCCCGAATCGATTAAAAGACTGATGGGCAAGTACTGCGAGACCCTGGGAGTGGAAGCCGTTGCATAGTCGCCCAAAATCTTTTTCTTAAAAACTATAGTTAACTCACGGGAGGAATGGAAAGATGTTTCTCCACCACGACGTTGCGGTCGGCGTTGGGGTGGGTGTGGGCACAGGTGTGAACGTTGCGGTGGGAGTAGGCATAAAAGTCGGTGTGGGTGTGGGTGTCTGGGTGGGCATCATCGTCGGGGTAGGTGTAATAGTCACCCAGCGCCGCACAGGTAACGTCTCGGTCTCGCCAAGGGGATTGGTGAAATCGGCGGCGATCCACCCGCGCTGTTTTCCGTTGTAGGTAATCTGCCACCACGCCGAATCATTGGTGCGCGCGAGCAATGTGACCGTGATTCCGTCGCGCAAGCGTCCCAGGATTTCCGCGTCAGTGCTGGGCAAGGCGCGCACGCGCAACGTGCCCGAAACGACAATCGTCGCGAGAACGTTGCCATCGGGTTGACCGTGCTCTTCCAGCACGAAGATTGTGTTGGTCGTTGACGACACGGTGGGCGTGATCGTCGCGGTCGCAGTGAGCGTGGCGGTGGCGGTGGGCGTCACCGTGGGCGTTGCGGTCGCTGTTGGTGTGCGCGTGGGCGTATGCGTTGGCGTGTTCGTTGGTGTGGGTGTTGGCAAGCCGGCTTTGAATTGCGCAATGTACTCGCGCGTGATGTCGAGATACAGATTGCCGTACGTCACCGATGGTTCGATCATCGTGCCTTCGGGCCACTCGTTCCAACTGCAGATCACGATCCAATCGGGATAGCTGCTAAAGGCGGCGCGCCAGGTTTCGCGATAGTAATTGCCGTTCTCGCGATCGCGCACGACTTTTTCTGGTTGCGTGGGGACTTTACGATTGTCCGCACCGGGGTTGACGGTGGCGACCCAGATTTTATCTGCGCCAAAGTTGCGAATGCGGCGGGGCCACTTGTTCAGTTCGGCGTACGGGTTCTTTGCCCACGCAATCATATAGAGATGATGACCGTCAAAGACGCGCAGGTACGTTTCGTCGGTGCCCTCTTCGATCCACACGGTGCGGCGTTCGGGATCCACCTGATCGCGAATTGCTCTCCACTCGTCCACCGAGTAGAGTTGTTGCCGCCAGAAGAAAATCACCGGCTTGGTACCGCAATTGCGCACCTGACTGGGTAGCACGCCACAATCGCTCGAACGATTCGGCGAGACGACCGCGTTCAAATACGCCGGGTGATAGATGTAGGTGCTCATCAAGTACTTGAGCGCCTGGACCACATCGTGTTTGGAGCGAAAGAAAGGCGCATTGACTTCGAAATCCACCGCCAGTTGAAAGTTCGCCTGACGCGCCAGTCCAAGCATCACCTTAAAGTTGTCGTCGGTCGGATTGCCGGGGCCCCACCACGAGACGACGAACGCGTCAATGCCGACGCTTTTGGCTTGCTGGATGTGATGCGCCATAATGTTCGGGTCGCGCGAGGCGTACTTGATGATGGGCAAGTCGGGAACGCGGCTAAGGTCCCAGGTTTTTTCGTCGTACCAGTTGTAGTAAAAAGCGAGGACGAGGGGCGGGCGAGGTGATTGGGCTTGTGAATGTGAGGGTGCCGTGATGAGCCACGCCACCGCGAGGAGAGTTACATAGACTAGCCAGTGTTTCATCGCAGGGTATTTTAGCACAAGATGGCAGAGGGGCAAAATTGAAGAGGAGTGAACAGGGGAGACTGTTCACTCCTCGCTCATGTCAGGTCATTGGGGCTCACCTCCTTTGAAATACGACCGCCGACGGCTGACTGGCGACCGTTGTTCGATTTTCATCTTTCGTGGTGGGCGTGTGCGTCTATGCACAACTTAACGGATGACCGCTGACCGCTACCATAGCACGGTGCTGATCGGGTGCTACGTTTTCTATGCGGTGGATTCAACTTTACTCAAACTGCGCGCGGCGGCGAATAACTACTCAGCCCACCGCATCGCTCACCGTCGCTTAGAAACCGATGCTAACGCAAGCCGATGGCTGAGTCTGAATTCTGCCGTCTTTGGGAACAACCCCACTCATCCCCCTGCCCCCTGCTCTCCCCGCTTTGCGGGGAGAGCAGGGGGAGATGGGAGGATGGGTGAGGGCGGGCGGCTTCGCCGCCCGCCCTCACCCATTCCCCTGATTCCCCCTCCCCACGCCGCAGAACGGCGTGGGGAGGGGGCAGGGGGTGGGGCTAGCGGCTATCGTGTCTCGACGGATGGCACGTGAGTAACTACAGCGGCGAGGGCGAACCAGTAGGCAAAGAGCGCGGTGACCAGCGTGCTCATCAAAAAGACAGGCAGAACAGTGTTGACCAAAAGTATGTGAAGGTTCATTGTTCCTCCACAGGACAAGTGGCATTCTCTCATCTGGATACAATCAAGTCCCTGTTTCACTCCTGTTCCTTGCTGCCCGAAGTTCTGCTTCACGACGGCGACCTAGCTCGCGCAAGAACTGATAGCGTGCTCTCTCTGCTGGTGTCTCAGGGCGCACAATCAACCCGTTTGTCTCAATAAGCGAATCAATCTCAAAGGCATAGGTTCGCGTCGAAGGTTGGCGAAAGGGTAACACTGTGGCTGGTGCTCGTGCGGGATACCGCGACACGCTGGGACGGTATTGCTGAAAGAATTTATATCCGATGAGTAGAATGAATCCCACACTCATTACGCGAATAGCATCTGCTATGGCTGCGACGAGTGTTTGTAACAGTTTGGGCCATTCCGTACTCCACGTCCGTCTATCGGCAATCTCAATGTCTGCAAGGGCTTGACGCTTTTTATTCTCGATTTGCCGCCCACGAATCTCCTCTTGCAATTGGTCATTCGTCAGTTGCAAGTTGCGTGTTTGTTCTCTCTTGAAATCAGCGATGGCTTGGGCAATTTGAGGATGGAGCCATTGTAATTGTTCAGAGGTCATGCTGCCCAGCAGAAACGCTGCGACAATGAGCAACACAATGGCGCTAATAACCGCTACAATCGCCTTGCCCATCCAATCGGAGTGGTAGATGGTATTCATTGTTCCTCCTTTCCTACACCTAATTTAGACAATCCGTCTGACATCGTCGAGTAGTATAACTGTTCTTCAGATCGCGCTAGTCTGTCGCCTCAAATAGAATAAAAAACAGGAAGACATCTTTGCCTTCCTGTTTCGTAACGTGAACCTTACACCACACTGACATTCAACGGAGATAGCCGTTGTATTTGAGCAAACGCAGTCCCTCCAGTCGCAATGCCGCCGGCAACAGCGTTTTGTAAATGTTGCAGTGCGGACTCGCCACATCCCAGCGCCCCGTCGCGCGAAAGGTTTCCAGCGGGCAACCGCCGGTGCAACGATAACGAAACGCGCACGCGCGACACCCGGCTTTGTCATCCACCGACATCGGACGAATAAAACCGCTGGCGATAGACGACAACACATCGGTATCCAGCGTTGGGCTGACCGGCTGATCGAGGTGCATTTGGCATTGCGCCAGTTTGCCCTCGTGCGTAATCACGAGATACGACGCGCCGACACCGCACGTGTGCGTGTGCGCTTGCATCTGCACCCGATCGAGCAAGCCGTTGAGGAAAAAGCGTCGCGGCAAAAACTCCTCGAACACGGCGTACGCGGCGAGCATCCCTTCGATGATCGCTTGTTCTTCGAGCGCCAACTCTTCACGCGAAGCAGACAAGAGATTTTGCCGATAAAAGTTCAAACTCACCGGCAAATCGCGTTCCAGTGCCCAGCGCACAGCATCCGCCGCACCCGAGGCATTGAGGCGCGTCAGCGTCATCGTAACATCGGGACGAATGCCGCGCGGGAGGAGAATTTTGTCAACCGTCGTTTCGATGCGCGCGAACGTATCGCGCCCGCCGCGATCGCGGCGCAAGCGATTGTGCATCTCGCCCACGCCGTCGAGCGAGAGCATCAGTTTTACGCCGGTCTCGGCGAACCAATCCGCTTCTGGCTCGTGCAGGCGCGTGCCGTTGCTCAACACCACCTCGCGCAACTGGACGCCGGTCTCGAGCGCGAGCGCGTTCGCCTGCGCGTGCAGTCGTCGAATCAGCGCGAAATGCAGGGTTGCTTCGCCGCCGGCGTACTTGAGTTTGACGCGACGAAAATCGTTTTGCCGCGCCGTCTCAAAGATGCGCGCAAGCGCGTGCGCGCCAATTTCTTCCGTCATCCGCGCGGACGATTTGCGGACGTAGCAGTATGGACAATCGAGATTGCAGGCGTTAGTGATGTGCAACCATGCGGTCAAGGTTTCCGGGTGGCTTGGTTGCGTATGCGCGCGCGCATCCACCGGGCGAATCAAGCGCTGCGCGGCGAGTGCGTGGTCAATCGGCTGGGTGAGCGGCTGTGGTTGTGCGAACGCTTGCCAGCGTTGCCACGCGATTGAATTCAAGACGCTGGGTCCTGCTGGCGCGTACGGGCTAAAGGCAAGGCGGAATTCGCCGGGCAAAGCGGTGATGTACGTCTCTGGCGTTTGCGTGAAAACAGAATGCGTTTCGATTTGTTCGCTTAGCGCAAAGGGTTTGTCCGCGCAAGCACAATCGTTTTCCGGCGCGTCGGTTGGGTCGTCGAAGGTGAGCGCGACCGCGCCATCGGGACAGGCGCAATCTTCATCGTGTTCCGTCACAGCACCGACAAGCAGGATGGCTTGCGACTCGTTTTGCAAAAGCATAGAGGTTATCCTTCTCCAGAACCGACGCCGAAGCAAGCGCGCAAGAATTCATCGGCATCGGCAGGATTGAAGGGCTTGATCTCATCCACGCGATATTTCTCTCGCGCCGCACGCACGTATCCATGGAAATCGGCTAGTTCGGTGCGGTTGAACTTTTTGGTATAGTCGTACATCGTATCCCAGATAACGGACAGCGCGACGGAACGTATGGAAAAGAGTTGTGAGTAACCGCTGGCAAGAACGTACTGCTCGGCGGCATGCTTCAGATGTTCTTGGGCTGGCGCATCCTCGTGAACTACATTGTGACGTTTTTGCGCGTCCGTCGGGTATGAAGATTCGATTGCCTTTACGCGCTGGAGAAAACGATCCATCGCCACGCGCGCGCGCAGATGCGACAGTTTACTCAACTGATAGTACACGTAGAGGTCGTCGCGTTCGGCAGAAGGCGGCGGCTGCCCCTCGCGCAAAAAGCAGTCTTCGGGCAACAGGCGGCGATTGTTCAGAATCTCTTGCGCTCTTCCGTCCGCAGCAGGCAAATGACCGACGTAATAGTGCAACCAGCCGATATTCACCTGCGCGTCCAACTCCAGCCGCGCCAGTTTGGTCTCCTGCGCTAACTTGACCGCCTCATTGTAATAGTACAGCGCGTCACGCTGACGGCGACGGATTTGCTCGGGGTACTTTTCACGGTCAATAATCTGAATGCGGTCACGCTGGATGCACCCCATTTCGATGTACGCCTCGATTCGGCGCGCGAGTTCGCCGGCGGCGGGACTGTTCGTAAAGAGTTCGATGGATTCTTGCAGGGCGCGTTCGGCTTCTTCAAAAATGTCTTCGGGGCGTGCTGTCACAAGAACTTGTTTCTTGTACGCCTGATACGCCAGTCGCCGCAGCGCTTCGCCCAGTTGATTCAACGCGAGACCCAAGCCGCGCGGGTCATTGGTGCGCCGAAAGTATGCCAGCGCGGTCGTCGCCTCAATCCATGCCACATCGGGACGCATCCAATCGTTATCAATCAGAGCGAGTGTGTTCCACGAAAGAGCAATCGGAATCTCCGCGCCCTGCTCCTTGCGTAACGCTAAACCATCTAGGCACAGCCGTCGGGCGCGTTGACGTCCCATTTCTGATAGGGCGCGCGAGAGGTTGTTGATGGTAGTGGCGCGCTGGGCTTCAAACCCTGCCCCGCGCATATACCACAGCGCCTGGCTGTACACCTCACTGGCTTTGCCAAAGCGTCCCAGTTGAGTATAGCCATAACCAATCCAGTTGAGCCGACATCCAATCAAGCGGCGCAAGCGTGCTTCAGCAGGATGTCCCTTGAAACCTCTCTCATTACGCTCAGGAAAAACAACCTTATCCTGATCGTGATTGAGTAATTCCTGACAATCGTTCACTGCTTGCTCAAGTTGCTTGATGGGCTCTTCGATTTCACAACCCAAGAGTATCTGGGCATAGGCGCGCCAACCCAAACGATCCGCACGCGCAAAAGTGTGTTGCCAACTGTGTTTTTCGGCAGGATTTGGCAGTTTCTCGATTTCTTGCTCCACTGCATCGCAGAACGTGATGGCGCGCTCGTACTGTTTGCGCAGAACGAAACGCGCGATCCAGCGGGCAACCATATCCTGCACTACCGCGCGGCGTAATGCATCAAGCGACGTTTCACCGCGTTCTTGAGCCGCCTGACGGGGAGGAAGTTCAAAGAATTTCGAGGCATACTCGTCAAAAATCACACGCCACATCACGGCTTGGGTAAGCGCATCACCTTCTTCGTCGTTTGCCAGCCAGCGCTCTTCCGCCAAATCGAAATACGCGTCGTTTACGGCATACGGATTGTGCAGCAAAAGATAGTGGAGCCATTCCAGTTCCCAATCGCGGATCGTTTCCACAATCGCAACTCGCTCGTTCTGTTCTTCCTGCGAAATATTGCGGAAGCGGACCGAGAGCGCATTGGCAGGTGAATTGAAATGTAGCCGCTGCTCGTCGTCGGCTTGAAATTCCTTACGCTTGTCTTCCCATTCTTCTTGCTGCCATGCCGCCCAGTCGCGCAATTTGGCGTAAAGGGCCCGACGCGCCAAGTGTTCGTCTTGGCGGTTTTGGTCGGCGCGCGCTATATGCTCGGCATAGATGCGGTAGATTTCGTCTTGCAAGCCCAGGCGGTTTCTGGCGCGCGGCTTGGCAAGCGAAAGCCAGCGCATACTCTTGAGCGCGTTTTCAATTTCCTCAAGGCGTTCCTTGCGTGGTTTCCAATCTCCAGGCTGGGTATTCGGTGGAGCATCAAAGATAAAATGGAGCTGCTCGGCATCCAGCCCCAAGGGCGCGCGCACCAGCACCCTGAGAATCTGCGAACGCAGATCAGTCGGTTGTCCAAACAGGAGGGTGATGAACTCGTCCTCAATCTCAAAACGCGCCTGATCGCGCTCTTCTGGCGTATTGACACGCCGGCGTGCTTCTTCCAGCGAATCGTCGAGCCGGGCGGGAATCGTACGTCCCTCAACGATAAGGTCGGCGTAGAGAGAGAGACGCACGGGTTGACCGCCGGTGTACAGCCACAACACCTCCAGCCGCTGAGCATCGTTGACCAGCACTTGAAATGTGCGCGCAATGTTCTCCGCTTGCACCGATTCGCTTTTGCGCGCTTGCCAGTCTTGCGCCAGAATCGTAAAGTATTGCCGCGTCTCGTCAAGATCGAAATCTTTTAGGTCAATCCGCACAACCTCGCACGGTTTCTGCAACGCTTTGGCTCGTTTGATTGCCTTTTCAATCACCTCAAAGAATTGCTTACCTTCTCCGCCGCGACCGGAAATAAGCAAGGTAGTGTTGGGTAATTCGGCATTGGCGATGCGTTCGGCAAGCCAGTTTTGCGTGGTGAAGGTAAGGTCGGCAGAAGTGATGAGTCCTTTGTCCCAAAGCCACTGAGAGGTAGCCACCACGCGTCGCTCCGCCGTATGGGAGGTAACCACCGCGAGTCGCTCTGCCGTATCAAGCGTCAGGACAATTCGCTTTGCTTGCGCGTTCGCCTTGTAATCCTCCAAAAATCTGGCTTCGGCTTCTCTGGTCGCTTGTTGGACGGTGGCGTAATCGGCTTGTTGGGCGCGCAGACGACGTTGCCGCGAATCCTCGCCATCGTAGCGCGTAAAATCCAACTCGGCATCGCGCAGTGCCTCGCGCACCTGCCGCATAAAATAGCCGCGCGTGTGCAGGCGAATGTCGTCCAGGTCAATGAGATCGGCAACAACGACATCGTCGCGTTGCCAGTCCCACTCCGCACGATGCGCTTGTGGAATCTCGCCAAATTCTGTGCGCATCTTGCGGTTGCCCGCACGCCAGAGCACCTCTTCCACCAGACGCGACTTGCCCAAGCCGCCATCGGCGGTGAGGAGGACGATGCGTAGTTCATTGCCAGAGCGATAAATGGCATCCTTGATTTGCTCCAGTTCTCTGGTACGACTGATAATGACCGAAGTCCGCTGTGCGGCAGCGAATAGTTGCTCTGCCATAATCATCCTCCTCGTGCAATCAGGTCGCGCGCGAGTTCGCGCAAGCCATCGGCAAGTTGATAACGCTTGATGGCAGGGTTATAAAGCACTACCCCTTGCTGAAAGAGTTGTTTGATGCGTTCGTCCTGTTCTTTCAAATCCAGTTGCTCCAGCTCAGTCAGTGTCCAATTGTCTGACAATTCCTTCGCGATGCGCTTGAGACAATCGAAGGTTTCCGGCTTTAATGCTCCAAAGCGTGGTGTGTTGCTCGCGTCACGCCGTTCGATGACTGCAACCAAACAGTCGCGCAAATCGTCAGCAGTGAGAAGTTTCGTTACATCGCTGATGCTTGTTCGCGCGAGTGCCTTGTCGAACAAAAAGGCATTGATGTAGGGGTGATTCCATTGATAGTGAGTGAGCGAGCGCTTGAATGAGTCGAGGTTTGCAATCGTGAGGTGAGTAGCGGTGGGATAAAACTTGGCTTGGAATTTCTGGAATTGCTCGTCAACGGAAGGGGGATCGCTAAGACGATAGCGTGATTGTTCACCGTCGTTGCGGCGCAATGTATCATTTCGAAGTCCACGCCATAGCGCGTCCTCATCGCGGTGGGCAATGATCATACGCACACATTGTTTTTCAATAAAGGGCACAAGGATTTGCCATTCTATTTTCGCGGCTTGCTCGGGTGTAACTTCATCTATGCCATCCACAAGGACAATGACAGGATGTGTCAGCGTACACTGTTCACACAGTTCTCGCACGAGTCGCTGAACAAGCGCCGCGATTTCAACCAAGCCACTGCGCTCAATGCGGCTGACCTTGGAGCAAAAGTGCATTGCGACTTGTTGTTGGACTTGTTCCAGCCAGTCCAGAATCACTTTCTCGTTCAGGGGGGTAGCGGAGGTGCTACCATTCACCAGGCGTGGAACGTCGCAGAAAATCACAAGCCGCTCAGGCGGCGCGGTCGGATGAGCGCGTCGTTCTAATCGTTCCTGAACGGCTTGAAGAATCCATGTTTTGCCGGCACCGGGCGGAGCGACCAGCGATTTCACTTGTTTGGGAACAGAAGAAGCATTTGCCCAGTTTAGCAGGTGGCTAAGATCGCGTTTGCGTTCAACAAAGAGATCTGAAGCGTACTCTTCCCATACAGACATACGCCCTCCTTCAGAGCGACGTTTGGCGAGACTGGACAGTCTGCGCCGCGTCGCTCGTGGAGTGCGTTTATGATGCAGCTTGCGGCTGCGGCGGCTCAAACGCCCAGTCTTGTCTCATCTTTTCCCAATCGGCACGAGTGAACTTGTCTTCGTCCGGTGCGCGCGCAATGTGCGCGTCAATCAGTGCGCTGATGATTTGCAACATGCGGCGCGGCGAACCGTTGGCGGATTCAAGAATCAATGCATCGAGTTTGCCCTCTAGCCCCGCACCCTCTAGAGCATCAAAACCGACCTTGCGTGAGCCGGCAGCACGAAAGCGCTCTTTCAAAAGTTCACGCAGCGCATCTTTATCCCAGATGATTCTATCTCTAATATATTTTAAATGCAAGTTCGCCAGATAATCTTGCACACGATTTTGTAACTCGGCGGGCAGGAAAAATTTAAAGAAAATTTCTTGCTCGCTCCAGTGAGCGAGAGACTGCAACAAAGGTTCTACGAGTGCCAGCATCCATTCAACCGTCCGCTGGCGCGTATCTACGCCATCCACCAACACAAGTGCTCGCGTGAAACCCCACTGTCTGGCAATATCCCAACCGGTATGAACTAATTCGATTCCATCGGGTGGCGGAGGACAAGGAACCTCGGGCTTGGCATCTTGGAGCAAATCAAGTAATCGAGTTGAAGAGGGAACATAGCGCACGGCGGGTCGGTTGACCAGACTCCAGTATGCCCCCAAGCCCGCCGGCGAATCGGGACGCGGATTGTCCAAAATTCGATTGACGACGCGCTGCAGGTGGCAATGGCTGAGGTTCATTATTTGACGCAGGGTAGTGGCTGGGGGAGTGGCTTGTGAGGAATCGAATTGCTCGACCAGTTGGATGAACAAATCAATCGCCAACGTACGCGCCAGGCGTCCCCAATGCTGTTCCGGCGAAAGGGGCTGGGGAAGATCTTCGCCGAGGTTGTACGTTACAACGAGCGTGTGATCGAGGCGCGTACGGCAATCGGATTCGAGCGTTAAGCGCAAAGTCGTTTTGCCACTGCCGGGATCGCCGTAGATAAAAGCGTGGTTGGAGGCGCGTAGCCATTGGAGAATGTCTTGGTCTTGAGGGAGAGTCGCTAATGAGGGAGAAGTAAAATAAGAATAGAAACGTGGCGGAATCTCTTCGATTTTGAGTTCCTGTTCCGCCACGGGGGTTGCAAAAGGATCGTGCGCGAGTCCAATAGATTCGAGGAAGCGCAGGCGCGGGTTGGGTCTTCGGGCAGCGGCAACGTCATCAGCATTCATTCTACATCCTTTCCTCCTCACAGTCGCTTCAAGCCACTCCTATCTCTATCACATCTACCTTACTCCGACAACCGTTTAAACTTGCACCAGACTGACATTTTGCTTACACAGACGGCTCATTTGCCAAATTTTCGAGCCAGTATCCCTCATCCCGCCGATTTTTGAGATAAATCGGTGTAGAAGGATTTGGTTCGATGGCCTGACGCACGCGCCGCGCGAGGGTGTGGACGTTCCCCAACGAGCCAACTACTCGCGACAGTTCATCTGACGGCACAGGTGATCCTTTGTGCTGGACGAGTGCTTTTAACAATTGAAAGGGTTGTTCATCGAGCGAAATGAATTTAGAGCCCCGCCACACACCGCGATGATGAGGGTCAAGTCGTAGTGGCATAAACCGCGCGTAAAACGCGCGTTTGATTTCGTCTTCCGTCTGGTGGTGCAGCGGCACACTCGCTTGAGATGCCAAATCGAGCAAGAGTTCTGCCAATGCAATCCAGCCGCGAGGCGTTGGTGTTCCATATTCCGTTTCGATCATTGCTTCAAGGCGTTGAAGCAAATCGGGATTGACCACCTGCTCCAAAGACTGCATTTGTTGATCGGTTGCCACGGCGATATGACGATCTGCCAGCACACGCACCTGCTCGTGTGTCCAACTCAATCGGATCACGTTCGCCCGCCCGCGCGCCCGCCGAACAAGATCGGCTTGTTCAAGTACCGCTGGTGTTACCGCCGTAGCAACCGCCAGTCCATCGTGATGCATCAGCTCAAGCCAGTCGAATAGATTCTCCAGCTCCTTCAATAGTTCTAGCGTCAGATTTTGGGTATCAATCAAAACCAAAACTTGAGTGTATCCCCATTGACGAACCAAAGCGATCAAATCTTCGATCTGCCCCTGCACATCGAGAAATTCGGTTTCGGTAGGATACAAGTCTTCATATGGAACAATCACGCGCGTATCGTCGTCTCTCCCGCCCAGGGATTGAATCCAACGAACATAGGTGCGTGGTCCACCGAACTTGTCCATCAGCCAGCGCAAGAATTCGCGTTGAAAGTGTGGCAGGGCACTGACGCGCTCTAACGTAATCTCTGGCATACGTCGGAGGGTCAATCCTGCCAGTGCCATCATCTGGCTCAGGTGATTGCCGCCTTTTTTCAGGACGTGTCGGCCGTGGGGCCAGTACTCGGGTGAGTAGCGCAGGACGAGTGCGCCCGCGCGCCGGTGCCGTTCGAGCGCGTCCAGCGCGATGGATTTGCCGCACCCTGGACCGCCCACGATGATGCACCAGTGCGGTTGGCTTTGGATAACTGCATCGGTTGCACTCGGCACATAGCACTCGCGCCACCAGTGTTCGTTTTCTTCCAACGAACGCGCCTGAGGCGGTTGAAAGACCCAACGTGCTACAGTCAGGGACATTCCAAACCTTCTAATTTTCGAATACCGTCTCGTCCAAGACGCCATTTGCAGCACTCGCCAGCATTCGATTCCACAGGCGGATAAAACAGCGCGGGTTGTTTTTCGCGCTTGCGATCATCCGGTTCCAGAGATGCTCATCAACGACCTCTGGTCGCACAACACGACTCTGGCGTGCTGCCATGATACTTTTAAAGCGATGCTCGAGCATCTGGGTTAGCAAAGAAACATCCCACTCTAATTTTGGGAAACCAAGCCAAGGAGAATCCTTTCCAGCTAACCTTGTATCCAGCATGCGATCTGGAACAAAAATTGTGGCGACAATGTCCCTCATCTTCCACTCTGCGATGCGTGGCAACACCACTAGATTGCTCCATTCGGCACAATGCTCACCACTCGCGTCAATGACCACGCGGATAGGTAACTGAAAACTCAGCGAACGCGCACACTGCGCCAGCGCGCCATACCATTCGTAATGCGAGGGATGTTCGCGCGCGGGAAGCGAGACAATGGTTTCGCGGAAGAGACGTAACTGCGAACGCACAATGCTCTCTCTTCTTTTTCTATCCTGCTCATTTTGGGCTTGCTTGACGAACTCCATCTCTTGAGCCGCCGCGGTATCCAGTTTCGCCAGCACAATCTGATCGCCTAGCAGGTCAACACACACGCGCGCTAATAACTCGCGGCTATCTTGTCCCAATCTACGCAGGAAGGTTGGATGCCAGCAAACAAAATCGAGAATCTTTTTAGCCAGTGCGCGTTGAATCTCGCGCTCCTCAGGCAAACCGGGGAGATAGCAGGCAAGCGTCTCAGAACCGTGCAAATATTCCCCCAGCGCTAACGCCATGGCTGTTTTGCCCGTACCGGCTTCACCCGCGATGATTTCTGATTTGTTGGATGTCGCAAGCCGCTGATAAAGTGGATGCTCGTCCCAGAAGGCACTAACTTTCTGCGAAAACAAAAGAGTGACATCATCCTCGGCGTATTCGTAAGGATACAGATTCGTGCCTAGACGATCTTGCCACGGCTTGTTCAGTGCAATCAAGTTCCAATTTGGTTCTGCCGGGCGGCAGGGCCAGTGCCTGGCTTGCTCAGGCAAATCTATCGCGCTCTTGACGAGCGTTTGCATGTCAGGAGACAACTTGTCCATCGGCAACTGACGGAATGCATTTGATACCTCTTTATCATTGCCTCGTCCATTCTCGCGCGCAAAAATGAGCGCGCCAGCCGCCGCATCTAACCAATCTGATGGCACGGTCTTGAAATCGAGCTCGGCAAGGTTGCCCTTCGACCAATCTATCAAACGACGCATCCAGGCAAGATCGCCAAGGGCAAGGTATTGTGCCAATCCCTGTTTTTCAAGCTCATCAAGTAGCTCCTGGGCGAGAGAGGCATTTTGTTGTTGCATCAAGTTGCGAAATCTATCGCGCTCTTGCTTTGCTTGCTCACGTTTCTCGGCTTCTCTTTTCTCTTCTGCCTCTCTTCGCTTTTCAAACTGCGTAAAGACTAACCCCGCCGCCGAGAGCAAAGCCGTGACAATCCAGTTGAGTGAATTACCGACCAAACCGCGCAGAGCCGCGCGCAGCGTCCCTTCGACTTGCACGGACAACGTCTCGGTCGCGGGGCTGGAACTGTCTGTTACGATAAGCGTAACCGCGCGTGTCTGTTCCAATCCACCAACCAGACGCGCGTTCGCAATCGGCAAGGTTTGCGTCTGCACACGCGACGCCAGCGGCTGGAACGTGAGCACCGGTGCGTCATCGCGGTAGGTTTGGGGTGGAATGGCAAGAAGGAGCGCGCGGTCAAGTTGCACGGTTACGGTGAGCGGTTGGGTGATAGGTTGGTGCAGAGCAAAGGAAAACAGAGCTGGCTTGTCGTCAATCAACACGATTGCCGGATAATCCACCGAGAGTGTTTTTCCATCAGCCAGCGTCATCGTCTCAGAGCGACGCGCCAGGTCTTGCGCTTGCCATTCAATCGAGAGGGGCAGTGACACCAAACCGAGTAGCACAAACACAAAGAGAACGATCAGGAGGACACTTTCCACAATCGTCCAGCGTGCGTTCCAGGCGCGCGTGCGGAAGGATGCGATTCTGTTCTTGAGACGCGTTGCAAGACTCATAGCGCGATTTTCCTTGCTCGCAGGGCTGGGGAGTATTATGCGTCTATCATCGCAGGGGCAGCCGCTTACGCACAATCTCTGATGCAATTATAAACGTAAAGATTCAAGTTGACAATAGATTATCGTCTCACAACGTCCTTGTCACTTTCGTCAACCCGCGCGGATGGTCGGGGTCGTAGCCCTTGGCGACGGTCAGGTGGTACGCCAGCAGTTGCCCCGGCACCACCGCCACGAGCGGCGACAACCACTCGGCAAGTGACACCGGCAGCGCAAGCGGCGCGCGACTGAGCGCAAGGGCATTGGGGTCATCGGAAATCATCACCAAGTCTGCGCCGCGTTGTTTGAGTTGCTGTGCCACCGCCAGCAAATCGTCTGCCACGCGCCCGCGCGGCGCAACGATGAGCACCGGATAGCCACCTTGAATGACCGCAATCGGTCCGTGCATAAAATCCGCCGACGAAAACGGCTCGGCGGTGACATACGCCAACTCTTTGAGTTTTAGCGCGATCTCGAACGCCGTGGCATAATTGTAGCCGCGCCCAATCACCAGCATGGTCGTAGCGATTGCCCAGCGCGCCGCCGCGTACTCTGCGGCATCGTTCAGCGCGAGAGTGCGCGCAATCGCATCAGGCACTGCCTCAAGTTCCGCGCGACGCGCGCGATCATCCGCGAGCGCAGCCGAAAAGAGCGCGAGCGCGCCGAGTTGCGTCGTGTACGTTTTTGTCGCGGCAATCGTTTTTTCTTCGCCCGCGTGTTGCAGGATGACGTAATCTGCCGCGCGCGCCAGCGGCGAATCGGCAAAGTTGGTGATGGCAAGCGTCGGCGCGTTTTGTCGGCGCGCTTCTTCCACCACCGCCACAATGTCCGGCGATTCGCCGGATTGCGAGATGCCGATGACGAGTGCGTCCGCAAGGCGCGGCGGGGTTTGGTACACCGTGTAGAGCGATGGCGTCGCCAGCGCGACCGGCAACCGATTGAACGACGCAAAGACGTACTTGGCGTACGTCGCTGCGTTGTCCGAGGTGCCGCGCGCGGCGATGACCACATAGCGTACCGCCGCACGACGAATCGCCTCCGCGATGCGCGCCACATTCGCCGCTTCTGCATCGAGAAAACGCGCGAGCGCGGCGGGTTGTTCCGAAATCTCGGTGAACAGTTGGGATGAGTTAGTCAAAGGTTCACACCTCAGGTGCAGGAGGCAGGTGGCGGGTGGCAGGTAATATGACTGCCTACTGCCTACTGCCTCCTGCCTCCTGCTCACTGCCTACTGAATTACTCCTTCTGCTTCGCCTCCAGCAGCACCACCTGCGTTTCTTCTGGCAACGAGTCTTTGGTCACTTTGAGACTGGAAATCGGTTGTGGGGGTTTGATGCCCATCTCCTTGAAAAATCGCGTGGGGGCATCGAGTTTGAAGGCTAAATCGGGATGGGCAAAGTGCATTGGAATCACGATTTGCGGTTCGAGCAGCGCCACAATCTCTGCGGCTTCGCCCGCGCCAATCGTCGAGACGCCGCCGACCGGGACGAGCAGAACGTTCACGTTGCCGAACGCTTCGACTTGTGCTTGTGTGGGCACGTGTCCCAGGTCGCCCAGATGGCAAATCGTCAAATCATCCACATCGAAGACATAGACCGTGTTTCTGCCGCGTTCTTTGCCACCTTTTTTATCGTGCGCGGTAGCAATGCCGGTGATGAAAATATTTTTGATTTCGTATTCGCCCGGTCCACGAATCACCTTCGGTTCACCTTTGACGCCTTTTTCAAAATTGTGCCCCGGATGATCGTGGCTCAGCGTCACAATATCGCCGCGCGGACGCGCGAAACTCAAGCCGATTTCTTTCGAGTACGGATCGGTGATGACCGTACCCTCTTTGCCACGCAAACGAAAACACGCGTGACCAAACCAATCAATTTCCATTGTGACCTCCAGAGATGACGAATGACGAAAGACGAAGGACGAAAGACGAAGGACGAAGGACGAAGGACTATTTGACAAAGTCCACGATAGCAACCCAGCACGTACGCGGATGATCGGGCGGGTAATTGTTGGTCTGAATATGAAAGTTGGGATTCGAGAGTGGCGCGCCGGTGCCGTCAACGATCCATACGTACCAGGTGGCCGGCGGATCGAACGCGCCAATCGCTTTGAGGATGAATGCATAGCCCGCGCTGCCATCGGGTTGGCGGCGCGTGAATTGTTCTTCGATGACGGTCGCCACATCGGGACTGGTGGCGATGCGCACGCGCACGCCCTCTTGCGGTTGACCGCCGCTACTCACCGTGCCTTTGATTTGCGTGCTGCCCGAGTGCGTGCAACTCCACACGGGACGATACGGGTAGGTGATTATCGGTATGGTGGGAGATGCGGTGGGTAAAGTTGTCGGTGAAGGTGAGCGCGTGGGAGTGGGCGGGCGCGGCGTCGCGCTGGGGGTGAGTGTCGGCAGAGTTGTAGCCGTGGGCGGTGGCAAAGTCGGCGCGACAACAACGCGCGTGGCAGTCGGCGCCAGCGTTGGTGTGGCGGACGGTGTGGGAGCACCTGTCACTGTGGGTGTCCACGTGGGAGGCAGCATCGGTAACACAGCCAGCAAGGTCGCGGTCGGCAAAGGTGGTTTGAAGGGATTGAACGCGACCCGCGGGTTGATGAAGATGATGGCGTAGAACAAAATCACCAGACCCGTGAGTGTCCAGACGACCAGAGTAGCAATGTGGTATTTTTCTTCGGGATCAGTTTGCAGCGACATAGGGCGTCGTTATCTAGCGTCGTGCAAAATGAATCTCGGCGCGCCAGCACGCGTTCGGATCGTCGGGATTGCGAATCGCATTGGTCTCCACGCGTCCCGCATTGGGATCGGAAAGTGGTTTGCCGCTGGGATCCGTCACCCACACATACCACACTCCAGGACGTGGTCCCTGTGCTGAGATGACAAAGGTGTAATGCCCCGGACTGCGTCCCGTGCCGGTGACGCGCGTGTCAATGACGTTACTGCCCGGGGCAGTGCCCAGACTGATCCGCACGCCACTTTCTTCGCCCTGAGGGTTTGTCACATAGCCTTCGATAAAGGTACCGCCGGAATGTTCGCATCTGCCACGGATGACAGAATAGGGATAAGGCGGAACAGGTGTCGGGCGCGGCGTGTTGGTCCACGGCGGACGCGTGCGCGTGGCGGTCCGCGTGGGAGTATGCGTCCACGGCGGTGTGGGTGTATCGGTCGGTGTGGGCGTTTCGGTCGGTGTAGGTGTGTACGTGCTGGTCGGTGTAGCGGTAGCGGTAGGTGTGTACGTTGGCGGAAAAGTCGGCAAGGGCGTAAACGTGGGTGCGGGTGGTTTGAATGGATTGATGGCTACACGCGGATTCGCAAAGATCAACACCTGGCCCATACAAACAATCACAATCAACACGACCACCGCCAGAGTAGCAATCTGAAAGAGTTCTTCTTGTGGTTCTTGCATGGTCAGGCACTCCTGAACAGACGACTGCCGACGAACGCGGCGTTGCCTTGCTGTTTTCTTACGACGCCGCGCAATCGCCGACCGTCACTCATTTCTTCGACTGAACACACGCTACCTGGGTAGTGCTTGTTCGCCCCGACCGTACAACTCGTCGGGCAACCAGATCAAGAGCCGCTGATTGTTCCGCGTGATGGCGGTCAGACGTAAGGCAGGGTACCCGGCATTGATCAAATCCTGCGTGACCGCGTCAATTTTTTCGATGACTGCTTGTTCGGACTGGGTGACATACCAGCCCCAGCGAACGATGAACAATTCGGACAACAACACATCCAGTTGCGCTGGCGCGCGTTCCAAACCGGGGAGTTGCGCGGCTTGAGCATACGCCAGTTGCAAGTATGCTTCCCACGCCGCGCTCAATGCCTGGGCAATCGTGCTGCGCTCCTTTTCCCATTCGGGCACGAGGGAAACACCGAACGCACCGCGCGCCAGACGATACTTGAGTGCAAGCCACGTAATCTGTTCGCGCTGCCAGGCGAGGCGCGCCCTGTCTGACAAGCGCGTTATCGGCTGGTCATAGTACGCCTGACGCGCGCGATCCTCTTCCAGCAAAGCGTCGCGCAATGCGTGCATCGCATCGGCATCCCACTCGTGCGCGCGTCGCGGCGCACGCGCGAGGACCTCCTCGTGCAAACGCTGTGCGGCTGCCAGGCGTTGCAAGCGCGCCGCCTCCACCTGTGAGTCTTGTGGCAATATATCACTTGCCGGCACAAAGGGCACGCGTGTTCGCGTGATGGGTATGGCTGTCGAAAGCGCAGCCTCGGCGGCTTGCGCGCGCGCTTGACTTGCCAGTGTCGGCGCGTTGAGCATGGCATACGCGCCAGCGATTTGTTCCAGTCGCCGCGCGCGTTGTTCGCGTTGGAGGGTAGGTGAATATTCCGCCAGCCGATACGCCTGATCGGTGACCCAGCGCGCGGTGGTGAGGGCACCCACGTTACGCAAACCGGCGCTGGCTTGCACATAAGCATCGAGTCGCGTGGCGTCCGATAGCATCGGGCTGAGTGTGGCGAATTGCGCCGCCAGATAGTACGCCTGTGCCGCCGGACGCGTCTTCTGCGCAGCGGTGTAGCGTGCGCCCAGTTGGAGCAGCGCGCCCAGTCGCCGGGCATCGTCCAGAAACGGCTCGTAAGCGATCAGCGCGAACGCGTTATCCAGATGCGCGTGATCGAACGCGGCATCGAGTGCCTGCTCGGCACGCGCGCCCGTCAATGGCAACAAGACCGTCTCGGCGGCGAGCGCGCGCGCGTCCACCCACTCTAACGGCGCACGCCAGACGAGTGTATCGTAGCGCTGGCTCTGCTGCAAAACCACGCCGCCGCCCACCAGCGCGCTGCCAAGCGTCAGCAGCAGACAACCTGCGATGACGAGAACGAGTGCAACAAGTCGTTTCACGGCTGCACGAAACGTTCGATTTTCGCCGAGTCGCGTACGACTTTGAGCCATTCAAAAAAGGCGCGCTGGCGTTTATCTTGCACCAGTTCAGGCGGCAACGGGCGCGCTTTATCTCTTGCCATCACTTGAACGATGTGGTAACCAAAGTTCGTGGTAATGACCTCGCTGACCTGACCGACGGGCAGATCAAAGAGCACCGCATCGAGACGCGGATCAAGCACCCCGCGCGGCGTCCACCCCATATCGCCTCCCTGGGCTTTGCTGGTTTCGTCGAGTGAGTGTTGTCTGGCAAGGGCAGCAAAATCTTCCCCGCGCCGCGCCCGATCGCGCAGCGCTTGAGCCGTGGCGGGTGTGGCAACAAGAATCTGACGCCAGTGTACCTGTTCCTCCGTCGTGGGCAACACCGCGGTAACGCGCTCGAACATCATCTCGCTGACCAGACTCGCACGCATCTGCGTACACAGATCACCCAGCGTCATCTGGTGTCTGGTCAAGTACTCGTTCAATTTTTCGACACTGCCAGCATCTTGAATCATCTCGGCAATACGCGCGTTGACATCATCATCGGTCACGCGCATAGCCTGGTAATCGGCTTGTTGAGCAATGATGGTATCGTTAATCAGTTGTTCCAGTATCTGGAGTTTCAGGTTCTTGAGTGTTTCCTGACCGGAAGCCGATTTTGGATCGAGTCCGTTTTGAATCATCGCCGCCTGAGCTTGCGCAGCAAGCCGATTGAACAAATCGAGCGGAATGCCTTGACCGTTCACGCGCGCGGCGAGGGGCGCATTTGCCGGCAACGGTGTCACCGGTGGACACGTGAGCGCGCTCTGGACTGGTGTGCCTTTGGTCGGGGTGGGGAACATCGGACCTGCCGCCGGCGTCTGAGTAGTAGAAGGCACGGTGGGCGCAACGGGCACAGTGGCTGGCACAGGTGACGGCACCACAGTAAGCGCTGGCGCGAGCGGTGCTGACGCAGGCGAACTGCATGCCATCACTATCAAACCCAGGGCAACGAGTCCCATCATCAAATTCACACGGCGATTCACGTGTCCTCCTTGTGTCAGTATTCGGTGTTCAGACGAGCACATTATACCGCATCGGAGAAGAATTGCAAGCATTGCCGCGCGCGCGCTTCTGTGCTATACTTGAGACGATGGTGGCACCCAATTATTTCATTCCCAATCGCGACCCGCGCGCGCTGTATCCGCTGGGCGATTTTCTGCACGCCCCGCCGCAGAGTGTCGCCCGTGCCTACATCGAAGCGCTAACGGCGCCGGGCGATGTGGTGATTGACCCGTTCGGTACGACGCCGAACATCGCGCGCGCCGCGCTGGACTTGAACCGCCGTGCCATCGTCATTCACAGCAATCCCTTGTGGGCATGGCTGGCGCGCACACTGGCGACTTTGCCCGCGCCAGCGGAAATCACCGCGACGCTGGCACGGTTGGGCGATCTGCCCAGAGATGGTATGTCGCTCCGCGCACACATCCAGCAACTCTATACGACCCCGTGCGCGCAGTGCCATCAACCGACACCCGCCGATTATTTCGTCCGTACGCGCGAAGGCGGTTTGCTGGCGCGGCATTACACGTGCGTCCAGTGTCACACCACGCGCGATGATCCCGCCACCGAGGAGGATCTGCGCTCGGCGGAACGTATTCCGTCGCGGGGGATGCACTATCACTTTGCTTTTGCGCGCGTCGTTCCCGAAGGGGGCTGGTATGCCGAACGCATCCGCAAAATGCTCGATGTGTACACGCCGCGCAACTTGTACGCACTCGCCACCATCACACAAAAGATTCAGGCGCGCGCTACGCCACGCGAACGGTCTCTGCTCTGGCTGCTGGTGTTGCATCTGCTCGAACGCGGTACCGCGTTTTACACCAGCCCCACCGCCGAACCGCATCTGACGCGCACCGCCACCTTCATCGAGTTCAATCTGTGGAACGAGTTAGAGCGCGCCGCGCGCGCGCTTGCGGCAGACGCATCTGCGGCGCTGCCACTAGCCGACTCACCCCGCGACGTGATCAACGCGGTCGCGCCGGTGTACATCGGGCAGGGGAATACACAGGCGCTCGCGCGCGATCTGTCGCGCGGAGCCGCCACGCTTGTCCTCACCGCACCGCCGGTGCGTCGTATGAGCTGGTATGCGTTGACGTATCTGTGGGGCGCCTGGATTCTGGGACGTGCGACGATGGCAGGCTGGGCGCAAGGTCTTGACACACGTAAAGACGCCGCGTGGGAGTGGCGTTGGTACACCGACGCGCTGGAGAGCGCGTTGAAACCTCTCACAACTTGTCTGCGTCCCGAAGCCCACGTGGTCTTTGTGTTCACGGAATCGTGGCATGCCGTCATCGAAGCACTTGTACTTGCCGCCGCGCGCGCCCGCCTGCGTCTCCAGACCTTTGCCTTTCAGCCGCGTCTGGGCGATCTACCGCGTGGCGAGTTCGACGATTTGCGCGGCGAGTATCGCATCGTATGGACCCGCGAGTCGCACGAACGTCACCCGACGAGTTCGGCGGAACAGTTGGAGCAACAGATGCGCGCAGTAGCCTTCGCGGCTGCCAGCGATCTACTGGCGCGACGCGGCGAAGCCGTAGCGTTCTCGTGGGTGCATCACGCCGCGCTGACGCGTCTGGCGCGCGAAGGCTGGCTGGCAAATGCGTTCGCCGTACCGACCACTATCGCGCCGCAACAACTGGTGCGCCGCGCGCTGTTGGCCGGCTTGCAAGATGGTTATGCCCACGACTTTGACCACTATGCTACGCCCGAGTGCTTTCTCTGGTTTCGGCGCTCCAACACGCTGGCTCCGCCATTGATCGAACGTGTGGAAGAGGCTGTGTGCGCGTTGCTAGCGCGTGGAGTACATTCGCGCGATGAATTGTGTGACACGATCTACCGTCAATTTCCCGGCGATTTGACCCCCGAAGTCGGTCTCGTCGAGTTGTGCGCCGACGCGTACGCTCAACCGCTGACGGACGCGGATCGCGCGCGCGCGGTGGATGCGCTGACACGGTTAGGCGAACGCCTGGGCTATACAACGATTTTAGATTTCAGATTTCAGATTTCCGATTGGTCATCATCGGCAATCGAAAATCAGAAATCGAAAATCGAAAATTTCGCTGTGGTGTGGCAGGCGAACGGTGAGGTGGTGCACGCGTTTGTGTGGCGCACGCGCGCGGCGTTCGCCGATCTCGCGCAGATTCACATCGCGCCGACGCGCGGCTATTTGATTGTGCCAGAGGCATGGGTGGCATTGTTGCGCGAAAAAACGCGCCGCGTGCCCCATCTGACCGACGCGTTCTATGACGCCGGGTGGACCTTTGTGCGCGTCGCGGCAGTGACACAGTTACTCGCGCGGGACTCGCTCGAACGTGACGATGTGATCACTCTGGCGGGATTAGAGCCGCTCATCCTGCAACATCGCGCGCAGTTAGAACTGTTCCAATAGTTGGGTAGTCGAGTAGTTGAGTAGTCGGGTAGTCGGGTAGTCGAGTAGTCGGGTAGTCGAGTAGTCGGGTAGTCGGGTAGTCGAGTAGTCGAACAGTGTGACTATACGACTATGTGACTACGCGACTATGCGACTAACCAAGGAGATGCGTATGCGCACAATCCGTTCCCTCGCGCGCATGCTGTGGCAACACCGCATTGCCACGTTGCTCGCGCTCGTGTCCCTTCTCGTGGTCGCGCTCTTCGCCGCGACGTACTACATCGCCAACATTCCCCACTTTGCGCTCGATCGGCAACAAACGCTGGTGCTGGGTCCCACGCAATTCGCGCCAGAAAATCCCAGCGCGCTGCGCGTCGTTGTGCGCGAGAGCGAAAGCGGGCAACCGATTCCCAACGCGAACGTCACCGTGCGAATGGTCGCAAAACGCGATGGCACCACACAAACACTCTACACCGGCAAAACCGATGCGCGCGGCACCGCGCCGGTCGCGTTCGTCCTCCCCCCAACCACCGCGCGCGAGCAAACGCTCATCGTCGAAACGCAATCCGTCGCGGGCGCGGATCGCATCGAACGCGCGGTGACGGTCGCGCGCAGTTACAAAGTGCTCGTCACCACCGACAAGCCCATCTATCAGCCGGGGCAGGTGATTCACCTGCGCGCGCTCGCGCTCGGCGCGCTGGACCGCGTCCCGGCGAAAAATCAGGACATTGAGTTTCTCATCGAAGACCCCAAGGGGAACAAGATTTATCGCAAGACGCTCAAAGCGTCCGAGTACGGCATCGTCAGCGCGGACTTTCAACTTGCCGAAACGGTGATTTCGGGTGATTACAAAATCACCGCATCGCTCGGTGACACCAAATCGGAAAAGACGGTGAACGTCAAGCCGTACGTCCTGCCCAAGTTCAAAGTGACAGTGGACACGGAACGCAGTTACTATTTGCCCGGCGAAAAAGTCAGCGGCAAAATCCGCGCCGAGTACTTTTTCGGCAAGCCGGTCGCGCGGAGCGATGTGACCATCAAAGGCATCGTGTACGACGTGGCGCGCGCGGAGACGATTCACCTCAGCGGCAAGACCGATGATAACGGCGTCTATACCTTTTCGTTTGTACTGCCTAACTATTTTGCCGCGACCGGGCTAACCAGAGACCGCGCCGATTTTGGTCTGGAAGTTTCGGTGACCGATCAAGCGAATCACACCGAGCAAACCTCGCGCGTGCTGCCGATTGCCCAGAGTGCGATCATCATTGACGCGGTGCCAGAAAGCGGACGACTCGTCGCGGGCGTCGAAAACATCGTGTACGTCTTGACTTCGCTGCCCGACGGAGCGCCGCTCGAAACGTCGCTCACGATTTCGGTGGCGGGGACGCAACAGCAAACACGCACCGGCAAGTACGGCCTCGCCGAAATCAAACTGACGCCGCAACGTGGCGCCACCGCGTTGACGATCAGCGCGAGCGACGCGCAAGGGCGCCGCGCCACGCGCACGGTGCAACTGCAATCCGAAACGACCGCGACACAGATTTTGCTGCGTCCCGACCGCGCGATGTATCGCGTGGGCGAGACGATGAAACTCGATGTACTGACGACGAACAGCACCGGCACCGTCTATCTCGACCTCATCAAAGAACGCCAGACGCTCTCGACGCGCGCAGAAGACGCGGCCGGTGGTCGCGCGACGATCAGCGTGGATGTGACGCCGGAGATGATCGGCACGTTGCAACTGCACGCGTACCACATCGAACGCGACGGGACCATCACGCGCGACGCGCGCGTGGTGGTCGTCGAACAGCCGAGCGAGTTGAGCATTGCGATTCTGCCCGACCGTGATGTGTATCGCCCCGGCGATGTGTCCAGAATCACGTTCAGCGTCACGGACGCGCAGGGCAAGGGCGTGCAGAGCGCGCTCGGCGTTGCCGGCGTGGACGAAGCAGTGTTCGCGCTCGCGGAACACGACCCGGGATTTGCGAAACTGTATTTCCTCTTGCAAAAAGAATTGCTCGAACCCAGGTATCAAGTCAAAGGGTTTACGCTGCCCGAAGTGGTGATGGCTCAACCGCAAGCCAGGTCGCCCGAAGTGCGCGCCGCGCAAACCCAAGCCGCCAGCGCGGCGTGGGCGCTCGCCACGCCGTTCGATTTTGTGTTGCGCGCGAATTCGCAACCGGAAAAACGCGCGGCAGCAAGCAAAGCGCAAGCCGAAGGATTCAACACGCTGGCCGCGTGGCTCGCGTTCCTCCTTTCCCTTGTTCCGTTGTTACTCGCTGGGTTTGTTGTGGCGAGTCTGGCGGCAAAAAAGGTGCTGGGCAAATCACTCGCGATGTGGCTTGCCGCCACACTTGGTTACTGCATCGCGTCGCCGTTCTTCATCGGCGTCATTGCTATCGTTGGCGGATTGCTGATTCAGATGAAACTCGGCGTGATTGTCGTCGCGCTCGTCGCGCTCGCGCTCTTTGTCGCGTTCGCCATCGTCGCCGCGCACGCCATCATCAAGCGCGATGCGTGGCTGCAAGCCGCGCTCATTTTGCTTGCCGCGTATTTCGTTTTGATGGGCATCTTTGCGTACGTCGGACCCAAGGCGATGGTGCTGAACGAGTGGCTGGCGTTCGCAGTGATTCTGACGTATCTCGGCGCGCTCGCAACAGTGGTGCTGATCGGCATCGGTCTCATCGTGCAAAAAGAGACCGCGCCCGGCATCGCCGCGCTGCTGCTGGTGTTGATTTTCATCCCCGCGACGATTCTGCTCGCGATGCTGCCGAGTGCGGGCCCCTTCTTGCGGACGATGGGACAGCCGGAGTTGTACATTCCGCCGGGCTGGCTCACCGGTTGCGCACCGACTGGTACACCCGTCCCCGGTCAACAGGGCAACCTCTTTCGCGATTTGGGTGCCGCCGGTAGGTCGGCAGAGATAGCACCGATGGCGACGATGCCGGTGCAAGCCCCTCGACCCACTACCATGCCACCAGCGCCGGGGCAAGCACCTCAAGCTGAACAACCGCGCTTGCGTCACTATTTCCCCGAAACGTTGTACTTTAACCCACAACTCATCACCAACGAAAACGGCACTGCCACACTCGACATCCCGCTGGCGGATTCGATTACGACGTGGCGCCTCGCGGTCACCGCCTCGTCGCAGCGCGGCGAACTGGGCGCGGCGAGCGCGGGCATTCGCGTCTTTCAAGATTTCTTCGTTGACCTCGATTTACCGGTCGCGCTGACGCAGAACGACGAGATTTCGATTCCGGTCGCGGTGTACAACTATCTCACCACGTCGCAAAAAGTGCGTCTGCAAATCGAACGGCAAGCGTGGTTCGAGTTGCAAGACGCGTCGGAAAAAGTGCTGACGATTGCGTCGAACGATATTGACGTGGTGTACTTTCGCATCAAGGCGGTGAACTTTGGCGTGCAAAAACTCAAGGTGACCGCGCTCGGCGAAAAAATGTCGGACGCGATCCAGCGCGAGATTCGCGTCTATCCCGATGGCAAACCCATCGAGAAAACGGTGAGCAACTGGCTCAAGGACGCGACGACACAGGTGCTCGAAATTCCACCGCAGGCGATTCCCGGCGCGTCGCGCGTGGAGGTGCGCGTGTATCCGGGCATCGTCAGTCAAGTCGTCAACGGTCTCGACGGCTTGTTACGAATGCCCTTTGGCTGATTCGAGCAAACGACGTCGGTGACGTTCCCCAATGTGTTGGTGCTCAACTATTTGAAACAAACCAAACAGATCGCGCCCGAAATTCAGATGAAGGCGGAAAACTACATCGCACTCGGCTATCAGCGTTTGCTCACGTTCGAAACCGCAGGTGGAGGGTTCTCGCTCTACGGTCGTCCGCCGGCGAGTGTGATGCTCACCGCCAAAGCGCTCCTCGAATTCGGCGATATGGCAAAAGTGTATCCGGTGGATCCCGCGCTGATCAATCGCACGCGCCAGTGGTTGCTCGCGCAACAAAAACCGGACGGCACGTGGGATGCGGCGTACGCGATGGATCGTCCTGCGAGTGGCGCAACGGATCCCTTGCCGCTCACCGCGTACGTCACGTGGGCGATTCTGGAAAGCGGCTCGAAAGACGAGGCGCGCCTTGCGCGCGCGATCGCGTACATCAAGGAGAACGCCGCGCGCGCCAGCGATGGCTATACGCTCGCGATGGTCGCCAACGCGCTCGTGGCGTACGACGCTAACGATCCTGCCACGCGTGACGCGCTCGCGCGGCTCGACGCGCTCAAGGTCGTGGACGGCGATGGCGCGTACTATCCGACGCGCATCGGTTCGTTCACCGGCGCGTACGGCGTGTACGGCAACATCGAGACGACCGGGCTGGCGGCGTACGCGTTCCTGCGCGCCAAAGCGTATCCCGAATCGGCACAGCGCGCGCTAAACTACCTTGTCCAGAAAAAAGACCCGCACGGCACGTGGGGGTCAACGCAAGCGACGATTCTCGCGCTGCGCGCGCTCATCCAATCGGTCATCGAAGCGGGTGAAGTGGCAGGCGATGCAACGGTGCGCGTGCGCTTGAACGATCGCGATGCCAGGTCCCTCGTCATCAGCAAAGAAAATGCCGGCGTGGTGCAAATCATCACGTTCGATGATATTGCGCCGGGTGCGAATCGCATCGCGTTTCAGGTGGAAGGCAAGGGTTCGCTCGCGTATCAGGTCTCGGCGCATTACTACTTGCCCTGGCAGTACGTTCCGCCGATACCCGAACAAGAGAAACTCGTGGACATTCAAGTTCGCTACGATCGCACGACGCTCGCGGTGAATGACGAGGTGCGCGTGACCGCGACGGTACGCCTGACGAAAGAAGGCAGCGCGCGTATGACGATTGTGGATTTGGGCATTCCGCCCGGCTTTACCGTGCTGACCGAAGATCTGGACACGGTGGTGCGCGCGAAAACGATCGCGCGGTACGAATTGACCGCGCGCCAGATCATCATCTATCTCGAAGAGTTCGATTCCAAAAAGCCCATCACGTTCACGTATCGGCTCAAGGCAAAATTCCCCCTGCGCGCGCAAACGCCCAGTTCGACGACGTACGATTACTACAATCCCGGCGTTACGGCGACGCAAGCGCCGCTGTTGTTGACGGTGAGGTAGAGGCAATGGGGCGGTGCACAGTGGGTCACTGGGTCTTGTCCAGAATCTCGACGGGCACCTGGGCTAAACGCTTGAACTCTTCGGCGTCTGCGCGCGTGCCCACCACATCGGCATCGCCCCAGTGCATCGGAATCGCGAGGGCGGGACGCAGCGTGTGTGCGGCTTGAACCGCCTCGCGCGCGGTCATCACGTACTTGCCGCTGACCGGCAAGAGCGCGATGTCGCACCGAATCTGCGCCATTTCGGGAATCACATCCGTATCGCCGGCGTGATAGATGCGTTTACCGCCCAGCGTCACAATGTAACCGACGTGTCCCGCGGCTTGGGGGTGAAATTGTTTGTTAAGATTGTAGGCAGGCACGACCTCGATGGAAACGCCATGCAAGGTCACCTTGTCTCCCGGCTTGACGATGTGAATCTTCAAGTTCGATTTAGCGGCAACCGATTGTGGCGCGACGATGATCGTATCGGCATGGCTAATTCTGGCAATGTCGTCGGGTGAAAAGTGATCGTGATGCTCGTGCGTCACAAGAACAAGGTCCGCCTTTTCTGCGTTCGGCGCGATTTTCCAGGGGTCAATGTAAACGACTTTTTCCCCTTTCAAACGGAAACTGTCGTGACCCAACCAAAAGATGTTTTCTGCCATTGATCCTCCTTAAAATATAGTGTAACCGTAATTACTCAGCCGTGCCGTCCATCGCGAAAAGCCCCACCCCCTCGC
>Ga0209101_1000647_pt1 | contig 28316 bp, 25 predicted proteins | sample ConPoolayeCmetaG_FD_185481 | JGI IMG/M metagenome (GOLD analysis project Ga0209101, IMG submission 185481) | Hot spring microbial mat communities from California, USA to study Microbial Dark Matter (Phase II) - Cone Pool mat layer C metaG... ...
CCTGAAGCTGCCGACCCGCCCAAAAATGATCCAAAATGTAGTGGAGAAAAACGGGGGTCAATGACAGACTTTCCTAGGAATTTGAGGTTTTTGGCCCTCCAACTGTCGAATTTGGGCTAGCCTCTGACCAGCCGTGCGGCAATTTCGTTGGTTCGGGCCACCAGCCGCGCTTCGTCCATGCGCGTAAGCTGGCCGTGTTCGACGAGCACCTCGCCGTTGACAATGGTGTATTCCGCGCGCAGTCCGGCACCGCAGAACAGAATAGCTGTGGACGGGTCGTGCATAGCTCCTGCAAAATCCAGCCGGTCAAGCCGGAACATGGCAAGATCGGCGGCGCAGCCCGGCCGCAGGCGGCCGATTTCCGGCCAGCTTAAAAGTTCTGCCCCGCCAATTGTAGCCATACGCAGAACGCGTGTCCCCGGCATTGCCTCGACACCTGTGGCGACCCGGTGCACCAGAAGCGCCAATTGCATTTCTCGCACGAAATTGCCTGAATCGTTGCTTGAACTTCCGTCTACGGCCAGCCCCACCTTGACACCCTCCTGCAGCAGGCGTGGCACCCTGCAGATTCCGGAACCTAATCGCAGGTTCGAGGCGGGGCAATGCGCAATGCCGGTGCCGGATTGCGCCAGAAGACGAATTTCTTCGTCATCGAAGTAAATGCCGTGGGCATACCACACGTCCGGACCAGTCCAATTGTTGCGCCGCATGTATTCCAGTGGACGAATACCGTAGCGCCGGAGACAATAGTTTTCTTCGTCGAGGGTCTCGGCCAAATGAGTATGCAAAAGCACGCCTTTTGACCTGGCCAGCGCCGCTGTCTCACGCAGCAGTTCCTCAGTCACCGAGAAAGGCGCACAAGGGGCCAGCGCCACACGACACATGGCAAAAGGGCTGGGATCATGATATTTTTCGATCAGACGCACGGAATCCGCGAGAATTTGATCCGGCTTCTGGGTGATTTCATCCGGCGGAAGTCGTCCGGCTGACTTGCCACAACTCATGCTGCCTCGGGTAGGGTAGAAACGCATGCCCATTTCACGAGCTGTCTCGATTTCGATGTCAATCCATTCTTGGGGGGCGCCGGCAGGGAAAAGATAGAGATGGTCCGTACTGGTGGTGCATCCTGAGAGAAGCAATTCGCCCAGGCCAACTTGTGTGGCAACAGCGATAGCTTCCGGCGTGAGGCATCGCCAAATTTGGTAAAGCGCGGTCAGCCAGTCGAATAGTTTTGCATTCTGAATGGCCGGCAGGTTTCGAGTGAGGCATTGAAAGAGATGATGATGGGTGGTATTGATGAAGCCCGGATAAACAGCGCACGAAGAGCCGTCAATGACCCTCGAAGGAGTTGCCGTGCGGAGCGCCAGATTACGGCCGATGGCGGCAATGCGCCCGTTTTCGATTTGGAGGTCAACGTCTTGCTCGATGGTGCCGTTATCGGTGTGGACGAGGGTGCCGATGTTGCGGATCAACAACGAACCGGCGCCTGTCGATTTTGGTTCTTCTGCCCAGCGAACCACATTTTTTTCACGAAGTCATAACCCCCAAGTCGCGAATGATATTGGCAGAAGTTTTATTTTGTATCTGCAGTATGCCCGACAGCGAGGCCGTAGGCAATCATTGTTACGTTGAACCTGGTCAGCTGATGGAGGCCGGGAGCGATCTGCACCGTCGCTTGTCAAACCGGGAGGTCCTCTTTTGGCGCGGTGCGAACTTCGCGGGCAAAAGCGGGCCGAGGCCGTCATTCGGGCGCGACCTTTGCAAGAACTGGCTGTATACCTTGATTTGCCGGCAGTTTCGTGCTAGTTAACGCAGATGCTGAGCGAGGAAATTGAGAAATGACCGATTCGGGAGAATTAAACGCACAGAATTCTGGAACGACCGAAGGAGTCAACCTGAAAGATCTTGTTTTGGACCTGACGTTAGTGCCTGCGTGGGCCAGAAAGCCGCCCGGACACGAAGTGCCCGTGCCGGAGACGGACACCGCTGAAGACAGCGCGAAGCGAAAGATACGAGCGAAGCGCGGGCAAGCCCGCCCGGGGTTGCGCGGAATGCAACAGAGGGGTGGCCGTCGCGAACCGCCGGAGAGGTCCCCTCGGGAAAAAGTGGCGCGTCCCCCAAGGGGGGCGCAACGTGCACCGGTAACAGTGAGTTTTCTCCCGGAACAGCGCCAAATCGCTCGCTTGGTCAGACAACTGCGAGCCTCGAAGAAGGCCTATCCGCTGGCTGGGCTAGGCGCGCTGTTTGTCTCCAAGCCGGACTTTTGCGCAGTCAAAATCGAAGCTGCTGGCGATTCTGTGCGACTGTTTCAGTGCAAGCTTTGTCGGGCGGTGGCCCTGGCGCGTCCGACGTTGGAACGCCACTTGGCCCGTCGTCACCTGGATGACTATTTCGAGAAAGAGACCACGGAAGGCGAACCGCCGTCAGGTCAATTTGTATGCGTGGCCCGCTGTGGACTGAGCGGGATTCTGCTGGGACCGCCGAATCACCACACTTTTGCTGAAAAAATGCATGAAGTGCGTCAGACGCTTTTCCCGGAAATGCCGCTGGCTCAATATCGCGCGAAAATCGAAATGCTGCGCGACCAGGAACTAATAGAACGTTGGCGTCAGGAGGCTTCTCGGCGCGTCGTTTATCGGCCCAAAAAAGCCACGGTGGCAACTGTTGGGCCGCTCAGCCGGCTGGCGGCCGAGAGTTTGTTTATGAAGGAGATGGCGCCTGGGCTGATGGCGACGACCAGTCGGGCAATTGTGCCGGTCAATGTGGCCTTGGAAATCGAGGATGCAGCACTTCGGGCGTTCATACAGGAAATGTGGCAGCGCGAAACCAGAAATCCCCGTTCTGTGACTTTGGCGCTGCGCGCGGCATTGCGCAATCTCGCGTTGCGCTTGTTTCTGGTGGAAGGGCGCGTGGAATATGTTAGTGCCGTTCAGCCGTGTCCCCTGGCGCTCGAGCACGCTGCCCCTAACGTTCGGGCCATGCTGATGTTCGTGCACGAACATGCGGGGTGCACGCGTCAGCAATTGGTTGACGAACTGCTGGCAGGACCTTCGCCGGAAGCCGGCAGCGCCGAACCCGGACAGTTGCATTCTCAGCTCACTTGGCTGGTTGAAAAAGGCCACCTGATCGAGTTCTTCGATGGACGCCTGATGGCGGCTCTGCCCGAACCTGCCAACGCACCGGCATCTGCGCGCGGCGCCGGGGCTGATCAATTCATGACGGCTCAAGCTTCGGACACACCGCCGCTCAGTACGCCAGCGCGCGAAAGTTCGGGATCCACGCAAACATGATGGCGGCGTCTTTGCGGGGACCTAACTCCCGGCTGCCGCCGCATGCCAGGATGCCCAGGTCGTTGCCGCACACTGCCGTGCTTGGAGAATGAAGACCCTCCACGCCGGAGGGATCATCGGTTACCAATCCAGCAAAACACCAATCGACAAGATTTTTGGAAAAATGAAGTTGTAACCTGCGGGAATCTTCGCAGGGAAGCATGGCGTGCTGTCGGGGCAGTTTATCGGCCCGCGTCATGCTGTCGGTCACCTGGTTGCTGACAAGCCAGTAGAGGCGCGAAGGGGTATCGTAAAACACGTCGAATCTTAAATTCCCACCCGGCAGCGGCACGAACAATACCGGCGCGCCGCCGGGCGTATTTTCCGGCACGATCGCCAGCGTGCCCGCTGCATCTTCGGTCATCCTGGCCACAGCGGCGATATTAGCGCGGTGGGCTGCGGCACGGAAAAGAAGATGCAGGGTCTTTCCGCCGGGATCATGCCAGTAGTGCGTGGAATCCTGGATTTGCAGTAAATGTGGATCTCCCCAGCCGATACGGTGCGCCCAGTGTTTGTTGCCGATGTCTATGCCGCGGTCTGGCAGAGGCACATGGAAAAACGGAACACCAAAGTAGGTTATCTCCTGCGGCGGAAGCAAATCTCGAAACGGCTTGCCGTTCGCTGCAAAGGTCCAGTTTCTGCGGGACAAAAGGTTGCCGCCGGCCGGAGCTCGCAGAACGAGCGGCGCCAGCACGCTGACCGGATCACCGCGGCAGTTGGCATCGGTGATTCTCATGGCGGCAAAATACAGGTTATCACCGATGGTGATAGGCGTGGAAGGGGCGTGCGTGAATAACTCCGCACTGCTAGCTCCACGGGCTTGCTCCACGTTTCGCCGCCGTTGCACGAACGCATGATCATCAGCGCGTCAGCATGGCCGAGCAGGTAGATATTGGTGCTGTCGCGAAAAAGACGCGGATTGGCAAATGGAAAGTCCTGCCGGAAACTCCGGTTCTTACCGCGGTCGGTTGAAATGAAAATTTTGCCCTGCAGCCAGCGGTTCAGGCGTTCGAATTTTCCCTTCGCGCCGGGCAAACCGCGCACCCCGGGGCCGTACTGGTCGAAGGCTGCAATCAGTCGTCCCGAGGGCAAGGCCAGAAGGCAGGGACGGCCCATACGGACCTGATCCGGATCGGGACTGCACGCGACAGTGGTGAGTTCTGCTGCCAGCGGGACGACTTTCCAGTCATTTGGAGAACATGCAGCTCTCACGGTCGCCAGGATAGCAGATCAAGAACCGCGCTGCCAGTCTTGCTGGAGCTTCTTTGGCGGACCGCGGTGGGACGCCGGGGACCTTGCGTCGCCGGTGAACTAGTTTGTCACGTCATACGCGCCCGCCTTCCGCGGACGAACCCGTAAAGCGCGGAAAGGGTGCGGCGTTCTCGGCCTGGTTCCAAGAGGACGTAATGCACGCGGGACAGCTGTTTTGACCGGGCAAACGTCTGCTCCGGCCAGAGAACCTGGCCTGGGGAAAGCAGCTAAAACCATCCTGTCTGAATCGCGGTTACACTGGAAGGGTGGACCGTTGAGTCATGATTTTGCATTGTCAAATGGCCGGAGAACAAAGTTCCCTCTGGCTTTGTGCGGGGAGAACGTCGCTACAATTCGGATGTTTTGGACGGGATGGCTATTTTTCATTTTTGTTCCGGGTGGACTGGTGGTAAAAAGATAAAAACAGGCTGGATTAACTCAGGTTGTGCGTTTGAGAGTTGGCCGGTTTGGGTAACTTGCGCGAAGACACGGTGTTCAAAGACGATGCAGTTAGTGGGGATAAAACACAAAACAGTTACGGAGCGGGGGATAACAGAAGGCCTTTTTTTCAAACCGCTGCGGGATTGGCCGGGCGCGGGTCAATTGCAACATCTGGGACTAACAAATTCATGGCCGCGCCGGGCACATCCGGAAAAAACCTGGCAGTCGAACGCTGGAACACAGCCATAGGGTGGGGTGAGAGGTCGCATGCAATTTGGAGTTTTTCCGGAAGAATATCGGAGTTTTGAACGGGCCAAGGTGGTCATCCTCCCGGTTCCGTATGACGGCACGAGCACCTGGATCAAAGGCGCCGACCGTGGTCCTGCTGCCTTGCTGGCAGCCTCGCAGGCATTGGAGATGTATGACATTGAAACCGATAGCGAAGTTTATAGACAAGGCATTTACACTGACGCCCCGCTAGGCGATTTTGGGCCGCCCGAGGAGATGGTGGCGGCCGTAAAGAAACGCGTTGCGGAGCTGCTGTCAGCCGGAAAGTTTGTGGTGATTATCGGCGGTGAACACACTGTGAGTCTGGGAGGAATCTTCGCGTATGCGGAGCGTTTTTCCGACCTCTCGGTTCTGCAGCTCGACGCTCATGCCGATATGCGCGAAGTTTTGCGCGGCTCGCGCTTCAATCACGGCTGTGTCATGGCGCGCGTTCGCGAAGTTTGCCCTTGCGTGCAAGTGGGTATCAGAAGTCTGGACATTTCCGAGAAGCCGTCAGTTTTCGATCATGACGTTTTTTTTGCTCAGGATATTGCGGGGGCTGATGAAAGTTGGATGGCCGAAGCGGTGAATCGTCTGTCGGCCAATGTTTATGTGACTGTTGATTTGGATGTGTTTGATCCAGCAGTGGTGCCATCAACCGGCACTCCCGAACCTGGTGGTCTGCAGTGGTATCCCGTCCTCAAATTATTGCGGCACGTTGTGCAAACACGCCGTCTTGTCGGTTTCGACATTGTGGAGCTGTGTCCCCAACCGTACAATCACGCTCCAGAGTTTCTGGCGGCCAAGCTGCTTTACAAGGTCCTGAGTTACAAGTTTCATCAGGACTCCAGCGTTTGACAGGTTTACAACCTCACAGCTTCTATGCCGCGTATGGCGCTAAGTGGGATTAAGAGTATAGCCATCATTCTGATGGCCGGAGGGGTGCAGATCGCACTGAGAGCAGCGCCCACCAATGTTCCCGCTGTTCCGGGGAGAGTAGCCGCCAAGGGTTATGTGATAATTCGGCCCGTATCGAGCAACATGCCTGTCAGTCTGCATAGTCTGATGCTTACTCCGCCGAAGGACGGCCCAGCTGAAAAGCTTCCTTCGGAGATCGAGGCTGCGGCACCACGGATCCCATTGCGTCCTGAAAGCGCGTCGCAGCCTCTGATGGCGCGGCCCCGTGTGCGGCCTCTGCAGCCGCCGCGGAGCACGGCGGATCAAAACTCGCCCCTGCTGTCACGAGGGAGCCAGAGCGTTTCTGGTCTGCCGGGGCCTCCCAGAGGGGAAGAAGGCGGGGCCGAGGCCTGGGGGTGGCTGGCGCGGAGCGTGCAGGAGGCGGCTAGCGACGCCTCTGCGGAGCGGACGAGTTTACGCGGTGAAAGTTTTTCCCTTTGGCCTGATGATCTGGGATTGCATGACGGGCTGAGAAGCAAAGGTGATGCCGCAGGATTTCTCGATGATTGGGGTGGATCTGAATGGTTTGAGCCTGGAGCCGTATTGCCGAAAGCTTCGCGAGGGGCTGAGTCAGACAGACGCTTGCCGCCCCCGCGTTTCTCATGGGAGGCTTTCGGCGAGTGAGATGCGGCGGGGTTAATCCTGGATTCCTAATAGCCGGAGAACAATCAACCCAGATTTTGCGATTGGCCAAAACAGGCCAGATGCAAGGCGCGGGAGGTGGGGGTGTATGCGCATACTCCGAACCTCCCGCAACGCAGCAGATTGCCTGTTTTCGACAATCCCGAAGGATTTGAGAATAGGCTGCTTTTCTCTTCAGATGTCGCTTTCACATTTCGGTGCAAAAGATGGGCAACTGCATTGCATTTCAACTTGTTTGTGCGCAGCACGATACAAATACCTGCCAATTCTAAAACGCAAAATCTGGGATCAACGTTCCCCCTGGCTGCGCTCGGGGAGAACGTTGCTGCATCGGGGGAAGATTGGAGATTGGGCAGAACGTTATTGCATCGGCAGAAACTTGGTGTTTTGGGAGACGCTATTGTACCTGGTGGAAAGTTGATTTGGAAGCAGTTTCAAAACTTACTTCACTGGCAGTACGCGGATATACAGCGACGCGTCGCGCGCCGGGCATTTGCCGCTTCCGGGGCAATCGCAAACACCGCGGTTAGTTTAACAAGACTACTGCGCGTTTTCCCTTTTCGATACGACCAATTGGAACCGCGCGGCAATTTGCATCCGCTAGAATTCGGATGGCTTGCTCGGCAAAGCGGGCGGGCATCATTACCACATAACCGATGCCCATGTTGAACACGCGGTACATTTCGTCACGATCCACCTGCCCGCACTCTTGAATTACTCTGAACACGGGCGGCACCTTCCAAGCGGCGCGATCAATGACGGCCAGAGAGTCGGTGGGGAGCACACGGACAATATTGTCAGGAAAACCACCGCCGGTAATATGCGCCATGCCGGTCACCGGCACCCGTCGGATCAGCCCCATGACGGGTTTAAGATAACTGCGATGCACCGCCAGGAGCACCTGGGCGACGGTTCTACGGGTGCCGGGGAACAGGTCGTGAGGCTGAAGCTTAGCCTGTTCAAACAAGACCTTTCTGGCCAAGGAATAACCGTTGGTGTGCAAACCCGACGACGGTAACCCGAGCACGATGTCGCCGGGGCGGATGGCGGCTCCCGTGATCATCTTTCGACGGTCGACCGCGCCTACAATTGTCCCCACCAGGTCGTACTCCCCGGGGGGATAGAGCCCCGGCATTTCCGCCGTTTCGCCTCCAAGCAACGCGCAGCCGTTCTGGCGGCAAGCCTGGCACAATCCGGCAATAACGGACCGAAAAACTTCGGGCATAAAACGCGATGTGCCGAGATAATCCAGGAAAAAAAGAGGCCGGGCGCCCTGGACCAGAATATCGTTGACGCAATGGTTTACAAGGTCTTGTCCCACGGTGTCATGCCGGCCGGCCATGACGGCGACCTTCAGCTTTGTACCCACGCCGTCGGTGCTGGCCACGAGCACCTGACCAGCTCCCGGGGAAGCGTACAGACCGCCGAACAAGCCGAGGTCGCTCAGAACCCCGGGACCGGCGGTTGTGCGCACCATCTTCTTGATCGCGGCGAGCGCCGCCATCTTGCGGTCAATATCAACTCCAGCCGCAGCATAGGCCGATTTTGTCTTTGACATGATGTCTCCTCGTTTCGGGTCTCATAACCCAAGCATCCGGAAAGTGCGATTCACGTAGCCGAAATGCACCCGCAGATCAAACGCTCGCGCCAGATCATCCGGCTTGATCTGGGGCTAATTTCGGAGTCGGATTCCAAGAGTTTGCGAAAATCTTCGCCTGTTTTCCAGACATGCAGAGCATGTCTTTGCACCAAGCGGTAAGCCTTTTGGCGCTCAACGCCGTGGTTCGTAAGCAGCACTAGAACTTGCTGTGTCGGAATCCCCTCCGCTCGATCCTGCATTCATCCCGAAGTTTGCGACGGATCCACGCCGATGCGCGCCTGACGGGGGCAGCCAGATCTGCGGTGTCATGGCCAAACGGGTGTTCGGACAGGATCATCGCCGATACCGCGTTCCGGCCAATCTCCCAGCGGTATGAGAAATGGCCATCGGTTCTCCCCACGCCGTAGCCGTTCCGTAGCTTCAAAGCCGTGTTTTCTGCCGTGTTATTCAAACCGATTTCTCAAATGGAAAATCCGGGTTCAATGATCAGTCGGTAAATGACAATAATGAAACGCGTGCTCCGATCGCAAGCGAAACCGGACAGGAGGGGTCGCGATGTTTGACTAATGAATACAAAATGATGTTCTAACGAACGTCTAACAAACTTAGGCTTTAAACAGAGCGGATTAGAAGCTACAGTTGCCGTCGAAAGCTGGAGGCAGAACGTGCGTAAAGGTAAACACGTCTACGTTGTCGAAGACGAAGAAGACATCCGGGAATTGCTTAAATTTCACCTGGACAGGGAAGGTTATACGGTAACGACTGTTGCCAACGGCGAAGAGGCAGTTAAAAAAATCAGTCGGGATTTGCCGGACATCATACTGCTGGATCTGCTTTTGCCGGGAATGGACGGACTCGAAGTCTGCCGGACATTGAAAAAGGATCCCAGGACTGCCGCTATCCCCATTCTGATGGTTACGGCAAAGGGCGAAGAGAGCGATATTGTGGCAGGACTTGAGTTGGGAGCCGACGACTACATAACCAAACCTTTCAGCATCAAAGTGGTGATTGCGCGCACGCGGGCAGTTCTGCGGCGCCGACGTGAGCCGCTGCCGGACAAGGCGGCGACAATTCGCATTCATGACCTGGAGATTAATCCTGGCCGACATGAAGTCATGATCAAAGGCAGGCCCGTCGAGATGACGTTTTCGGAGCTACGGATACTGCACGTGCTAGCCAGCCGGCCGGGATGGGTAATGACTCGGGATCAGATTGTGGATGCTGTGCGGGGTCAAGACTATGCCGTCACGGATCGCGCCGTGGATGTTCAGATTGTTGGAATACGCCGCAAGCTCGGTTCGCGGGCTCACTACATCGAGACGGTTCGGGGCGTGGGTTACCGCTTTAAAGAAAGAGAAGAGGAGTAAATCCGCGTGCGGTTGTTATGGCGGATGTATATTTCGTTCTTCACCTGCACGCTGCTAGCGCTGCTGGCTACGGCATGGTACGGAAATCACGCTTTGCGTCGTTTCTACCAGGAGCAAGTTGCGGCAGACCTGCTTGTCAAGGCCAACATTCTCGCCAACGAGATCAGATCGCAGTTCCTGAAGGCCGACGGGGAAAAGGTTGATCGTTACTGCAAGGAATTTGGACGTCTGACCCAGACGAGGGTCACGGTCATTCTGCCGGACGGAAAAGTGGTGGGGGACTCAGACCGGAACCCCGCACTGATGGAGAATCACATCAGCCGTTCCGAGATTCAGGAGGCCTTGAGGGGACGGACCGGCAAGTCGGTCCGTTTCAGCGATACCATTCGGCGTACACTGATGTACGTGGCAATACCTCTGGAGCGGGACGGGGAAGTGGTCGGCGTGGTGCGGACGTCGGTGCCCTTGGCGGTGATAAACTGGACACTGCGCAGCGTGTACCGGCACGTAGGTCTGGGGGTGCTGGCATTAGCGTTTTTTTTTGCGATGTTGGCCTTCTTGCTGACGCGTCAAATGACCCAGCCTCTGGAAGCCATGCGACGCACAGCCGAACGGTTGGCACTCGGCGACTTGCAGGTCCGAGCGCCCGTGCCCCGTGAGGAAGAAACGGCAACTCTGGCCAGGGCCATGAACCAAACGGCGGCGCAACTCGCGGAAAAGATGGCGTCTTTGACCCGTCAGCGCGACCTTCAAAACGCGGTCTTTTCCAGCATGATGGAAGGGGTGCTGGCCGTCGACAGCGAAGGGCGAATACTGGATCTTAATCCTGCTGCGGCGCAACTGCTGGCATTGGATCTCGAGCAGGCCAGGGGCCGCAGCATTCAAGAGATCGTGCGAAACCGCGAGCTGCAGACCTTTATTGCCTCCGCGCTTGCAGCCGAGAAGCCGGTGCAAACGGAAATCGTTCTCTATGGCGACACAGAACGTTGTCTGCAGGTTCACGGCACAGCGTTAACTGGTTCGGCTGGCGATAAGTTCGGCGCGGTGATAGTTCTGACCGACATTACGCGGATCAAGCGATTGGAGATGATGCGGCGGGACTTTGTCGCTAATGTGTCGCACGAACTCAAGACGCCGATCACGGCGCTCCGTGGTGCCGTAGAGACGCTCTCTGATGCCGCCCCCACTACCTCCGAAGACAAGGAACGATTCATGTCCATGATGCGCCGGCAAGTCGAGCGGTTGAACGCGATTGTTGATGACTTGCTGACTTTGTCGAGAATTGAACATGACGCGGAGCACAAGCGCATACCCCGCGAAACGGGCGAGGTGAGCGAAGTGTTATGGCGTGCTGTTCAAGCTTGTGCCGGTCAGGCCGAGGCGAAAAAAATAACCATCAGCGTGGAGTGTCCGAACGAGGCGAAGGCGCTAATCAATGCGCCGCTGCTGGAACAAGCTGTGGGTAACTTGATTGACAATGCGATCAAATACAGCGCTGAGCAGAGCCGCATAGTGGCGGGCGCGCGAATCCATGACGACAAGGTGGAAATTTATGTCCGTGACGAGGGTCCTGGAATCGAAGCTAAGCACCTCCCGCGCATCTTCGAGCGGTTTTACCGTGTGGATCAGGCGCGGAGTCGGTCACTCGGGGGAACTGGGCTTGGTCTGGCAATTGTGAAGCACATCGCGTTGGCCCACGGCGGCTCGGTTTCCGTGGAAAGTACCCCGGGCCACGGCAGCACCTTCATCATTCGCATCCCGCGGGCCTAGCTTCCGACTCCGCCTGCACCTTGCGGATGCCGGGCTCTGTCCGATCCCCCTGGTATGAGTTGCCTCCACGGATGGCGCGGAGGTCGCGCCCTGCCTGTTTGCCGCCGGACACGGTGGGGACCGGGGCGAGCTTGTCGAGCGAGCCGCTTTCTCGTGACGCGGCTCCGGGGTGCGGCTGGCCCAGTTGTCTAACAAACTTCTAACAATGCATTCATATTGCACTAATCCGCTTCTTCTTAAATCGAGGGTGTAAAAAACAGAAAGGAGTCAGTGGATGAAACAAGTACGAACGTCGGTGGCAAGGATGGCGGTGGTAGCGGGGATGTTGGGGACGAGCGTGGCGCAGACTAATGCGCCGCAGAGTTCGGCGCCGTCCGCAGAGAAGAAAACATGGGCCGATGCAATCAAAGTCAAGGGCGACTTGCGTTACCGCTATGAAAGCATCAATGACGACTCGAAACGCAATGCCAACAATGACACTTACACTCGTCAGCGGGACCGGATCCGGGCTCGGCTGGGAGCTGAGGCCATAGTCAACGACGATTTGAAAGTGGGGATGGAACTGTCCACCGGGCAGGCCGACCCTGTTTCCGGCAATCAGTCGCTCGGCGACGGCTTCGGGAAGAAAGAATTCCGCTTGAGCCTTGCTTACATGGAATACAACTGTCTGGGCAAGAATCCCAACGAATTACGGGTATTTGCCGGAAAAATGAAGAATCCTTTTCTGCTCATGGTCGACGATCTCGTGTGGGATCATGATCTGACTCCGGAAGGATTGGCCTTCAAGAGCCGGTGGGGCGGCGAGTTAGCCAGTTTGCTAGTAAACGGCGGCTTTCTGTGGGCACAGGAGCGCGCGGATAAGTCTGACCTCATGTTATACGCTGGCCAGACAGCCCTGAGGTTCGGCCTCAACCCGAAGATCACGCTGACGGTGGGCGCCAGTTATTACGGCTTCCAGAATATGGAAGGATATGACGTGGTTGACTGGGAATCCAAGAACAACTCTTACGGGAACAGCACGGTGAAGGGTTCGGTGCATGGCGGCGTCACCAACAAAGCCTGGGCAACAGAATTTACGCCGGTGGTGTACTTTGCCCAGGTTGATTTCGGGATTGCGGGTCAGCCGCTGAGCCTTTACGCGCAGGAACTCGTGAACGTTGATGCCGACAAGTACGATGCGGGGCATCTGTATGGCATGACCTTCGGCAAAGCGAAGGATCCGCGAAGCTGGGAGATCGGTTACAGCTATGTCGAATTGGAGAAAGACGCGACGGTCGGCATGTTCACTGATTCTGACCGCTGGGGCGGCGGTACCGACGGTAAGGGACACAGACTGTCCGCAAAGTATCAGATCTTCAAAAACCTTCAGGCAGGAATCACCTACTTCCTGGACGAGAAGAAGATCTCGGATCCTGGCAAGGAGACCGATTACGACCGTCTGCAGATTGACTTGGCGGCATCGTTTTGAGCGGTAAAAAAAGAGACAAAAAGAGGAGGTGAGCATGAATGTCGTGGAATCTTGCCGGCCGGTTGAAGCCGTCGAAAAACTGCGACAAAGAATCCTGCGGAACCTCGCGGCGCGTTACTGCATGCGTCTGGACGAGCTCTGCTTGCGGTTGGGCGAACCAGAGGCAAAGGTGCGTGCCGAGCTGGAGAATCTGATAATGAGTGGCGACGTCGAACGCATCCGGCCGTTCGGGTACGACAAAAGCGATCTTGATGTCTACGCTATTCCCCGACCCTGTGGATATCCGTGGGAAGCATAACATAGAGTGGAGAAACGGTGGTTGATCGACAACAAAACAGTACAAAAGGAAGCGAGAAGAACATGAAAAGAGCAACAAATACGGCGGTCGGTACTTTTGCAGTGATAACGGCGACGGTGATTGCGGTGACCAGTGCTCCGGGGCAGGTAATGGTTGACGAGGCGCTGCCGCTTTATGAGCCGGTACAGGGCGTTGCGGGCAGCATCAAGAGTGTGGGCTCCGACACCATGAACAACCTTATGGCGTTGTGGGGGGAGGGGTTCAAGAACATCTATCCTAACGTCACGATTGAGATCGAGGGCAAGGGGTCGTCCACGGCGCCGCCGGCACTGATCAGCGGGACCGCCACTTTCGGCCCTATGAGCCGGGAGATGAAAAAACAGGAAGTGGACGAGTTTGAGGCAAAATACGGTTACAAACCCACGGCTTTACCGACCAGCATTGACATGTTGGCGGTATACGTGAACAAGGAGAACCCCATTAAAGGCCTCACGCTGGCTCAGGTGGATGCCATTTTTTCGAAAACACGCAAACGCGGGTATCCGGAGGACATTGTCAATTGGGGACAACTCGGGTTGGAGGGGGAATGGAAGCACCTTCCCATCAGTCCCTATGGCCGTAACGCGGCTTCAGGAACATACGGTTACTTCAAAGAGCACGTGCTTGGCAAAGGAGACTACAAAGATTCTGTCAAAGAGCAGCCGGGTAGTTCGTCGGTTGTGCAGGGCGTGGCTTCCGACAAGGGCGGGATCGGGTACAGCGGTATCGGTTACAAGACCGCCGATGTGCGTGCTGTGCCTCTGGCAGAGGAAGGCGACAATTTTGTTGAAGCATCCCCGGACAAGGCCTACTCCGGCGAATATCCGCTGTCACGTTTTCTTTACCTCTACGTGAACTACGCGCCGGGTTCGGAGCTTGATCCCTTGCGGCGTGAATTCATCCGCTATGTGTTCAGCAGGCAGGGACAACAGGATGTAGTCAAGGACGGCTATCTTCCAGTGACAGCCGAAATTGCTCGCGAGGCATTGAAAAAGGTCGGCATCACCCCGAATTTCTAAGCGCATACAAATTGGAATTGTGATAACCGCAGCGGTGGGATGCCGTCGAAAAGTCGCGCATTCCCACCGCTTTGTTATCGCCAGTAAAACATGTCGGCAGGCCAAACAACAAGTCGCCAACCCCGAAGAAAAAGAACCACGTGGGCAGTTCGCGCCGGCGACTTTTTGTCATGCCACATGATTGCGCTGGGAGGAATCGGCACGCTGGCTGCCGTGTGCATTGTTTTTGTCTATTTGTTGTGGGTTGCGCTTCCGCTGTTCCGAACATCACGACTTTATGAACCCTCGAAAATCGCGATCCCGCAGGGCTCTTCGCCGGCGCACATTGCTGTGGACGAATATCAACTTATCGGCTGGATCTGCCGTCCGGGTGAATCGCTGGCTGCTTTCTCCGTGGCCAGCGGACAGGCGCTGGGGGTCTGGGACCCTGTTCCCGGACGACACGTTACGGCCATGGCTTTTTCCAAGGGTGGCAGCGAGGCTGTGCTCGGATTGGATAACGGCGCTTTGGTCATTGCGGATTTCGGTTTTCAAACTGAGTTTGCGGCCGACACCAACGCGCCAGCCGCTGCTCAGTCTCTGAAATCCGGGGAAACGGTCGCCGCAGATGGCCGTGTTTGGATGCGGCTTCCGACCGGCCAACTGCGTTCTCAAACTCCCATGTTGGTCGTGGGCGAGCCGCTCGCCGAGGAGTCTGTCAGTCCGGTGCGCCTGGTGGATCGTACCGAGTCTGCTGGTGGCGAATTCACAGCCAGTTATCACGAGAACGGCGATGTGTTCGTGTCGCGGTTGACGCGCCGGAAAAACATGCTCACCGGCAAAGCCACAGTGATGCGGCGTGCGACGCGCGTACCGATGGAACCGCGTCCCAGTGGGGCGCCGCCCGTTTTTCTGGGGCTCTCGGATCTGGCTGACACGTTGACGCTTGTATATAGGGACGGGCTGCTGCGGCGCTACGACCTGAGAGATTTTGAGAAGCCGACACTCGTCGAGGAGATTTCCGTGCTCGAAGATTCCTTTTTGAGGATCACCTGCTGTAAGTATTTGCTGGGCCGCTGCACACTGCTCGTCGGCGACAGCAGTGGCCGCGTGCGCGCCTGGTTTCCAGTGAACGTTGCGCGGGATGGCGGGGACACCCGTACCCGTACCCGGCTTGTTGCGGCGCAAACATTCTCCGGCTACGGGGGGGGCGCGGTAACAGCCATAGCGTCATCCCAACGAACCCGTATTTTTGCATGCGGTTACGCCGACGGCGATATTCGGCTCTTTCATGCCACCAGCGGCAAGGAATTGGGACAAACCCGTGCCGCTGGGGTGGACGGAGCGATTGATTCCTTGCTAATCGCCCCCAAAGACAACGGGCTGATCGCGCTTTCTGGCGGCTGGCTGGCGCGCTGGCGGATGGATCCGCGCCATCCTGAAGCCACCTTGAAAGCCTTGTTCAGGCCGGTATGGTACGAGGGAACAGAAAAACCGGCGCATGTCTGGCAATCCTCGGCCGGTACTGACGACTTCGAACCCAAGTTCGGACTCATGCCGCTTGTGTTCGGTACGTTGAAAGCCACCGTTTTTTCGATGTTGTTCGGCGCTCCCATCGCCCTCCTGGCCGCTATTTTCACCAGCCAGTTTCTGCTGCCAGAAATGCGTTCGGTAGTCAAGCCGCTGATCGAAATGATGGCGAGCCTCCCCAGCGTAGTGCTGGGATTCTTCGCAGCTCTCGTGCTCGCGCCGTTGGTGGAGGGAGCGCTGCCAGCCATTCTTGGAACGTTCGTCTTTGTCCCGGCCATGTTCCTGGCCGGGGCCTATTTGTGGCAATTGGCGCCGACTTCCGGGATGCCGCACAGGGACCACTGGCGCCTGTTGTTGATATTCATGGCCGTGCCGGTGGGCTTGTTTCTGGCCTTTGTGAGCGGTCCCGCCATTGAGCGCATCTGCTTTGCCGGGGACATCAAACGCTGGCTGGATGGTCAGGTAGGTGATGCTGTTGGCGGTTGGGCTGCGCTGCTGTATCCGCTCGCCGTTCTGCTGAGCGCTGGAGTCTGCGTTGCCAAAGTGAACCCATGGTTGCGCCGCATAAGCCGTTCGTGGTCGGTCGCGCGCTGCGCTGCGGTTGACGCCTTGAAATTCGCACTCACGGCGGCCATGACGTTTCCCATCACGCTCGGCTTGAGTCATCTGTTGGCGGGGTTGGGATGGGATCCCCGCGGGACTCTCGTCGGGACTTACGTTCAGCGCAACGCCCTCGTGGTGGGCTTTGTCATGGGTTTCGCGGTTATCCCCATTATCTACACCCTGGCGGATGACGCCATGGCGGCGGTGCCCGACCATTTGCGTCTGGCGTCGCTCGCGGCCGGCGCAACCCGTTGGCAGACCGCCGTGCGGATTGTCATCCCTACGGCCCTGAGCGGCTTGTTTTCGGCTGTTATGGTGGGATTAGGGCGTGCCGTGGGCGAGACCATGATCGTGTTGATGGCGGCGGGCAACACGCCGCTCATGGACTGGAATCCCTTCAATGGATTCCGAACCCTTTCAGCGAATATCGCAGTGGAATTGCCGGAAGCGGTACGCAACAGTACGCATTATCGGGTCTTGTTTCTGGCAGCGTTGGTGCTCTTCCTTATGACCTTCATTTTGAACACTGCGGCGGAAGCCGTACGTCTGCGCGCGCGTCGAAGGGGGGTGGAGTTGTGAGCAAAAAATGGCCTCTGCGGCGGGCGCGGTCTCAGAACTCGCACTTCGCCCAGGGCGAACCGATGATCTGGTTGACGGGCGGCGCGTTGCTGATAGCCGTCCTTATGATCACTGGTCTGCTGGCCTTTGTGTTCTTCCGGGGGATAACAACCATGTGGCCGGGGCCGGTCGTAAAGCTGACCATGGACGACGGTGCGACTCTGATGGGGGAAATCACCCGCACTGAGGTTCAGCGTTACGCCGCTGTCGCCGCGGCGCGACCGCGCACGGAAAAGGCCGCGCTGCTGCGTCGGGCTTCGACCGCCCACGGAGCGTCGCCTCGTCGGCGGCTGCTGCGCATCGGCAATTACGAGCTCACCGGCGAGCATTTCCGCTGGGTCGACGACTATCAGGTGGCGGCGGAAGATCGGCCTGCGTGGGCTGTGGTGGTGGAGCGGACCGCCTGGGGCCGTTTCTATGGCGTGCCCCGCGCGTTCATTGTGGAGGGACAGCGCGTTACGGAAACGCCGGAGGAGACGTGGGCGCTTTTTGGAAATTACCACCCCGAAGTCACTGCGCGGCGGACAAAACGGCGCCGGCTGGAGACCAAAGACATCGGTCGGCTCAACGCGGAGCTGGAAGCCGCGCGGCTGGCGGTGCGCGCCGCGGAACTGCGCATGGGGTCAGGCTCTGGGGTCCATGCGGAACGGTTGCGAGATTACGCAACCGCTGTGCAGCGTATTTCCAATGAGTTCGCTCGCGTCCGCGCGGAAGTCGCAGCCCTCAATGCGGAAAACGCGAAATTCAAGATGATTCTCGAAACTGCTGACAAACGGGAAGTCACGCTGGCATTAGCGGACATCGTCCGCGCGTATCCCGCCAATCAGCTCGGTTTTACAGGCAAGCTTGCGCTGTACGCGTCGCGCTGGCGCGAGTTTCTCATGGACGAGCCCCGTGAAGCCAATAGCGAAGGGGGTGTGTTTCCCGCCATTTTCGGAACAGTGGTCATGACGCTGATTATGTCCCTGGTGGTCGCGCCGTTTGGGGTTATGGCCGCCCTGTATCTTCGCGAGTACGCGAAGGCCGGGGCCATGGTCAGCGCCGTTCGCATCGCCATCAACAACCTTGCCGGAGTTCCCAGTATTGTTTTCGGTGTGTTTGGTCTCGGTTTTTTCTGTTATCTGATCGGTGGCAGTGTCGACAAGATGTTCTTCGCGGAGCGTCTGCCGAACCCCACCTATGGCAAGGGCGGTCTGCTTTGGGCCGCATTCACTCTGGCACTGCTGACGCTGCCGGTCATCATTGTCGCCACCGAGGAGGCGCTCGCTGCCGTACCCAATTCTCTGCGGGAAGGCTCGTACGCATGCGGCGCCAGCAAGTGGCAGACCATTCGCCGCATCGTCTTGCCCCACGCCATGCCCGGCATTATGACGGGTCTGATTCTGGCCATGGCGCGCGGCGCGGGCGAAGTGGCTCCGTTGATGCTGGTCGGCGTGGTGAAACTCGCTCCGGAGCTGCCCGTTGACGGTATCTTTCCTTTTTTGCATCCCGAACGTTCTTTTATGCACCTCGGTTTTCATATCTACGATCTGGGGTTTCAGAGCCAGAACAGCGAAGCGGCCAAACCCATGGTTTACACCACCACGTTGTTACTCATCGGCATCATTTTTATGCTAAACTTTCTGGCTATCCGCCTTCGGGCGCGACTGCGCCGGAAATTTGTGTCCGTGGCCTTGTAGATAGGGAGAAGAACGCATGCGAGAACTCCAGCCCATTCCCGTAGGACCACGCGGCGATACGGTCCATGAGGATGTGACCGACCGGCTGGCCCGGATTGCCGCCGGCGAATCGGCGCCGACGGAAACGCACCCTGAAATCGAGTCGGAATCGATCGTGCTGGAAATGCGCGACTTCTGCCTTTCCTACGGGACAAAACAAGCTCTCTTCGGGATCAACATGAAAGTGGCGCGCGGAAAGGTCACAGCGATAATCGGCCCGTCTGGTTGTGGGAAGTCCACTCTGTTGCGCTCAATCAACCGGATCAACGACTTGCTGCCAACCGTGCGCATCCGCGGTGACATGCTTCTTGACGGCATGAGCATTTACGCCCCGGGCGTGGATGTAATTGAATTGCGCAAAAGGATCGGCATGGTATTCCAGAAACCCAACCCGTTTCCCATGAGCATTTATGAAAATGTTGTCTACCCCCTGCGAATTGATGGCGAGACCAACCGGGGAATGTTGGACGAAGTCTGCGAGCGCAGTCTGCGCCGTGCCGCGTTGTGGGAGGAAGTCAAAGATCGGCTGCGCGAGAATGCCCTGGGCCTTTCCGGCGGACAGCAACAGCGTCTCTGCATCGCCAGGGCCATCGCGGCCGACCCTGAAATGCTGCTGATGGACGAACCCTGCTCTGCCCTGGATCCGATCGCGACTACAAAAATTGAGAATTTGATGGAAGAACTGAAAGGCCAATACTCGATCCTCATCGTTACGCATAACTTGCAGCAAGCCGCCCGCACCAGCGATTATACGGCATTCATGTATCTGGGACGGCTCATAGAATATGGACCAACGGCCAACATTTTTTCCAATCCCCACTTGGTCGAGACTCAGGAATATGTGACTGGGCGGTTCGGGTAAATAAAAACAGAAAGGACCCCATGATGGCTACGCGCATGCACCTGCAAAGGGATTTGGAGAAAGTGAAACGGCGGATTCTCGAATTGAGCGCGCAGGTTGAAAGCGACGTACGCATGGCGGTTCGCGCCGTTGACAACCGCGACCCGCAACTCGCGCGCCAGGTGATCGAACACGAGGTCCAGACAAACGCCATGGAAGTGGACGTTGAAGAGGAATGCCTGAAGATTCTGGCCTTGCATCAACCCGTGGCTGCGGACCTCAGGTACGTCATTGCCGTGCTTAAGATTAATCAGGATCTTGAACGTATCGGAGATCTGGCGGTGCATATTGCCGAGCGGGGTTTGTGCCTTTGCGAACAACCGCCGCTGAACATCCCTTTCCGCCTCGTCGAAATGGCCGACAAGGCTGAGGCCATGCTCAAGAAGGTCTTGGATGCTTTCGTGAACAGTAACGACGCCATGGCGCATGAAGTCTGCGCAGCTGACCACGAGATAGACGCCATCAATCGCGACATCTTTGAGCAAGTCAAAAAAGCTGTCACCGCCAGACCCGAATTATTCGAGCCTTTACTGCAAGTCATGCACATTGCTCGGCATCTCGAAAGAATTGCCGATCACGCCACCAATATCGCTGAAGACCTGCTATACCTTATCGAAGGCCGCATTGTTCGCCATACTCGCGAAGTCGCCGACAACTGCGCGGGATGACCTGTTTCCAGACGTGGTTGCCGGTTGAACCAAGAGCCTACGTTTGATAATCGGCCTGATTGTATAACATATTGAAGCCTACGACGATAAGGCTAGCGGGCAACTTCAACGTTGAAGAGAAAAAGTGAATACAGAGAATGGGAAAAAGTGGCCATTTCTCAATTCGCTCTGGATTGCCGGAGCGCGGTATCTGCTTTAGCGGGCTCAGGGCTTCGACCATGCCGCAACGGCCTCGGAATCTCTTCTGCCACAAAGTTGACCAAAATGCCAGGCCATTTCGCAAACGCAGAATCCGTGGTTAAGATTCTCCCAGGTAAGATGCGCGCACACCAGGGGTGACTGCCAGTTCGCGGGCCGCGCCTTCCAGCACGATGCTTCCCGTTTGCAGGACGTATCCACGATGCGCGATTTTCAGTGCATGCCAGGCGTTTTGTTCAACCAGCAAGATCGTTTTGCCGGCTTGGTTGAGGGTAACCACGGTGTCGAAAATCGTATCCATGAGTGCTGGCGCCAGGCCCATGGTAGGCTCGTCGAGAAGCAACAGTTCCGGGTCCTGCATGAGCGCCCGCCCAATGGCCAGCATCTGCTGTTCGCCCCCCGAAAGGGTCCCGCCCAGTTGCCGTCGGCGTTCTGCCAAACGTGGAAACATTGTCAGCACCCGGGTCTTCCGTTCCTGGAGCACGTGCCGATCTTTGATCAGATACCCACCCATATCGAGATTTTCCTCGACGGTCAGTCTGGCGAAAATGTGCCGTCCTTCGGGCACGTGGCCGATCCCCAGGGCGGCGATCCTGTGAGGAGGAAGGTGTTGCAGCGGCGTTCCCTTGAAAAGCACCACTCCGCTGCGCGGTTTCAGCTGTCCCGAGATGACTCGCAGGGTAGTAGTCTTTCCCGCGCCGTTGGAGCCGATGAGGGTGACGATTTCGCCGCGCTTCACGGTAAGGGACACATCTTTAAGAGCCCGGATATGGCCGTAGGCGGCGTTTACGGCTTTAAGCTCCAGAAGTGTCGCGGCAACGGAGTCGGACACGCTTTTCGGTTCTTCGCTCAAAGTACTTCCCCTCGGGCTGTTTTGCCCAAATACGCTTCAATAACATCGGGGTTACGGCGCACCTCGGCCGGCAGTCCCTCGGCAATTTTACGGCCGTAGTCGAGCACGGCCACACGATCTGAAATGCGCATCACCATCTGCATGTGGTGCTCGATCAGCACGAGGGTGATCTGCAGTTTATCCCGCAAGTGCTTCAAAAAATCCGACAATTCGACGGTTTCCTGGGGATTCATGCCTGCAGCGGGTTCGTCAAGAAGGAGCAGGCGGGGGCGTAGAGCCAGAGCGCGGGCAATCTCCAGACGGCGTCTCGCACCATAAGGCAGACTGCGCGCAAGTTCCGAAGCGCAGTGCCGCAGACCTACAAACTCCAGGAGCTCCAGCGCACGCAGCCGCGCTGCGTGTTCCTCTTCCCGCACCGCCCGCGTCCGCGCGAGCGCCGCGAGGTAGGAATAACGCAGCAGCGCGTGTTGTCCTGCCAAGACGTTTTCCAACACGGTCATGGCTCCAAATAGACGAATGTTTTGGAAGGTACGGCCAATGCCTGCGGCCGCGATGCGCTCCGGCGGGCATCCCGTCAGATCGCGTCCGGCAAAAACCATCCGGCCCTCGTCCACCGGCGTCAGCCCGGAGAGGATATTGAACAAAGTGGTCTTGCCGGCTCCGTTAGGACCGATAATCGAAAAGATTTCTTCAGGACGGACATCCAGATCGACGTGATCCACTGCCACGACCCCGCCGAAACGTTTGGTGACTCCCCGCAGTTCGAGAATCATGGATGTTCCTCCAACTCGAGGCGATGGCGGCGTTCTGGGATCAGGCCGCCGGGTCGGAAGATCATCATGAAAACAATAATCACCCCGAAGACCATCCGCTCATACTTGGCCGGCTCGAGTTGACTGGGGAGACGGCTGAAGTCATACGTCCAGCCGCCAAGTTGCAGGACATAGCCTGCTTGCCGTAAGTGGTTCAGAAAATCGGACAAGTTTTTGAGCACCTCTATGTTCAGGACCGTCACGGCGGCTGCGCCCAGGATGACGCCGCGAATCGAACCCATGCCGCCAAGAAGAACCATGACCAGCACGGTGATGGACTGAAGAAAGGTGAACGACTCCGGGCTCACGAAAAGCTGTTTGGCCGCAAAAATGGCGCCCATAACACCGGAGAAAGCCGCGCCGGTTGCAAAGGCTAAAACCTTCACTTTTAGCAGCGAAACACCGGAGCACTGCGCTGCTGTTTCGTCCTCGCGAATGGCAACCCAGGCGCGGCCGAAACGGGAACGGTCCAAACGCCGGCTAACGACTACGATGCCGGCCGCCACGAGCAAAACAAGCAGGTAGAAAAAGAGCGCATAGCCCGTGGCCGGCGAGACCGGCGATCCCAGACCTGCCAGAATTCGCAGCAGCCAATCTACCGGCGGACGGCCTATCGGCGTGATGCCCTGGGGACCATTAGTTATGTTGATCGGATGATCAAGGTTGTTGGCCAGCAGGCGCACCACCTGACCCAGCCCCAAGGTAACCACGGCGAGATAGTCGCCCCGCAGCCGCAGGGCGGGCAAGCCGATGAGGACTCCGACGCCGGCGGCCAGAAGCATGGCTAGCCCCAGAAAGAGGTAGAAATAAGGCCAACCCGGCAGAGGAAAATTGCCGGCGGGCAGGAAGGCGGCGGCTTGGGGTGAACCGAAGATGGCCCAAGTGTAGGCCCCAATAGCGAAGAAGCCGGCGTAGCCCAGGTCGAGCAGGCCGGCCATGCCCACGACGATATTGAGTCCTAACGCGAGTGTAGCGGCCATGCCCACCTGTATGCCGAGTTCGAACAGAAAAGTGTTGCGAAGACCGGCTAAAGGCACTGCGGCCAGCAGGATCAGTCCGACCAGAAATGCCCGCAGGCCGCCTGGCATTTTGTGGCTGAAGCAGGCTGCGAGAACAGCCAATGCCGGCAGGAGTGCGAGCGGATCATGAGGGCGCGCCACAAGCAGACCCGCAGCCATGCAGCCTGCCATGAACAAGAGCACCAGAAGCCACCTATGACTCTGTTTCACGCCTTTTTTACCTCACACTTTTTCGGGCACGTGTCTGCCAAGCAAGCCATGGGGCCGGAAAAGCAGCAGGAGTACGAGCACAAGGAAGGCAAAAATGTCAGTGTACTCTGTACCCATGGCACCGTTCGTCAGAAAAGGCAAGTACGTGCCGCCGATCGTCTCAATGATGCCGAGCAGCAATCCGCCCAGCATGGCGCCCGGGACACTGCCGATACCCCCCAACACCGCAGCCGTGAAGGCCTTCAGTCCCGGCACGAACCCGACGAACGGATTCACCTGGCCGAACATTACGCCGAATAGCACGCCCGCGACTCCGCCGAGGGCGCCGCCAATCAGAAAAGTGCGGCTGATGACGGCATCGGGATTGACGCCCATCAAACTGGCCGTGCGGGCGTCTTCAGCTACGGCACGGATGGCTTTGCCCATACGCGTTTTCTTTACCAGCAATGTAAGGGACAGCATCATGATGAAAGCCACCGCCATCACGATGAGGGCCTTGATTTGGATTTCGGCGCCAAATGGCAGAACTATTGTTTTTTCGATTTCGGGATAGCTGGGATAGTTCAGATAGAACTCGTTGTGCCAGAGCCCTTCGATCAAACGCACGAGGTCCTGGAGCAAGAAAGAAACGCCGATGGCAGTTATCAAGGGAACAAGCCTGTTCACCGTCCCGTGGCGTCGCAATGGTCGGTAGGCGAGTCTTTCCACCGTGCCGGCCGTTAGGGCGGAGACGATTCCCGCCGTGCATACGGCTGTGGTCAGACTCAAGGCCGGGTGCAGACCGAGCGGCGTCATGTGGCGCAACACCTCGGCGCCGACTACTGCGCCAATCATAAAGATCTCGGAGTGCGCAAAATTGATAAGACCGAGTACACCGTAGACCATGCTGTAACCGAGCGCGATCATGGCGTAGACGCACCCGAGCAACAGCCCCTCGACGAGCACGCCAGGAAGAATCTGTAGAAGTTCGCCGGACAAAGCGCCACAGAGTATAGCTGGTTACTGCTGAAAAGCAACCCCTCGAACCGGAAGACCGTTGAGCGCGGTCAGCCGCGTCCCAACAGGCGCAGGAACCGTTTGAGGATACTGTCCTGCTGGATAGCCTGCTTGAGGTTCATTTCAGAGTGATGACGCAAGTTTTCCAGGGCCGCCGCATTTTTCGCCGCCCGCTCGGCGACCAGGGCGGCCAGGCGCTCCGGAATTTCCGGACGCAGCCCGAGCAGACGCGTGAAGGCCTTTTGCGGAATTTCAAGCAGTTCAACTTCCCCCTCGGCCACCAGTGTTGCAGTTCGTGGCATCCCTGTCATCAGGCTCATTTCACCGAAGACACCGCCTGGTCTGACCTTGAATCGCACTGGTTCAGCCACACCTTCGTACTCAATCTGTCCAGAAACTTCACCATGCGTAAGCACATAGCAGGCATCGCCGCTTTCACCCTGTCGAAAGATCGTTTCCCCCCCGGTAAACTTGACATGGCGGACGAGCGGCGTGAGACTCGCGAGCTCTTCGCGCGAGAGAAGCGGCAGTCCATCATTATCCACCAACACTCTGGTGATAAATTCGCTCCCTGCCAGATCGTTGAGACGGCGTTCAGCCTCAGCCTCGGAAGGCGGCATCCGCCGCTGGTGGTACACGACCTCCATGAAATCATTCAGCAGCTTGTCGCTCATGGGGAAAGGAATTTCGATGCCGCGCCGTTTGAACTGGTACCAAATCATACGGGCGACTTCGCCCTCGACAGGGACCCGGTCATAATACTGCTCGCTCCAGAAGCGCAGTTGGTAGTTAATGCCAAAATCCTTGTATTCCGTGACATACGCCGTCGGCGGTGGATTCCGTAGCACCTTCGGCACGCTGCGCGCGGCGGTCACCAACGCCTCGATGACCTCGCCGGGAGCGTCGGAATAACTGGCGCCGACGTCGAGCTTGTGTCTCCGCGGCCCGTTGGGTCTGGTCATGTTATGGACAACCGCGTCGGCCACTTTGCTGTTGGGCACGATAAAGATGTGACCGCCAGTACTGCGGAGCCGCGTTTCGCGCCAATTGATTTGGATCACCTCGCCCTCCGCGCCCTCCACGGCAATCCAGTCGCCCGGGACCACTGAGCGCACCAGATTCAGCGACATGCCGGCCAAGAGATTACCCAGCACGCCCTGCAAAGCGAAGCCGACGACCGCAGTCAGCAACGCAGTCGAAGTGAGTAGGGCTGAGATATTGTAGCCTAGAACCTTGTTGAGGATTATGAAGGCTGCGGCAGTCAGCAGGATGCCGCGTAGAATGTGTCGCAACAGATCGGGCACGGGAAACGAACCGCCATGCCAGCGGCAGAAAACTTCACCGCAGCCTTCCATTCCGGCCAAGACAGCGGCCACCGTCCAGAAGATCATCCACGCTTCGAAATGCCGGCTGTACTCTGACAGGAAGAATCTTCCCAGAAAACAAGGCAACGCCAGGAGACGGTAGACCAGGCCGGAAAGCGCCAAGACCGCCAGGGGTACCACGACGGTTTGCCAGAAACCGCGACGGGCGTGTTTCGAGCAAACGGTTGGCTCACCGGTGCCGCGCCGGAAGGGGCGGGTCAGGATGAGCGTCAGGGCCAAGATGCCCAGCAAAACGCACACTTCGATCAACGTGGCTACCAAGGTATGCATGGCTGTCAGGGATTGCGCCCGAAGTCGGGATTCTCCTTGCGAAACCGATACTCTTTTTCAATGTCTTCCATCATCACTGCATGCATCTCGGTGCCGGGCATGATGACGCGCTGTTCAATCGGTTCGCCGGAGGCGATTCGAAAAATGTCTTCCAAATAGCTTTCCGCGTCGAGTCCCTGCAGGCGCGGATCCAAATAGTGTCCGTAAAGATGCAGCGAGTCGTTGATATCCGTGTAGCTGCCACGCTCCACCGGCACGCTCAGTTCCTTTTGAAGTTCGCGGCGTACTTCCTCATAAATGCCCTCCAGAATGCCGTAGATGTTCGAAGGAACTGCTTTCAGGTGATCCCGGGACCGCCAATGCCCGTTGAAGTTGAGCACGTAGCCTGGCCCGTCGGCTTTGGGTTGCAATCTGAACCAGAACCGTTGCAAGCAAGGAGCGTGATATTGATTCCACTCGAACGGCCCCATCTGCCGGTCGTTATGATCCCAGCGGGGGTCCCATGTTATGCACTGGGCGGAGCGGCTGGTGGGGTTTTTCGCCAAATTATGCACCACGGAGCGCAGTTGATTAATGGTACGCAGCTCGCCTCGAAAATCAAAGTAAGGGTACGCCCGCAACCTTTGACTGTAGGTGTAATTCCAGCGCTCGTCACCTTTGATTTCGTCAAAACGGCCCTCCCGCAGCTTCTGAGCAACCAGCGCGGGTGAAATCATCCAGCCATCCTTGACGCCTTCGATTTCGGCCCGGTAATCGCCAAATCCAAGCCATCCCCCAAGATAATGTTTATGGAAGCGCGGTTCGCCGAACGGATCTTCGATATGCATCATCACCGTGGCTTCCAGACTTGGAAAACTTACGAAAGTCCCATCTTTGCTGGTCGGGTCGTAATGCGTATGAATTTCCTGGCCAATACCCATTAGAGCCATCGTTATGTCCTCCCAGACTTCCGGGACCGTGCGGCGCACAATGTGAATGGTCGGGTAATGCCGGGGGGAAGGTTCGGAAAAAGACAGACGTCCCTGCGCCCGCAAACGGTAAGTGTATTCCCGCGCCACCCGACGAGCTTCCTGAAAAGTGCCCTCGGGACCAAGTTGTTTCAAAAGGTCTTTTACGATACTCATGTTTCGCTGATCTCCCGTTTCTGCCGACAGGGTTGCGGCGCGCCTTTGTATCCATAGCCCGTCGAGCCGAAACCGCCATCGCCGCGCGCTGTCGGCGAAAGCTCTTCGGCGAGTTCTACGGTTACCGTGAGCACCGGTTTCACAAGCAGTTGCGCGATTTTCATTCCCGGCTCAACCACGAACGGGGCGCGTCCGTGATTGATTAGAAGCACACCGATCTCGCCACGGTAACCGGCATCAATGGTGCCGGGACTATTCAACACTGTCACTTGATGTTTCAAAGCCAGCCCGCTGCGCGGCCTGATTTCGCCTTCTGTGCCCGGGGGCAGCTCGACAGCGATTCCCGTTCGGACGAGCCGTGCCTCGCCGGGAGCAAGCGCTGCGCGTTCCACGGCAAACAAGTCCAGTCCAGCGTCACCAGGATGCGCATACTGGGGCGGCGTGGCGTTTGGGGTGAGTTTCTTGACCCTCAGTCTCATCAATTAACCTTCCAATCACTCCCGAAATTGTTATTCAAACAGCCAGCCGTTTGAAGTTCAAACTAAAACGGAGGGAATCGGAGCTGCCATTTGTGGGCGATGTGCATTCTAAAAAGGGACGTCGGTCCGGGGACCGCTTCTGACCCCGGATGTTGCTTTTGAGAAATGTCCTTCTACTTGCGCACCTCTTTACTCATCCCGAATTTTGGGTTTGAGAACCGGCTGCTTTGCTCGTCTGATGCGGCTTGCACTTTTCCGTGCAGACGATGGGCAGCGGCGGTGCATTTCAACCCGGATTTTGCGATTGGCCAAAACAGGCAAGATGCAAGGCGCGGGAGGTGCAGGTGTATGCCCATACTCCGAACCTCCCGCAACGCGGCAGATTGCCCGTTTTCGACAATCCCGAAGGGTTTGAGAATCGGCTCCTTTCTCTTCAGATGTGGCGTTCACATTTCGGTGCAAAAGATGGGCAACTGCATTGCATTTCAACTTGTTTGCGCGCAGC
>Ga0209101_1000648_pt1 | contig 28301 bp, 23 predicted proteins | sample ConPoolayeCmetaG_FD_185481 | JGI IMG/M metagenome (GOLD analysis project Ga0209101, IMG submission 185481) | Hot spring microbial mat communities from California, USA to study Microbial Dark Matter (Phase II) - Cone Pool mat layer C metaG... ...
GGGCAGGGCGGGGTGGCGGGTGCGGGTCGTGGCTCCGCAGTGGGGGAGCGCGGTGCCCTTTGACCCGTGGATGAGCCCCACCCGCGACGGCTGGGTAGCGGTGGACGGGCGTACCCAGCTCCCCCTGCCCGCCGGCCCGTACCTGGTTGAGTGGGTGTCGCCGGCGGGACGTCCGGGCAGCGCTGCGGTGGAAGTACCGCCCGACGGCAGGGTCAGCGTGACGCTGGAGTAGCGGCGCCTCTCATACCACCTGGGCGCAGGGGAAGGGCGCCGCAAAGGCGGTGGATTTGGCGGCCATGAACGCCTTGAGGGCGGGAAAGAACAGGTCGGGCCGCTCCAGGTAGACCACGTGCCCGGCGTCGGGAAGGAGCAGCCAGCGGGAGTTGGGAAAGATGTCCAGCAGCTTCTTTTGAGCCCACAGGGGGATGGCGCGGTCCTGGGCGCCCGGCATGATCAAGGTGGGGGTGGCTACGGCCCGGTACTCCGGCATGCGGCGGTCGAGTTCCCCGAAGTACTCCTCCTGCGCCTCGGTGAGCCGGATGAGGCAGTGCAGGTGGTTCTGGTAGCGCTCCCTGAAGCGCTGCCGCATGGGCTCCAGGCCGGCCCGGGTGACGCGCCGCACGAACTCCTCGCCGAAGATCTTTTCGTACATGTACTCGGTGTACAGGTCGAAGCGCTCGGGCCCCTCGCGGTAAAAACGCAAAGAAATGGCCTCGTATTGCTCGAACAGCTCCTCGTGGGAGCAAATGATGCCGGACAGGGTAAGGGTGTGCAGGCGCGGGTGAAACTGGCGGGCGTGCTCGATGGCGATGAAACCGCCGTAGGAGATCCCCATGGTGTGGACCTTGGCCAGTCCCAGCTCGTCCATGATGACGTCCAGGTAGGCGGCGAGGCGGGTGATGGAGTACGGCACGTCCGGTTTGGAGGATTCCCCCTGGCCCAGGTAGTCGTAGAGGAGCACGTCGTACTCGTCCAAAAGCTGCGGCAGGAAGGCGTACCAGGCTTTGGTGGACATGGCCAGGCCGTTAAGCAGCACCACCGCCTCCCGGTGGCCGTTGCCGAAGTACTCGTACCAGATGTTCCAACCGTCGGGGTGAACGAAGCCACTGCGGGTGGGTTCGGGGGGCGGAGACGCCATGGTTCCTCCTGGACGGGCCGCCGGACCGGGGCCGTGCCCCGGCCCGGCGGGCGAGATGAAAAGCCTTTACGACGCGGGCTTGAGGACGGTGCACACGCTGGCGCAGATGGGTCCGCCAATATTGAAGGTGGCGGCCACTTTGGGGTTGGGGACCTGCAGCTCGGCGGGCGCCTTGCCCAAAAGCTGCCAGGCGCACCACCCCACCATGGCCACGCCGGTGGCACCGATGGGGTGCCCCTTGGCAATGAGACCACCGGAGGTGTTGATAGGGCACTCACCGCCCACCGAAGCTTTGCCTTCGTTCCAGTAGGCGGCGCCACGGCCGTAGGGGGCCTTACCTAGGACTTCGGCGGCGATGGCGGCCATCACCGTGAAGCAGTCGTGCACCTCGGCCACGTTTACGTCAGCCGGGGTGACGCCGGCCATCTCGTACGCCTTGTTCATGGCGGTGAAGGCTCCCGCCGGGCGCAGCACGTCCCGCACCCCCTTGCGCAGCGGGTCGGTGGCCTGGGCGTAGCCGGCCAGCTCCACGCAGTCCGCCTTGGCCACGCCCAGGCGCTTGAGCCCCTCTTCGGTGGCCAAGATCATGGCGGCGTAGCCGTCGGAGATCTGGGAGCAGTCGTAGGTCTTCAATGGCAACCCGTCGACGACGTAGCGGTTGATCCCCTCGATGCGCATCACCTCCTCGAGGGTCGGCTGCACCTTCTGCATCTGCGCGTAGGGGTTGTACTTGGCGTTGCCGTACTCGATCACGGCAATTTGCGCGAGCTGCTCCTCGCTGACCCCGTGGGTGTCCATGTACAGCTTCATCACCTCGGCGAAGATGTGGGGAAAGACGTACACCTTGCCCTCGCGCTCGGCGGGGTGGGAGAAGTAGCCCAGCGCTTTGCCCACCGCCTTGCCGTCCATCTTCCCCTCGTTGTCGCGCATCTTCTCGAACCCCACGGCAATCCCCACCTCGCCGAGGCCCAGGAGGAGCTTGTGCGCCACCGAGAGAATCGCCTGCCCCCCGGTGGCACAGGCGTTTTCAACCCCTTCGATGGGCTTGGCCGCCATGCCCGGGACCTCGGCCAGCAGGCCTGACAGCAGCCCCTGCTCGTTGAGGGAGATGTTGCACACCGCCCCCACCGAGCCCACGTCAATGACGGCGGGGTCGGCCTGGATCTCGGCGCACACCCCGTGGGTGGCCTGGGCGATGATCTCAGGGGTTGAGACGGCGCCCAGCTTACCGAACTTGGACTGGTGATACGCGGCGATATAGATTGGCTTCCTCATGGTCTTCCCTCCTTTAGGCCGGCCCCGCGGCCCGCCGCTGGGGCGGCAGGGGGGCGGCGGTTGTCGGTGCAACCCTAGCAAGGAACGGAGCGCAGCGCCTAGGGCGAATGCTGGGCATCAGCAATCCTCCGGCTGGAGCTGTCGGCCGCTTCGATAGCGCTCGGCCAGCTCCCCCTTGACCACTTTACCGTAGGGGGTACGCGGCAGCTCCTCCACAAAGATGAACTCCTTCGGGATCTTGTACTTGGCGAGTCGGTCCGCTAGAAAACTGGCCAGCTCCTCGCCGCTGACTTGCGACCCCGGCCGCCGAACCAGAAACGCCACGCCCACCTCACCCCAGGTGTGGTGGGGCACGCCCACCACCGCTGCGTCCTGAACCCCCGGGTGCTGCAACAACTCCGCCTCCAACTCGGCAGGGTAGACGTTGACGCCGCCGGAGATGAACATGTCCTTGCTGCGCCCCGCGATGTAAAAGAACCCTTCCTCGTCCATGCGCGCCAGATCGCCGGTGTGAAACCACCCCTCGCCGTCGCGGCTGGCGGCGGTGGCTTCCGGGTTGCGCCAGTACCCGGCGGAAACGTGGGGCCCGCGAAACACCAGTTCCCCTACCTGGCCGGGGGGGAGGGGCCGGTTGGCGGCGTCCACCACGCGGGCTTCGGTGAACATGAGAGGCTTGCCGATGGACCCCGCTTTGCGCACCGCCTCCTCGGAGGTCATGGTGAAGCAGTTGACCCCCACCTCGGTGAGGCCGTACCCCTGGCGCAGCACCACGCCGTGCTTGCGATACGTCTCCACCAGGTACACCGGCAACGGCGCTCCGCCCGAGATGAACCAGCGCACGTGGGAAAGGTCGGCGCGGGCAAATTCGGGGGCCTCGGCGAGCAGCTTCCAGATGGTGGGCACCCCCAGCACCACCGTGCAGCGGTGCTCCACGATGCTGCCCCACACCTCGGCGGGTTTAAACCCCCGGTGCAGCACGATGGTACCCCCTGCCACAAAGATCGGCACGAGAAACGCTCCCAGCCCGCCGGCGTGGTAGAGGGGGGTGAAGATGGGCGACACGTCGGCCTCCGACAGACCCCAGCACGCCACGGTGTTGTAGCCGTTCCACGCCACCATGCGGTGGGGCACCATCACCCCTTTGGGGGCGCCGGTGGTGCCGGAGGTGTAGAGCAGGCAGTACAGGTCGTCGGGGGCACAGGGTGAGGCGGGGAGGTACGGCTCGGCGGGGAGCTCCCGGCCGTAGGAGAGGTGGTTTGGGGAGGCGGGGTCATCGAAGGTAATCCAGTGGGGGATCTGGGGGAAAGCGGCGCTAAGCGCGCGCACCGTGTCGGCGAACTCCCCCTCGTACAGCACCGCCGACACTTGGGCATCGTGCAGGACCTTCTCCAGCTCCCGGGCGGTGGCCCGGGTGGACAGGGGCACCAGGACCACCCCCGAACGGCCGGCGGCGAAGAAGGCGTCCAAGAACTCCAGCCGGTTGTGGGAGAGCAGCGCCACCCGGTCACCGGGGGAAAGACCCAGCCGCCCTCGCCACAGCGCCGCGCAGCGGCCGGCGCGCCGCGATAGGTCATCATAGGTAAATCGTTGACCCGTTGGAACGTACACCAGCGCACAGCGGTCGGGGGTAACTCGCGCCCGCTCCCCGAGAACGTCACCGTGCAGCATCGGCGTCCCTCTTTCTCCCGTTGCCTCGCCTCATGGGCCCTCGCCCCCCAGCACGTGCCGCAGGGTCGCCACCAGCGCCGCCGGGCACTCCACCTGGGGCACGTGGCCGCAGCGGGGGAGGGTGGTCAAGCGCGCTTGGGGCAGGCCCTCCGCCAGGCGCCGGGCGTACTCCAAGGGCATGAGCCGATCCGATTCGCCCCATACCAACTCCACCGGCACCTGCACCTCGTGCAAACGGCCGTCCAAGAGGTACTCTCCCATGCTGGCGGCGGTGGCCGCGAAACGCCCCAGGGGACCCCGCTGGGCGTTGCGCACGATGTCGTCCAGGACGAAGTCGGGCACCGGCGGGCTAGAGGGATCGCGGGTGGCTGCCACGGTGGCGCGCGCCTCCTCCCGGGTAGCAGGAATCACCTTGACCTGGGTGTTTTGCCCGCGTATGGCGCCCCCGGAGAGCACCACCGCCCGCTCCACCCATTGGGGGTGGCGGTGGGCCAGCAGCAGTGCCATCCACCCCCCCAGGGAGTTCCCCACCACGGTCACCGGGCCTTTGGACGCCTCCCCTCCCACCACCGCTTCCAACCCGCCCAACACGTCGGCGACGTGGATGGGCCCACGGTGCGGCGCGCTGTGGCCGTGGCCGGCCAGGTCTGGAACGACCAACGTGTACTCGCCCACCAGCTCCCGCACCACCCGCGCCCAGCTGCCGGCCTGGTCGCCGGCGCCGTGCAGGAGCACCAGGACCTTTCCCTGCCCGCCCCGCCAGACCACCTGGGGTCCGGCCGGAGACGGAATCTTTGAGGCCACGAGGCCGGCTTTGGCCAGGGCGCGCCGGGACGACCACTCCAGCACGGTGAGGGGTCGCTTGAACATCCACCAGGCTCCCACTGCACCGGCGACCAAGAGGCCCCCTCCCACCACCACCGCCGCCACGGTTACCGTCTTCACGGCTCCCTCCGAACTCGGCTTACGCCCAGCGAAACGCCGCCGCCGCCTGGTTGTAGCCCACCCCGGAACCCACCATGACCAGCAGATCTCCACTGCGCAGCCGCCCCTGGGCAAGGGCGTCGTGGAGCGCCATGGGGATGCACGCCGAGCCGGTGTACCCCCAGCGCTCCATGATGGTATGGGTCTTGGACATGGGCAGGCCCAACTCGGCCATTACCAGCTCGATGGAAGGTTTGCGCACCTGGGTAAAGATGATGAGGTCCACCTCCTCGACGGAAAAACCAGCGGTTTCCGCCAGCCGCCGGGTGAGCCGCGGCCACCCCTCGTGGTTGATCTCCGGCGGGTAGCGCTCCAACATCCTGACCTTGGTACGGCCAGCCTGCACCGACTCCAGCGAGGCGGGTTCAAAGGTGCCCCCCGAGTACAGCCCCCAGTGGCGGTGGTACTCGCCACCGGCCGCGAAGGCCGCCCCCAAGAACCCGGGCTCCGCCGCGGGCCGCAGCACCGCCGCCCCGGCGCCGTCGCCGTAGAAAAACACCATGGGGTCCTCGGGGTCGGCCAGCTTGTGCATCAGGTACACCCCCACCACCAGCACCGTGCGGATGGCTGGGTTGGTGGCGATGATGCCGGCTCCCGCCGCCAGGGCGCTGGGAAAGGAGGCGCAAGCGCACCCCACGTCGAAGGTGCCGGCGTTGACCGCCCCCAACTTGTGCTGCAGCACCACCGAGGTGGCCGGCGTGATGTAATCGGGCGAGTCGGTGCCCAAAAGGATCAGGTCCACCTCGGCGGGGCTAATGCCGGCGGCCTCGAGCGCCTGCTGGGCGGCGGGCAGGGCCACATCCGAGGTGGCCCACTCCTCGGGCGCCCAGAACCGCCGCACGATCCCAGTGGAAGCCTCCATCTTGTCCACGAACTCTGGAAAGCGCGCCTCAAAGCGCGCCTTGAGCTCCTTGTTGGAGATCTCCCGCGGGGGCAAGAAACAGCCGGTGGAGATGATTTGCGCGTACCGTGCCATGGCCATGCTCTCCGGTGTCCCGCCGGCGCCTACGTGCCCACCACCAAACCGCCGTCCACCGACAGCACCGCCCCGCTGATGAAGGAAGCCGCGTCGGAGGCGAGGAAGACGTACGCGTTGGCGATGTCTAAGGGCTGCCCCATGCGGCCAATGGGGGTACGGGCGACCATGCCATCCAGGACCTTCTGGGGCATCGAGGCGAGGATCTCGGTGGCCACGAAGCCAGGTGCCACGGCGTTGACCCGAATGTTGTAGCGCCCCAGCTCCCGCGCCCACACCCGGGTCATGCCGATCACCCCGGCTTTGGTGGCCACGTAGTTAGTCTGCCCGAAGTTGCCGTACAACCCCACCACCGAGCTGGCGTTGAGCACCACACCGCCGCCTGCGGTGATCATGTGCGGTACGGCGGCGCGGGTGCAGTGGAAGACCCCGCGCAGATTGACGCCGATCACCGCCTCCCACTGTTCGTCGCTCATGCTGCCGACCAGCTGACCGTCCTTGAACTTCACCAGCTGGCCGTCGCGCACGATGCCCGCGTTGTTGACCAGGACGTCCAGGCGACCCCAACGAGCCAGCACGGCGGTGGTTGCCGCTTCCACCGCGGCAGCGTCGGCGACGTTCACCGCAAAAAAGGCGGCTTCGCCGCCGGCCGCGGTCAGTTCGTCCACCAGCGACGCACCGCGCGCCGCGTCCACGTCCCACGCCGCCACGCGGCACCCTTCGGCGGCAAAGCGCCGCGCCGTCTCGCGCCCGATGCCGGCAGCCGCCCCGGTGACGATGACAACCTTCCCCTGCAAGCCAGTTTCTATGGCCACTTTACACCTCCCCTAGATAACGCCTGAGCGTCGGGTGGGGCGGGGAGAGGAGGGCCTCTCCCCGCCCGCCGGCTCAGAACGAGTACCGCAGGCCGAGCTGAATCTCCCGCCCGGCGAAGGTGGCGGCGTACTTGCCGAAGTTGGGGTTTCTCACGTACGGTGCGGTGCGGTTAGTCACCGTGGGCCCGGAGAGGAACTCGGCGGAGTCCACGGTGTTGACGTTGTAGTTGGTGTGGTCGAAGAGGTTGAACGCCTCGGCGATGACCTCCACGGTACCCGCTCCGGCGATGGCAAACCCCTTGGTGAGGCGCAGGCTCACGGAGCGGTAGATCGGCCCTTCCATAGAGTTGCGCTTGATCCCGGCGGGCCGGTCGGAATTCTTGCCGTCACCGTTGTAGTCGTAGCCTAGCCGATGGGTCCACGGCTGGCCGGTGCCGTACTCCACGATGGGCGCCACGGTGATCAACCAAGGCAGCCGGAAGACCCCAGTGGCGACGATACGCATGCGCTCGTGGCCGCGCGCCCGCCCCCACTCCCCTTCCGGGTCGGCGGGGTCGGAGGGGTAGCCGTCGGGGAAGGCCGGCGAGAAGTCGTCGGACAGGTTCTTTTTGTCGGCAAAGGTCACCGCGGCGGTGACGATGTGGCCGCCTTTCAGCACGCCGTTGAGGGAGGCCACCAGCGCCTTGTATTTGGAGTGACCTTCGTTGCCGTAGGTGTTAATCTGGCTCCATGCCGGGTTCGGTCGGACGGGGTTGGCGTTGCCGCCGAAGTTGCGGTCGCGTATGAAAATCTCCTTGGAACCTTCGACGTAAATGCCTTCCACGTCGACGTACAACCCGGTGCGCCCCAGCTTCTGGGTGAACCCGAGGGTGAACTGGTCGCTCTCGGGAGCCTCCAGCTGATTGGCGATGAGCGAGGCGTTCTTCGGCAACAGAACACCGGTGTTCTGGGGGTTGTTGGGGTCCAGCCAGAAGGCCGGCGGCAAGCCGAGCAGCGCGCCGTTGAGGCGGGTGAGGAGCACCCGCCCGGTGACCCCGTTTTGCTGCAACTCGGTGAAGGCGGGGACGAGCAGGTAGCGACCCGTGAAGCGGCCAGCGCCACCCCGCAGCACCGAGCTGCCGCGCCCCGTCACGTCCCAGGAGAAGCCCAGGCGGGGCTGGACGTTGTCGGTGTCGCGCTTGCGCCTCTCGGTGATCAAGGGGTGCTCAAAGCCGGGGTTGTTGCCCTTCATATCCAGGTCGTAGCGCACCCCCAGGTTCAAGGTGAGGCCGGGGACGACCGTCCAGTCATCCTGGATGAAGGCGCCGTACAGCGTGTTCTTGATCGTCACATCGCCTGAGCCCACACCGTAGTTGTAGGCCAGTGGCAAAGCCCGGGAGTCGCCGACGTACACCATCAAGCCGTACTTGAACACGGGGAAATCGAAGCGATCTTCGATGCGCGTTACCGTGGTACCCAGCTTGAGGCTGTGGTTGCCTCTGAACAGGCGGAAGGTCTCGCGCAGCTCGTACTGGGTGTTGTCCCCCAGCAGCCCGGCCGATTCGTTGGCGCCGGTGCGCAGAGTTACCCCAGAGGAGAACCACTCGCCCATGGCGGTGCTGTTGCCAATGTTCTCGTATTTGCGCCGCCCGGTTTGCAGGCGGAGTTCGTTGAGCATTTCCGCTGACACCACCCAGACGTGCTCCCCGGTAAGGTTCCAGTTGTTCCTTTTGACCGTCATGCCGTTTTCTGGCGAGCGAACCCCGCCATCAAGGCCAACGCGGAAATTCTCCTCCTCGTAGCGCTCCCACACCAGCCGGCCGGCAAAGCGCTGCGCCTCGCCAAGGGTGTAGTCGAGGGCGGCAAACCCCAGCGTCTGATCGAAGGGGTGGTCGACATCTGCGGCCTGGGCGGCGAAAGCCCCCTTGGGCCGGAAGAGGGCGATGTTGTCCTCGTTGATCTGCTCGGCGGAGAGGAAATAGTGGAAGCGGTCGCGGGTGATCGCCCCCCCCAGGGTGAAGCCAAACTGGGTGCGCTTGAACGGGAGGTTGTCCTGCTCCAGGGCGCCGGGCTCGCGCAGCTCGTCGGCCCGGTAGAAACCAAAGGCGGTACCGGCGAGATCGTTTCCTCCCGAGCGGGTAACGATGGACAGAGCTCCCCCGGCCGACTGCCCAATTTCAGTGTCGAAGCGGTTGGTGATCACCCGGAATTCGCGGATGGCATCCTGGGAAAACCGCGCCCGCGCCAGCCCCAGGGAGGGGTCGGTAAAGTCCACACCGTCCACCATGATGGTGGCCTGGGAGGCGTTCCCGCCCGCCCCCAGCACCGGGGTCGACTCAATGTAGCGGAAGGTGCCCCGCTCCCGGGACACGCCGGGGGCGGTGAACGCCAGCTTCTGGAAATCCCTGTCTGGTACCGGCAGGTAGGCGATCTGCTCGGGCACGATGGTGGTGGAGGAGTCGGTTTTGAACACGTCCACCAAGGGCGCGGTGGCGGTCACCACGATCTCCTCCTGGCGTGCCTCTTGCAGGGTGACCTGCAGCTTGGCGGTCTGCCCGACGCGCAGCACCAGATTCTCCTCGGTGATCGGGGTGAAGCCGGACAGCTCGAAGCGCACCCGGTAGCTCCCCGGGGGGAGCGCGGCAAAGCGCACCACGCCGCCGGCGTCGGCGACCGCCAGGCGTTGCGCGCCGGTCTCCGTGGCGGTCAGCGTCACGGTGGTACCGGGTAGAGGGGCGGACTGTGCGTCCGTGATCTGAACCTCCACCACGGCAGTGTTGACTTGGGCCGTTGCCGTGCCGGCGGCGAAGGTACCGGCGAGCAGCGCCAGCGCCCACCTCCATCTCATCCTTCCCTTTTTCTCCTTCATCACGTCCTCCCGGGTGTCATCTCACCCTTCTCCAACTGAGTGGATGGCGACACACGCGACGCCCTGGGTCGTCGGGGCGCCCCGTCCGCCGTTGTGAGTTCGTTTCGCTGCGACCCCCTCCCTTCAAACAAAAACGAACGCTCGATATGTTTCTTCCCTAAATCTAGGCGCTCAACCGCCATCTGTCAAGACCCGCCGGGTGCGGGAGCGCCGAGGATCAGGGCGCCGGGACTCTCGGCCGGTGGGGGTTCGCCCCGCTGCCGGCAGGGGTTGCAGAGAGGTACAGTTGCAGGGCGGCGGCGGCCAATCGGGCGGGAGTCCAGTGGCGTGCTCGAGCCGCTGCTTGTCGCCCGGCCGCCACGCGCCGCGCCGTATCGCCGGCCCACGCGGAGAGCAAAACCGCCAGGGCGGCCGCGTCGTGGGCGGGGTAAAGATCGCCGGTGACGCCCCGCTGCACCAGGTCTTCGGTGCCCTCCAGCTGCGCCGCCAACACCGGCAGGCCGCACGCCATGGCCTCGACGATGGCGCGGTGCCCCCAGTCGGAACCGGCGGCCGGGAACACGAAGAGGTCCATAGCGGCGTACAGGTGCACCAGGTCATCCTCCACGTACCCAGGGAAGCAAACACGCGGGGCAACTCCCAGTTGGTGCGCCAGTCGACCCAGCCACTCCCGCGCCTCGCCCTGACCGACCACCACCCCCCACACCCCGGGAGCTGCGGCGAGGGCGTGCAGGAAGAGATCCTGCCCCCGTTGGCGGTGGAGCTTGCCCACCGTGCCCGCCACCACGGCGGTCGCCGGGATCCCCAGCCGTCGCCGGGTGGCGACCCGGTCGGCGGCCCGCCCAAAGCGCTCCTCCACCGCCGGCGGCAGCACCACGTGTGGGAGCCGTGCGGCGTCCCTCCACCGCTGCCAGCGACGAGCCAGGGCGGGGGTGGCGAGGGCGACACCACTGGTGCCGGCGAAGAGCCAGCGCTGGAACGGGTCGCGGCGCAGGTGGCGGGGGTGGCGCACGCTGCGCAGCAGCACCGCCCCGGGGGCTAGCGAGGGCAGCGCCAGCCGCGCCAGGGCATGGTCATGGGGGAGGTGGCAGTGGACCATGTCGAACCCCTCAGCCAGGCGTCGGACGCGCGCCACCGCCCGCCGCAGATCGCCCAGCGAACGCTCTTTGGCGAGGATCGGGTGGACCCAGGGTTGGCCGGCCAGCCGCTGTTCCAGGTTATGTCCCCCCCGAATGGCGAACTCGGCCTCGCACCCCGCGGCTTGGAGGGCTTGAACCAGTTGCAGCGCCGGCGCGGCGGCGCCGGTAAAGCGGTCGGCGGCGACCAGGTGTAGCACCCGCACCCCACCATGGTACCGAGCCGCGGGTCGAGGGGATCCTTCCGCCGTCGCGCGAGCGCTGCAAAGCTCAAGCAGTGCTAGCATTGGCCGGGAGGACGAGATGCCGGTGGACCCGCAGCTGCTGGAGATCCTGGTGTGCCCCGCGTGCAAGACTGAGTTGAACCTGGTGCCGCTGCCGGAGGCCACCTGCGCCATGCTCGTGGCGCGCTTCCGCGACAAGTTCCGGGACGAAACACCCGAGGTGAGTGAAGGCTTGCAGTGCTCCCGGTGCGCGCGCACGTTCCCCATTGTCAGCGATATCCCGGTGATGCTCCTGGACGAAGCCTTGCCCCCCCAGCAGTGACGGTGGCCTTGTTCGACCGCCTTCGCAGCACCGGCGCTGACGCCGTGGCCGCCGTACTGCTGGGCGTGGCGGTGGTGATGTCCTACCGCATCGGCCTCGCCAACTTCTTGTTGCTCGGCGCGGGCGCCGCCGCCTGGGTGGCGTGGCGGCGGGGGTTGCTGCGCGGGCGACCCAGCGGGCGCAGCGTCACCCGGCCGCTGGCGGTGTTTGCCGGGCTCACCGTGATCTCCGCCGTGGCCTCGGTGGATCCCCTGGCGAGCATCCAGGAGGTGCCTCGTCTGCTGGTGTTTCTCACCGTCCCCCTGGCGGCGGCGGTGCTGGACGAGCGTCGCTGGCCCCTGCTGGTGTGGGGGTTGGCGCTTTCCCTCACCCTCCTCGGCGCCTGGGGGATCTGGGAATACGCCGGCGGCGCCAATCACTTGGGTGACCGCATTCACGGCCCTCTCTCCCACTACATGACCTACTCCGGGTGGCTGCTGGTGGCGGTGCTGGTGGTGGTCACCCATGCGCTCATGGAGCGCCAATGGTTGCTTCTGGTGCCGGTGGGGGCGGGGGTGGTGGCGTTGCTGCTCTCCTACACCCGCAACGCCTGGGTTGGACTGGCGGTGGGAGTGCTGGTGCTGGCGGCGGTGTGGCGTCGCCGGCTGCTCCTCGTTTACCCGCTCGTGGCCTTGGCGGTGTGGCTGGTGTTCCCGCGGGCGGTGGTGGATCGTGCCCTGTCCACCTTCGATCCCACCCAGCATGCCAACTACGACCGGCTGTGCATGGCCGCGGCGGGTGGCAAGATGATCCAGGATCACCCCTGGACGGGGGTGGGTCCCGGCATGGTGAAGCGCACCTACCCCCTCTACCGGGTGGACGATGCGCCCACCTGGAGCGCCTCCCACCTCCACAACAACCCGCTGCAGATCGCCGCCGAGCGAGGCTTGCCCGCGCTAGCCGCCTACCTCTGGCTGGTGGCTTCGTTCACCGGCGGCGCCTGGCGGAGCCTGCCCGCCCTGGCCGGCCGCCGCCGCACGGTGGTGGCGGCGGGGCTGGTCGCCTTTGCCGGCATCACCGCCGCCGGCCTGTTCGAGTACAACTTCTGGGACGCCGAGATCTTCTACCTCGTCCTGCCGCTGCTGGGAGCGGCGGCGGGTCGCGCGGAGGAGGTGCAGCCGTGAGCGGCAAGGTGTGGGCGGTGGGAGAGCTCCTGCGGGAGGTCAACGCGGTGCTGGCCGGTGCCCTCGGCGAGGTGACGGTGCGCGGCGAGCTGTCCGGCGTCAAGGTGGCGGGGTCAGGCCACTGGTACTTCCAGCTCAAGGACGCGGCGGGCACCGTCTCGTGCGCCCTGTGGGCGAGCCGCGCCGACCGCTTGAAGTTCCGCCTCGCCGATGGCCTGGCGGTGCTGGTGCGGGGCACCCTGGAGGTGTACGCCCAGCGCGGGTCGCTGCAGCTCATCGCCAGCGAGGTCATTCCCGAGGGGATCGGCGAGCTGCAGCTGGCCTTCGAGCAGCTCAAGGCGAAGTTGGCGGCGGAAGGGTTGTTTGCTCCAGAGCGCAAGCGCCCCATGCCGGCGCTGCCTCAGCGCATCGGCCTGGTGACCTCAGCGAGCGGGGCGGCGGTGCGCGACGTGCTCAAGGTGCTGTCGCGCTGGCCCCACCTCACCGTGCTCCTGGCTCCGGTGCGCGTGCAAGGGCGGGGCGCGGCCGGGGAGATCGCCCGGGCGGTGCGCACCCTGGGTTCCAGCGGCCGCGTCGACGTGGTGCTGGTGGTGCGCGGTGGCGGGTCCCTGGAGGACCTGTGGGCGTTCAACGAGGAGGTGGTCGCCCGCGCCGTTGCGGCGTGCGGGGTGCCGGTCATTTCCGGCGTTGGCCATGAGGTGGACGTCACCATCGCCGACTTCGCCGCCGACATTCGCGCCGCCACGCCCACCCAGGCGGCGGAGCTGGTGGTCGCCCGCCTGGAGGAGCAGGCGCGGCGGGTAGAAGTGGCTGAGGAGCGACTGCAGCGTGCTGCCCGACGCCGCCTGGAACGGCTGTCGCTGCGCTTGCGGGCGCTGGAGGGCGCCAGCGGGTTGGCCCGCCTGCCCCAGCGAGTGCGCCTGCTGCACCAGCGGTTAGAACATCTCGCCGAGCTGCCGCGGCGATTGCGCGCCGTGCTGGGCGGCCGGCAGCGCCGTCTGGAGGGGGCGGCGGCACGGCTGCTCCACTGGCCGGTGCGGGTGGGGGCGCCGCGCCGGCGGGAGTTGGTCACGGCACGGCTAGCGGTGGCGGGTGAGCGGTTGAAGGCGCTGGCCCGCCGGCGCGCCGCCGAACTGGCGGAAAAGGAGCGGGCGCTGGCGGCACTCTCCCCACGGGCGGTGTTGCGCCGCGGCTATTCCATCACCTCCCGCGAAGGCGACGGCCGGCCGCTGCGCGATCCCGCCGAGGTGGCGCCTGGGGAGCGCGTGGTCTCGACGCTGGCTTCAGGCCGGCTGCGCTCCTTGGTCATCGGCCGTGGCGGGGTGCAGGCCAGATTGTTCGGCGAGGAGTCGGAGCACGAGATCACTGAGGCCGGCACGGCCAAGGGGGCTGTCAAGCCATGAGCAAGGAGACCTTCGAAGAGGCGCTGGCGCAACTGGAAGACGTGGTGGCGCGCCTGGAGGATGACACGGTGGGCCTGGAGGACGCCCTCAAGCTGTTCGAAAAGGGGGTCAAGCTGGCGCGGCGGTGTCGAGCGCAACTGGCCGCCGTGGAGCGTCGAGTGGAGCAGCTCCTGGCCGAGGCGGGCGAAGGGGAAGAGCTGGAAACCGCGCCCTTTTCGCCCCAAGAGGGCTGACCCAGTGGACCTGGCCGCCTATCTCACGGCCGAGGTGGCCACCATCGACGCGGCGCTCCACCGGCTGCTGCCGCCGGCTGAAAACTGGCCGGGCCGATTGCACGAGGCGATGCGTTACGCCGTCTTCGGCGGCGGCAAGCGCCTGCGCCCGGTGCTGGTGCGCGCCGCCTGCCGGGCCGGCGGGGGGGACGTGGAGGCGGCCCTGGAGCCCGCCTGCGCGGTGGAGCTGATCCACACGTACTCGCTGATTCACGATGACCTGCCCGCCCTGGACGACGACGCCTTGCGCCGCGGCCGCGCCACCGTGCACGTGGCGTACGACGAGGCGCTGGCCATCCTGGCGGGCGACGCGCTCCTCACCCTCGCCTTCCAGGTCCTCGCCACGTACCCTGAGGGCGAGGCCTGGGCGGTGCGGCGGGCCGCCGCCGCCGCCCTGGTGGCCGAGGCGGCAGGGTCGCTGGGCATGGTGGGGGGGCAGGTGGAGGACCTGGAGGCCACCGGCGCCCCCCCCGATGGGGCGCGCCTGGAGCGCATGCACCGCGCCAAGACGGGAGCGTTGCTGGCCGCGTCGGTGGAGCTGGGGGCGCTGCTGGCGGGGGTGGCGCCCCAGCGCCGTGCCGCCTTCCGCCGCTTTGGCCAGCACCTGGGCCTGTGCTTTCAAATCGCCGATGATATCCTCGACGTGACGGGGACCGCTGCGAGGCTGGGCAAGAGCCCCGGCAAGGATGCAGCGGCGGGCAAGCTGACCTACCCGGCGGTGTATGGCCTGCCGGCCGCTCGGCGGGAACTGCAGCGAGTTGCGGCGCAGGCGGTAGCGATGGCAGTGGAACTGGAGGGAGAGGGGGGCACCCTGGGGCGGCTGGCGGAGTTTGCCGCGCGCCGGGACCACTAGCATGGCGCTGCTGGAGACCATTCACGACCCCCACGATTTGCGTCGCCTCCCCGAAGAGGCGCTGCCCGAGGTGGCCGAAGAGCTGCGCCGCTTCCTGCTGGAGCATCTCTCCCAGACGGGCGGGCACCTGGCTTCAGGGCTCGGGGCGGTGGAGCTCACCCTGGCGCTGCACTACGTTTTCGACACCCCCCGCGACCTGCTGGTATGGGACGTGGGCCACCAGTGCTACCCCCACAAGGTGCTTACCGGGCGGCGGGAAAAGTTCGCCACCCTGCGCACCTACGGCGGGCTCTCCGGGTTCCTCAAGCGGGAGGAGAGCGAGTACGACGCCTTTAACGCCGGGCACGCCTCCACTTCGATCTCGGCGGCGCTGGGGATGGCGGCGGCGCGGGATCTCAACGGGGAGAACCACCGCGTGGTGGCGATCATCGGCGACGGCGGCCTCACCGGCGGCCTGGCGATGGAGGGGTTAAACCAGGCCGGGTTCCTCGGCCGCCGCCTGATGATCATCCTGAACGACAACGAGATGTCCATCAGTCCCAACGTCGGGGCGCTGCACGGATACTTAAATCGCATCATCCAGGGGCAGCCCTACCGCCGCTTCAAAGACGAGATTGAGCACGTGCTGCTGGCCATCCCGCGAGTGGGGGAAGGGATGCTGAAGTTCGCCCGCGAGGCCGAGCGCATGGCCAAGCAGCTGCTGGTGCCGGGGCTGCTGTTCGAAGAGCTGGGGTTCACCTACGTGGGGCCCATCAACGGCCATTCGCTCCCACAGCTCCTCTCCACCCTCCGCGCCCACCGCGATGATGCCCACCCGGTGCTGGTTCACATTACCACTCGCAAGGGCAAGGGGTGGCAGCCGGCCGAGAAGGACCCGGTCTTTTGGCACGGCGCCACCCCCTTTTCCGTGGAAACCGGCGAAGTCGCGCGCAAAACCGGCAAAGCCCCCTCGTTCACCTCAGTGTTCGGCCGTACCCTAGTGGAGCTGGCGAGGGCCGATGACCGCGTGGTGGCGATCACCGCCGCCATGCCCGAGGGAACCGGCCTGGACCTGTTCGCCAAGGAGTTTCCCCAGCGTTTCTTCGACGTGGGGATCTGCGAGCAGCACGCCGTGACCTTTGCGGCGGGGCTGGCCGCCGCAGGCATGCGCCCGGTGGTGGCGATCTATTCCACCTTTCTGCAGCGGGCGTTCGACCAGATCTTCCACGACGTCTGCCTGATGCGCCTGCCGGTGGTGTTCGCGTTGGACCGCGGCGGGCTGGTGGGCGCCGACGGCCCGACCCATCACGGTGTCTTCGATCTCTCCTACCTGCGCATCTTCCCCGAGATGACCTTGATGGCCCCCAAGGACGAAGGGGAGTTGCGCCACATGCTGGCCACCGCCCTCGCTAACCCCGGGCCGGTGGCGCTGCGCTACCCCCGTGGCGCCGGCTACGGGGTGCCGCTGGATGAGCCCCTCCGGCCGTTGCCGGTAAGACGGGCGGAGGTGTTGCGGGAGGGCAAGGACGGTGCCATTTGGGCGATCGGCACTCTGGCCAGCGAGGCGCGGCGGGCGGCGGTGCGCTTGGCGGGCGAGGGCGGTCCTGACCTTACTGTGGTCAACGCGCGCTTCGTCAAACCCCTGGACGTGGAACTGCTGGCGCAGCACGCCAGGGCGGGCGCGCGCCTCATGACGGTGGAGGAGAACGCCCTCGCCGGGGGCTTTGGCAGCGCGGTGGGCGAGGCGATCACCGCCCTGGGGGTGAGCGGAGTGTCCTTGATGTGTCTCGGTATCCCCGACGAGTACCAGCCCCACGGCAGCCAGGAGATCCTGCGCGCCCGCCTGGACCTGGACGTGGAGGGGATTTGTCGCCGGGCTCGGGCCTTTTTCCCCGTGTCGCTAGCTCCCCGCGCCACTTCCCGACCGCGCCCGGCATGAGGAGTGAGCGCACGAATCCTCTGCCAAAAGTGGGATGGGCGTGAACAGCAGAGTGCCGCCAGGGCCTCTCAGGAGCCGCTGTCCTTGCGCAGGATGACGGAGGTTTTCTCACGCGAGAAGTACTCAAGCTCGGCGCGAACCCCTAAAAGCCGCCGGCGTCGGGTATGCCGCCGTGTCTCCAAGCGCGGCGTTCACCTGGCGGCGTTGCTGCTGCTGTTCGGAGAGCCGAGGGCGCCCTCGCGCCGGTAGCGCGCAAAGAGCGCGCCCCATGGGGAGTCCCGCAGGAAACGCCGCACCCGCGCCCGGCCCAGGGTGGGGTACCAGAGAAAGTCGTGGTAGAGGTAGGAGCCGGCCACGAACAGGTACACCAGCGGCGAGTGGAAGAAGAGCCTCTGCAGCCCCTTGAGCGGTCCAAACCAGAGCAGTCGGCCAACCCGAGCGGCGAAGTTGGCACCCACCGTGAATCCCCACCGCTCGTGGCCGATCTCTGTGTCCCCCACCAGCTCGATGTCCTGCGGGTCGGCAATGCCCAGCTGGCGCTGGTGGGCCAGCGCCAGGTAGGGGATGGACAGCGGCTCAAACCCCATCAGGCGGGCCGCCACGGCGTCGATGGCCACCTGGTCGGCGGCGGCCAGCAGCACGTCCTTGCGCACCGGCCGCATGGTGCGCGGCCCCGGCCCGTCGCCGGCGGTGGTGCCGTCGGCGAGGGCGAAGATCCCCGGGTGAATCTCCTTTTGGATGGCCAGCAGGTCCACCAACGTCTCGTGAATCCAGGTGTGGGTGTAGTGACGGCGGGTGGCCAGCAACCCCCCGAAGGCGTTCTTCATCGCCCCGGTGGTGGTGGTGTAGATGTGGCACTTGACCGTGGGCAGGTGCACGATGTTCTTGCCGATGAAGAACTCCGGGATGTGAATGCCGCGGGGGAAGATGCGCGGCAAGGCGAGCATTTCGGCGCGGGGCTCGAAACGCACCCAGCGCAGATCCGCGGGGTCGCAGTTAAACCGCACCGGCACTCGGTAGCGCTCCAGCACTCCGGACAGGGCGTTGAGCCGTTCTCCCTTGCGCGGGTTGGTGACCACGGTGTCGTTTTGCACGCACACCAGATCCCCATGGCCCGCGGCGTGCAGCGCCTGGATTACCCCCTCCAGCTGCCAGGGGGTGGTATTGGCGCCGGGGAAGAAGTAGTGCCATGAGATATTGTCCTTGAGGATGGTGGTGACACCGGCCGGCAACGCCTGGCCGAGCCCCCCCAGCTCGCACACCCGCTGCACGTCCTCAAGCACCGTCTCCGGCCGGGTGCGCACAATGGCCACCTTGGCTCGCATTAGCCACCTCCCGCCAGGTACACGATGGCCCCCGCCGCCGCCCCCCACAGCACCACCGTGGCCAGCAACGGCCTATCCCGCACCAGCGTGGCGGTGGGATCCTGCGCCCCTTCCCGGTGCAGCAGCAAGAGGTAGCGCAGTACCCCGAACAGCACCAGCGGCACGGTGAGCAGCAGGGCGTGGGAGCCCACCTTGGCGACGGTGTCGGGGGCCACCGTGTAGAGGGTGTAGGAGACCACCGTCACCCCAGCCAGCAGGGTCACCACCTCGTGGAGAAAGGTCGCGGGGTAGAGGGGGGACCGTGAGGTGAGGTGGTCCACCTCCGGCACCCGCTTGCCGAACGCCAGCAGCAGCGCCAGCCCAAAACCGCAGATGAGCAGCCAGTGGGAGATGGGTACCCGGATGGCCAAGGCACCCGCCGCCAGCCGCACTAAAAACATCGCCCCCAGGACCATCGCCTCCAGCACCGGCACGCGCTTCAAGACGAGGGAGTACAGAAAGGTAAGTCCCAAATAGGCGGCGACGCACGCCGCCACCCAACCGCCCAGCAGGGCGGCGCCGGCGAGGGCAGCGAGTACCAGGGCGCTACCCCAGCCCAGGGCGGTGGCCGGCCGCAGGGCACCGCTGGCCACCGGCCGCCGCCGTTTTACCGGGTCAGCGCGGTCCGCCTCCCGGTCCAGCACATCGTTGACGAAGTACCCGGCCGACGAGGCGAGGCAGAACGCCGCCGCGGTGCCGGCCGCCAAGGCCAAAGCCTGGGGCTCCGTGGCGTGTCCCGCGAACACCGCGGGCGCCAGCACGAAGCCGTTCTTCACCCAGTGCACCGGGCGTGCCGTGCGCCACACCGCCTCCGCAAGCCTCATCCTGCGGAATGCTAGCATCGTGCATGCCCTCTGGTCGCCTGCGACTGGATCAGGCGCTGGTGGAGCGGGGGCTTGCACCGACCCGGGCGCGGGCCCAGGCGCTGATCCTGGCGGGGTTGGCGCGGGTGAACGGCCGCCGGGTGGACAAACCCGGCGCGCTGGTGGCGGCGGATGCCGATGTGCAGCTTGCCGGCTCTGACCACCCGTGGGTGTCCCGCGGCGGGGTCAAGCTGGCCGCCGCCCTGGCGGCGTTCGGGATCGACGCGCGGGGCAAGCGCTGCCTGGACGTGGGCGCCTCCACGGGGGGCTTCACCCACGTGTTGCTGGAGGCGGGGGCGGCGCAGGTAACGGCGGTGGACGTGGGGCGGGGCCAGCTGGACTGGCGCTTGCGTAGCGACCCGCGGGTGGTGGTGCGGGAAGGGGTCAACGCCCGCCACCTCAACGCCGGCGAGGTGGGGGCCTCCTTCGACCTCATCGTCGTGGACGTCTCGTTCATCTCGTTACGGCTGGTGCTGCCGGCTTTGGTACCGCTACTGGCCCCGGCGGGGGAAATGGTGGCGCTCATCAAGCCCCAGTTCGAGGCCGGGCGTCGGCAGGTGGGCAAGGGGGGGGTGGTGCGGGAGGCCGCGGCGCGGGAGGCGGCGATTCAGTCAGTGCTGGCGGCGGCCGAGACGCTGCGCTTGGCGTGCTGCGGCCGCCTCCCCTGCCCCCTCCCCGGCCCTGCGGGTAACGTGGAGGAATTGGTCCACCTGCGGCCCACTCACGCCCCGCCCCCTCCAGAGCCTTGACAGGTTTGGCAGCGGGCGGGGGGTGCTCAGTACCGGAAGCCGATCCAAAAGCTGGACTCCCAGGAGGCGTCCAGGGTCTTTTTGAAGTCCCAACGCTTGGCGAAGTCCCAGTGCACAGGCACGCCGAACAGCCACATGGAGAAACCGAAGCCGTAGGACGACGCCGCGTCCTTCAGCCGACCGTCCTTCATGAAGGTAAAGTTCTCCTTGTATCCGGGCACGTCCCACCAGGCGCCGCCCACGTCCACGAAGAACCGGCCGCGCACGTTGTTGATGTACAGCCAGGGCAGCACGAGATGGTCGATGAGCGGGAATCGCCACTCCAGGTTGGTGTAGAAGGCGTAGTTGCCCACGAAGGAGCGGTAATCGAAGCCGCGCAGGGTATCGAGGCCACCGAACCAGGTGTAGCTGGGCCGGTCACCGTCGTGGAACGAGCCGAACAGCCGGATGGCCAACTCGTTGCGGCGCGAGAGGGGGATGTACTGGCGCGCATCTAAGTTCAACCCCTTGGAGAGCAGGCCGCCGTCCCCGCCTACGCCGAAAGCAGTGTTGAGGGTGAGCTTCCAGCGTCGGCCGGCGTGCGGTCCGTACTCCCGCCACGCCGTGCTATCCCCCACCATACCCACCTGGGTGAAGAGCAGGCGGTCGCTCTGGCGCACCCACCCGGGTTGGCCGTCGGGTAGCATGGCGACGAATCCAGCGCTGCGATCCAGGAAGCCACCGGCGGCCTCGACACGGTGGTAGACCGAGAGTGGATACGCGGCGAACAGATAGGCGCCGGTCTCGCGCCAGATCTGTTCCCGGTCCACGGTGCGGAAGCTGCCCGGATCCACCAGCACGAAATAGGAGCGGTTATCCAGGGCCGCCACGCCCCACTGCAGGCGCTGGGAGAGGTTGGCGTACTGGACGAGGAAGTTGGAGAAACTGGACACCGATTCGAGCAGCACGTCCAGCCGGCGGTCGCCGTAGTGATCGGCGAAGGACAGGTACGTCTGGGAGATCAGCGTCTGGTCCTGGTTGACGCCGACCAGCACCTGGACGTTGTCGGGGAAGAGCTTAAAACGCCGCACCTCCTGCGCTTTGGCCGGATCGACGGTCACTACGACGGCGGGCACGAAGGGCTCCTGGGGGGCCTGCGGGGTCGTGTCGCCGGTGGGCTCTACGGGGGTAGCCTGGGCGGGGTCGGTGACGAACAGTCGCCAGCCGCCGCGGTGGTACCCCTGGTAGACCACCCGCTCGCCCTCCCGCGTGGGCACCGCCACCGGGTTCAAGGCAGCGCCAATCACGCGGGTCAGGCGCGAGAGGGAACCAGACGCCAGGTCCAGGGCGTACAGATCGAAGATCCCTTGGTCGCGATCGGAGGCGAAGTAGAGGGTGGAGCCATCCCGGGAAAAGGAGGCACCTTCGTCGTCACCCGGGCCGAAGGTGAGCTGTTCCCGTTGGGCGGGGTTGGCGAGCTCGAGCCGGAACAGCTTGGTGGTCTCTCCCACCGTGGAGGAGTACACCAGCGACCGCCCGTCGGGGGCGAAGGCCGGCGCGGCGTCGAAAGAGTCACTGTCGGTGAGGTTGCGCACCTCGCCGGAGGCCGTGTCCAGCAAAAAGATATCGCCTTGGCCGCGGTCAAAGGCGTGAAAGGCGATAGTCGCGCCGTCGGGGGAGAACGCCGGCTGCCCCGCCTGGTCCACGGGTATGCTGTACTCCTTCAAGATGCGGCCGCGGCGCGTGTCGATAAGCAGCAGCACGCGGCCGCGTTCCCGGCGGGCGAACACGGCGACTGAGTTGCCATCGGGGGCGAAGGCCAGATCGCGGCCGCGCACCGGGCCGACGGTGAGCATCTGCGCGATGAGGTACTGGTAACGAGTGGTAAAGCCGCCGGTCAGCCGCCGGTAGAGCCGGCGATCGGGGACGCCAAACAGGGCAATGTCGACCGACTCCTTGACGGTGGTGAAAGCGGCGATGAGATCGCCGGAGGGGGAAACCGCCGGGGAGACTTCAAACGAGCTGGTGCCCTCCTGGGCGCGAAAGACCGGGCCGAACTCCCGCGGGTCGCCGCGATCGAGGATCTCCTGCTGGTAGTGCTTGCGCAGCCACGAACGGAAACGGGAGTCGAACTCGTCCACGTCCAGGTCGAAGGCGCGCTTGATGGCGCGCCCCACCCCGGCCCCCAAGGCGTTACGGAACTCGAAGATAAAGTCGCGCAGTCCTTCGATCCCCCACTCCGCCTCCACGAACTTGAACACCATGTGCCCAAAGCGATAGGCGAAGTACCCTTGGGGGTTAGCGTCCACCGAGGGCACCTGGTCGCTGGCCGAGGCGTCGCGCATCACGGCGCGGGCGCGGGCGTCTTCGTCGTCCGCCAGGTACGACGCCATCCCTTCCATGAACCACAGCGGCGGGCGCGCCGCCAGCGCCTTGCCCAACTTGCCCTGGTAGAGGATCTCGTACTGGAAGATGTGCACCAGCTCGTGCTGGATGAGGCGCTGCAACTCCACATCGGACATGTCCACGGGCAGCACCATGCGGTTACGGGCCGGCTCAGCGAACGCTCCCACCCCTTCCGGGATGAAGGCCACGATGACGTTGGTCTGTTCGAAATCAGCGTGGGTGGCGTAGGCGATCAACGGGATGGGCTCGGGGATCTGGAAGTTAAGCTTGCGCGCCAGCTCGTCGTAAGCACTTTCGGCGAAGGAGGCGAGCTTGGGCAGCGAGGGCTCGACGCGATCGTAGTAGGAGATGCGGAAGTGCGGGGTGGAGTACTCTTTCCACTGAAATCTGTCGTACCGCACCTTGTTCTTCCCGAACCCTTGGGAGAACCCCGGCGGGGCGGCGAGGAGCAGGGTGGCGAAGGCAAGGACGAGCGGACGCTTCATGGGTGATCTCTCCACGTCACGGGGCGATGAGGATGCGTTTGGAACGTACGGTGCGCGGCACAAAGGTGCCGATGAGCTGGTTCTCCAGCGCATAGAGGTTGGCGAACATGCCGGTGAACTCATCGAACCTGCGCTCGGGGCGTTCTTGGAAGTCCTTTAAAGGCTCTTCGAGAGCGAGCTCGCCGGAGCGGGCGTCGTACACTTGCAGCATGATGTCGTAGGAAAAGCCGGTCTGCTCGATGAGCACTTGCCGATAGTACGTGCGCCCATCCAGGGGCGACACGTACTCCTCGGTCTTGTACCCGGTGCGGTCCTGCACCTGGAAGTCAATGGACCCCGCGACGATGAAGTCGGCACCGGTGCGCGCCCCCAGCTCCCGCCAGAACTCCCGCTGGGCGGAGAGCAGCAACGGATCGCTGGTGGGCGGGCGCAACCCCTCGATGGGGGGCACCAGCACCAGCTTCGTCTCCTTGCGCAGCAGCCGGCGGAGGTAGCGCTCGAACTCCTGGGCGACGTCGAACGTGACCCGTTGCGCCCCGGCGTCGTCGCGGCTTTCCCGCAAGAACGGCCCGATGTAAAGGCGTTCCTTGCCGGTGAGCGCCAGCTTGGGTCGCACCGGAAGCGCCAGCTCGACGTCCCGGGGGCCACCGCACGCCACGGTGGCCAGCAGCGATACGAGCAACCACCTCTTAGCGGGGAGCATCGCCGACTCCTTCCTTGGGCTTAGCACCGCGCGCGAACGACGTGTAAAACTCAGCAAAGCGCGCGTAGTTGCGGCGGATGGAGCGGTTGGAGGGAGCCAGCGCCAGGGCCTTCTTGTAGGTCTCCAGGGCCTCGTCGTAGCGGCCCAGCGCCTCCAGGGCGACGGCCAGGTTGTTGAGAATACCGGCGTCCTGGGGCTGGAGCTGGTGCGCCGCGGCGAAGCGGAAGTGCGCCTCCTGCCAGTAGCTGCGGCGAGCCGCCTGCAGCCCTTCCCTGACCGATGCGGCGACAGAAGGGTGGTCGCCGCCAGAGCCGGCGCAGCCGGCAGCGGCCAACGCGACCGCCACCACGATGACTAGGTGCTTTCTCATCGCGCCTCCCCAGCGAAGTCCAACTTCACAGTAGTATATTCGCCACTGTGGAGGTGAGAGCTGCCAGCAAGACGGCGCGTTTCGCGCTGGCGGCGGTGGTCGCCTTTCCCGACGGCGGCGCGGGGGGCCGGACCGTGGCTCGCGCCGCCCTCACTGGCGGCGAGGTGGACCGCGCCTGGGAGCGGGCGGTGCGCGAGGCGCTGGCCGAGCGCGTGCCCCGGGTGGAGGAGGTGCTGGCCGCCAACGGCTGGCGCTGGGTGGCCTGGGACGATGCTCAGTTTCCCCCGGCGCTGGCCAGCCTCTCCGATCCTCCTCTGGGGCTGTTCGTGCGCGGCCGCCTGCCCGAACCTCAGGCGGTGGCGCTGGTGGGATCCCGCCGCGCCACCGCCTACGGCCGCGAGGTGGCGGAGTACCTCGGCCGAGAGCTGGCGCGCGCCGGGGTGTGGGTGATCTCCGGCATGGCGCGCGGTGTGGATGGGGCGGCGCACCGCGGCGCCCTGGCGTCGTCGGGGTGCACCGCGGCGGTATGGGGCGCTGGTCCCGACCGCATCTACCCCGCCGAGCATGCCGCCTTGGCAGAGGAAATCGCCCAGCGCGGCGGGCTTTTGACCGAGTATCCCCCGGGCACGCCGCCGCTGCCCCACCATTTTCCCGAGCGCAACCGCTTGGTGGCTGGCCTTGCCCGGGTGGTGGTAGTGATCGAGGCGAGCGAACGCTCGGGCGCCCTCATCACGGCGCGGCTGGCCCTCGAGGAAGGGCGCGAGGTGATGGCGGTGCCGGGCTCGGTGTTCTCGCGCCTGTCGGCCGGCCCCAACGGCCTGCTGCGCGCCGGTGCGGCGCCGGTGCTGTCCCCCGCTGACGTCCTGGACGTTCTGGGGGTAGCTGCGCCCCCGGCCGTCGTCGGCGAGGAGAGGGAAGAGCTGGACGCATTCCTGCCCGCTGGCGAGGCGGTCAGCGTGGACCATCTGGCCGCCCTCACCGGCTGGCCCGTGGCCAGGGTGCTGGAGGCGCTGGTGGCGGCGGAGTTGCGCGGTACGGTGGTGCGCGAGCCGGACGGGCGTTACCGGCGCCACCGCGCTACCCGCTGAGGGGAGCAAAGGGTGTTGTGGCCGCTGCACGTGGCTCACCGGCGGGCCAGTTCGAAGGGGATGCGCACCTGGCTTTCGCCGACCTCGAAAGCCAAGCGATAGGTGCCAGGTGGGACGCCGGCGGGGAAGTGAAAGAACACCGGTCCGATCGCCACCTGGCGGTCGTTGACGAACACAGAGTCGAAGGTCAGACCCTCACCGGGCATGGCAAAGAGTTGCAGCCCCTGCGTCGACCGCCCCGCCCAGTAATCCACCGGCTCTTGGTTAATGCTGGCACGCGCCAGCATGGCGCGCAGCCCGCGAGAGGCCTCGGCGAATTCGGCTTGGGTGGCCAGGGGCACGCGGGTGCCGTCGGGGGCGAGCAGGAAGATTTTCTCCCGCCGGAGTTCCACGGCTTTTCCGGTTTGCCCCGTCACGGCCAGCATGAGGAGCATCCACGGCTCGCCCGGGTTGGCGGCGGCGAAGCGGTAGGAAAGCACCGCCTCCACCTCGGGTCCGCTGTAGCGAACCACCGTCTTGCCGGGCTGCGTAATTGCCTCCTGGGGTTGCGCATTCGCCCCAACGGCGGTAAGCGCGATGGCGATTGCCGGAACTCCTGCCAGCCAGCGCATGATCACCCTCCCGGTTGAGCCCGCGTCCCGCGGTCGAGGCGACGGGTCGGCGTGGGCAACGCAAGACGCGTACCAACCCTTCCGTGCACGGGAAAAGGGTCGGTTACGTGGCGGCGAGGTGCCAGCGGTGGCCCGGCGCGGGGCGAGGCAGAGCTGGCGCCGGGTGTACCAGGCGTCCTCTCCTGGGGACACGGGCGTCTCGACCACCGGACGCCGCGCCGGAGAGGCGAGGTGCCCCCACCGGCACTGTTGCTCCTCCGGTCGCACCTGGGGTGGCACACGGCGCCCACCCCCTTGACAACCCTGCTAGAGTGCGCAGCCGTGTCAAAGGCGCTGCTTATCGTCGAGTCGCCCGCCAAGGCGCGCACCCTGGGGAAGTACTTGGGGCGGGAGTTTGCCGTGGTGGCGTCGGTGGGTCACGTGCGCGACCTGCCCAAGAACGAGCTGGGCATCGACGTGGAGAAGGGCTTCACGCCCACCTACCAGGTGCTTCCCGCCAAGCGCAAGGTCATCGCGGAGATCCGCGCCGCCGCCCAGCGCGCCGAGCGCATCCTGCTGGCCACCGATCCGGATCGCGAGGGGGAGGCGATCGGCTGGCACCTGGCGGTACTCCTGGCTGATCTCGGGGTTTCCATCGAGCGCGTGCTCTTCCACGAGATCACCCGGCGCGCCGTGCAGCAGGCGATGGAGCGCGCCCGCCCCATCGACCAGAACCTGGTGGACGCCCAGCAGGCGCGCCGGGTGCTGGATCGCCTGGTGGGCTACTCGCTCTCGCCACTCCTCTGGGACAAGGTCAAGCGGGGTCTTTCGGCGGGGCGGGTGCAGTCGGTGGCGCTGAAGATGATCTGCGACCGGGAGGCGGAAATTGCCGCCTTCGTGCCCGAGGAGTACTGGCACCTGGATGCTCGCCTGGCAGCCGGCGATCCCCCCAGCTTCGCCGCGCGGCTGGCGATGAAGGATGGCAAGAAGTTCGCGGTGCACGACGCCGACACCGCCGCCCAGGTCAAGGCCGAGCTGGAGGCCGCCAGCTTCGTCGTGGCGAAGGTGAAGAAGCGGCGGCGCCTGCAGCGCCCGGCGCCGCCGTTCGTCACGGCGAAATTGCAACAGGCGGCATACCAGCGCTTTCGCTTCCCGGTGCGCAAGACGATGCAGATCGCTCAGCGCCTCTACGAGGGGGTGGATCTCGGCGGTGGGGAGCGGGTGGGTCTGATCACCTACATGCGCACCGACTCCGTGCGGGTCTCCGCGGAGGCCATTGACGCGGCGCGCGGGGTCATCAGCGCGCAGTTTGGGAACTCCTTTTTGCCCGCCACCCCCAACTTCTTCAAGAACCGCTCCGAGGCGCAGGACGCCCACGAGGCGATCCGCCCCAGCGATCCAACTCGCACGCCGGAAACCTTGGCCCGCGTGCTGGGGGCTGACGAACTCAAGCTCTACACCTTGATCTGGCAGCGTTTCGTCGCGTCGCAAATGATCCCGGCCCAGTTCGACGTCACCGACGTGGTGGTGGAGGCAGGGCGGTACGGGTTGAAGGCCCGGGGAGAGGTGGAGGTGGAGGCCGGGTATTTGCGGGTGTACCGCGAGGAGGAGGCCGAGACCAAACCGGTGCTGGCGCCCGCCGAGCAAGAGGACGAAGAGCTGACCTCCAAGCGGCTGCCGCCGCTTGCCGAAGGGCAGGTTCTGCGCCTGGAAGAGCTCTTGGCGCAACAGAAGTTCACCCAGCCCCCACCCCGTTTTACCGAGTCGACCCTGGTGAAAACCTTGGAAGAGAACGGGATTGGGCGCCCCTCCACCTATGCCCAGATCATTGCCACCATCTCGGACCGCAACTACGTGGTACGGGACAAGGGGGTGTTCTACCCCACCGAGCTGGGCCAGCTGGTGAACCGCTTGCTGGTGGGTTCCTTTGGCGACCTCATCAACGAACGCTACACCGCCCGCATGGAGGAGCAGCTGGATGCGGTGGCCGAGGGCAGGCTGACGCTGAAGCAAGCGGTGGGGGCGTTCTGGGAGCGCTTCACCGGTGACCTCAAGCGGGCCAAGGCCGAGATGGAGTCGGTGAAACGGGACGGCGTACCGACCAAGGAGGTATGTCCCACCTGCGGACAACCCATGCTGTTGCGTTTCGGGCGCTTCGGGGAGTTTTTGGCCTGCTCGGATTACCCGCGATGCACCACCACCCGGGAGCCGGGGGCGCCGGCGGCGGTGGAGGCGGCACCCCACTGCCCCGAGTGCAACGCCGCCATGCTCCTCAAGCGGTCACGCTTCGGTCCGTTCTGGGCGTGCTCCCGCTACCCCGAGTGCAAGGGGACGCGGCGCATTGGGCGGGGGAAGACCAGCCCCAACACGCCCACCGGCGTGCACTGCCCCGCCTGCAGGGAGGGCGAGATCGTGGAGAAGCGATCGCGCCAGGGACGCGTCTTCTGGGGGTGCAACCGCTACCCTAAGTGCGACTACACCGTTGCCTGGAAGCCGTTACCGACACCGTGCCCGGCCTGCGGGGCGCCCTTTGTGGTGGAAAAGAAGAGCGCCCGGCGCGGGGTGGAACTGGTCTGCATCCAAGAGGGGTGCGCGTGGCGGGGGACGGCGGAGCACACCTCGCACGGGGGCGAGACGGAAGCGTCACCATGACTTCGTCGGGCCAGGGGGTGGCGTCGCGGTGAAAACGCCGGTGGTCACCGTGGTGGG
>Ga0209101_1000649_pt1 | contig 28266 bp, 21 predicted proteins | sample ConPoolayeCmetaG_FD_185481 | JGI IMG/M metagenome (GOLD analysis project Ga0209101, IMG submission 185481) | Hot spring microbial mat communities from California, USA to study Microbial Dark Matter (Phase II) - Cone Pool mat layer C metaG... ...
CCGATATAGCCGATGACGGCCATAACGGGCAGCTCTTCGCCGGGCTGGGCCCAGATTTTGAGGAGGGTGCCGGAGGCGAAGCTCTCGACATCCATGGCGGCTTTGTCGGTTTGAATTTCGAGGAGGGCGTCGCCTTTTTCGACGTGTTCACCTTCCTGCTTGTACCAGCGAATGATAGTTGAGGTTTCGGTTTGCTGGCCGAATTTTGGGAGAATGATTTCAGAGCCCATGACAGACCTCCTTGAGGATGGCGATCATATCGTTAGTATGGGGGAGGAAGACTTCTTCGAGGCAGAGGGCCTGCGGAGCGATGCCGTCTTTGGCGCCGAGGCGCAAGACAGGGGCGTCGAGATCGTCGAAGGCCTGAGCCTGGATGCTGGCGGCGATATCGGCGGTGTAGCTGCCGATGTTGACGCTTTGTGAGCAGACGACGCAGCGGCCGGTTTTGCGGACAGATTGGAGAATGGTGGGGTAATCAATAGGCACGAGAGTACGTATGTCAATGACTTCGACATCGAGACCGCGCTCTTGTTTAAAGAGATCGGCAGCTTGAAGCATTTCAGGGATGGCGGGCCCCCAGCCGACGAAGGTGACATCCTTGCCCTCGCGCAGGACGGCGGCTTCACCGAACGGGATAGTGTAATCCGTTTCGGGAACGAGGCCCTTGACGCCGTAGAGCAACTGGGATTCGACGAACATGACCGGGTCGTTGGAGCGGATGGCGGTTTTGAGGAGGCCTTTGGCGTCGTAGGGAGAAGAGGGATAGACGACGACGAGGCCGGGGGTGTGGCAGAAGATGGATTCGAGGCTTTGGGAGTGCTGGCCGCCATAGCCTTTACCGCCGCCGACGGAAGCGCGGATGACGAGGGGGAGCTTGGCGAGGCCGCCGGACATATAGTGCCATTTGGCGGCTTGGTTGGCAATTTGGTCGGATGCCATGAGGGAAAAGTCCATGTACATGAGTTCGACGACGGGGCGGAGGCCGCTCATGGCGGCGCCGACGGCGGTACCGCAGATGGCGGTTTCTGAGATGGAGGTGTTGAAGACGCGGTTACGGCCGAACATTTCGAGGAGGCCTTTGGAGAGCTTGAAAGCGCCGCCGTAATCAGCGACGTCTTCGCCGTAGAAGATAACGCGGTTGTCGCGGAGCATTTCTTCGATGAGGGCTTCTTTGAGGGCATCGCGATAGGTGATTTGGCCGTTTTTGTCGCGTTTAATTTTTTCGATGGGAGCGAAGGTTTCGACGCGGGCGAACTGGGGTGGAACAGTTTGTTCGACCGTACCGTCGTACATAAATTTAAGGACATCGCGGGGATCGGGATCGGGAGATTCAGCGGCGCGGACGGCGGCGCGGGCGTTGCGTTCGAGGACGCGAGCGGTGAGGTCATCGAGTTGGGTTTTGGAGATGACTTTTGCGGCGAGGAGCTGCTGGGAGAACGTTTCGATTGGGTCAATGGCTTTCCAGGCGGCTTCTTCGTCTTTGGTGCGGTATTCGTTGCGTGGGTCGCTGAGGGAGTGGCCGAAATAGCGGTAGGTGATGAACTCACGGAGGATGGGCCCGCGGCCTTCACGGCATTCAGCGGCGGCGCGGCGCATACTATCGCGGACGGCGAGGACGTCCATACCGTTGACAACTTCTGCGAGCATGTTATTGTTTTTGAAGCCGGCGGCGCGGCGGGCGAGGTAGTCGACGCCCATGACTTCGGAGAGGCGGCCGGTCATGCCGTAGAGGTTGTTCTGGATGCAGAAGATGACGGGGACACCGAAGGGAGCGCGGTTCATTTCTGGATCGGTGAACTGGTCCATGCAGGCCATATTAATAGACTCGAGGGTAGCGCCGTTGGCATAGGCGCCGTCACCAGCGAAGGCGACGACGATACGGCCATCACGGAAGTAACGGCAGCGGTAGGCGGCGCCGGTAGCGATGGGGACGCCACCGCCTACGATGGCGTTGGCGCCGAGGTGGCCGACGGTGAAGTCCGCGATGTGCATGCCGCCGCCGCGGCCGCGGCAGTAGCCAGTTTCTTTGCCGAAGAGCTCGGCGATGGTACGCATGATGTGGTCTTCCAAGACGAATTCGCGGAGGCCGTCGAGGTCATTGGCGCGGGCGTCTGGGCAGCGGGCGCGGAGCTGGGCTTCGTCCATGGCATAGATAGCAAAGCAACCTTTTGCGATGCCATCGCCGTGACCGCGATGGGTACTGGTGATATAGTCATCGGGGTTGATGACGCTGCAGGTACCGGTAGGGACAGCTTCTTGGCCGGAGGAGACGTGCGTGGGGCCGCGGTAGTCATAGCCGCTGAGGGGCTTGTAGGCGCCGGAGCGGAGGGCGACAATCATGTCTTCGAAGGCGCGGATGGCGAGCATGGTTTCGAAGACGCGGATTGCTTCGGGCTTGGTGATGGATTTCTTCTTGAGTTCTTTGGCGAGGTCGCTTGTGAACTGGAAGACGGGGATAGGATCGAAGGAAAGATGAGCCGGCTCAAAGACAGGCGTGACATTAGAGAGGTACTGCATGGTGACCTTGTAGAGAGGGTGAACAAAGAACTGATGCGTTTACAGTAAACATACTAAAGTCAACGGGCGATAGTAACGGCGATGCCGCGGCGCTTGAAGAACTGTTGAAAGACGAGGGGTGGCGGGGCATCAGTGATGACGCGGGCGACTTTGGTCCACGGGCAGACTTTCATGGCGGCACGCGAGAGGAACTTGGTGTGATCAACAAGCAGGACGACATAGCGTGCGCGGGAGATGATAATTTTTTCGGTTTCGGCGATGAGGGAATTAGAGTGGCCGATGCCTTCGAGCGTAAGGCCGCCGGCGCTGACGAAGGCTTTGTCGGCGTTGAGCTGACGGAGGGCGTGTTGAGCAGGGGTGCCGAGCATGACTTTGGAGGGACGATAGAGGGAACCGCCAAGGACGATGACATCGCCGTGGGCGTGATCGGCGAGGTAATCAGCGACACTGAGGGAATTGGTGATGACACTGATGCGTTTGGGGGCGATATAGGGGGCCATGCTGCTGGTGGTGGTGCCGCCGTCGAGGATAATGGTGTCGCCGTCATGGACGAGCTGGGCGGCGGCGCGGGCGATGCGGTCTTTTTCAGCGGCGAGGATGTTGCGGCGTTCGGAGAAGGAAGTAGGGAGAGGGGGAAGAGCGGCGTGACGAGCGAGGCCACCGCGGACGCGGCGGGCGAGGCCCTGGGCGGCGAGGGCGTCGAAGTCGCGGCGGATGGTGGCGCAGCTGATATGGAGGCGGCGCGCCTGTTCCTCGATGGTGAGGAAGGGCGTTGTAGCGAGGGCGTCGAGGAGACGCTGATGGCGTTCTGCGGTGATCATACGTGTCATGCAACAAATTGCAATTTTGTGAGCATTATACAAAATATTGCAAAAGATGTCAAGGGGGAAAAAAGTGGGGGATGAATGGACTGGAATGGACGGGAATGGACGGAATGGACTGAATGGACGGGGATGGAGGGAAGCAGAAGATGGAGGAAGAGGCGTGGCAGAAGGGCATGGGCAGCAGATTAGCGGTTGGCGGCGATGTCAGAGATGATGGAGACGAGCTGGGCGCGCATAGGGGAGCTGAGGCCGGAATTCGACACGACGAGCTGATAGAGGCTGGCGGCGCGTGCGGGGCCGAACTGGCGTAAAACGGAGCGAATGAGGTTGTACCGTTTGGCAGCGAGGGTGTGGCGGAGGGTGGCGAGAGCGGCGTGGACATTCTGCTCGGAGGGGTGATGGAGTGAGCCGAGCTGCTGGATGAGTTTGAAGAGGGAGAGGGTAGCGGATTCGAGGTCAAGTGGGAGGCTGGGGAAGCTAGTGGGATCGGAGGCGAGGGAGCGCCAGAGCCAGGCGAAGGCTTCGGCCGAATGGACGGAAGGAGTGAGGATGGAGGCGAGGGCAGCGTGCAGGAGGTCAAGGTGCTGGGCGGAGCGGAGAGAGGAGGAGATGTGTTCGACGAGAGCGAGAGGTGCGTAGGGGAGCATGGCGGCGAAGTGTTGAGGCCACGTGGCATCTACGGGGGGCAGAAGGGCGATGAGATGAGGGATGAAGATGGGTTCCCAGCCGCACCATTGTGCGAAGAGGTGGCAGGGCTCGGGATGTGCGAGCCAGGCGTGGTCGTAGGGGGGCGGCTCGGAGTTGAGTGAGCGAGCGAGGGCGGAGAGGGCGAGCCAGGCAGCGAACGCACGGACAGGGGGTGTATCGTGCTGGGGAGCGAGGCTGGCGTGAAAGAGCTCGAGGAGAGCCGGATCGGGCGGAATACCGTCAGCGAGGTGCGCTGCGTAGCGCAGGACAAGAGCGGGCTGGACGCGGGGATGGGAGGCGAAGGAAAAATCGGTGCGCCAGGAGAGGCTGGCTTCGCGCGGGGTGTCGCGGAGGGAGAGGGAGGGCAGCGAGCCTTCACCGAGATCAATCAGGGGATGGGATGCGAGGAGAGGTTTGGCTGCTGACCACCAGCGTTTCCAGTCGTCAGGAGGGACGGCGCACTGAGTGAGCGTATCTTTGAAATCACGGAAGGTGGAGGAGCGGCCGGAGACCTTGAGATAGCGGATGGTGAGATCAGCTGGATCGTCGTGAGCGAGTTGAGCGAGGGCGGGGCGAGAGAAGACGCTCATGGCGCGGAAGTCGGTATCATCGAGGGGGTCGTATTGATCAAGGAAGGTGACAAGGCTGGCGGAGAAGGTATGAGAGGCATCAGAGAGGGTGAGGGAGTCAGTGAAGGGATCATAGGATTCGACGCGGACAGGGAAGCGGCGCATGCGGTGGAGGGCGAAGAGGCCAGGGCGGAGGTGGATGCGGCGGGCGATGAAGTCCATGCAGTGGGGGAGTGGGGCGCCCTTGGCGAGGCCGCTGGCGGCAGCGATGTCAGCGGCGAGGGTATTATCGGGATGTGCAGCGGGGAAGGCCAGGAGGAAGTAGGAACGGAAGGAAGGATTGTCAGGGAAGGAGTGGAGCGCTTGTTGAGCGGCAGAGAGCAGTTGAGGATACGCGTGGTGTTCATGCAAGGCTTCGAGGAGGGTGGCGAGGAGCGTTTCGGCGCGGTCATGTTCACGGGCTTTGACAAGCCAAGCGGCGACGCGGAGGAGTTCATCGAGGTGATCAACTGGGGAGGAGAGTGCGTCTATCCAGCGCTCTTCGAGTTGTGCGAAGGCACGTTCGTTGGCGAGCTGCATGAGAGATTTTTGATCCATGGCGATGGAGAGTGTCGGAATTAAGAATGGGACATATGGGACGGATAGGAGCTATTTGTTGTTGTTAGGGAGAATGAGGGCATTGGCGGCGTTGGTGTGGCCGAGGGCGAGGAGAGTGCGAAGCTTGCCGGCAACAGCGTCCAAGTCATGAGGTTGTTTGTCGAGCGCGCGTTGATAGAAGGAGAGCGCTTGTGAGAGCTCGTTGCGTTCGTAGAAGAGGTCACCGAGAGCGGTACATGCGGCGGGTAAAGCGGCGTGATGAAGGAGATTAGTGCCGCGATGGAAGTCACCGGTACGCACTGAGGCGGCACCAAGATAATAGAGGAGGAGCGGGGAGGCTGGTTTAAGGGAAAGCGCGTAAGAGAACAAATCGACGCTGCGCTGGTAATTGTGGGTGTTGAAATAGAGAACACCAAGGTTACTGGCGACGAGGTAGACATTAGAATTAAGGGCGAAGGCTTTTTCGAGGTAGTGTTGTGCGAGATCATAATCACCGTGGTTCATGAGGGCATGGCCGGCGTTGGCGTTAGCGCGCCAAGAGTTGGGGGATTTGCGGACGGTATCGAGCCACAGGGAGAGCTCGGAGGCCCAGACAGTATTACGGATATACGTGAGAAAAGCGAAGCAGATGACCAGGCCGGCGCAGAGCGTGAGTACGACGGAGAGAGCGAGGCGGCGGAGGGAGGCGGGGAGGCGAATAAGTTCATCGAGGAAGAGGCTGGCGAGGGCGATGAGAGGGCCGGCGAGCGCGCCATAGACGCGGTGTTCGAAGATGCCATTTGGCATGATCAGCGAGGGGAGGAGAAAGACGTAGAACCAGAGCAGGCCGAAGAGAGCGAGGGGTCTGCGGCGCCAGAGGAGGGCAGCGCCGGCAATGAGCACGACGTGGATAGCGAGTGCGGCGAGGGAACGCGGATCGGCCCAGCCGGTGGGGGGATCGAGCTCGTATTCAGCGCGCAAGTTATAGGGGAGGAAGCAGAGGCGGAGAAAGAGGAGGAGGACGCGCGGCTGGAGAGGATAGTAAGATGCAGGAGTGAAGCCCTGCCAGAGGGGTTCGAAGGGGGCAAAGGAGAGCTTGGGCAATGGGGAGAAGGTGAGCGCGCGGAAGAAGACTAGTGCGATGGCGACGAGGAGCAGGCCGATGCAGGTGCACCAGAGCAGGGCGAGGCAGCGCGCGCGCCATGAGCGGGCGTGGAGGAGGACGAGGTAGAGGGCGATGAGGAGGGGTGCGGCGGCGATAATTTCCTTGGAGAGAGCGCCGGCGGCGAGGGCGAGGGTAGCGCAGGCGGCCCATGCGTGGCGAAGGAGGCGGCTGGGGCAGTTGAGGGCGCGGATGGCGGCGTAGAAGGCGCAGAGAACCCAGAGGGTGCCGAGCAACTCGAGGCGTTGGACGATGTAGGTGACAGCCTGGGTTTGGAGCGGGTGGACGGCGAAGAGGATGGCAACGAGAGCCGCTGCAGTCCAGGTAAAGCGGTCAACGATGGCACCGGGCAGGGGGCGTGTAGCGCGCGCGAGGAGGTGGCCGGCGATGAGATAGATGAGGAGAGCGTTAAAGATGTGGATAGTAATGTTGACGAGATGCCAGCCGGGCAGGTTGTAGCCGCACGCACGATAGTTGAGCCAGAAGGAGATGAATCCGAGCGAGCGTTGCGGAGAGAAGGCGAAGATTGAACGCAGGGTAGCGTTGGCGTAATCGAATTCGAGGATCGAGCGGTGGTCATCGAACTGCCAGGCGCACTCGAGAGAGTTGCTGTAGACGATGGCAGCGAGGGATGCGACAAGGAGGGGGAAGAGATAGAGGCGAACGAGACGGAAATACGGAGAGTTCATGGGGACGCTCCTGTAAGCGTGAAAAGGGCACCGTGCGCGTTGGAGGCGGCAAGGGCAGTGTGAAGGCCGGCGGCGCGCACTTCGTCATAGACCGGGTGTTCGAAGAAGAAAACAGGATTGGTGACGGAAGCGTCCAGCGCATCACGAACGGCGATGGTGCGTTGGCGGACAAAAGGGTCGGTCCAGTGATAATAGGCAAGGAGTTGGGTAGTAGCGTAGGTGTCTTTAGTAAGAATGATAGCATGAGAAGGCAGGGCGAGCAGAAGGTCGCGTATGCGGAAGTCGTGCGGCGTGGCGAGGAGGGAGCGGGCAGAGAGAAAGGCATGAGAGGCGATGCATGCGGCGGCGAGGAGGAGCAGGAGTGAGCGGAGAGGGCGTGACAGGGATATGATGAGATCGAGAGCGAGGGCGGCGCAGAAGGCAACGGCAAGCAAGGCGAGCCAGAACGAGGCAGCCGGATCGGGAGCGAACTGATGCAGAGAGAACGCGAGGTTGGCGAGCAGGGCCGAGGAGAGCAACAGGGCGAGACGGGGGAGGCGCAGCCAGGCGGCGAGGAGGCCGGGGAGTGCGAGCGCGGCGAGCGAGATGTGAAGCTGTGCGGCGAGATCACGTGCGAGGAGTGGCAGGCGCTGAGTGAAGATGGCGTGTGGGGAGAGATGCCAGTAATTGGGCCAAAACTGCGCGCCGAGCGCGTGTGCAGCGATGCGGGAGAGCGGGGCACGCGGGCCGATGAATTCGAGCACGGGGGCGAGCTGCCAGGAGCGGACCAAGGCATAAACGTGCAAACCGAAGCCGAAGACAAGGCCGAGGCCGAGAGCGAGCCAGGGAGCGCGGTGACGCCACACCGTTGGCGCCCAGCATGTTGTGATCAGAACAATGAGAGGCGCCCACCAAAGGAGGACGATATCATGGCCGGCAGCAGCAAGCGCAAGCGCGAGTGTTACAGCGTAGGCAGAGGGAGAGAGTGAGTGACAGAAGGCAGAAGCGGCGTAAAGAATGGCACAAGCGAAAAGGATCGTGAGGGCGGCAGGACCGGCTTGAGTAGCTGCGATCCAGACACGTGGTGCGGCGAGCAGAGCGATTGTAGCAAGCAAGGAAACTGGAAGCGAGACGCCTGCAGTGCAGAGCGCACGGCGAAAGCAGAGGAGTGCGGCAGCCACGTAGAGTGCGGAAAGCAGGTTGATCATTGTAGCGGGCGAGAGCATGAGATTGATGCGAGACCAAAGCCATGTCGAGAGGACATAGAGAGGGAAACCGGGGGAGTGGGGGACACCGAGGATGAGGCCGATGTACTGAAATTTGGCGGCATCGCCGGGGGCAGAGCGGCCAGCGGGGCCAATATGAAGTGTGGCGCAATACACAGCAAGAGCGAACAGCACGAGGGAGATATCCCAGCGCCAGGCGGGGCGGTATAGGGAATGTGAGGGCGTTGGGAACATGGAAAAATTGTAGCAAAAGATGAGGCATGGGGCAAGAGGGGAGGAGACCCCAGAAGCGGCGACCAGCGCAGAACCAAAGCACAAGAGGTGATCCATCAATATGATACATGATGAGATGCAGACAAGTTGGAGGCAACGAGTGTGCGCCGCGGAAGGTGTGCTTGCGCTCGAAAAAGCGGCAGCTCTGGTGCGCGCCCCGCGGAGCGGCGCGAGCACTCTGCAAAGCTCGTCGCCGGAGCCAGAGCGTCTTAGATCCGGCGACTGGGGAGGACCGCCGGCCACGACGGCCTGATGGCTGCAGGGCGCAAGGGCAACGAGGCCGTTGCCCCTGCCAAGATTGGTATGGGAATCATTACGGAGGGTCGCCAGCCTGGCGGGCTTGTGTGTGCGGGGCACAAGGGCAGCGAGGCCGCTGCCCCTCCACGCCTATGCCGTTAGTTGCCGTATCTGGGAGGGGATAACCTATTGACAAGCAGACATCGTTTTAGTATGATATACACACGTTTTAGTTTTTGTTAATAATTGTATCATCAAATTGACCATGAATCACACGACCAAGACAAAGGTACAGGGTGCAAGCGCACGGGTAAAACCACATGATGGCATGCGGATAACGCGTGACACGGTGTTAGAGCCAGGGCAGTATCTATGTCCGAATGGAATAGAGATCGCCGCTGACAACATCACGATTGACGGGAGGGGCGTACATTTAATTGGCAGTGGGCGGGAAGGGAGCGGGGTGCGTTTGAGAGGATGCACAGGGGTGACGCTGAGGGGGGTGCAGCTTTCGCATTACGCGCACGCGATCGTAGCGACAGACTGCATCAACGTGACGATCACGGAGACGCAGGCGGTCGCGACAGCGGAAGTGGCCAGTGACACAATTTTTCTTGACATCTGGTTACCGGTGGAACGGGCGTATGGGGCGGGGCTGCTTTTGAGCAACGTGCGAGAGAGTACGATAAGCGATAACAACTATGAGCACAACATGTGCGGGATTCTGACATATGGATGCTCGCATCTGAGGGTGGTGCGCAACAAAGTGAATTATTGCAGCGGATTTGGCATTCATCTGTATGGCACGTGCGACTCGCTGTTTGAAGACAACGCGGCGGATTACTGCTGCCGCTACAACGTGCGCAATGAATTGAACGGCATACATCGTTTGGGGCACATGGGGGCGGACGCGGCGGGATTTTTGATCATAGCGGGTTCGCATCGGAATGTGTTTCGGCGGAATTATGCGCGCATGGGCGGGGATGGATTCTTTCTGGCGGGATCGGGGTCGTTTGAGAACCCGCTGGGGGCGCACGACAATCTGTTTGAAGAGAACGACGCGTCGCTGAGCCCGAACATTTCGTTTGAGGCGACATTTGCGCGCGGCAACATTTTCCGCAACAACTACGCGAACAACAGCAACTACGGGTTCTGGCTTGGATTTTCGTGGGATAACGTAGTAGAAAACAATCGCATTGTAGGGAACCGGCAAGCGGGCATTGCGGTGGAGAATGCACATCACATGCGTGCGGCGGGGAACACCTTTCAAGGCAACGGGCACGGTATTTTGCTGTGGTCGAACATTTATGACCCGCGCGTGCCAGTGCATTTTCCAGAATGCTTGACCAGTCATGACTGGGAGATTGTCAACAACGTGTTTATGCGCAATACGAAAGCGATTCGCATCGCGGCGAACCAAGACCACGGCGTGCGAGCGATCAGCGCGGAGCGCACCGAGCCACGTCCGGCACGGCCATATTTGCACAGAATCCACGGGAACAACATCCAAGACAACCGTCTCGGCATCGAACTCGTCGGCTGTGAACGCACGACCATTACAGAGAACATTCTGCATCACAACGCAGAGTGCAATATCCGGCAGGAGGACTGCATCGAGACGACGGTTGCCGGCAATTTAGGTGCTGCCGGGGCGTACTTGGCTTAGTAGCGCAGGGATGGTGTAGCGGTGTGTGATGCCTGCAGGCTGGGGGGAAGTGCCGCGGCTAGAGCCGCGGCTACAGCGTCTGTAGGTGTGCCGTTAGGGGTGGATGTAGAATTAGCTTTCGTTGTGGGATTAAGCCTGTCACGGCGTCTTGTTTCCCGAGCGGGTTTTTGCTATACTTCTGTCAAGATCAAAGGATGAGCATGTGAGCCCTGACAGAAAACGACATCATGTAGTGGTGATACCCGGGCTTGGGGATGCGCAGGCGAGCATACGCGCGCTGGCGGCGCACGTGGAGCAGTTGGGCATGCCGGTGCATGTTTTCACATATCCAGTGAAGGAATGGACAATAGACCGGGCGGCGCTGGTAGTGGCGTCATATGTTGAGCGGGAGGTGTTGCAGGGCGATCCCACATGTTCAGTGAGTTTTGTGGGGACGGGGACGGGCAGCTTGGTGGAGCGGTATTATTTGACGCATTACGAGATATTGCCGGCGCGGCGGTGTGTGATTGTAGCGGATTTATTTCACGCGAGCGACCGGCACCGGGGGAAACGTCTTGGGTGGTTGGCGAAGCGGCGTTTTGGTGTAGCCTTGTCGCAATTGGCGGAAGGGCCGGAAGGATTCCCCGTGCATTGTGGTGTGCCACCGATACCGTTTGGGGTGATTGTGACTGGAGTGCGCCAGGCGCCCGAGATGCATGAGACGCGCTCAATCTACGTGCCAGGGGAGTTGCTGCAAGCGGCGCGGGCGGTGACGCATACGCGGGCGGCATGCCGGATCGCGCTGCGGACGCCGCAGGTGCGCGAGTTAATCAGCACGTTTTTACTGCACGGCTGGTTCACCGAGGGATGAGCACGGCAGCGCGGAGGCAGATGGCAGGCGGGCGGCAGCGCCACAGGACGCGGACGGTGCGCGTTGGGGCGGTAGAGATCGGTGGCAGGTCGCAGATCAGTGTGCAATCGATGACGACCACGGACACGCGCGACACGGCGGCAACGCTGGCGCAGATACGTGAACTGGCCGAAGCGGGCTGCGACATTGTGCGTGTGGCAGTACCAGACATGCAGGCGGCCGAGGCGCTGGGCGAGCTTGTGGCGGGAGCGCCGGTGCCGCTCGTGGCAGACGTTCATTTTGACTATCGTCTGGCGTTGGCGGCGCTGCGGCATGGGGTAGCGAAATTGCGCATCAATCCGGGGAACATTGGCGCGGCGGAACGAGTGCGTGCCGTGGCGGATGCGGCGGGGGAGCGGGGTGTGCCGATTCGTATTGGCGTCAATGCGGGCAGTCTCGAGCGCGGCGTGCTGGAAGAAGTGGAGAAGGGGTGTATGCCGCTTGGCCTGGCCATGGCAGAGAGTGCGTTGCGCGAAGCGGCGCTGCTGGAAGGGAGCGGGTTTCGTGACATCGTGTTGAGTGTGAAGGCGTCGCAAGTGACTGCGACGATCGAAGGGTACAGAGAACTGGCGGCGCGGTGCGACTATCCGTTGCACATTGGTGTGACAGAAGCTGGCGCGGGGGCGCGTGGCCTGATCAAATCGGCGGTGGGGATTGGGGCGTTGCTGGCGGAAGGGATTGGCGACACGTTGCGCGTGTCGCTGACGGGGCCGCCTGTTGAAGAAGTGACCGCCGGGCGGAGAATCTTGCAAGCGCTGCAGTTGCGGGCTTACGGGCCCGAGATTGTCAGTTGCCCCACGTGCGGGCGTGCGGCATACGACGTGGCCGCGATGGTGCGGGAGCTTGAGGCGCGGATTGAAAGCGATAAAGTGTTACGAACGCTGGAGTGCACCGTGGCAGTGATGGGGTGTGTTGTCAATGGGCCGGGCGAGGCGCGTGCGGCGGACATTGGCTATGCAGGTGGCGGCGCGGGGAATGGTATGCTTTTTGCGGGAGGGCGGCAGCTCGGCACCGTGACACCTGCAGAAGCTGTTGAGAAACTCATAGAGGCGTTGCGGGCGCTGGCAGGAGCGCGCGCGTCATCATCACCTGAAAGAGAGAGATGAATATTTTAGATGCATTTACGCAGTGCGGGGCGTTGCTGGAAGGCCATTTTGTGCTGAGCTCGGGCTTACACAGCAACCGTTACTTGCAGTGCGCGAAAGTGCTGCAGTATCCAGACATGGCGGAAGCGATTGGTGCGGGGATCGCAGAGTTGTTCAAAGACATCGAGATGGATGTGGTCGTGGGACCGGCGATGGGTGGTGTGATCGTAGCGCAGGAAGTGGGGCGGGCGGCGCATGTGCGGGCGATTTTTGCGGAACGGGAAAACGGCGTGATGACGCTGCGGCGCGGGTTCAGTGTCGCGGAAGGAGAAAAGGCTTTAGTCGTTGAAGATGTAGTAACGACGGGTGGTTCAGCACGGGAGGTGGTGGAGATGCTGAAAGCGCGGGGCGTGCGCGTGGTGGGCATAGGCGCGATCATGGACCGCACCACGACGGCGACAGATTTTGGCGTGCCGTTCCGGGCGCTTGGCAAGGTAGACGTGGCGACCTACACGCCCGAGGAATGCCCGTTGTGCAAAGCGAATGTGCCGATCACCAAACCGGGCAGCAGGGGACTGCGCTGAACCTGCCACAGCGCACGGGAGAGCGCGTGCCGCGCAGGCACGAAGCGGCGTTGCGACGTGCCTGACACTGGGTGTGGTTTACATTTAGTATATGAAAAACACGAAAACAGGGTGCGTTTTTTCACGATAAGTGTTTGCGCAGATTATTGGCGCGGCATCGCTGGTGTTAAGGGATGAGATTTGACAATAGGTGCCGATAATTATATAATTTAGCCAACAGTAAATCCTCGTAGCTCAGCAGGATAGAGCGGCGGTTTCCTAAACCGCAGGCCGCCGGTTCGACTCCGGCCGAGGATACCAGAGGAGAAGGTGACAGGACGAGCATGGTTGATCTGCATACGCACACATTTTTCAGCGATGGCGAGCTGGGGCTGGCCGAGCTGGCACGGCGCGCCGAAGCGGCGGGCTATGAAGCTGTTGGCGTGACGGATCACGCCGACGGCGCGAACCTTGACGTGCTTGTTCCGCGCATGGTGACGGCGGCGCGCGAGTTATGCCGCGTGATGGGCATCACGGTGCTGGCCGGCGTCGAGCTGACACACGTGCCGCCTGGGTTGCTGCCCGGGATGATTCAGCGCGCGCGGCAGCTGGGAGCGCAGTACGTGGTGGTGCACGGTGAAACGATCACCGAGCCGACGGCGGAAGGGACCAACGCTGCGGCAATCGAAGGCGGAGCGGACATTTTGGCGCACCCGGGGCTGTTGTCGGCGGAGGATGCGCGGCGCGCGGCGGAACGCGGCGTGTTGATTGAAATAACCACGCGCAAGGGCCACGCCTACACGAACGGACATGTAGCGGCGGTGGCGCGGGCAGCGGGCGCGCGGATGGTGATCAACAACGACGCGCATGCGCCGGGAGATTTTGTTGGGGCGGCACAAGCGCGCCGCATTGCGCGCGGAGCGGGGTTGAGCGAGAGAGAAATTGATGCGTGTATCCAAACGGCGCAGGAATTTGTTGCGCGCGTGGTGCGCGCGGCGTGAGCTAACACAAGGCAAGGATGGCATGGCGACGATAGACAAGGAAATGCTGAAACACGATCCCGTGGCGGAGACGATAGTTCACATAGTACAGCGCGTGCAATCGCAGTGGCGCACGGTGGTGTTGGTTGCGGGGATCGCGTTGATTGCGGCGGGGATGGTATGGTCACACGTGCGGCAGCGCGAGCGAGAGCCGCAGGAAGCGGGGTTTGCGCTGGAGTCCGCGCGGTCAGCGGATGATTTTGAGCGTGTGGTGAGAGACTATCCACGCACGTTTGCCGCGCCGGCCGCGCTGGCGCAATTGGGGCATATGGCGGCACAGATGACGAATTACGCGGCGGCGCTAGGCTACTATTCACGGCTGGTGGAGCAGTATCCGCAGAATTTTCTGGTGCCGGCAGCGCAGCTTGCGGCGGTGAAGTGCCGCGTTGCGTTGGCCGAACAAGAGTTTGACCCGGAGCGGCGCGCGCAGCTGTACAAGGAAGCAGAATCAGTGTTGAAACGTGAATTGTTGTACAACCGCGATCATTATGCGGCGGTGCTGGCCCAGCTTGAGTTGGTGCGCATACTGGCTGCCATGGAGCGGTATCAGGAAGCGCTGCAGGAGATGGAAACGTGGCACCAACAAGTGGGCAACACGTACTTGGCATCGCTGGCGGACGGGCTGCGCGAGCGGCTGTTGCGCATCACAGGCGCGTCCACTAATATCATTTTACGAGGGAGCGATGAAGTCCCACAGAACTAGTCTAGCTGTTGTCCTGCTGCTGTGCGGCGTGGCGTGGGGTGCTGATCCCGACGCCGCGACGCTGTTCCGGCAGGCCGAAACGGCGTACAAGCAGCAAAATTATGCCCAAGCGCTGTCGCTGCTGCGCACGATGCAGGAGAAGTATCCAGACAGCAAACACGCAGTACGCGGGTGGGAATACATCGCACAATGCGAGAATGCGCTGGGCGATCCGATGGCCGCGTTCGAGGCCTATCAGAAGATTTGGGATCGTCACAAAGACTTTGCGCAACTTGCGACGATCACGCGCAATCAAATGAAGATCGGCAACTACTTCTTGAAGAACAAGGAGTACAAGAACGCCATAACGGTGTACGAAAAAATCTTGGAGAATGCGCCGCACAGTGATGTGGCGGCTGGCGCTCAGTACTCGCTGGCACAAGCCTACTTGGGCAGTGAAGATTATGGCGCGGCGCGTGCGGAACTGGCCAAGCTGATCCGCAATTATCCGTCATCGCAATTAGTGGACGATGCGATGTTTGACCTCGGCTATGTGGCTTATCTGCAGGCGAAGGATGCGCCGTATGATCAGGGCGCAACGAGCGAAGCGATCAGCGCGTTCCGCACGTTCATCAGCAATTTCCCGTCGTCGCCGAAAGTGGCGGAGGCGCAACAACACATTCGCACGTTGCGCTCCCGCAAGGCGGCGGCGCTCTTTCGCACGGCCGAGTTTTACGAGAATGTGCGCGTACCCAAAGCGGCGCAGATTACGTACCGGGAAGTGATTGAGCAGTATCCGGACACGACGTATGCCGACGAAGCGCGGCGGCGCTTGGAAGGAGCGGAACGACGGCCGGTGAGCGAGGTGCCAGCCTTGGGGCGCCAGGCATCAGCGCTGTATGACGACACGCAGGCGGCGCGTATGCGCGACGCGGCGGGAGCCAGCCGGCCACCGTCAGTTTCAACAATGCAAGTAACACCCGTCACCGTGCGGCCGAGCGCCGATGCGCAGCGCATGACGGCACAAGCACGCGCTGCTGAAACCATGCGGCAGGCCAGTGCCCAGCGCGTCGCCCAGCTGAAGAACGATCCGGAGGGCCGCGAAGCTCTGCGCGCGGCAATGAGAGAAGCATATATGGAAGAAATAAAGCGCGCGCGGGCAACCAAAGCCGTCTGGCGCAGTCAGCAGGTCCGCGCACGCACAGCGGCACGCACACCGGGGCCGGAGCCGCTGCCGCCGCCCGCTCAGTCCAGCGCGCCGCGCACCACGCAGCCGGCGGCGCAACCAGCGGGGCCACCGTCGCTGTCCGCTCCGCTCGTTGCCTCAACAGATGACGAGGAGTTTGCTTTTGAAGTGCGTTCTGATGATGTGCGTATCGACATCGCGCCGGAGCCGGCGGTGCCTTCTGAACCAACGCCGCCTGCCAGGCCTGCGCCGCCGCGGCGGGCCACGCCGCGCATGATCATCGAAACTGACGGTGCTGCGGAGCGCCGGGATGAGCCAGCAGCTGCATCTGCGTTCGCACCTGCGCCGCCACCGCCGCCGGCTACGCCGATTGACGGCCCGTCATTTGATGACGTGCTGGCCGGCCGCGTGCAGGATGACGCCGCTGCGGCGCCCGTGATTCCTGCCAGCGATTGGCAGCCGTTTGCAGCGCAGACGCCGACGACAGCGCAGCCGGTCATGAGTCCGCGCCTGGCTGATTCAGGGAGTGACTTTATTGTCATTGGTTCGGAACCATTAGAAGCACCAAGTGCGCCAGCTGCGCCGGCACAAACAACTCGTGCGGCGACTGTGCCAAAAGAGCCGGAAATGTGGTCTGCTGCCACGGCGCCTGTGCCGCAGCGCACGCCTGTGCTTGGGGCCGGCAACGCTGATTTTATTGTGGTGAAGGATGAGGAGCTTTTAGAAGCACCAAGCGCGCCAGCTGCGCCGGCACAAACAACTCGTGCGGCGCCTGTGCCAAAAGAGCCGGAAATGTGGTCTGCTGCCACGGCGCCTGTGCCGCAGCGCACGCCTGTGCCTGGGGCCGGCAACGCTGATTTTATTGTGGTGAAGGATGAGGAGCTTTCGGCGGCGCGAGCGCCAGCGGCAGCGCTAGTCACGCAACAACCGCGGCCGGCGCGTACATTGCTGTCAGACATGACACTGGAGCGTGACAAGCATGCGACGCGCAGTGCAAATACTGCCACGGCGGCGGAGCCACCTTCCGTTGCCACGGCAAGGCCGCGCCCACGGAATGCCATTGCACCGCCGGGGGCTGCCGAGTCTGCGGCGCCTGCTGAGCAAGAGCGGACAGTGTTCAGCACAAGGCCATCCCGGTCTGCACAGCCAGCCGAGGGCGCACGTGCCGGCACCGCGCAACACACAACTGTGCCCGCTGCGGAAGAGCCATCTGCGTCACCTGATATTGAGCGGGCGCGCATGGAAGAACAGGCTCGTGCGGCTGTCACGCGTCGCCGCGTGGAGGCGGTGCGAGAGCAAGCCGCGCGCGAAGAACGCACCGTGCGGCAAATCAGCCCGGACGGCCGCGTACGCCGCGCGCAGTACGATGCGCCAACGGCCGCCGCGAGTGATACGTCGTACAATGTTGACGAACTGCAGCGCGACTACGCGGGCATTTATTATCTGATCAAACGCGGCGACGCCGCGTTGCAGCAAGGATTGCATTCGGAAGCCAAGCAGAATTACGGCAATGCACTGGACCGCCTGTTGAAACTCAAAGAGAGAGCGCCTACGTGGCAGGCCGACATTGTTAATTATCGCATCGACTACTGCCGCGAGCGCATGCGCAGTGCACAATAGGGGAGACTAGCATGAGCGTATATCACACGAGACGTGGAAGCGCTGCACTGGTACTAATGCTGCTGATGGCTGGCTGCGGAACGACCGTAGTGCCCGACGGCACGCCGCCGCTTTCCAAGGACATCTCTGTGGCCGGCTATCGCCTGGGGCCGCCCACGCGTGAGGATGGCATCCGCAGCATTCATATTCCGCGTGTGGGCAACGCGACGCGGGAGCCGCATCTCGAAATGGAAGTGACCAGCCTGCTGATCAATGAGTTTACGCGCGAACAAAGTTATCAAGTGGTACCGCGCAAGGAAGATGCTGATGGCGTGTTGAAGGTGAAAATTACGGAGGTCAAGCTTAACACGGTACGCTTCAGCAACGAGGAGACGCGCACGGATCAGCGCGGCGTGCCGGTGGAATTTGTGGCGCTGGTCAAAGCAGATGTAGAAATGATCAATGCGCGGAGCGGCGAGGTCGTGTGGAAAATGCCGGAGATGCGCGGGCGCTACGATTTCATGCCGGCTGGGGATTTTCTCGAGGCCAGGCGCGAAGCAATTATACAGGCCTGCAGCGATCTCGCGCGCGAGATTTGCGATGCGGCCACGGAACAATGGTAATGATCATGTTTGTAACACGTACGAGGAGTACATACAATGGCTCGTGAATGTGATGTATGTGGAAAGAAACCTGTAGCTGGCCGCACGATTGTGCGCCACGGAATACCGAAAAAGAAAGGCGGCATTGGATTGCATACAACCGGCATTACGGCACGGCGGTTTGTGCCGAATCTGCAGACGGTGCGCGTAAAGTTACCGTCGGGTGAGATTACGCACAAGCGTGTGTGTGTGCGCTGCCTGCGTGCCGGCAAGGTGGTCAAGGCCTGAACAGGGAGCCGGGATAGATGCCATGCAAGGCAAAGCGATCTTTCTAGATTTGTTCGGCTCACTTGTCGAAGACCATGGAGTCCTTGACCGAGCAGACAAACTGAAGTTCAAACACGGCGCCTTGCAGGCTCTCAAAGAATTTGACGGAGGTGGTTATCAGTTGTTCGTAGCGGTGTGCCGCACCGGCATGCCGGTACCTGATCCGGCTTTTGTTCAAGCGATTCAGCAGCGGCTGCGTAAGGCGGTTGCCGCAGTGCACCTTTCGCCTGACAAGCTGCACTTTGTAAGCAAAGTCGAAGGTTCCGAACCTGATGTGCAGCCGCTCTCAGCGCAACGCTTGCGGGCACTTGCAGCGCAGCATGGGCTGCAGCTGGAGCACTGTGTCGTGGTCGGTGATCTCATGCGTGATGTAAAAGTGGGGCATGCCGTCGGCGCAAAAACTGTCTTGCTTGTTTCGCAGGACGATACGCCGGGAGAAGATGATGCTGAATGGGAAGAGCCCGAGTATCTGGTCGAATCGCTCGCCGAAGCTGCCGCGCTTATCCTGCGCCACGCTGTTCCTGCATCAAAGTGACCGTAACACCCGCCGTCATCATCCCGGCACGCTGGGCCTCGACGCGCTTTCCGGGCAAGCCGCTGGCGTTGCTGGCCGGCCAGCCTGTGATCCGCCATGTGTATGCGGCAGCGCGTGCAGCATGTCCCGAAGCGCTTGTGTGCGTTGCCACAGATGATCAGCGTATCCGTGATGCTGTCGAGTCATTCGGCGGGCGCGCGGTAATGACCCGCAGTGATCATGTCTCAGGCACCGACAGAATTCTCGAAGCACTCGGCATACTCAGTCAAGACGGTGACTTTTCGTGCATTGTGAATGTGCAAGGTGATGAGCCGCTGATCAGCCCCGCGCGCATCCGCACAGCAGTAGAGACGTTGACTGCACACCCTCAAGCGCAGTGGGCAACGCTCGTCTATCCGCTAACATCACCCGAAACGATTCGCAATCCCAATGTTGTAAAAGTTGTCATGGCGCAGGATGGCTCAGCCCTGTACTTTTCACGTGCTGCCATACCATTCGACCGTGACGCATCGGGAACAGCATGTTACTACGGCCATATTGGGCTGTATGTGTACCGCACTGCCGCGCTGCGCCAATTTGCTGCGTGGCCGCCCGGCGCGCTTGAACGTGCCGAGAAACTTGAGCAGCTGCGCGCGCTCGAACATGGCATGAAGATTCAATGTGCCTGCGTTGAGTATGCGACGATTGGCATAGACACACCCGAAGATCTCGACCAGGCCGAGAAGCTGCTGCAGGCCCATCCAGAGCTCTCATCGCTGCGAACGGCGGAGTGAAGCGCCCGACACCGAGGGTGCCGGACGGCACGCAGAACATGGTAGCCTGACTACCGCACATTTTTTCTCAAGTTATTGATTACCAGATAGTGAGATAAATTGTGTAGTATAAGCAAAGCTCTTGACTTTTCATGAAAAATCTGATTAATTACGGTCGTTTTGTACAAAAAAAAGCCTTGTAGCTAGTAAAAAAGACACGCAAACTTCAGAGCCGCAGATACTTACGTTACACTTATACGGAAGTCAGGCTAGCCTGACTTCCGCACATTTTTTCTCAAGTTATTGATTACCAGATAGTTAGATAAATTTTGTAGTATAAGCAAAGCTCTTGACTTTTCATGAAAAATCTGATGAATTACAGTCGTTCTGTACAAAAAAAAGCCTTGTAGTTAGTAAAAAAGATTCGCACACTCAATAGCCGCAGATACTTACGTTAAAATTATGCGGAAATCAGGTTAGCAGCGCGGGCCGTTGGGCAGGGACGGCGGAGTGGCCAGGCGGGCGTGGGCGGCGTCGGCGTCAGCGCGCACGAATGGCAGATACAGGCGATACATCACTGCCGCCCCCACACACAAAAGACCGCTGACAAACAATGTCGGTTGCGCGCCGATGGCGTGCGCGGCTGCGCCATGAACAAGGCAGCCATAGGGCAGCAACCCCATCATGGCTGTTGTGTAAAGACTGACGATGCGGCCGCGGTGGTGGTCGTCGGCAACGGTCTGCAACAGCGTGTTGGTTGAGGCGAGTTGCATCAAGACGCCGGCGCCGACGATGGGCATAATGGCCAGCGAGAGGCGAAAATTGCGTGAGAGCGCAAAGGCGGCAAGGCCGGCGCCAAACAAGCCACTGGCGATACCAACGATTGAACCGAGACCATTGATAGAGGGGCGTGACGCCAGATAGAGCGCGCCGGCCAGCGCACCGAGGCCGATGCCAGAATTGAGAAAACCAAGGGTCCGCGCGCGACCGCCCAAAATTTCGCGGGCGAAGACCGGCATGAGCGTGTTGTAGGGCAGGCCGGCGAGACTGACAAAGGCTGTCAACAATAACAGGGTGCGCGCGGGGCGGAGCTGCCAGGCGTAGGAGATACCCTGGCCGAGTTCACGCAGAAAATGGTGGTGTGCGCGGGACGCAGGCGGCTCGTGGACATTCAGTGCCCACAGGGCGGCCAAGGCTGCGCCATACGAGAGCGCGTTGATGAGGAAACAGATACCTTCACCCGCCCATGCCGTGAGGACACCGGCCACGGCCGGGCCGATGAAACGCGCGATGTTGAAGATGACGGAATTGAGGGCAATAGCATTGCCAAGAAGGTCTTTGCGCCCGACGACGTCAAGCACAAAGGACTGGCGCGCGGTGACATCAAACGGCATGACGAAGCCCATGAGGAGCGTCAGCGTGATGATATGCCAAGGCTGGATGATGCCGGCAATGGTGAGTGCGGCCAAGGCGAGGGCGTGCAGCGCGGCGAGTGATTGCGTTACACACATGATGCGGCGTTTGCTGATACGATCAGCCAGCACGCCGGCCAGAGGATTGAGAAAGAGCGCGGGGGCCTGGCCGAGAAACGCGACTAGTCCGAGCAGAAACGGTGAATGTGTCAGACGATAGATGAGCCAGCTCATGGCGATGTTCTGCATCCACGAGCCGGTCATCGAAATGGTGAGGCCGCTGAAGTAGAGGCGGTAATTGCGCGAAGCGAAGGCGCGAAGGACGAGCTGTACGTGTGAAAAGAAGACGCGGGGGCTGGACATGAGAGCGTCAGGGAGAGACAGTGGAGCGGGCGTGGGCGAGAGCGTTGGAGGCAACGGGTGCAACGGTGTGTTGGTGAAGAAGGATTATTTGAGAAGATGTTGTGGCGCAGCGGCTGAGGAAGCGGCGGAAAGCGGGATAGGAGGCACTGGGGATATCGCGTTTGGTGATGGAAAGGTGCCAGTCGGCGGAGAGCACGCCATTCGTTTCAGAGGCGGAGAATGCGAAGGAGCCGAAGCGCGAGCGGATGGAGAGGTTGGTGACGGGGATAGAGCAGGAGGTATTAGGGGGGAGGGAGAAGCGGTAGTGGCGGAACTCGTTGAAGAGGGACTGGAGGCGCAGGGGATGGGTGCGGCGTTCGAGGCCGTGATGAATCTGCTCGGGCTTAAAGGGACGTGGCAAGGTCAAAGTGAGCATAGAAGAGCCGGGCTGGGCGAGGCGCGGTGCGTCGAAGCCCATGCGAATAATCAGGGGAAGGTTCGAGGGAGTGGTGTGGTGAGCGGAGAAGGTGGTGAGGCGGGCGGTGGGTTCGATTTCAGCGACATAAAAGCTGCCAACTTTGCGCAGATCATCAACTCGTTCGAGGTACGCGCGCATGCCGGCGGCATCAAGGCGGTGCGCCACAAGTTCAATCAGGCCAGTGCAGGAGCCATCAGGGGCGATCACGCCGGTGAAAGAGAGCTGCGTGCGGCAGTCATCGGGCGGTGCGATGGGCGTGCGCACGAAGCGATAGGCGGCATCGTCAACTACAAACGCCCACACACCCTGGCACACTGGGGGGAGCAAGTCCCATTCGCCGTGGCGGAACGTGGGATCAATAAAGCGGCCGCCGTCCATGTCGGGGAGGTAGACGATCATGTGATTGAAAACATCGGGCGAGGGAACGTTGGTGATAATATCGCCGGCGTCGAGGGTGCGGAGGAGCGCGGGGTGCGCCGAGATGCCGGAAGCCTTCAGCAGCTCGATCAGCAGGATGGACAAATCTTTACAATCGCCGCAGCGATTGGCGAGGATATCGGGAACGGCGTGCGGCTTGATTGAGGCGATGCGGGATTCATACATTTGAGTATAGCGGAAATTGGAAACGATGTAGCGGAAGAGAGCGGCGGCGCGTGCCGCGTCGGTGGTGGCTCCGCTTGTGATTCCAGCGGCGAGGCGGCGCAGGTCAGCATCGCCGCGTGTGACGTCGCTGAGCATACCGCGCTGCCAGTCGGCGATGACGTGCCAGCCGGGGATGGTGGAAACGGCGACCGAATGGGCCAGTTCGAGATAGGCGGGGGAGGATGGTTCTGAGGCAAGCACGGGAATGTTGCGGAAGCGCCAGCGGAAGACATCCATGCCATCGCGCGGGGCGCGGCGCGGGCGGATGTGCGGCGGGCGCGTTGCCCATGCAACCACGCGGTTGGTGGGCACGGCGAGCACAACTTCAGCGTGGCGGACATCGCTCTGGCTGACGTCAAACGCAAAGATGGAAAAGAAGTGCTGGTCCAGCCAGCTTCCGCCGTAACGGTCAATGCGGTATTTGTATTCAATCACATCGCCGACTTGGACATCGGGGAATTCGATTTGGCCGCCGCGCATGTGTGTGGCCTCGAGGATGCGGCCGTCAGGTTTGTACGTGACCGCGCGCAAGACCTCACTGGGCGGCAGGCTGACACTCGAGGCGTTCTGCACCCCGCGCGGCGAGAGGACGCGCAGCATGAAATGAAATTGCTGGCGCGAAGAGCCGTCCTGATAGAGCTGCACGAGGATGCTGCGGAGGAGCACGCTAAACTGGCGTTCGTCGCGCGGGAGGGGGGTGCGCAGCGCGGCGTGCGCCATGCTGACACAGGTTTCTTCACTGCGCGCGTTGCGGACGAAAAAGGCGTCGCTTTTGCCGGTGAGAAAATCAAGATAGCGGCGCAACCACAGATAATTTGGTTCGTACTGCAGGCAGGCCAGATACGCGGCAATGGCTTTATCGCGCTGTTCAAGCATCTGGAAAAAATCACCCAGGCGCTGATGGAAGGTAGGGTGATCGGGGAAAAGTGCGAGTGCGCGCTGGCACGTGGCGATGCCGTTGGTGGCGTCGCGCTGCAGCAGGCAACTGCGCACGGCAAGGAGCCATGGAGCGGGTTCAGTAGGGAAGTATGCGTGGAACACGTCGAGCTGGCGTGTTGCGGCGTCAAAGCGGCGCTGGCGCTGGTACAGGCGGATCAGTGCATCGCGCTCGTTGAAATTCGACGGTCGGCAGGAGAGCGCGGCGAGGTATGACGTCTCGGCCAGGGCATCAAACGAGGCGTCGGCAGCGGCCTGTGCCGCGGCGTTGTGCGCACGGTCATGCAGGGGAAAGAGTGCGCACGTTTCGCGGGCAAGGCGCAGTGCATCTTCATTCCAGTCACGCTCTTGATAGAGGGCGATCAAGGAGAGACGGGCGTCGAGATCATTACTATGCACGGCCAGCGCTTCCTGCAGGAGGGGCAGGGCCAGATCATACATTTCACGTTCGAGATAATGCTGGCCAAGGGCAGTGCGGGCGGCATTGGCGAGCGGATCCTGAGCGACAGCGCGGCGATAGAGCGCTGCGGCCTGCGATGCGCTCTTTTTGCGCGTGTGACACTGCGCGAGCGCCAGCAAATCCGCAGCGGGCAGATCGTTATGTTCAAGCAACGACTCGTAGATGGAGATGGCTTGTTCGTCGCGGCGTGTGACGGCATAGTAGCGGGCGAGCATGCGCGCGGCCGGCAGATCGTCCGGCGCGGCGGCGCGGGCGGCTTTCCAGTGGCGCGTGCCGTGCGATGCTAATGCCCGTGGCCAGCTGGACGTAGTGGTACAAGCGAGCGGCACGGTGGCGTCATCTGGCTGAATGTTGTCGAGGAAGAACGGTGTGCCGTCCGGCAGCGCCAGGCGCGGGAGAAAGACGACATTGTTATTTTCCGCGCACAATTTGACAACAAGGAAATTGGTGCCAGCGTGCAGGTGAAGCGGCACGTAATACATATCGGTATGCGCCTCACGGTAGCGCGATTCTTCTGCTGCCGGGATGCTGTTAAGCCAGACGCGAAACGCGCCGGGGAATTCGAGCACGAGCAGCGCATGCGTGGCGGTTGGTGCAAGGAGCCCAGTGCGCAGATACACCGTCAGCCATTCAGCGGGCCTGACGAGCTGCAGATCAACACCAAAACTGGAACGCAACGGCCAGGCGGTGCGCCAGCGCACGGGCCATTGTTTGCCGTCGTAGGTTTCGGCGCGGCCAAGGCGGAGTTCAGGAGTGAAAACCGCGGCAAGTCCGGCGCGTTCGGCGTTGTCGAAGCCGCCCACGATCAACCAATTGGTGAGTGGAGCGAGCGCAAGAAAATGCGTTCGCGCACCATCGTTGTCGCCGAGAGAGCGGCAGAATGTGGCAAGCAGATCGAGAGCGAGACGGCGCGCGGGCCAGTCGAGCAGGGAGAGGCGCTCCGCCAAGACATTCGTCACCATGGCGCGCTGGGCGGCGTCCAGCGACAGATCGTGAATGCGGCGCAGGGCGTATTCGGCATCCGGATGATGTGTGACGGCCTGCAACAGCAAGGCCAGCGCAGCGGGCGTGTCGTTGCGCAGCCAGGTTTCGTCGGCGCGGTCGAGCAAATCAGAGAAGCCGGTGTTAGCGGCACGGGCTGCTAGCGCAACAACGAGTACAACTGCGCAGAGGAAGAAGTGGATACGTTGGAGCATGGAGGTTAGTTGTGGAGAGTTACATGCGCGCCGAGGTGCTGCATCAAGGCCACAAAGGACGGAAACGTAACCGAAATGGCTTCTGCGCCTTGAATGGTGACAGGCGCTGCGGCACGCAGGCCCGCCACGGCAAGCGCCATCACGACGCGGTGGTCGTCGTGGCCATGCACCGTGCCGCCGTGCAAGCGGGAGGGGCGCACGAGCATGCCGTCAGGGAGCTCCTCAATCTCTGCACCGAGAGCGCGCAGCTCCTTGGTCATGACAGCAATGCGGTCTGTTTCTTTGATGCGCGCCTGCGCTACGTTGATGATGAGCGTTTCGCTTTGCGCGCAACATGCTGCGACGGCCATGGCGGGCAGGGCGTCGGGGGTTGCATTAAGGTCTAGCGTGGCGCCGTGAAGTTGGCCGCCGCGCACATAGATACGATCTGGCGCTGTTTTGATGTGCGCCCCCATGGATTGGAGCATAGTGACGACGGCCTTGTCGCCTTGGGTGTCGTTCATATCCAATCCCAACAACTCGACTTCCGAGTTGGTAATGGCGGCGGCCACGAGAAAAAAGGTTGCGGAAGAAAAATCAGCGGGAATGTCGCGCGAGAAGGCATGATAACGCTGGCCACCAGGAATGCGAAAGTGCCTGCAATCATCGTTGTATAGATGAATACCTTGACGTGCCAGCCAGTCAAGCGTCATCTCCACGTAAGGGCGTTCATTGAGCAGGGGCACGGTGATGTCTGTCGTGCCGCGTGCCAGCGGGCAATTCAGGAGCAAGCTGCTGAGATATTGCGAGGTGGGGCAGGGAAGCGAGACGGCGCCGCCGCGCAGCGGGCCACACACCGTAATGGGCGCGCAGCCGTTGCCGCGGGCGGAGACGGCGCGGGCGCCGAGGGCGTTGAGCGCGTCGAGCAACGCCGTGGCGGGCCGGCGCTGAATTTGATAATCGCCGGTGAAAGTAATGGGCTGGTCAGCGAGTGCGGCGGTGGCCAGCGCGAGATACAGTGTAGTGCCGGAGTTGCCAACATCAACGGGGACGGCGGGAACGCTCAGCGCACCGCCTGTGCCACGTACGCGCCACGTGCCGGGTGAGCGGTCAATGCGCGCGCCGAGCGCCGTGCAGACGTAACAACATGAGACAGTATCACCGGAATCAAGCGGATTGAGGAGTTCAGACTCGCCGTCTGCAAGCGACGCAATGAGAAGCGCGCGAATAGTGTGCGACTTCGATGCGGGTATACGCACCGCGCCGTGCAACGTAGCATAAGATGACGTCAGATACATGCTATTATTGTAGCAAAACAGGCGCAAATAGCGAAGTACGGAGGGAATCTGACATCCGGTGAGTTGGGAGGGCCGCCGGCCCGGGCGGCCTGATGCGCACGGGGTAAAAGGGCAACGAGGACGTTGCCCCTCCAAGTCTCGCTATCGGTATCGCTAGCGAATCCGCATGGAGGGCCGCCGGCCCCGGCAGCGTGATGCGCGTAGCATGAGGGCAGCGAGGCTGCTGCCCCTCCAGTCGTATGTCACTAGTCGCCGGATTCAGGGGAATCGTGTAACGGGCGACTAGAGCTGTCAGCAGGTTGTAAAACGACAAACCCTGTCATGCCAGGGTTTGCCTGTGAACAAACAGGAATGGTAAACGAAGGCCAGATAGAGAGCGCGTCAGCGCGCGTAAGCGGGCTCGTTACCGGGCTTCCATTTGATGTTACAGCCGGCGCTGGGCTTTTGGTCAGGGTTCACCGGTTTGCCCGCCAGGACTGCATCAATGGCGGCGCGGAGGTCCTTGCCGGTAACGGGCTTGCCGTTGTTGGGGCGGCTGTCGTCGAGCTGCCCGCGGTAAACAAGCTTGCGCTGTTGATCAAACACGAAGAAATCGGGCGTACACGCCGCGCTGTAAGCTTTGGCAACTTCCTGGCTTTCGTCGTAGAGCAGCGGGAAATTGAAGCCGAGCTCGAGCGCCATTTCCTTGAGTTTATCAGGGGCGTCAAGCGGATATTTCTCCGCGTCATTCGAACTGATGGCAACGATGCCCACGTTCTTGTCAGCGTAGTCCTTGCCGAGTTTAGCCAGCTCATCTTTTACATGCACCACAAACGGGCAGTGGCGGCAGATGAACATGACAACGAGGACCTTTTTATCTTTAAAGGTGTCGAGCGAGACCTGTTGATTGTCAATGACATTCGTCAACAGGAACGATGGAGCGAGTGTGCCGAGAGCAAGCATGGTTGACGGTGTAACTGCCATAAGGCTCCTTGATCAACGGTTAATATCAGCGCCGGGCGCGCACGCGCGGGCAGCGGCTGAACTGATACTTGTACTATTATACCACATCCACTGAACTATGTCAAGTGCGGGGAGCGGGGGAGTACTAGCACCGATAGGATCTAATTGTTGTTAGGAGACAGCGGAGTGACGCAGATCCGGCGACTAGAGAGGACCGCCGGCCACGACGGCCTGATGGCTGCAGGGCGCAAGGGCAACGAGGCCGTTGCCGCTCCCATGATTGGTATGGGAATCATTACGGAGGGTCGCCAGCCCGGCGGCCATGAGCGCGCGGGGCACAAGGGCAACGCGGCCGCTGCCCCTCCACGCCTATGCCGCTAGTCGCCGGATCTGGGAGTGACATGCCACTTGCGTTTTGCGCGTGGATTTGTTACCATCCAAGAGATGATAATTCTAACCGACAGGTGTGCTGTGGTGGCGTATGACTGGTAGGCCTGCAGTGCTGGCGTTGGAAGATGGGACGATCTTCCGTGGCACGTCGTTTGGCGCGGCGTGCGACGCGGGAGGGGAGGTTGTGTTCAACACTTCGATCACCGGGTATCAGGAGATCATAACGGATCCGTCGTACAAGGGGCAAATGGTGACGATGACGTATCCGTTGATTGGGAATTATGGGGTGAATGAAGAGGATGGTGAATCGGCGGGGCCGCAGCTGGAAGCGCTGATAGTGAGGGAGGCGAGCCGGATCACATCGAATTACCGGGCGACGGCATCGTTGAGCGAGTATCTTGAGCGGCACGGGGTTCCGGGGATCGAGGGGATTGATACGCGTATGTTGACGCGGCATTTGCGGGAGGGTGGGGCGATGCGCGGCTACGTGTCAAGCACCGAGTTAGATGCGGACACGCTGGTGGAC
>Ga0209101_1000650_pt1 | contig 28256 bp, 25 predicted proteins | sample ConPoolayeCmetaG_FD_185481 | JGI IMG/M metagenome (GOLD analysis project Ga0209101, IMG submission 185481) | Hot spring microbial mat communities from California, USA to study Microbial Dark Matter (Phase II) - Cone Pool mat layer C metaG... ...
CCGAGTGCGAATGGACATCTCAGCAGCGCTCGCTCAGGGCGTTCAAAAGCCGCAAGTATTCGTCGTGGTGGAGCCGGGTCAACTCGTGATGGACGCGGAGGGCGACCAGCCGGTCCGTATAACGTTGCCGTGCCCGCACTCCCTGGTCGACCGTGTCCACGACGCGTTCGATGAACGCCTCGGCGGCTTGAGGGTCCCGGGGATCGGCCCGCAGCATGGGCCGAAGCCGTTCGCGGCGGAGGTGGACGGCGATCCGCGCGGCGCGGAGCGCTTCGGCGTGTTCGGGCCGGAGCAGTTCGGGCCGGAAGCGAGCCAGCCAGGCATCGAGCGCGGATTGATCGCTTTGGGTCTGTTCGGCCAGGTTGCGAAAACGTTGGACTCGCCGGGCGGAGAGGGCCAGCGCCTCGGAGTCGCCGACCAGACTGAAACCTAGGCTTCCCGTCACGTACTCGGGATCGTAGCCCGCGCGGAGTCTGGCGGCCAGGAACCAGCCGGGCCAGAGCATTCGGCGCAACATGCGGCGGGCCGTGTCGGGGTCTTCGCCGAAGACGTCGCGGAGGATCGCCCGCCGACGCTCCCGGATGTCCTCGACCGCCGAGGGAAACTGCTTCACCCAGGCCTCGTCTTCTTCGCCGGGCCAAAGAATCGCCTGCGCGTTGAAATAGTCGGCGCCGTGGCGGCGGTTCAGCGCCGTCACCGCGTCGCCCACGTGGATGGCCACCGCCCGGGTGATCATCCGGAACCAGAACTTCTGATACAGATTGAGCGAGAAGTCTTCCAGCGACTGCCAAGGGCCGCCGCCGATTTCGCGCCGGATCGCGTCCAGCGTGGCGCTGCCGTTGAATTGCTCGATCAGCTTCATGTCCTGGCGGTCGAAATAACCGCCGTTGTACCAATCCTCGAGAAACCGCAGGTCGATGCCCAAGTGGTATCGCTGGCAGGGCTGGGATCGGGATCGGGCGAGGGCGAAGCGGGCGCGGGCAAGGAACTCGCGCCGGCCTCGTTCGTCGGGAGATTCGCCGGGCAGCTTGGGGAGGCACAGGTCGGGCGGGGCTTCAGCGGGATGGTCGCGGATCTGGCTGACGGCCGACCCCAATGCCCACTCGAAGCGAAACACCCGCTCCCAAAGCACGTCCAGATGCGCGGCCACTTGCGACTTGCGGTAGTCCTCCATCAGGTCGAGATCCTGGGCCTCGGCCACGCTCATGGCCCGGGACGCAAGGAAGGTGGGAATCGTCTTCAAGACGAAGCCGCCCAAGAGCATCGAGGAACCGATCAGCAGGGGCAGGGCAATGGCGACTCGGGCGTTGTAGGTCTCAAAGCCCGGCAGCAAGCCGCCGAGGTAGCCCAAGAGGCTCACCACGGCCGTCACGCCCGTCGTGCGCAGGCTCCGCTTGTAGAGCTGGTCGCCGATGTAATAGACCACGTCGCGAAGGCTGATCAATCGGCCGACGTCGCGGAGCATCAGTTGGGTTCTTCGAGCCTGAAGGGTTGTTGGAGATAGCGAAGGCGTTCGGCGCGCCAATGCGGCTCGGCGATGGGCGTGGCTCCGCCGAGGGCTTCGGACTGGATGAGGATGGCGGCCGCGCGTTCGAGGACTTGGGCGGCGATGACCGCCTCGGCCAATTCGCGCCCCCCCGCCACCACCCCCTGATTCGCCAACAAAACGGCGCAAGCGTCGCGTCCAATGGCTTCCCGAGCGGCCCGGGCCAACTCCTGCGCGCGACCCGCCGGGACGTAGCGGGCGCACCGGACCTCGCCGCCGATCACCGCCGCCATCTCGCTGGTCAGCACCGGAATCGAGCGGTGCGAACACGCGCAGACCGAAGCTTGGGGCGAAAAACCGCGGACCAGCGCGCCCAAATCGGGCCGTTGCAAGAACAACTGGCGGTGCAGCTCCACGTCGTCCGTCGCTGCCCGGCAGCCTCGCAGCGGCTTTCCTTCCCAATCCAGCACCACGAGGTCCTCGGGCTTGGCGTCCTCGAATCTCAAACGGGCCGGCGTGGTCAAAAGCCCGTCTTGAACACGAACCGCCACACTCCCCCAGGTTCCGATGAAATACCCCAACCGGTTTCCCAGCAGGGAGCAGGCGCGAATCAACTCCCAACGCAATTCAATCCCGTCCACGGCGGGAATGACCGGCGAATGAATCATGCGAGCGTTTTCCATGTTGCGGGCCATTGTCCACGATGGCTTTTGAGAGGGCAAGGGTTTCGCGGGCGTCAATCGTTCAGGCCAGACTACGGCGTCAACGACCTTGAGGCCGGACGGAAAACACCCCACCGCCGTTTCCACCACCGGCGCAATCGAGCGCCGCGCGACTCCATCCCTAACCTCATGGCGAACAACGAGTCGGCAACCTCCGCGGCCCCCGGAGGGGCCTCAACCCAAGATTCTGACGCGGCCCCGGCAACGGAGCAGAATAGGCGGTCAATGTTCAAGCTCGGGACCGGCGAGCAGCGACTGGACGTGGCGGAGTTCTTTCGATGGGTCCCAGTCGGTAAAGTCCAACTTACCCGCCCGCCGGTACCAGTAACGGCTGTTGCCCAAGTCGCCCTCGATCTTATGCAGCACCGCGTGAATCCAGCATGCCATGGGGTCGGCCTCGTCTTGCTGGACGACGCGATGGGCGGCGTCCCACTGCCCGCCGAGGGCCAAATCAATCGCTCGCAGAAGGTCTTCCGGCATGGTTTGCGCTCGGCCTAGCCTGGCAAAGGTTCAATGGTTACGCGGAGGGGAAAGGTGACTTTGTTGGCGGCGTAGAAATCCGGACCGGCGGAACGGATTTGATCCCGCTTCAGTTCGGCTACCTCCCGAACTCCGCTCCATACAATCCCCTTGCCCTCGTTATGGACCTGGAGCGTGAGGGAGTAGCATTTTTCCAGGGGGTAGCCGAAGACCTTCATCAAGGTTTCGATGACGTAAAGGAAGGTGTGTTCGTCGTCGTTGAACAGCACGACGGCATAAGGAGGTTGCCGTCGGGGCGCGGCATCCGCGGGCTTCGGCTTGGGACGCCGCCGGAGTTCAGGTCTTGCTTTCGACAGGACTGGAGTTTGGGCGTCGATCACCATCTCGCTTGCAGCACGGCGATTTCGGGCAAAGGACCACCAACATTTCCTTTATATCGTACCCCATCAAGACAAGTGGAACCAGACGCCGCCGATCCACCTTGGCGACAGACCGCGGCGGCGGGAAGGACGACCAGAGATGTTGCTGGCGGCCCCCTGGGGTGGCAAAGAAGCAATCGTCTTCCCCTGGCGCGGATGTCAGCCGTAACCACAATCCGTGCCGGAAAACGAGAAATCACCAATCCGTAGCCCGGGCTTGTCCCGCCGCTTATTGGCGCGATCGGGTCTCGCCGCGCGTCGCTGAGGCGCTATCGCGGCGGTCGGCGGTTCGGACCGCGGGGCCAGGTCCGGCGGATTCGCTGCTGGGCTGGGCCAGCAAGGGAGGATCGACCGCGGCGTCGGCCGAATAGAAACGCGTCGTCCCCTCGCGCACCAGACGAATCCCCGTCGTGGCGGCATGGACCTCGACTCGGTACAAGTGATTGCCGGTCTTGTCGGCCTTGGCCTTCACTTGGAACGTCGTGCTCTGCCCCGGGGCCAGCGACGGCAAAGCGTCGAACACCACCTGGCCCGAGCCAATCCTGTGCCGGGCCCCCTCGGCCGAAGTCGGTTCCAGGTTTTTGGCGAAATAAACCACGACTTCCACGGCCTGGGCGGGGGCGGTGCCTCGGTTTTCAAGACGGACCTGATAAGTGGCCTCGCCATCCAGACCCACGGGCCCCGGCGGCTCCTCGACCGAAAGCACGAGGTTCGGGGCGGTCTCGACCTGGGTCATGGCGGAGGCGATTGCCCGGGTATCGCCGTCCCCCTCGCACTGGAGGTCCAGCCGACAAGGCCCGTCGGCCGCCAGCAAGCACGTCAACCCCAAGAGGGCCTCGGCGCCGATGTTCAGCCGCTCGATGGTCCAAAGGACCTTGCCGTTTTCCGTTAGACGCCCGTTCTGGGCGCTGGAAACGAATTTGGCGCCGCGTGGGAGGGTGGCCAGGATTTTGACCTGGTTGGCCGGGGCGTCGCCCTGGTTGCGGAGTCGGATCCGGTAGGTCACTTCGTTGCCCGAGTAGGCAACTTTCGGCGCTTCCACTTCCGCTTGCAGCTTTGCCCGGCGGACGGCGATCGACTCGGCGAGCTGGGCCTTTGCGCCGCAGTCGGCATGGGCCTCAATCGACACGGCAAGCGTGCCTTCCTGCCGGGCGACGAGTTCCATGGTCACGCTCTTTTTCTCGCCCGCCGCCAAGACACCCAACCGCTGCTTGGCCGCGGCCAGCTTCTCGCCTGACGCTGTCGATGCGAAGCTGAGCGTCACGTTCTCCGCGTCGGCAGTGCCCTCGTTGGAGATTTCGAGTTTGAAGGTTTCGGGTTTGCCGAACACGACTTCGCGCGGCCCGTGCAGGGCCAAGACAAGCCTGGCTTCCTGGACTTCGATCACCGCCTGGGATGGCGGCGGCGCGACGTCGATTTTGGGCATCAGACCAAACGGTTTGCCTTCTCGAGGCACGATCCGCAAGGCGAGCTTCTCCGACCGCTGCGGACCAAGTCGCGTCAGTTGCCAGCGGATTTCCCTGGATTTGTCCGGTTTCTGCGCCGGGACCACGGCGCCGGCGGTCGCTTCGGCGCCCGCCACCTCGGTCCACGGCGGCAGGTCGATGCTCACCACGACCTGTTCGGCGGCCACGACGCTGCGGTTGCGGAGGACCACTTCGTAACTTCCTTCTTTCCCCACCACGATCTTGCGTGGCCCCGAGGTCTCGATGCTCAAGGCCGCGCTCTCGGCGGAAAAGGTCGAACCTCCCGAGCTGGATACCGTCCGTGTCGGTCCGCTGCGCTCCGACGACCGAACGTTCAAAGAAGCCTCAGACTCGTCCTTGGCGCCCACAGCCGCCCGCTCCGGCTTCGCGGAAATCGAAAGGGGACCTGGCTCCGACCCCTTCCCGGGCTTCGTTGGTCGCGCCGCGGCGGCCGGCGGCGCCAGGGTGGGACGGCGCTCGGGAACCGGGAAGTTCGAGGTTCCTTGCTGCGTCGGGCGGTTGGTTTCCAGTTCATCGTCGCGCTGGGCCGCGATAGGCTCCGGCGGTTCACGGACCTGGCTGGGCGAACTTCGCCCGTTGGTCGCCGACTTGGGTTCGGTCGCCGCTTGCGTTCCCTTGTCGCCCGATTCGTCGAACAGGGACTGACGGAACGTGCTCAACCGCCGGTGGATCGGCGCCAGGCCGGTCACCGCCGGCACTGCCGAAGCCGACGGCTCCTCGGGTTCTTCATCCACTTCCTGGCGGCCACGAGCCTGCGGCTTAGCTCCCGCCGCCGAGGCCGAAGTTCCCTTGGTCCGCGCGCTATCGGTCGCCGACGTGTCCTCATCGTCCCCGGGACGCACCGTCACCGAATCCCCGTCGCGCCATGCAGAGAACGGCTCGCGGTCCCGCCTCGTGGCCAAGGGTTCCACGTGGGAATTCTGCCGCGGCGAGGGCCTTTCCGCGTCGCCCCGAGCACCGGTTTGCGTCGTCCCGGCACGCGACGGTTGGAATCGATCGCCCGACGCGCCAGAATGCAACTCGTCTTCGGCGTGTGCTCGCGTTGATGGCCGGGAACCGGTCGTATGTTCGCGCTCGCTCGGACGAAACGGCGCAAAGATCCTTTGGCCCAGATTGTCGAGCCGATCCAGGATCGGAGTTGGCGAGCTGGACCTGTCCGACGAGGACTGCGCCCACCCCAAGAAGGGGAATAGAACTGTTGCCACCACCACGATCCAAGCTAGGTATTGCCGCAGCATGGCTATATTTCCATCGCGAGAATTGTCCAGAACTCGGACTCTTCATGCGGTATCGGCGGAAACGATTCTGCGGGTTTAACCGAGTCTTCGTTTCTTTCGGCCCCGGAAGACTCGGGCGGATAGGAAGTTTAGGCAAGAGTGACTCGGCGGTTTTGTCCGCGCGTCCCGCGGTTGGGGGCAACACGACGACGGCCTATGCCTCCCTCCGCAACGTGACCCGCCGAGCCGGAACCACGCGAAGCCTGGGCTTGATCGAGGATCCGGCCGAGATGCTCCTTCCCGGCGCGGCCCGGTCTATTTCAGCCGAAGCATGTAGCGGGTCATCTCCGCGTCGAGTTTACGGAGGTCCGACCCGAAGGCTTGCTGGAACTCGTGGAGTCGGGTTTCGGGATCATCCCATTCCATGGGCTTTTTGGCCGAAAGGGTCTTGAGGTAGGCCAGATACTGCTTGGGCTGCTGCTTGAGAAGAAAATAGGTCAACGCCCAGGCCTCGGCGTAAGCGTCCAGTCCATTTTTCGTGTCGCGAAGCCGGACGTCGTCGCGGACGAGCGAAAGCAGCGAATCCGGGGGCCGCCGGGAGGCGTATTCCTGAAATCGCTGCAATCGCGGCCGATTGACGCTGCCGATCGTGCTCCATCCTTTCGCGCTGGTCAAATCGGGGGTCTCGAAATACAAGGCGATCCCTTCGCTGAACCAGAGCGGACAGTCGCTGTAGCGGGTGTGCAACCCGCAATTGAAAGCGATCTGATGGGTCGCCTCGTGAACGATCGTGGCCACGTTCCGTTCGGAATCGGGGTGGGAGAGGATCCGATTGATTTGGGCCGCCGATCCGCCACGTCCACCGCGGTTGGCGCTCACCATTCCCGTTAAATCGAACATCGTGATCCGGTTCGTCCGCAAGCTGAAATAGCCGATGATCGCCTGGACGCCCTCGCCCAACTCGGCCTTGGCGAACTCGCTGTAGGCCGCCTTGTCGGCAAAGAGGATCGCCACCAGCGGGAACTCGGGTGACTGGAGTTCGAACCCTCGACGGGCCCAAAAGTTGGTGAACGCCATATAAAGCCGCTCGAACAGGGAACCGCACCAGGTGGCGTAGTCGCGCGAAGTGTTGTGGAAGATCAGGTAGTGCGCGGTGCGGTGGACCTCGAACCCACGGGGCAGTTCGCCCAACACCCGCCGCGACATCTCATCCGCCGTCAACGGCACAAAGGGGGAGTCATCCGCGGTGTGCTGGATGAGGTCATTGGGCTGGACGATCCAGAGCACGCCATCGGTGGCCAAGAGGAGCAACCCTCCATCTTGGGCCGTCACCAACACCTTCCCCGAAACCGTAGTTTCCCGCCCGCCCTGCTCGAACCTTACGTGATCCAAAGCCGCGGCCGACTCCACAAGGGCCGCAAACAAGAGAATACAAAATAGAACTTGGCAAAGATATAGAACTGCGCTGAAAGAAGGAGTCCTCGGGTCGCCCATTGCCGCGATTTTACCCCCCAGTGGGGCAACGCCTTCCAACCGGGTATTATTCACAACTCGGATCCGAAGCGAGATTGAACCGAAACCTTGGCCTCGATAAGACAGCATCTCTCGACGTGTAAACCAGGAACCCCAAGCGGAAATCAGGCGGCACCTGAAAAAATGGAGTTCCTCAACGTCGCAACGGTATTAGAAACTATCTTAAAAGAGCAATTGCCATAGTTCCCTCTCCCTCTGGGAGAGGGTTAGGGTGAGGGCGGGTAGCTAAAAAGCAGTCATTTTTTGCGATCTGGCCCACAATGCCCTCACCCCCGGCCCCTCTTCCGCAGGCGGGAGAGGGGAGCTTTTGCGATGGTTTCTTATGCAGTATATCATTTCGGGGCATTTCCGGCGTCCCCAAGATTCCCCGTGATTCATCTTGGCGAGCAGGGCACGGGTTTGCTATAGTTCCGCCCTCCTCTCCCGGGAATACCAACCATTTTGGGGGCCGAATCAGGCATACTGGCCGATGTTTCAGCCTTTTTTGGGCAAAATCTGGCAACCTGGAACACTGAGGCAGCTTGAGCAGTCCTGGAAGTTCAGGTCGTCAGTTGGCATTCTGCTCCTGATAGGCCTATGTTTGCAGACGTCGGGCTGTAAGGCGGCGTGGCCCTGGGGCGGCAAGGTCTCCGACACCGTGCCGGGAATCACGCCCCCGCGGGAGCGAATAGCTGAATTGCGAAAGATGGGCAAACAGGCGACCTCCGCCAGTCCCGAGCAGCGGGAACAAATCGCCGCCCAACTCGCCGCCGCTTATCCCCGCGAGCCTGATCCTCTCGTGCGATTGGAGATGGTCCGCACGTTGGGCGATTGCCCGGGACCGACGGCCGAGGCCACCTTGCGCGAGGCCGCCAAGGACAAAGACGCCGATGTGCGCGTGGCGGTGTGCCGCGCGTTGAGCAAGCAACCGGGGGCGACGGCATCCGAAGTGCTCCGCGAGCGACTGGCCAGCGATTCGGACATCGATGTCCGCCTGGCCGCGGCCGAGGCGTTGGGGTCGATCCGCGATCCCAGTTCGGTGGTGGCCCTCGGCGCCGCCCTGGAGGACCGCGACCCCGCCATGCAATATCGGGCGGTCCGGTCCCTGCGTCAGGTGGCACCCATCGACCTGGGCAACGACGTGGACCGCTGGCGTCAGTACGTCAAGGACGGTTCAATCGCACCGGCCAAGCCCTTCTCCTTGGCCGAGGCGATCCGCAACCTGTTCTGAACACTGGAGCATGGCCTCCAGCGACTCTCTCGCGCCCCCTAGATCGCCCCGCGCAAGGCAACGCGACGCTCGGTGGAGTGTTTCCACCTGATCCGGCGTGAACGGCACGGCCTCGCCTGGTTCGGGCGGACAGGGAACAAGCCGGTGGGCGATTTCGCAGAGCAGGCCGTCGATGCCTGTTTGGCGTAGCGCGCTCAGGGATCGGCCGGGCGGACGCACGCTGTCGGGCGCGGCGGCCACGTCCGCCTTGTTGTGGATGACCACCGCGCGAGGGTGGGCCGCCATCAACGCTTCTTCGGCTGCCGACCAGGGAGAGGCGCCATCGAATACGAGCAGGACCAGATCCGCTTCGCTCAAGGCTTGTCGGGCCGCCGCCACGCCGGCTTGTTCCACCGGGTCCGTTGCCTCGCGAAGCCCTGCCGTGTCGCATAGTTCCACCAGCCAGCCGTCCACGGCCGTCACCGAGCTTACCAGGTCGCGCGTCGTGCCTGGTAGAGGATTGACGATCGCCCTGGCGTAGCCCACGATCGCGTTGAGCAGCGTGCTCTTTCCGGCGTTCGGCGGCCCGGCCACCACGACGCGCCACGGACAGACCAGATGAAGGCCGGTTGCGACGTGCGCGAGGATTCGCTTCAGGCGTTTTTCGGCCGCGCTGGCGTTGCCCTGCCCGAGAAGCTCAGCCGTGGACCGCACCGCCCGAGACAACGCGCCCTGATGCTGGTCCAAGAGAATCGCGGCGGTCCGCTCCGTTCGCGCTTCGGCCAAGGCGATCCATGCCGCGGCGCGAATGGGATCATCCGCGTGGGCAGATCCCCACGCTTGCCAAGAGATACGGCGGCAACCTTGTTCGACCAACGTCTGTTGGAGCCTGGCAACAGCAGCCCGGCCGCCATGACAATGCACTTCGACCGAATCCGCGGAGCGGACGCGGACGATCACGGGTTCGCCCAGCTCAGAACCCCCGTCAAGCTCATAACCCCAGTGTCCAAAAAACAACCGATCCGGCGAGTGGCCGTCCAGCGCGCGACCGCTGGCGGAACGGAAGGAGGCCCTCACCCATCGCAGCGCGTTCGGACCCTGGATGAGAAGGGTTGCGACCGCGCCTCGGCCGGCCGGCGTTAGTTGGACTACCGTGTCAGGCAAATCGGTCGTTGGACTTCTGGCGGCGCTTTTGGTATTGGCGACTGGCCATTTCGAGCGTGCTGCGCTCTCGGCGAGTCAGGCTGGCTTCGCCCGTGCGGGAAATCTTTTCGAGGATCCGGTCCACTTCCTCGCTGAGGTCGTCTTCGCGCCCGGCTTCTTCGTCTTCCTTGGGGGCGTGGACCCGCAGCTTGGGACGGCGACGGAGCCAGCCAAACGACAGGCGGGGCAACCAGTGGCCGAAGTTGATGCCCAGACCGTAGTACGCCAACGCCAAGGCCGCGCCGCCGAGATGCACCGCGTAGGCCACGCGGCTTCCATCGGATCGGGCGACTGCGCCGTAGGCGTCGCTGGCCACCAGCAGCACGCCCGCGACCCAGGCGGGCACGGGAATGACGAAATACAGCGCCAACATGCGGCGTGGAAAGATCAAGGCGTACAGAACAACGATCCCTGCCACGGCGCCCGACGCGCCCACGCAGCCCAATTCGCCCGGGGCCTCTTGCAGCGTTCCCGCCACGGCCCAAATCACCCCCCCGAAGACGATCATCGCCAAATAAACCCGGACGAATTCCTTCGTGCCGTAGACATCCTCGATGTCGCGGCCGAGGAAGAACAGCCCCAGCATGTTGCCGAGGATGTGCCAAGGTTCCCGGGAATGGAGGAATCCGTAGGTCAGGAATTGCCACCAATCCCAAGGCCGGAGGAGGGTGTTGACCCGAAGCTTGCACCAGGACGTCAGCCGTCCGTCGAACAACACCCAGTCGACCAGATACACAACGACGTTGGCGAGAACGAGGGTCCCCACCGCCGAACGCGGGCCCCAAGAAGGGCCCGCGGGAACCTCCCGCTGATAATAGTCTCGGTCGTAGATGCCCATGCTTCCGTCGACACGCATCAAGCCGCGCGTGGCCCGATCGCCGGCGCGCCCGGAATCGGGCGAGCGATTCGCCGCGTCAAGACCGCGCCACCCGAAAACCCCCTGGAACGTCCTACGGGATGGCCCCGGCGTGGGCAATCTTGCTAGTCCGCGCGTCAATCCTTCGAATGGCTTCAAGCTGGAGGCGGGCCAACTCGCTGGCCGCCGCACGATTGGCCTGTTCGGTCTTTTGGATGGCGTCCCGCAATTCGGCGAGCTTGGCTTCCAACTCGGCCTGATGCTTGGCCACCAGGCCATGTTCTTCCTGCATCACCTGGATTTCCGCCTTGGTCGCGGCGATCTCTTTCTGGAGCGAGTCCACGCCTTGCCGGGCCAAGGATTCCGCCTTTTCCACCGCGTCGGCGTCATTGGTCGTGGCGGCGATCAAATCGTCCAGATAGGCCCGCTTCCGATAGTAGTCGTTGAACAGCACGAGATAATCGACCTGAGCGGCATTGGCTTCCACCGGGTCGCCGGGCATGACTTCATACAAGGACCAAGGCCCCCGGCTGCGGCGCAAGCGATCGCGTTCTTCATCCGTCATCGCCCGGACCGGCTGCAATTGCCATTGCTGCCCGGCGACCGCCGCGACGGAGAATTCGCCGAGGAAGACCGCGGGACTCTGGGCGACAGGCTCTTGAAATACGAACAATTGGGCCTTGAGCGAATCGGGATGCGGCGGGGGAAGCTGGGTGACGACCGTGGCCTCGCCCGTCTCCGCCTTCACCAGCTTGGGCATCGATCCCCGCCATACCCGGCCCCGCCCAATCACCAACCGATGCACTTCCAAGGCAAGTTGCCGCACGCCGGGCTTGTCGTCCCCTTCGCCATCCCTCAGAACCTCTTGCTGGCGACGGGTGGCGGCAATGGCTTCCTCATATTTCTGAACGGCTTGACCCCAGTAGCTGCGAGCTTTCAAAGCAACCGCGGCAAAGTACCAATAGGCGAGCGAGACAACGATCACTAGCCCGACGAGGACCTTGTTCCAAGTGCTCATGAGAAGCTCGGCCCAGTCCAGAGAAAAGTTCCCACGTGGGGCATTATGGTTGCCACCGGGCCCGCAGGTTGCGAGACTTCAACGACAACCCCCACCATGACGCCGCTGCCCGCCGCCCCACACGATTTGGGGCAAGGCGTCCATAACGTCGATGGTATTTACAGCCGATGCAACTGTCAAGCTTCTTTCCAAGCCATACAGATTACGCAAACTATTGACGCTTCTTATTTTGCTGATCGGAATCCGTCGGCAGGGCCCGCATACTTGACATAATCGCTTAAGTCTTCCCAGTCGCGCGACGAAAATCTAACAAAGGACTCTCTGGCCTTAACCAGAGCCGCTTCTTGAGCGCCGTATCCAACGTCCCGCCAAAGCCTTATGGAGCCTTTAACTGCATCGACGCCAAAAACGCTGCATACAGTCCTACGGGTGGTGCAATTCCCGTCTATGGTTGCATAATTTTCGTGAGAATCCGTTCCGCCGTGATCCAACGGAGCGGGCAATTTGCAGCGGCCGAGAAAACTCTTTGGATGTCTAACCTCACGAATAAGCCAGAAAAATGCCACGAGATCCCACCTGGATTGTGGGCCTCGATGCTCATCCTTTTCGTGGCAACTCTCGGCTGCAACCGGGCCCATTATCGTTGCCAGGCCGACCGGGAGGTTTACGGCGCCGTGGCCTGCGCCACGGCCGATCCGCGCTGGAACATGAGCGATTTCACCATCCAGCCGGATCCGGCCTCGCGGATGTACGATCCCGACGATTACGACGCCCCGCCGATGCCGCCGGACGATCCGGAATCGCACGAATTGATGCACCGCGTCGACGGCAAGCGAGGCTGGAAACACTGGCACCGCAACGGCGACACCCCCTATGTCGAGAACCCCATTTGGCGCGTGTACTTGCCCCGTGATGAGAATGGCATCGTGACCCTCGACCGCCAGGGGGCGATGCAGCTTGCGCTGTTGCATTCGCGGCAGTATCAGTCGCAACTCGAGGAACTTTATCTCTCGGCCTTGCAGGTCACGTTCGAGCGATTCCGATTCGACACCCAGTTTTTTGGCGGCACGACGACGAGCTACACGGCGGATGGGCCGCTCCGCGCCGGCAATTCCCAAAGCACGCTGAGCCATCTCAATCAACTCGAGGCCCGCCGTCTGCTCGCCTCCGGCGGGGAGTTGATCGTCGGTCTGGCCAATTCGTTGGTCTGGCAGTTCTCGTCGCCCGACACCTACCGCGCCAACACGCTTTTGGATTTCTCGCTCATGCAGCCGCTGTTGCGGGCGGGGGGTCGGGCGGTGGTGTTGGAGCGTTTGACCGCATCGGAGCGGGCCCTGCTGGCCAACGTGCGGCAAATGGAGCAGTTCCGACGGGGATTTTATACCGAGATTGTCGCCGGGCGGAACGCCGGACCGGGGCCTAGCCGCGGTGGAATCGGAATCCCCGCGATTTCCGCGGGCACTGGCGGGATTGGCGGGTTCCTTGCCCTGTTGCAGCGGCAGATCGTCATTCGCAACCAGCAGGTCAACGTCCAGGTCGTGCAAAGCAACCTCGACCAGCTCGACGCCTTGTTCCGGTTCAATCGGCTCGACTCGCGGACCGGCAAGCTCCAGGTCGAGCAGGCCCGCCAGCAGTTGCTCGATTCGCAGAGCCAGCTCGTCGCCCTGGAGGCCGATTACGGGGATCGGCTGGACGGTTTCAAGGTGCTTCTCGGACTTCCGCCCGACCTGGAAGTAAGCATCGCCGACCCACTGCTGGACCGGTTCAATTTGATCGCCCCCACCACATCGCGGACAAGCGAGATGGTCTCGCGGCTGCTGGGAAAGCTACGCCAGAAAGACGAGCCTCTCCCGCCCAACCTTGCCGCCGAAATCGACGCCATTCGCCAGAACGTGCTGGCTCAACTCAACGTCGTCGCCGAGGACCTCAAGGCACTCCACGCCGCGCTGCCTGAACGCCGCAAGGCCCTGGAACTTTTGAGCAGCCGGGAGGAAATCCGCTCGGGCAAGATCAATCCGAACGCCTTCCGGATCGAGGGTCCGACGGATCGGGAATCGCTGCGAGGCAAGACGCTTCCCGAATTGGCCCTCGACCAGCGCGCGGCCTTGGCGACTTATGAACTCCCGGAACTCGACCAGCGCGTGCAAGCCACGCTGGCCGCGTTGGAACGCGCGGTGCGTTCCGCTCCCTCGCCGCCGGGCAAACCCGCCGGAACACCTCCAGAGCCTGAAGCCGAAGACCCCTTCCGCCAGCAACTGACCTCGCTATTGGACATCCTCTCGGATCAGATGTTGCAATTGACCCTGATTCAAGCGGCCGCGCGGCTCGACGCCGTTTCTCTTACCTGGATCGACATGAGTCCGGAAGAGGCCTTTCGCATTGCCCGCGCCAACCGGCCGGACTGGATGAACGCCCGGGCAGCGGTCGTCGATGCCTGGCGTCAGATCGAGGTTTCGGCCAATAGCCTGCAAAGCAATCTGAACCTGACCTTCAGCGGGGACGTGAACACGGTGAACAACAACCCGGTTGAATTTCGCGGCTCGACGGGCCGTTTGAGGGTCGGACTGGAGTTCGATGCCCCGTTGACTCGCGTAGCGGAGCGAAACGCCTACCGCGCGGCCCAGATCGCCTATCAACAGACGCGGCGACGCTACTATGCCTTCGAGGACTCGATCCACCAATCCCTCCGCGCCACGCTCCGCGACATCCGGCTGGCGCAGCTCGACTTCGAGTTGCGTCGCGCCGCGGTGTTCGTGGCCATCACGCAACTCGACTTGACGCGATTGGGGTTGCAGCGCCCCCCGCGGCCAGGCGAAACCGGCCAATTGGGCGCGACCACGGCCCGCGACCTGTTGCAGGCATCGTCCGCGCTATTGACCGCGCAGAACAATTTTCTCAATGCCTGGCTGAATTACGAAGTCCAGCGGATGGGGCTGGACTTCGACTTGGGCACGATGCGCCTGGACGAGAACGGGATGTGGATCGATCCAGGCCCCATTCAGCCGGGCTACGCCGTCGCGGAACCAGTCGACGATCCCGCGCTGGCCCCGCTGCCGCCAAACTCTTGATGACTCCCGATTTTTGGGCCGCTTCGGAAACAGCCGGACCACGCCAGGTCGTGGTCCGAAACCCACAGTGGCAGGTCACCCCCTCTTGGCCCCAATCGCCATGGTGGCATGAAAACCGGACGCAGACGCCCCCGTCCTTCCCGTGATGCAAATACGAAACCGACGGAGCGTTTCTTTTGGACCGTCCAAAAAAGACAACACGAGGGCTTCCCTGAAATCGAGCGTTACGCCGCGTCGTGGCTGGGATACTCTGGCGCCAAATTGCGCCCGGTCATTTAACGGGACGAAGCATTCCCAGGACGAGCTACCTGGAACGCTCCTTGGCGAGCGCGGAATTCGCTTGGGTCAGTCGGGCGGCGAGCTTCTGGATGCGTTCGTCAGGATCGGAGGCCGCGAAGGCGCGCACCGTATCCACCAAGGCGGGATCGCCGGTCGTGGCCAAGAGCGTCATGGCCTCGAGGCGGACGTCGGGATCCGCATCGCGGCTGAGTTCCAATAGCCACGGGGCGGCGTCCACGCCGACGAGGTCGGGCAGCGAACGGGCGAGCGATCTTCGAACGGCCGTGTCGGGATGACGCAATCGTTTGGCGACCTCGATCTCCTTCGCCGACCACCCAAGGGCCTCCAGCCGTCGCCGCGCAGCGCTCTCCCGTTGAGGATCATCCTCGTTCAGTTGGTCCACGAGCCGTGAGACCTCCGCTGGTTCCACCGTTTTTCCGCTCGAGGCTCGCGACCCTCCAAGCTCGATGAGGCTCGCGTGTTGAATCTCCGGCAAACGCCGAGGTTCGTTCGCGGCCGCCAAGGGAGCTTCGTTCCGCGCGGACGGGGCCGTCTCGGAGGCGCTGCCCACGGCGCCACTTTCGGAACCGGCGGCGGACAACGGCCATGCCTCGCTGGCGCTCGGCGGCAAAGGCGCAGGCCCGGCGGAACCGGCGGCGTTGGCTTGCTCGAACCCACGAGGCGGATCCACGCCATGAACCGCGGGCGGTGTCTTCAGGGCTTCATTCAAGGTTGCCATCGGGGCGGCTCGAACCGGAGCGGCTTGAAGCGGCGCCGGAGGTGAGACTGGCGCCGACTCCCGGAACTGGCTTGGACTGGACTCGCACGGCGGGGCGGAACGCAACACTTCGGCGCAGGCGGCCAGCAGTTGTGCATCCTGCCGCGAATTGCCCGACAAGCCAGGCGAAACCAGGTCGCCCAACAACTCGGCGGCGACAAGCCGCGACGGACCTTCCAGACGTGGCCAGGCTTCGACCAAGGTCCCGACAAGGCGGCGCCACCGCGGCGAGCGAACCTCTGGCGACAGCAATTGCCAGCCGTCCATTTCCCGGCGAATCGCCTTGGCAGCGGCTTGAGATACGCATTCCCGGTGGGAAGCCAGTGCCGCGACCAGCGTCGGGATGGCGCGATCCCCCAAATTGAAGATCCGTGCCACAAGGTCATCCACTTCGCGTTCCGGGGCCTGGTCCAGTTCCTTGAGCCACGTCGAGGCCAGAAAGGAAGCAGATCGGTTCCACGCGATTTGTGCAGCCCAGCACAACCCGATGGCAGAGACCACGGCTACGCTAAAAAGCGAGGCTCGACGCCTTAGCGAAATATCCCACATTGCCCAAATTGCCCATTTGCAGTCGGTGACGCCATTCCCGCAGCATTGTCTCAAAAACCGCGTGGCCGAAACAAGAGCGATTGGGCGCTGTTAACTTAGGAGACTAGGGTTGTTTGTGGAAACAGAAGGGCTTTTGGCCTTGGGTCAAGCAGGGAAGGGGGGCCTGGACCACGGCTGTTTCCCGGCAGGGGCAAATATTTTGACTGACCGTGAGAACCCTTGCGAGCCGAATAAATGGGACGATCGATTGCGCCGCCTGGCATTCTGCGCCGCGATTGCGCCCTGGAGGAGCACACGGAATCGTGATACGGCATTTTGGTCCTCGTCCTTGGTTTGCTCCGAGTGTGGCGGCCCTGGCGTTGGCGGCCACCGTTTTCACCAACACCGCCTGGCCGCAGTCAGCGGCGGAGGCCCAAAAGGCGAGCACCAGCCTGGCGTCACGACGCGAGGCGATTCAGGCGATTCCGTTGGACCGGCTTTCGCCCGAGGCCCAGGCGAAAGTCAAATGGGTGCTCGACAACACGAGCGTGTACCGGAGGCTGCCGCTTCGCGTGGTGATCTGCGACGCCGATCTGTACCGGTTCCTGGTCCAGCACCCCGACGTGGTGGTCAACATCTGGCAGGCCTTGGGAGTGAGCAATCTGGCGATGCGTCAGGTGGAACCGGACACGTACCAAGTGGACGACGCGGCGGGGACTTCGGGCACGCTTCAGTTCCTGTACCGCGGCCGGGACCTGCAACTGGTCTACGTGGACGGGCGATACACCGGGCGGCTATTCGGCCACCATGTGCGAGGCCGCGGCGTGATGATGCTTCGCAGCGGGTTCATCCGCGACACGGAAGGGCGCAGCTTCGTGACCAGCCGCCTCGATGCGTTCATGAACATCGAGCCGCAAAGCGCGGAGTTTCTCTCGAAGACGTTTCAGCCGTATGTGGGCAAGGTGGCCGACTCGAATTTCGTCCAGGCGGCCGATTTCCTCGGCAGCCTTTCGAGGACGGCGGAGGTCAATCCGCCGGGAATGCAACGACTGGCCGGACGCCTGGAAAAAATCTCGCCCGAGGTCCGCCAACAATTCGCCCAGCTCGCCGAGCAAGTGGCCCAGCGGCGCCTCCAGCCTGGCCCCGGGCAGGTCTCCCATGCTCCCGAACTGGCCGAGGAAGACGCCTCGCCATGGACCGAGGCCCGCATCGCCCGACGAGACACGATTGGCGAGCCTTCGGCACTCAATCCCCCTTTGCCTTCGACTCCGCCAGATCCTTGAGTTTGCGCAGGTCGAGTTTTCCCGTGCCCAACAGGGGGATTTCGGGGATCTGGTAGAAACTGTCGGGCGAAGGGATGAAAATCGGCGGCAGGCCCGACGCTGTCAATTCCCGGCAGATTTGTTCCGGCGGTTTCGGCAGGCCCGTGTGGAAAACGACCAATTTTTCCCCCTTGCGTTCGTCGGCGACGCCGGTGACGGCCACGGCGACCTTGTCTTCTTCAAGCTGGAGGATTTTGCCCAGCGCCTCCTCGATTTGCAGATGAGGCACCATTTCGCCGCCAATCTTCGAGAAGCGGCTTTCACGGCCCGTAATGCGGATATAACCCTCCTCGTCGATCTCCGCCACGTCCCCGGTCACGTACCACCCATCGCGAATCACTTCCGCCGTCCGTTCCGGTTCGTCCAGGTAGCCCTTCATCACGTTGGGCCCCTTGACCAGCAGCATTCCGGACTTGCCGGGCGGCAAGTCCTCGCCGGTTTCCAGGTCGACCACCTTGACCTGCACGCCGGGGATGGGCCGGCCGACCGTGCCTTCCTTCCATTGGGCGGCCTGGCCGGGGGCGCGACCGGGCGGGATGTTCACCGACACGACCGGCGACAGCTCGCTCGTGCCGTAGCCTTCGATCGGCCGCACGCCGAATTTCCCTTCAAACGCGTCGGCCAGTTCGCGGGGAAGCTTCTCCGCCCCGGTCACCACCAGCTCGAGCGAGGCAAAGTCCTCGGCCGGCACGCGGCGGAGATACGATCGCAAGAACGTGGGGGCTGAAATCAACAGCGTGGCCCGATGCTTGCGGGCAATTTCGCCCACCTGACGCGCGTCGAGCGGGTTGGTGTGATAGACCACTTTGGGCGGGAGCATCAAGCCTGCCCAGAGCGCGACCGTGTAACCAAACGAATGAAAAAACGGCAGAATCCCGATCAGCGTGTCGGTCGGCTTCAATTGCAGGGCCTGATGGAACGACTCGACATTCGATCCCACGTTGCGATACGTGAGCATCACGCCTTTCGGATCGCCCGTCGAACCCGAGGTGAAGATCAGCGTCATCAGGTCGTCCGGTTCGATCTCGTCCAGACCAAACCAACGGTCCAGGAGCTTCGAAGGCGCAAGCCACGTGAGGATGGCCGCCGCCAGCTTGTCGGCCCGCGTCACGCGGTCCTTGAGGTCTTCGAGATAAACCAACTCCGCCTCGGGCTTGAGATGCTCGAACCGCTCCATGGCCTTGCGGCTGGTCAGCACCCGGCGGATGCGGGCCCGGGCAATGCACCGATTCAGCATCTCGTTGGAAATCGTGTAATTCAAATTCACCGGCACGCGCCGCGCCAACAACAAGGCCGCGTTGGCCAACACGGTCGGGACCGTCGGAGGGAGCAAGACGCCCACGGTCCGCTCGTCCGGCGAAAGCACGTGGCGGAGCAACAGACGCCGGAAGAGGATCGTCCTCAACAAAAGACCCGAGCCGGTCAGTTCCACGTCGAACGAGTCGGCCACCTTGGGCCGCCGCATGGTCTGCCGGCACATGCGAAGGAAACGCCGCGTGGGAATCAACCACTGTTGCCCGTCGCCAGCCATGGAACCGCTTTCCCCTCAATCCACCACTTGCGCCATCTGTCGCGTCTCGCGCGTCTGCCAGCCCAAAGCTTGAATGCCGAGGCCATTAACCACCCAAGATAACCACACCCCTTGCCTCCCTTGCCTACCCCCCTGAAAGATGTGTTCTGCCATGGTGGCTCCTCCAAAAGGCATTCCCGGTTTCGGCAGGCCCGCTGGAGGGACTTGGACGAAAGGCCGCCAAGATTTGTCCCCCAAGTATTGTAGAATGTAGCAGGGGACGTCTTCCATGAGATTCAGTTGGGCTAAGTGTTTTATCGCGGTTGGCCTGGGGGTACTGTGTGTTTGCGAACCGCTGAAGGCGGCCAAGCCGCCGTCGCCGGCGGCCGTCAAGTCGCTCCAGCGGCTGGCCGACCATCAAGGCCATCCCGGGGCCGCCGCGCGGAATCTCAAGAACTTCAACCAACCCGTGCCCAAGGAGGTCGCGGCGGCCGCGGCAGGCGTGAAGGCCGGAGCGCTTCGTCGGGCCGCGGAGCAAGGCGGTCCCCTCGTCTCACGCCTCGAAACCGCCCGAGGCAGAAGCCTTTCCCCGGAGCAACGGCAAAGAATTGCCGCAGCGGAAAGCGAGCATCTTCATCAGGTGGAGATGCTTCGCGCGATCTACCTGCGCGAAGTTGCCAGGGCCACTGGTCTGCCAGAGGCCAAAGTCCAGCAATCTTTAGCCAAAGATCTAGGCGAACCCGACCGCCAACACCACGTGCTCGCCCAATTGGAGAAGCTGGCGGGGCGGCGGTTGACGGCGGGCGAGACCAATCGCGTTTCCGCCGCGCGCGCGGCCTTTCGCGCCGCAATGGCGTCGCAACGCGACGTGCTCGCCCAGAAGATAGGCAAAATCTCGGGCGTGCCGTCGTCGGTGGTGAGCGGGCTGCTGCCGTAGGGGTTGCCAGCGGGGCCACCCTTTTTTCCGCCTCCGGAGGCACTCTGGCGCCGATTCTCAATCCGGATCATTTCGTTTCCGCGTTTGACGGGCCGGTTGGCCGTCGCCACTCGCCCTGGTTGGCGTCGAAAACCTTGTCCGCCGAACCCTCGGCCCGCATGGTCACGCCAAAAACCTCGATCCCGAGGGTGCGATCATCCTTGGAACCAGCGTGCAACTGCTTGGGAATCCAGCCGCGGCAGCGGAGTTCGAGCACGATCCGGTCGGTGGAAGAGGGCGGCAAGGAAGCCACGAGCTTATCCTTGCCCGGCGCAAGCGCCGCGATGCGCTTGCCGTTGAGGTAAAGGCCCGCGTCGGGCGATTCGGCCTCCTTGGGAGTCGAGAGTTCCAAGACGATTTCATAGGGCTTGCCTGGCACGACGGGAAGGTCGAGCAAGGAGCAGGCGGTCGACCATCGCGCCGTGCGCCGCGGGGCCCCTGAACCGCGAGGCTCGGGGCCGTTCCATTGCCTTAAGTACTGGACATCGCCTGGTTTTCCGATTTGGATGTGGTAGTGGGAGCGGGCCTCGGGCGTGGCCTCGAGGGGATCGACCTCGTTGGCCAGCATTTGGACGCGCATTCCCGCCCGGTTCTCGACGCGAAACCCTCCGTCCGCCTGGTTGCCCGTGAGGATTGCCGAGCGGACCTGCTCTCCCGCCGCCACATGGATGCCCGCCTGCGCGAAGGTGCAGCCTTGGACCATCGCCTTGCCGGCGTCGAGTTGGATGGCGGGTGCGCCCTTGCCGTGGTTGTCCCAGTGAACGAAATGGCAGGCGTTGGCGGTGAACTGGCCGACCGGGCTTTGCATCCAAACGCAGCGGTCGATAGGCCCCCAGAACGAACAATTCACCAGGCTCACCTTGCCCTCGACGTTGGGGCCGACCTCGACGCACACCGAGTCCGTGCTGCTCCAGCGGCCGACGAACTCGCCGTTGGTGATCAACAATCCGGGCGGTTGGGCCTGCTCGACGAGCACGGCGCGGCGGCACGAATCGGCCCCCAGCCCGAGGAAATTGCCATTCGTGCTGCCCGCCTTCGATTGCGAAAACTTGTAGCCCACCCCGTAGCCGAAGCAGAAGGTATTGAACACGTAATGCCAATCGGTGCGGGCCAACTCGAAGGCCACGCCCTGGGTATTGACCCACTTGCAGTACGGATCGTCGGGATTATAGGCCACGCCGAACGGCCAGAAGTGGACGTTTTCGATGTGGCCGATGTCGTAACACTCATCGACGTACAGTCCGCGCCAACTCGGGTAACCGGTCACGTTGCGGACGAGGTGCCGGGCCGCGCGGACGAGCTTGATCGCCTCGTAGGGATTCAAGAAGCAGCACTCGGAAATGCCGACGTTCTCCGTGTCGTGCGATTCGACGCACGGCGGATAGGGCACCGGCGGCACGTCGGTTTGTTTCCACTCGGGATAGACAACCACCAGCCCGGCGATCGCCGCGTTGCGCCCGGCAAGACGGATGAACGGCGGCCCTTGCTGCGAGCCTCGCCCGGCGTAGGCCAGGAGCACCGTCCCGTCGGGCTTCTCGTTCTTGCTTGCCGCGGTGGGCGGCACGCGGTACGTGCCCTGAAGCGTCACGCCCTTGGGGACGGAAAGCGTGCCGTTGACGCGGTATCGGCCGGCGGGCAATTCGACGAGGCCGCCCCCGGCCTGGCCCGCCACGTCGAGGGCCTTTTGGATCGCCGCCGTATTGTCGGTCTGGCCGTCGCCGACGGCCCCCATTTCAGCCGCATTCCACCGAACAGGCGTTGCCCCGGCCGCCCAGGAAGCGGCCATGCTCACAATGATCGCCGACCAAAGAAAGGACACTTTCACGGGATGCTCCTTTGCCAACGCGATAAGGTTCGAAGACACCGGTCGACATCGTTGCCAGGGTCGCGAGCCCACGTCTTTCCGGTCCTGCCGAGGACTTGAAATCAATGCTTGGCTCGCTGCTCGCGCAAGGCGATGCCACTGCTGGCAGGCCCTTATTATGGGTCCCAACTCCTGGTTTGCAACCGCATGGACGCGCGGCGGAACGAGTGAACCGGATGCGTTTGTTCATTTTCGTCATCCTTATGTTGCTTTGCGTGGCGAAGAAGCAACTTCAGTCACCCCTGGGCAAATCGCCCGCCGCGTCTTGCCTCGCCATCAAGGGTCGGAACAACCCGCGCGACCGCCCCAACACGCCCTGGCTGCCGGAATGATCGGTCGCATCGGGCCTCATAATCCGTCAGATCGGACCCCCGTGGATCGGCAAACGACTTGTCGCGTTGCAGTGGCGACTTTGGCACGCGTTGTGCTTCACCACTTCAACCATGAACACACGGCGACAACGACGACGAACCAACGACCCGCGGCGGGGCTTCCAAGTCCTGGAATTGCTCTTCGCGGCGCCCATGGTGGTGGCGGTTCTCGCGGTGACCCTGGAGTGCGGCAAAGCGATGGTGATTCGCTCCGCCGTGGCTCAGGCGGCGACGGTGGCGGCTCGCGAGGCAGCGAAGGGGGCCAACGTCGCGGAAGTAGCCAAGGCCGTCAATTGCGTCCTGGCCGTTCACGGCATCGCGGTGAGCGACCAGCCCGGCTGCGGGACCAAAGTGGCGGTTCAGGCTGGACAGGGAGCGTTCCAGGAGTACGGTGACCCCGCCATTTCCGCTCCTCGGGCAGCCATCGGCGCCGGCGAGACCCTAGCCACGGTGTGGATCAACTTCGACGCCAGACGAGCTGATGGACGCAAGCTCCTCGCCAATCCGTGCGGCGTGTTGGCCCTGGCGTTCGGGGAGAGCGGGGTCGGGGCCAGCGCACTGGCCAGGCAGGAGCCGGTCGCGCAGGCGGCCAACGTGGGCCGCGAAGCACCGGGTGTTCGAAATGGCAACCTAGGCGTCTTGAGGACGCATTGAGATCACAACGTTCGAGAACCACCCTTTTACAAGGAGAAGCACATGTTCCTGGTTCGCAAATTGTGGAGTGACGACGCTGGTTTCATTGTCTCGGCCGAGCTGGTCCTGGTGGCCACGGTGCTGGTCATCGGGTTGATTGTGGGGCTAGCCTCGCTCCGCAACCAGGTGGTGCAAGAGCTGGTCGATGTCGGGCAAGCGATCGGCTCGATGAGCCAGAGCTATGCCTTCGCCGGCACGAAGAAACACGGAGTGGGCTGGAGCGATGCCTCGTCCTATACCGACAAGATCGACTTCTGCCAGGATCCATGGCAACAGGCCTACCAGTCGCCGGGCGGCATCTCGGTGACCATGTGGCCCGACAGCGCTCCCCGGGCCCCGCTGGGCGGGGAACGGGGTTGGTAGTCTTGGCCGAACCGTCAATCGGCGGACGCTGACAAACCGCCAATCGACCGCCGTGCGGCCCCCCCTCGCCGCACGGCGTTTTTTTTCGCTGATGGACGCGAAATGGGTCGCCTCTTGCCAAGGCACGTCGCCCTGGACAAGATAAAGCGGTTCGATCTGTCCCGTTTCGTATCCCATGAGGAGATTGCGACCATGCCTTCAGTTTTCCCTCGTGCGCGCCTGGCTTGGATTGCCTTGTTCGCAGGACTTGGTGGTTTTGGCGACGTTCGGGCCGCGGAATATGTCAGCGGCAAGGTGTGGGCCGAGCCTAAAGTGGTCGATCCCGGCGCCGCCGGCAAGGCCCCGTCGGACGCGATCGTGCTCTTCGACGGCAAGGACCTTTCGCAATGGGTCGACGGCGACAAGTGGATCATCAAGGACGGCGCGGCGACTGCCCATGGCGGTGGAATCCACACCAAGCAGGCCTTCGGCAGTTGCCAGCTCCACCTGGAGTTCGCCACGCCGGAAAAGGTCGAGGGCCACGGGCAGGGCCGTGGGAACAGCGGCGTGTACTTTATGAACACCTACGAACTGCAAATCCTCGACTCGTACGACAACCCGACCTATTTCGATGGCCAGTGCGCCTCGATCTACAAACAGTATCCGCCGCTGGTGAACGCCTCGCGCAAGCCCGGCGAGTGGCAAACCTACGACGTGATTTTCACGGCGCCGAAGTTCGACGCGGACGGAAAGCTCGTCAGGCCCGCGTACATGACCGTGCTGCACAATGGGGTGCTCGTGCAAAACCACGCGGAGTTGCTGGGGGGGACATTTTGGGAACGCCCGCCGTCCTACACCGCCCACCCGCCTAAACTGCCCCTCGCCTTGCAATATCACGGCAACCCGGTGCGGTTCCGCAACATCTGGATCCGTGAACTCGCCGACTGAGGCAAGCCCGAGCTTAGGCGGGCGCGGACGCCCGATCCGCGCCAGGCTATTGGGATGCTTGCTGCGGCGCTCCGGTCGCATCACGGCGATGGGACGGGAGCGGGGTGTTTTCGTGTTGGTCGGGCGGTGCGCCGTCCCGCTCGACCCGCGGGAGTTCCTTCCAGCGCGCCGACTGCCGCGCCTCGATTCGGCCGTTTACCATGCGCAGGAAGTAGGCGGCCATTCCCGGCGTCTCGTCGACCAATTTCAACCCGCGGTCCGGTCCGAGCACGCTCACGGCGGTGGCCATCGCGTCGGCGATCATCCCGTCGGGCCCGACGACCGTGACTTGGCTGTGGTCGGTAAGCCCCAAGCCCGTCCTGGGATCGACGATGTGGGAATAGCGTTTTCCGTCGAGGACAACGTACTGGTACATGTCGCCCGAACTGGCCACGAACGTTCGGGAAAGGCATAGATAAAAGCTGGGAGGGCCTTTGGGGTCTTGCGGCGCGATGCCGATGGTCCAGCCCGGCCGATCGGGAGGAGGCGCTGCAAGGCCTAAATCCCCCCCCGCCTGAATCATCGCCTGTTCGATCCCTCTGGCTCGCAAGATCGCCAGTCCCTCCTGAATGGCAAATCCTTTCGCGATCCCGCCAAGGTCCAGACGCATTCCTCGTTGGGTCAGTTCGACCGTCCGATCCTCCGGCGTCAAACGCATGAGGCGGTAATCGACGCGCGATCGTGTGCGGTCGAGCAATTCCTGGGGGGGCATTTTTTGAAAGGCTCGGGCGAGCCTCCATACGCGGATGACTGGCCCAATCGTGGGGTCGAAAGCCCCCTCCGATCGCTCGGCCATGGTCCTCGCCTGGACCAAAACCCGCCACAAATCCTCACTTACCCGAACCGCCTTGCCCTCGCCCGCCGTGTCGCAGAGCCTGCGGAGTTCGCTTTCGGGGTCGTAATCGCTCAGGATGGCATTGAGTTGACGGATACGGCGGAAGACGGTTTCGGCCGCCCCGTTTGCAGTCGACTCGTTGGGAGCATACAATACGAGCTTGAACGGGATTGCCATCTCGGTGCGTTCGAACTCGAAGCGAACCGAGTTGGCGGCGGGCGGTGGCGCCATGCCTAGGCCTACCGCGGCCACCCACGCAACGAACAACCCACCCATTGCTTTCGTCCTTGTAGGCCGCAAGGGCCTGTTTGAAGTTTCGAGTGCGGCCTACGATGCACCCTAACCGCAAGAGGAACGAGGAACGCTGTATGACCACCATTTTAAGGGCGCCGCGCTTTGGTGTGCAAACCTGTTTGGCATCATGTCTGGCGGGAATGCTTTGGCTGGCAACGGGAGGAACGCCGATGGCCGCCGAGCCGGAAGCCAAACCCAACGGCGAGCCGGAGATTAGCGACATTCCCGCCGTCAAGTGGATGCCCAAACCCTTCCCGGTGCCCAATGCCGACGCCAAAACCGAGGCCGAGATGAAGCCCTATACCGAAGACCTTGGGGCGGCCGACGTGAAGTTCGACATGGTCCCGATCAAGGGCGGCAAGTTCAAAATGGGCAGTCCCGATTCCGAGCCGGGCCGCAAGCCCGACGAAGGCCCCCAGGTCGAGGTGGTTATCGAGCCGTTCTGGATGGGGAAGTGCGAGGTCACCTGGGAGGAATACGAAAGCTGGTCGTTCGACCTCGACAAGCAGCGACGCAAGGCCAAGAATCTCGAACCCACCGAATGGGACAAGTTGGCCGACGCCATCGCCCGGCCCACGAAACCGTACACCGACATGACGTTCGACATGGGCAAGACGGGTCGGCCGGCCATCTGTGTCACCCAGTATTCGGCCCAGATGTACTGCAAGTGGCTCACGGCGAAGACCGGCCGCTATTACCGTCTGCCGACGGAGGCGGAATGGGAGTATGCGTGCCGGGCGGGCACCACCACGGCTTATTCCTTCGGCGACGACCCGGAAAAATTGGGCGAGTACGCCTGGTTCGGCGAAAACAGCAACGACAAGTACCAGAAGGTGGGCCAGAAGAAGCCGAATCCGTGGGGCCTGCACGACATGCACGGGAACGTATGCGAGTTGGTGCTCGACCAGTACCTACCCGACGCCTACGCCCAGTTGCTGCCCAAGCAGCCGGTGAAGAACCCTTATTTCTACGCCACGAAGGAATACCCGCGCACGGTCCGCGGCGGTTCCTGGCAAGACGATCCAGAGTCGCTGCGCAGCGCCGCCCGCCGTGGTTCGTCGAAGGACTGGAAAATGCAGGACCCGCAGATCCCGCAAAGCATCTGGTACTTCACCGACGCCACCTTTGCCGGGTTCCGCGTGGTGCGCCCGTTGCGCATTCCCACCGAGGAAGAGGCCAAGCTCTACGAACCGGACCCGAAGATCCGCCTCGATTATAAGGAAGCCCAAGGGGGCAAGCAGTAGCGAGCCAAGCCGGGCCAGGAAGAGTCCAAACGGCCTTTAGACAAGCGTCGAGCCGCGGCGCCTGGGGGTAGCAGCGGCTCGGCGTTTTTTTTCGCGCTCGGAACGCTTCCTCCATCGCCGCCCGGAATCCTGACAGCACCGGCTTGCGTTAGAGTTTTAGGGCCTATCCTACAACCTCCCCTCTCCTGCTTGCGGGAGAGGGGCCGGGGGTGAGGGCGGCTGAAATCGCAACGAGTCTTTCACGCCGATCCTGATGCGCGTTTGCCCTTGCCCTGTTCCGTCCCCGGAGGGAGAAGGAACTTTCGGGATAGGCTCTTAGTTCGTACCATGCGCGCACCTTGCGCGCATGGTGTTCAGTCGTGTACAACATCAGTCATTTTTTTCGAGAAACTCTGCTCGACTTTTGCCATTTTCCGACAGGAGAAGTCGTAAACCGTTGCAGTACAGTCACTTACGGCGACCACAAGTTTGCCGAACGCTGCATCACAAGTTATTGAGCAGTAACAACTTACGACAAAATGGCAAAAGTCGAGCTCTGGGAGTTTGCCTGGGTTGTGCATGTGTACGACCTTTTGGTTACGATAGCGGACCGCGTTGTGAATTGGCCAGTCCAAAGGCCCGTTGGCGGGCCTTCTCGCTGTGGCGGCATTGGCTTCGATACCTTCGTCAATGCCTACCCACGGGCCTTCTCGCATTGGCCGCGTTAGGGAATCGGCCAATCCAAAGGCCCGTTGACGGGCCTTGTCCGCCGCAGGCGGTCTTCGGCCCGGCGTTTGACGCCGGGGCGCGGTGTCGAGGCGGCGGCGAACCACAAGCCCCGTTCACGGGGCTTCTCGGTGCGTTGGTGAATTGCGGGCGGGACGCCCGCGCCCCGGGCCTGGCGGGCGAGACGCCCGCGCTCCCGGATTCGCGGACGGCGTTTAGGCCGCTTCCTCTGTGGAGCGCGGGCATCTTGCCCGCATTTGTTTTTGCGGGCGAGACGCCCGCGCTCCGTGTTTTGTCCCAGCGAGAAGGCCCGTTGACGGGCCTTGTCCGCCGTAGGCGGTCTTCGGCCCGGCGTTTCACGCCGGGTCGCGGTTTGGGTCCCGTGGGAAACCTCAAGCCCCGTTCACGGGGCTTCTCGCTGTGATCGTGAATTGCGGGCGGGACGCCCGCGCTCCCAGATTCGCGGACGGCGTTCAGGCCGCTTCCTCTGTGGAGCGCGGGCATCTTGCCCGCATTTGTTTTTGCGGGCGGGACGCCCGCGCTCCGAGATTTGCGGGCGGGACACCCGCGCTCCCGGATTCGCGGACGGCGTTCAGGCCGCTTCCTCTGTGGAGCGCGGGCATCTTGCCCGCATTTGTTTTTGCGGGCGGGACGCCCGCGCTCCATGGTTGGCGGGTTTGCTTTTGCAACCTGAGCGAGATATAACAGTCTTCGCGTCGGAGGTTCGTTTAAGCATTGGTAGTTGAAGGAGTTGCATCATGCGACGTGCCGCAATGGGGGCCTTGTTGACCGTCTTGGTGGTTTGGGTGGGGCTGGGGATCGAACCGGCCTGGGGCCAGGCCCGCGATAA
>Ga0209101_1000651_pt1 | contig 28219 bp, 26 predicted proteins | sample ConPoolayeCmetaG_FD_185481 | JGI IMG/M metagenome (GOLD analysis project Ga0209101, IMG submission 185481) | Hot spring microbial mat communities from California, USA to study Microbial Dark Matter (Phase II) - Cone Pool mat layer C metaG... ...
CCCCCGAGACCTTCGAAATGATATTCAACGATGCCATCGAGTTCCTTTCGAAGAAGCAATCGTTCTATGTCACCGACCGGGTGCTCAGCGCCGATCCTGCTTATGCACTTCCGTGCCGCACCATCACCGATCGCTCGCTCGTCGCGCTCTTCACTGACAACATGTTCCGACCAGTACCGAAGGACATTTCTCAGAGTGTCTTCGCCGACAAAGGGTTTACCATTCTTGTCGTCCCCTACAACAAACTCGATCCAAATAAGTATGTAGGCCGCCTGCGCAAACTCCCGAGCGGCAAGACGAGCGACATGGCGATTGTCATGGATTTCGACAACCGTCTCGGCGTCGTGATCGGCTCCGCCTACCTCGGTACGGTCAAAAAGATGATGTTCACCGTAATGAACTACTACCTTCCCGATGTCGGTATCCTGCCGCTCCACTGTTCTGCGAACGAGGGGAAAAAAGGTGATTGCGCGCTCATGCTCGGTCTTTCGGGCACCGGAAAGACGACCCTCTCTGCCGACCCGGAGCGGGCGCTCATCGGTGACGACGAGCATGGGTGGAGCGATACCGGTATCGCCAATTTCGAGAATGGTTGCTATGCCAAACTCATCAACCTCAACAAAGAGAAAGAGCCTGACATCTACCACGCCGTCTTCCACCAGGCGCACCACCTCAAACACGGAGCCATCATCGAGAATACGATGGTCTTCCCTGACGGCACCTTCGACCTCTTCGACGGGCGCCTCACCGAGAACAGCCGCGCCAGTTTTCCTCTTTCGTTCCTCCCCAACGTCAAAGAGTCGGCGCGGAGTGGCCACCCTTCGACGATACTCTTTCTCACTGCCGATGCAAATGGGGTTCTGCCGCCGGTCGCGAAACTGACAAAAGAACAGGCGATGCTCTGGTACCTCATGGGCTACACCTCGAAACTCGCCGGCACTGAGACGGGAGTCAAGGATCCCGAAAGCACCTTCTCACGCTTCTTCGGCGAGCCCTTCTTCCCGCGCAATCCGAACGACTACATCAATCTCTTCGGCGAGAAACTCGAAAAACATCATGTCAGTGTCTATCTCGTGAATACCGGCTGGTCAGGCGGCCCGTTTGGCAAGGGAAAGCGGATGGACATCACCGTCACGCGGCGTATCGTTTCAGCCGCGCTCAACGGCGAACTGGAACATGTCCCCTACCACGAGGACCCGCTGTTCCATATCATGGTGCCGGAACAGTGCCCCGGCGTCGATCCGAACATCCTCAGTCCCATCAACACCTGGGATGACAAGGATGCCTTCCACTACCGCGCCGAGAAGTTGGCCGAAGAGTTTTCGCGCCACTTCGACCGCGCCTATGGACTCCGTAACATCAACCCTGCCGTCGTGAGACAGTGCCCGGGGAAATAGAGCAAAAAGGTCAAAAGACCGACCGCCGGTGAAGGAATGCGAGAGAATATGATAGCGATCGACCCCGCCACTTTACCTGAACTGCCGGGAGTCTACTTCTTTGTCGGGAAAAGCAACGAGATACTTTACATCGGCAAAGCAGACAACATCCGTTCCCGTGTCCGCCAGTACCTTGCCGGTCACGACAACCGGCCGCTTATACCGCACCTCCTGCGAGAAATGGAGTCGGTGCGATTCATCGTGGTTCAGGATGCTCGGGAGGCGCTCCTGTTGGAAAACAGTCTCATCAAAAAACACCAGCCGCGTTACAATCTCGATCTCAAAGACGACAAGAGTTATCCCTATCTTGCTCTTAGCGACGGCTCTTACCCTTCGCTCACCATTGTACGGCGCCCTCGCGGGCAGTTCCGCTACCTGCGGGGACCGTTCCCTAGTGCAAAACTACTCCGGGTGTTCCGTGAGGCGCTCCTTGCGGTGTATCCGCTCCGCCGCTGCCGCACGATGGGAAGAAAGGCGTGCGTAAACCACCAGATGGGGCTGTGTCCGGCGCCCTGCGAAGGGAGAATCTCTTCTGATGCGTACGAATCGTGTGTCGCAGAGATTGTTTCTCTCCTCGAAGGACGCACGTGGCAGAGATTCGAAAAGAGACTCTATGAAATGCTTTCTCACGCCGTCACGAACCTCCGTTTCGAGAAGGCGGCACAGTACCGAGATCTCTTACGGATTCTTCCAGAAGTCAGACGCCGTCTTGGCATCACTTCTCGGACGAAAGGGGTACTTGATGCCTTCTACCTTTCGCACGACGGAAAAACCCTCTTTATGACGGTCGGTCGCTACGAAGGAGGTAACCTGCTCGATATCTACCACCTCCACCAGCCACTCACCGAAGAGCCGGCTGCCGCGGCGCCCCGCGCCATCGCCTCATTCTATGACTTTCAAACACCTCCTGAAACACTCTCTCTCTTTCCGGAAACACTCGCTGACCCAGCGCTTGTTACGGCGCTCCTCGATCCTCCCCCGCGTACCGTCCCCATGGAGCCTCCTGTGCGGACAATCCTTGCACGCAACCAGAGTCACCACCGCCGGCAGATCGAGCAGGCACGTGGCGGCGACGAAACAGCACTCGACGACTTGGAGCAGATTGTAGGTAGAGAAGTAACACGTATCCTTTGCCTCGATGTTTCTACCTTGCAGGGTGCCCACACGCGGGCAGGGGCTGTGTGGTGGGAAGCAGGAAGTTTCGTGACACGGAACTACCGCCTTTTTACGATGAAATCGGCACGCGGACACGATGACTTCGCGGCGCTCGCCGAGACCGCAGCGCGGCTTTGTGCTCACTGGGACGCAGGCGAGTGGCCGATCCCCGATCTTCTGCTCGTGGATGGCGGCATCCTTCAACTGAACGCTGTGTTGTCAGTTGTCGGCGACCGCGTTACGCTACTCGGCATCGTCAAGGACAGGCGCAGCAAGCACGGCTGCGAGAAACTCGTAACCTCCGACGGAGGAGAGATGCCCCTCGGCAACGATTCATGTGGACTTCTCCTCAAGCGCATCCGCGACGAGGCTCACCGCTTCGTCGTCACCGCGCACCGGAGGGCACGGCGACGGGATATCTCCTCGCTCTTTGCTGATATACCGGGAATCGGGAGGGCGCGTGAGAAATCGCTCCTTGCTCACTTCGGCACATTCGCAGCAATCCAGAGTGCAACACCGGAGGAGCTGGCGGCCGTCCCCGGCATGACCTCGCGCGTCGCGGAAGCGCTCTGGCGGCGCCTTCACGAGAGCGATGCGCAAAAAGGTTGACAAGAAGCACTCTCCCGCTATTATGCGCTCGTTTTCGAGAAGGCGATGGGCCGGTAGCTCAGTAGGTAGAGCACCTGACTTTTAATTAGGTGGTCCTGGGTTCGATCCCCGGCCGGCCTACCACTTTTCGGAAGGCGACCCCATCGTCTAGCGGTTAGGACGCCGGCCTTTCACGCCGGTAGCACCGGTTCAAATCCGGTTGGGGTCGCCACTTTTTTCTGTTGACTCCACCCGCCACCCAGCGCTAGTATCGTTGCGAAAAACAATCGGATGAGGCAACCATGCGAAGCGTTGTCAATCAGCGCTACCGCGGCGATATCTGCAACGCGGTGAAAGCGGTGAAAAAGCCCCTCAAAGGCGGTGCGAAGGAATGATTCCTGTATCCTGCACCCTCTATGCCGTCACAGGACGACCGGTGCTCCACAGCAAAAGCCCGCTCCTCTTCCAACCGCTGTTCGATGCGGTTTCGCACACCTTCTACCTGCGGCTTGCCGCCCGCACGGCTGCCGAGGCTATCTCCGCCGCCCAACGCATCGGCATCAGCGGACTCAATGTCACTGCCCCCTTCAAAGAGGAGATGTTGCGATTCGCCGCTCATACCGACCCGGCGGCACGCAACATCGGCGCGGCAAATGTGATACTTCTCTCCACCGATGGTTCCGTGACCGCCTCGAACACCGATCATGCAGGAGTCATTGGCGCGCTCACCGCGGCGGGGTGCAACCCGGCCGGAAAACGGGCGATCGTGCTTGGCGCGGGCGGTGCGGCACGTGCAGCGGTTTACGGCCTAGTGCGGCACGGGGCGCAGGTCACTATCGTCAATCGCACCTTCGAAAAAGGGAAAAATCTCGCCGCGTACTTTTCGTGCGACGCTCGACCGCTTGAAGAACTGGCAGGGATTATTACCGAGACCAACATCCTCGTCACGACGATCCCCAATCCCGGAGCAGTGTTTACCAATGCGCACCTCCACGCAGGGCTCATAGTGCTCGATGCCGATTACCGAGGATCAACTCTCATGCGGCTCTGCGAGGAATGTGGCGCCCGCTACCTCTCGGGACGTGAATGGCTTTTCCATCAGGCGTCCCCTTCCTACCGCCTCTTTATCGGCGCCGATCCAGATACGGCGGTGATGCGTATGGGACTCAACCTCCCGTGGCCACCGGCAGACCGGCCGCTTGCGCTCATCGGCTTCATGGGGAGCGGCAAAACGACGGTGGGGCGGCTTCTCGCCGCACGTACCGGCCGCTCTTTCATAGACACCGACGCTATAATTGAGCACGCCACCGGGACAACCATCTCCGCGCTTTTCACGGAAAGAGGGGAGTCCTTCTTCCGCGAACGGGAAAAAGAGGCGCTCGCCGCCGCACTGAAAGAGAAGCATGCCGTCATCGCCTGCGGCGGCGGCGTGGTGACCGACGCGGAGAACCGCCGCCATCTGCGCGAACAGGCGCTCGTCTTCTGGCTTTTCACCGACGGCGCAACAGCGAGGCGCCGTATCGGGACCGACTCGACGCGGCCGCTTTTTGGCCCCGATGCCGACACCATCCTCGCGACACGAAAACCGTTCTATGCCGAAACCGCCCACCTCGTCGTGGATACGACTCCCCTCGCCCCCGGCGAAACAGCCGATCTCATTGCCGAAGAGTTAAGGAGGTTGCCATGATTCTGCGCACCGTCGTTTTTCTTTTCATCGTCGCACTTGCCGCGTTGCTTTTCCCGGCGTGGCGCCCTATCCTGCCGCCGTTTGCGGCGATCGGGCTCGCCTTCCTCACGCGGCGGGTCGTCGCGGCGCTCTTCTGCGGCATCTGGGTGGGCGCTGCGCTCGTCGTTCTGCGAGACGGAGGGTCTCTTCCCGCCGGCATCGGGGGCGGCTTCTTCCGCGTCGCCGACACATGGGTCATCACGGGGCTCAACGACCCATCGCACCTCCTCATCGTCGTCTTCTCGACCCTCATCGGTGGGATGACCGGTATCCTCGCCGCATCGGGCGGCATCCACGCCTTCGTGGCAATCATCGCCCGCACCGCGAAGAACCGCGTCGGAGCACAACTCGCCGCGTACATGACCGGCGTGCTCATGTTCTTCGACGACTACTCCTCGACCATCGTCACCGGCTCGGCCTTCCGGCCGCTCACCGATCGCTGGCGCGTGAGCCGCGAGAAGCTTTCCTTCATTACCGACTCGACGAGCGCACCGATTGCCTCGGTCTCGATACTCTCCACGTGGATCGGCTACGAACTGGGGCTCATCGCCGACGCTTTCAAGCAGAACGACATTACAGTGGACGCCTACAGCGCCTTCCTTGCCTCGATCCCCTACCGTTTCTATGCGCTCCTGCTTCTCGTGATGGTCCCCTTTTCTATACTCATGCGGCGCGAGTTCGGCCCGATGTACCGCGCCGAGATGCGGACACTCACGACCGGCGTCCCGTATGAACCGGGCGGCGATCTGGCTGCAAACAGCGATGAGTCGCACCTCCCGCCGATCGAGAAACGCCGCTGGTACGATGCCGTCTTGCCTATCATCACGATGGTAGGTGCAGTGATTGGCGGACTTATCGTCAGTGGTTGGTCGGCGCTTACCACAAAAGGGGAAACCGTCTTCCCCCTCCGCGAGATCATCGCGGCAGCCGATGCCTTCGTGGTCCTCATGTGGGCAGCACTCCTCGCAACGCTCGTTGCCGGCGGATTGGTACTTGTCCGCCGCACGCTCACGGTCGACTGCCTCGCTGCAGCATGGCTCAAAGGACTCCAGATGATGCTCCCTGCCATCATGATTCTCACACTTGCGTGGACGCTCGGCGCGGTAACCAAGGAACTTGGCACGGCGCAGTTCATCGCACAGGGGCTCTCGGGGGTGCTTTCGGCTGCTTTTCTTCCCGCTGCTGTCTTTGTTGCCGCCGCTCTCACATCGTTCGCGACTGGCACCTCGTGGGGAACGATGGCAATCCTCTTCCCGACCGTAATTCCGCTCGCCGCCGGCATCGCCGCCGCACAGGGGATGGACACCGCGGCACTCAATGATCTCGCAATTCTCACCGTCGGTGCGGTACTTACCGGCGCCATCTTCGGCGATCACTGCTCCCCCGTCTCCGATACTACCGTCATGTCGGCAATGTATTCGGGACTACCGCTCATGGACCATGTCCGGACGCAACTCCCCTATGCTCTCCTCTATGGCATCATTGCACTCCTCTTCGGCTACATTCCTGCCGGCTTCGGAGTGAACCCGCTTGCCTGTGTCGTGGTCCAAGTGGGGGTGGCGCTTGTTGTTCTGCGTTTTACTGGACGACTGCTCGAGGCGCTGCCTCCAACGTCAAGTTGACAGTCTCGCACAATAGCGCTACAGTCATCTCCATGAAAAGGAACGTGCGCAACATCTTTGTCCGATACTGGCTTCCCATCGCCATTTTTGCTTCCGCGCTTCTCGTCGCCAACGGGTGGTTCGCGCTCCGCGATGACTCCGTCTTCTCGTTCCATGCCTTATGTCCCTTTTCTCCGGTCTGCTTCTTTTTCACCCTGCCGCATCATGGCGTCGTGTGGCCATGGGGCTTCTTTTTTTTCGGCGCGCTCCTCATTGCAGCGCTTTTTGTGCGGCGTCTCTTCTGCGGATGGCTTTGTCCGATCGGTGTAGTACAGGACATTCTCTCTCTGATCCGGAGATTCTCACCCGGTACCTCCGAACGGCCGGCAAGTTCTCTCCGCCGTGCTACCTCGTACGCAACGCGTCTCATGGTACTCGCTGCGACGTTCACAGTTCCTTTCGGTACCGGCGTAATCTTTTTCACCCGCTTCTGTCCCATGATACGGATAGGTGACGTGGTGTACCGTACCGATATAACAGGAGGTCTTGCCACCCTTGTTCTCTTTGGCGTTCTCTCGATCGCCATGAATCGCTTCTTTTGTCGTTTCATTTGTCCCCTCGGTCTCGTTCTCGGCTGGATGGGACGACTCGGTGCACGCTTTCTTCCAACGATCACGGTGCACCGAACCTGTCACGCAGGGGAGAAATGCGCCCGATGCAGTGCCGTCTGTCCCATGAAGATAGACCTCTGTGCTGCCGGTACACAAATAGACGACACCGAGTGCATCCTCTGTCTGCGCTGCCTCAAGACGTGTTGTTGCTATACGCTGAGAGGAACCGAATGATCTCGATCCCCCGCATGCTCCTCATCGGTGCCGCTACGAAGAATGCTGGTAAGACGACGCTCTCCTGTCGCATCATCGAGCAGTTCCGTGAACATGCCATCGTCGCGCTCAAAGCGACGATCCACCGTGATGACATACGTGGGCAGTGGTCTGTCACCCGCGAGTACGGCGCTCATCCGGAGAAGGACACGGGACGGCTCCTTGCCGCAGGAGCAGAGGCAGTGTGGTGGCTTCGCTGTGACGAGGATTGCGTTACGCGAGTGATTGCCGAACTTCTTGCACAGGTACCAGAAGAGGCACCTCTTTTGTGCGAGTCGAACACTCTGCGTCGGTTCGTGGCTCCGGGTCTTTTTCTTATGGTTCAGCGCGAGGATGATGAAACCGTAAAGCCATCGGCACAAGCGGTGTGGGATAGCGCCGATCGCCTGATCCGGTTAAGATTCATTGCCGGCAGTGTGGTCTTCGACCCGGACATCGTTCCCCTTCTCCGCTTTGAAAAGGAGACATGGAGCATCGAGTCATGATACGCTTCGACAAGGCGCTCGACACCGTACTCGCGGCGGCGCGGCCGCTCGCATCCACGGAAGAGACGACACTCGATGCCTGCGTGGGCCGAGTTCTCGCCCGCGCAGTCAGCGCCGACCGTCCGCTCCCGCCTTACGACCGCGTCGCAGTTGACGGCTATGCCTGCCGCCGGAGCGATCTATCGGAACCCCTGAAAGTGATAGGGGCCGTTGCCGCCGGTGCCCCCCCTCAGAGGGACATCGAGCCAGGCACTGCCATCCGGGTGATGACGGGAGGCGTACTGCCGGCTGGCGCCGATACGGTTGTCATGGTCGAGCATACCGTCGAGGAAGAAAGCGGCACCGTGAGAGTGACGCAGCACAATTCTCACGACAACATTGCCCGCACTGGTGAGGATGCCGCACAAGGGGAAGTGCTCATCCCTGCCGGCGTCCGCCTTGCAGAAAGGCATATCGCGACGCTCGCAGCCGTCGGCGCCGTGCGTCCCATGGTATGGAAACGCCCCCGTGTTGCACTCATCTCCAGCGGCGACGAGGTTATCCCCCCTGACGAAAAGCCGCTCCCACATCAGATACGCAATAGCAATGGCCCGATGCTCGCGGCGCTTTGCCGCCGTGCCGGGGGAGAGGTTTCGTTCACTGCGCTCGTCCCTGACCGTCTCGATGATATTGCCTCGACAATCGCGATAGCCATTGCAAAAAGCGACGTCGTCCTCGTTTCAGGAGGTGTCTCCAAAGGGGACTTCGACCTCGTCCCTGCGTCGGTACACCGTCTCGGCGGACGGATACTCTTCGATGGAGTCGCCATAAAGCCGGGTAAACCAACCACCGCCGCACTCATCAATGAAACGTTACTTCTCTGCCTTCCGGGAAATCCCGTTTCGGTTTTCGTCACCTTCGAACTCTTTGCGCGTCCTGTCATTGACAAGGCAGGTGGTGTAACACAACCACCGATCGAACACCTCTTCCCGCTGGGGAACTGCTACGAACGGCGCTCCGCCGATCGCGACGAGTGGATACCGTCTCTGCTCCGCGGCGGGAAAGCATACCCGCTTCGCTACCACGGATCGGGACACTTCGTCTCTCTCGTGAACGCCGACTGTCTCGTTCGGATTCCGGCAGGGGTTACCGCCATTGCATCGGGGGAATCAGTCCATGCGCGACTCGTATGATCGCGAGATCACCTACCTACGCATCTCGGTTACCGACCGTTGCAATCTGCGTTGCCGCTACTGTATGCCCGAAGAAGGCGTCCGCTGGATACCGCACGAGGAGATACTCTCGTTCGAAGAAATCACCAACTTTGTCCGCACTGCCGTTTCTCTCGGCATCCACAAGGTACGTCTTACCGGTGGAGAACCACTCGTCCGCAAGGGCATCGTGACGCTCGTCGCAATGCTTGCCGCAATACCGGATATTACTGATCTCGCCATGACGACCAACGGTGTTCTGCTTGCCTCTTATGCCCGGGATCTCAAAGCAGCAGGGCTCATGCGGCTCAACATAAGTCTCGACACGGTCGACCGCGCCCGTTTCCAAGAAATCACCCGCCGCGACCGGCTCAACGAGGTGTTGGACGGCATTGCCGCGGCGCACGCGGAAGGTCTCCCGATCAAGATAAACACCGTCATTGAGCAGTCGCCCGATGAGCCGAACGCAATGGAAGTTTCCGCATGGGCGGCGCGGGAAGGGATTCCCGTCCGTTTCATTCCCCGCATGAATCTCGCACAGGGTATCTTCTTCGGCGTCATGGGAGGAAGCGGCGGAGATTGCCCGCGGTGCAACCGCATACGACTGCTTGCCGATGGCACCGTCAAGCCCTGTCTCTTTTCCGAAATCGGGTTTTCGGTCAGAGCACTCGGCGTCGAAGAGGCGATCCGAGGCGCAGTTGCGGCAAAACCATCTCGAGGTACCTGTAATACCGTTCAGTCATTTTATACCATCGGAGGATGACACGATGTCAGCAAAAAAGAAAATCAAACCACGGCGAATGAGACAGAAAGGCGCGCCGCATCCTCGTCCCCTCACTTTTACCCCCATCGATCAGCATGGGAAGGCACGTATGGTGGATGTCGGTGACAAAGAGGTTGTCCGGCGCACTGCCACTGCGCAAGGGTTCATCAGACTTGCCAAAGAAACAATCGCGCTCATCCGCGAGAACGGTCTCAAAAAAGGCGATGTTCTCGCTGTTGCACAGATCGCCGGTATTCAGGGTGCGAAACTCACTCCTCAGATTGTTCCACTCTGTCACCCGCTCGAACTTACCCAGATAACTGTGATCCCCACACTGACTACGGAAGGGGTGGAGGTAACCGCCACCGTCCGCAGTATCGCACGAACGGGTGTCGAGATGGAGGCACTTACAGCAGTGACAACGGCGCTTCTGTCGATTTACGATATGTGCAAAAAGGTAGATCGCCGCATGGTGCTAGAGCGGATCGCCCTCGTCGAAAAAACAAAGGAACCACTATGAGCGGGCGCGTCATCGGGATTCACATATCGGAGCAAAAAGGAACTATCAAGCGGCCGGTTCTCACCGTCGAGATAACGCCGCTAGGTCTCGCCGGCGACGCCCATGCGGGGCGGTGGCATCGGCAGGTAAGCCTGCTCGATGCAGAGGCAGTAGAGCAGTTCACGGCAAAAACAGGGACACCAGTTGCCCCGGGTGAGTTCGCGGAAAACATCCTCCTCGAAGGTGTTCCCCTCTCACAGGCAGCGCCGCTCGACCGTCTTACCGTTGGTTCAGTGGAACTGGAGATCACCCAGATCGGCAAAGAGTGTCACGGCCCCGGCTGCAGTGTATCTCAGCGTGTTGGCACCTGCCTCATGCCGCAGGAAGGCATTTTCGCACGTGTCGTAAAGCCGGGGTTTGTGCGAGTCGGAGACAGCGCTATACTCACCGAACGGCCGCTCACTATCCATGTCGTGACGCTGTCGGACCGTGCAGCAGCGGGAGAATACGAAGACCAATCGGGCCCTCGCATCGTCGAACTCGTGCGGAGACATTTCGCCGGAACCCGCTGGCACCTTACCATCGAGCGAACCGTACTCCCCGATGAACCGGAAATGTTCCACAAACTCCTCATTGCCGACAAAAACGCCCTCGTAGATGTCGTTATCACCACGGGAGGCACCGGTCTCGGACCGCGCGACATCACCCCCGATGTTATCCGTAATCTCGCCGACTGCGAAATCCCCGGCATCATGGAACATGTCCGACTCACCTACGGTGCCAGAAATCCAGCGGCGCTCCTCTCGCGCAGCACTGCCGCCATCATTGGGAACACTCTCGTTTTTGCTCTCCCTGGAAATGTCCGTGCCGTCGAGGAGTACTGCACCGAGATCCTCACAGTTCTCGAACATGCCATCCTCATGCGCCATGGACTAGGACACTGAGCAGAAAATCCCTTTTGACTTTGTCTCGCACACCCTCTATGATGGGTGTACAGGAGAGTCTATCGAAAAAGGGAGGAGCCAATGGCACACGAACTATTCCACGAGATTTCACCGAAGGAGATGACCGACAACCTGTTCGCCGCATTCGGCGACGAATGGGCACTCCTTACGGCAGGCACCGAGAAAAAGGCGAACATGATGACCATCGGCTGGGCAACGGCCGGCATTCTCTGGAAGCGTCCGATTGTTACCGTCTTTGTGCGCCCGCATCGCTATACCTACCAGTTCATGGAGAAGTCATTGCGTTTCTCGGTTGCCTTTCTCGAGAAACGCCACCGCGGTACGCTCAACTTCTGCGGCTCGACGTCGGGGAAAGACCGGGACAAAGTAAAAGACTCGGGACTCACGCTTCTTCACGAGGAGGGCGTTCCCTACTTCGCCGAATCGCGTCTTGTCCTTTTCTGCCGCAAGATCTACCTGCACGACATAGACCCCAAGAACTTCCTCGACCCGACAATAGAAGAAAACTACCCGGCAAAAGACTACCACCGGATGTATGTTGGCCACATAGAAAAGGTTTTCACCAAGCGTTGAGGAGCACTCGACTTTTTCGGAAAACTGCCTTCCACAAAAAGCGCTTTACTTCGCCCTGTTTTTCCCTATAGTTGCGTAAGAGCGTAAGAGAGGAAAGAGGAGCATTGGAAATGACTCTCTGTGTAATCAAAACAGTTGGCGCCCCTGTTCTCCGGGAAAAGGCAGCACCGATAACCGTCGTGACTCCGGAAATACGCTCTCTTGCTGCCGATATGATCGAGACGCTCAAGGCAGCGAACGGTCTCGGTCTCGCCGCACCGCAGGTCGGCGAATCGGTGCGTCTTATCGTGCTCGACCGCGGCTATCTCGCTTGGGACACCCTCCCCGAAGAGGAGCGCACGCAGTCGACCTGCCGCTACGAGCCGGATGTGCTCGTGAATCCGGAGATTGTGTACCACGAAGGATCCTACGAAATGGAAGAAGGCTGCCTCTCGGTTCCGGGATACCGGGCGCCGGTTACCCGCTCCGCCCGTATCACTTACCGCTGGCAAACCCTCGACGGGGAGGAGAGAGAGCGAACGGCAGAGAGGCTGGAGGCGGTGGCTGTGCAACACGAAATAGACCATCTCGACGGCATCTTGTTCATAGATCGTCTATCACGTGTCAAGCGGAACATTGCCATCGGCAAGGTAAAAAAATTCATCGCCGGACTCGACGAGGAGGAGAATGAGACCGCGCGTCGTCTTTATGGGAAGCCCTGAGTGCGCCGTCCCCTTTCTCGAGTTCTGCCATCGCAAAACAGCAGACATCATCGTCTTCACCCGCCCCGACAAGGTACGGTGCCGTGGAACCCGTCCCTCAGAAACACCGGTCAAGAAAAAGAGCCTCGCTCTGGGACTCCCGGTGTACGACACCCCGATGAAAAGCGACGAGTCCTACCGCGTCCTTACCGAATTCTGCCCCGACCTCTACCTCGTCGTCGCCTACGGACAGATGCTTCCCGAACGGGTTCTTGCGATCCCGCGTATCGCGCCGCTCAACGTTCACTTCTCGCTCCTACCGAAGTACCGTGGTGCGACACCGGTACAGACAGCCATTCTGAACGGCGACACCGTCACCGGCACCACGCTGATAGTGATGGATAAAGGACTCGACACCGGCGACATCGTGGCACAGGCGGAGATTTCCATCGCTCCTGACGAAACAACCGCGTCGCTCTTTGGACGGCTCATCACCTGCTCAATCGAACTTCTCGAAGAGCATTGGGAAGCGCTCTGCACCGGTTCATTCGAACGTCGCCCACAGACAGGCGAGGCATCATATACGCGGATCATCACCAAGGAAGACCTCCTCATAGACTGGACACAGAGCGCCCGCAACATCTATAATCTGGTTCGTGCCTATGGATTTGCCCCTGGTGTCCGCGCTCGTTTCCGAGACAAACTGCTCCTCATCGGCGAGACCCGTCTCTGCCCCGAGATTCGAGGAAACCCCGGCGAGATCATTGCAGTGGGCAAACACGCATTCACTGTCGCCTGTGGTGACGGAGGCCTCATGCTCACTATGGTTCAACCCGAGTGCAAGACATACATGTCGGCCGCTTCGTTCATTGCCGGATACCGACCACAACCGGGAGAACGGCTATGCTGATCGGAGAACGGGCACAGAACCCCAAAGCCGCTGCCGCCTCGCTCACGCGCAAAGTGCTCGAACGATCCCTCTTTGTCAATGAACTGCTCAACAATACGCTCGACGCATTCCCTCTCGAACAACGCCGCTTCATCACCGAATTGACCTATGGCACGATCCGCCACCTTGCGCATCTCGATTTCTGGATTCAGGAGGCCTCACGAAAACCAATCGATCGCATTGACCGTGAAACACTTTCGCACCTCCGTATAGCACTCTACCAGATGCTCTTCATGGACAACCGAACCTCGCCGCAGATTGTCAATGAAGCGGTAGAGATTATCAAAGGGTCATCCCACCGTGAAGCAGCCGGTTTTGCCAATTTCGTCCTCCGAGAAGTGTTGCGTATCGGGCCGTCCCGATCAAAAATGTTTCGCCTGCTCGGCTATGATAAAGAACGGTTTTACCTCACGTGGTACTCATTTCCTAAATGGATCGCCGACATTATCCGAGGACTAGTTGGCGAGCGTTACCACCACAAATACCTTGGTCTGGCGAATAAGCCCCTGGGCATCACTCTCCGGGTAGAAGGAGATGCCAAGCGACGGGACGCCGCCATAACCTTCCTCCGCAGCAACAACGTCTCTGCCGAACCAACGGCCATAAGTCAGTATGGTATCTACACCGATCGCGCCGTCACCTGGCGCATGATCGCCGACATGAATGACGTATATATCCAGGATGAGTCGAGCCAACTGGCGGTGCTCGATATGGCACCCAAACCGGGTGACCGGATTCTCGACCTCTGTGCCGCACCGGGGGGCAAGGCGCTGTTCGCTTCATGGCTCGTCGGACCCACCGGCCATATCACAGCGGCAGATGTGAGCCCTTACAAACTCAAGAACATCGCCGACGCCTTCCTGCGTGCCGGGCGTCGCAACGTCGAGATCCGTCTCCATGACAGTGCCGAACATAACCCTGCGTGGGACAACGCCTTTGACGCGGTGCTCCTCGACGCCCCCTGCTCGGCACTCGGCACGATACGACGCCATCCCGAAGTAAAGTGGCTCAAGCAACAAACCGACGGTGCACAGATGGCGCGGTTGGTAGCGCGAATGCTCGAGAACGCTGCACGCTATCCCCGTGTCGGAGGCATTCTTCTCTACTCCGTTTGCACCTTCACGAGGGAAGAGACCACCGAACAAGTGCAGGCATTCATTATCAAACACCCCGAGTTCAAAGTCGAGAAAGCCTACTATACCGTCTCCTCGCTCCTCGACAACCGCGATGTCTTCTTCATCGCGCGGATGAGACGGATGGCATGAACTACCAACGATCTACTTGTCCCCGGGAGATTCCTCCGGGGAAGCATCCAATCCTTTTCCCTTCTCTTTCCGTGTCTGCTCGTTCGCTTGTGCCTCTCTGACCAACTCCTCATAGACGGCAAGCGGGATCTCTACCCTGCACCACGAGTCGTACACGCTCCTGCCATCACGGCGCCACTTTTCGGTGTAGAGTTGGTGCTCATAGTCACGGATCGTTATCTCGGCACCCCGCTCGATGGTAACATCCTTGACTACTGATGCCTCGTGGCCAAGCACCACCTCCGTATAGTTGTCGGTACCGTAGCGCACCCGCACAAATATCTGTTTAGAGATGTTCGAAAGAGCGTTGCTATACGCCTTTGCTCGTGATTCGTCCCAATCAGGGGAAGTCGCGTACCCGAAAAAGTAGTGCATCCCTGCCGTCGCATCGAAGACGTGGGTGTAGAGCGTTTTTCTCCATGCCGGCACCTCATCGGCATACCGTTCGAGAAGAACACCCGGAGCCACTGGTTCTTGCCGAATATAGGTTTGTTCCGCCGCTCCTGTTGCCGGACACGACTGGGACGAGGCACAGCCCAACACACAAACAACGAAGAGAAGTGTTATCGCGATTCGAAGTACCATACGATATCTCCTGTGATAATTTTTATACCTTTCACCACGGTTTCTCGAACGACTCTTTCGTAAACCTCCCGCCCGTGACTCGCCAATAGGTATCTCGCTTCTTGAGAAAGTGGTCCGCCGTCGCGCGGTTGAACAGGCGGTAGATAAATGCGAGCGGCGTCAGGAAGAGGTAGAATATCAGGGTCAAGATAATGCGCGACATGAGCGTGCCAAGCAGTGCAGAGAATTTCAGCCATCCCTTCGTAATAAGTGTCGCGAGCGGGTTGGGAAACACCGTAAGTGCAAGGAGTATTACTGTGACGTAAAGAAGCAACGCCTGCCCCAGCCAGAGGTGGAACAGGAGCGCTGCGAGGGCGAGCACTGCGAGTGTTTCGAGAACCCTCTTTCGTTCCACTGCCGCCTCCTAGAAGAGCGTATAGATGAATGGGGCCACCGCCGACCCACTCGAGAGAACGACAAGAAGACCAATCAAGAGGAGCACCAGAATCATGGGGAGAAGCCACCACTTCTTCCGTTCCTTCAGAAAACCCCAGAGGTCCTTCAAGAACTCCATCGCTGCCTCCTAGTCGGGTGCAAAGGTGCGCCGCCACTTTTCACGATTGTTCCAGTCAGGCTGCTCCTCCTTGATGAAGAGGAGGTTGCCAATGACCAGCGTATCTATCTCGGTCGCCATGAAGCAGGCGAACGAATCCTCCGGTGTACAGACAATCGGCTCGCCGCGGACATTGAAACTGGTGTTGACGATGACACCATAGCCGGTCTTCTCTTTGAAGCACTCTATGAGCCGATGGTAGCGCGGGTTGGTCTCCCGGTGCACCGTCTGTATCCGCGCCGAGAAATCGAGGTGGGTGACCGCCTGAATGTCGCTCCGCGGGGTGTAGAGTTTCTCGAAGAGCGGCCGCTCATGGTAGTCCGCAGGAAGTTCCCGACGCCGCTCCTTCACCACATCGGCGATGAGGAGCATGTAAGGAGACGGGCGGCCGAGTTCGAAAAAGGAACGGGCGTCCTCGATGAGCACTGAGGGGGCGAAAGGACGAAATCCCTCGCGGTATTTTATTTTGAGGTTGAGTTTTTTCTGCATCTCGGGGTTGCGTGCATCACCGAGGATCGAACGGTTACCAAGCGCCCGCGGCCCCCACTCCATCCGCCCTTGGTGCCACCCCACTACCTTCCCCGCGGCAAGATGGTCGGTCACAACATCGGTGAGCGCATCGAAATCCTCGTAGCGGTGGTAAACTGCCCGGTACCTGCGCGCCATGCGTTCGGCATCGAGATCGGAGTACTCGGGACCGAGGTATGCCCCCTGCATCGCATCGTGTACACCGTCCGTCTCACGCACTGCACCGAAGTACTGGTAGTGCGCCGCAAGTGCCGCACCGAGTGCCCCCCCTGCATCGCCGGCCGCCGGCTGTATCCAGATCCCATCAAAGAGACCGCTTCCCAGCAGTTTCCCGTTCGACACACAGTTGAGCGCCGAGCCGCCTGCAAGACACAGGTACCGCGCACCGGTGAGTTTTTTCGCTTCAGCCGCCATCTTGAGGACGATCTCGTCATGGAGTTGCTGGATGACAAAAGCGAGGTCGCAGTGGTGCTGTTCGATATGGCTCTCCGGCGACCGCGTCGGAAAGCCAAAGAGCGCCTCCCACTTTCGCTCGTCTATCATCCTGAGACCGGTTGTGTAGGTAAAATACTCGGGGCTCAGCCAGATTGATCCGTCGTCGCGGATATCGAGGAGATGGGTGAGTATCTTCTCGCGGTACTCTGCCACCTTGGGCGCATGTGGGTTGCCGTAGGGAGCCATCCCCATCAGTTTGTACTCGCCTGAATTGACTTTGAAGCCAAGGAAGTAGGTGAAGGCAGAGTACAAGAGCCCCAAAGAATGCGGGAAGCGCAGCTCCTTGAGCGGTCGTATCTCATTTCCCTTCCCGTGCATGATGGTGGCGGTTGCCCACTCGCCAACCCCGTCTATCGTGAGAATCGCCGCCTCTTCGTAGGGTGAAGGGAAGAAGGCAGAGGCAGCGTGCGAGAGATGGTGTTCAGGAAAAAGCAGTTTCACCGTGTCTGGATGACAGGAGGGATCGATCTCTCTGAGGGCATCGCGGATAAGTTTCTTGAGAAAGAGTTTCTCCTTGAGCCACACTGGTACAAATGAAAGAAACTGGGCACGGCCGCGCGGCGCAAACGCGTAGTAGGTTTCAAGCAGGCGCTCGAACTTGAGAAGCGGCTTATCGTAGAAGACAACCGCCGCAAGGTCGTCAACCGACACGCCGGCATAGGAGAGACAGAAGCGCACCGCGTTGCGCGGGAAGCGTGCATCCTGTTTAACCCGGGTGAAGCGCTCCTCTTGCGCTGCGGCAACAATGCGACCGTCGGCAATGAGCGCTGCTGCCGAGTCGTGGTAGAATGCCGAAATGCCGAGGATATTGCGCGTCATATCGGTTTCCTCATGACCACCACGACTATATCGCTCTCTGACCGCCGGAGCAAGAAAAAGGTTGCGTGCGGGAAGAGGACATTTTCCATTTGATACCACATTCTGTCATCGTTTTGTTGAAAAAAAGACTTTTTTTCCTATGATGAACTCGCACGATCATGGCAAGGACCGAGTGATGCGAATTGCGACCTTTTTCACGATAGCGATGGTAACAATCGGGCTATTCCTCGTATGGCAGGCATGTGTCCCAACCGAGGAGGAAACGGGACCAAGCCAAGGGGCATCTTGCGAACCGGCAAACGGTGATGCCGACTGTAACTATGCCGAGTACTGTGCTGAGGTCGAGATAAAAGATGACAACGGATTCCCTACCGGTGAGGTAGTATATCAGTGCACTCTGCGCGATCGGTGTGACCCTGAAAAGCAGGATTGCCCTATCGGTTGGTACTGCGAGACAACCGGCTACTGTTTCAAGGGAACAGCACCGAAGCCAGACAACGATACTGCGGTACCAGATGAGGATGCCGGGCTCTCTGATACAGTACCACCAGATAGCGGAAACGATACGGGATTGCCTGATGAGGGCACATCTCTTCCTGATTTCGACACAGGAGGACCAGATCCCGATACCTCTCCCGACACCGACACGGTTACTCCCGACACCGATACCAGCACGGTGCTCGATCTTACCGAGGACTTCGAGAGCGGGACGGGCAACTGGACACTTTCGGGCGACTGGCAGATCGGCACGCCGACAGCGGGACCCCTTGCAGCGCACAGCGGCGCCAACTGTGCGGCGACCAACCTGAATGGAAACTACTCGAGCGGTGCCAACGCAATGATGACGTTCAACAAACAACTCGCCATCCCCGGCGGCGCGGCAGAGCCAGTGATAGAGTTTTACGCCTATGTGGATACCGAAGGGACGAGTGCCTACATGCAGGATTACGTCGAACTCCTCGTCAAAAAGCAGAACGACACATGGGAGAGCGCCGCCAAAGCCGTTTTCAGCACAGGGCCGAGCAACCTTCTCGACAGTACGACCAAGACCAAGATCGGCGGAAAGAGCGAAACATGGAACCTTTTCGGCGCCTCACTGACTCCCTTCAAGGGACAGACAGTCCAGATCGCCTTCCGTTTCCGTTCGGACAGCGATACTGTGGCGACCGGCATTTACATTGATGACATTCGTGTCCACTAACTAGATGACATACTGAGGAACTTTTTTGTTATTTTCCTCGTCTCATCTACGTGTAGCGCTTTCCTATCCAAACGTAAAAAAGGAGGAAAATCATGAAAAGTCTTATTCTTTTGGCAACAGTGTCCCTTCTGGCGGTTGCACTTTCCGCCTGCAGCGAATCGAAGAAGTCGGTAAACGACTTCGACGAGTACACATCTGACAGTGACACGATTGGGTACGATGAAGACTATGCTGGCGACAAGGACGATCTCTTTGCCGAAGGACCTTTGTCAGATGACAGTCCAATGCTGACGGACACTGTCGTCCCGACCGACGGTGACAACCTCATTGGTAGCGATGAGACAACAACCGATGAAGTGGGGACCGATGAAACAATTACAGATGAAGCACTCACAGACGAAATGCAGGATGAAGACACTGTTATTACCCCTGACACCCCCTCTGCCGACGTTGACATCGTTCCGGGCACCTGCCCAGAAAACACTTTCCGGCTCACTGCCTCGGTCTTCTATCGGGTAGGCAATCAAAACATCACGGGCGGCGGAACTATTACCTTCGACCCGGCAGGTACTGCCGATTCGAATGGAAACCTTGCCTGCTACGCACCGAACACAACGGTGACGATGACGCTCACGGTGGATGAGGGACAAACCTTCATCGGATGGCGGGGACCTGACGCAGGCGACGTGCAGGGCGATTTCCCGACATTTACCATCGTCATGAATGCCGACAAAACAGTACGCGCACAGGTGACACCGCCGGAAAACGCCGACGTGGACATCGTGATCCCTGATGCTGATGTAGTGCCTGAAACCTGTTCTTCCGGATACTACAAACTGGCACCCTATGTCTATTACCAGCAGGGACCGCAACAGATCATCGACGGCGGAGAAATTACACGGAATCCGGTTGGTTCTCCCAGTTCTGCGGGGAATTTGGTATGCTATGCGCCAAACACCACAGTAAACATGACTGTAACAGTTTACGAAGGTTACACGTGGGACCAGTGGCGTGGTGCTGATCGTCAGGATGTTCAAGGCACTTTCCCCAATTTCTGGATCGTCGTTGATGCCGATAAGGATATACGTGCCCGTGTAACGGCGAACTGACACTTTTCCTCGCCCCCCTAACCGCCGGCGACGGTGTGGGGGTCCCCGCCACGAGACCGTTGCTCCCTAGATATGAGTCATTAGGCGTAGGTTGGCGTGCACCTCTCTTTCTTCACGCCGTAACTGACACTGGAGTTCAAAAAACAGCGCTAATTTCTTGACGATGCTTCTTGTTTTGCTATGATTCCCTTGTTTTTTAAACGGCGTGCAAGAGATTCATTATGAGAATAGAACTTATCACTCTCCTGTGCGTTTCCGCACTTTTTTCTGTATCTCTTTTTGCATCACCTTCGCGCGAACTCATTGGGTCATCCGATGGAACAAACCCTTTCAGCGGCCGTGCGCTCCCGAATGGGACAGCAACTGCATATTTCAATCCAGCACTTCTTCTCGAGGTAAAGAACTCGGTTTCTCTTTCCTTCACGTATCTCTATCAAGGGCTGGATATCTCTCTTTTCGATCGGCCAGAGGGGAGCGACATTCTGGGCGACATGAATGCAAACAGCGGATTCGGTTCAGGTATCTATACTGCGCGGGTTGTTCGTGAGGGTTTGCCTCAACGTTCTCTGCCCTTCAAAGCGCAACCGACCGCAATGCTCCCCGAGCGGGGATCCGACAGCCCCATAGCACATGGCTTCTTCACTACCGTCGGAGCGGCTGGAGCATTGATAGAAAAGTGGCTTGCCCTCGGCTTCCATATGATCATGCCGCTCAACGAACTGCAGGGACAACGATCTTTCTTCGTTGACGAGCGAGAAGCGAACTTCTCGAACTCTCTCCATTTCGAACTCTATGGAGACAGGCTCCAAGGCTTCTCCATCACCTTCGGCCTTGGCGGCCGCCTCTACTGGGAGTGGTTGACAGCAGGAGTCGGTGTCTCGCTCGTCACTGACACATCCATTTCGGCGAAGGCATACATCCCCGATGCAGCACGCAGCGAGAAGGATGTCCTTGCTACCTCCTCGATAGCGCTCCGTCCGATGCCTCACGTCGCGCTCGCGGCGCGTCCATGGGAAAATCTGCTAGTTACGGCGACTCTTCATCTCTCGTCGAACGATACCATAGACTCGAATATAGATATGAACTTCTGGCGAATGCAGGGGACGACCGAACGATCGGTCGGCGAGAGCGCATTTTCCATTATTCATGCCTACCTACCGCTTACCTTTTCTCTCGCCTTTGCTTTCGGGCGCTTCGACGTAGGAAACGGGCTAGGGCTTACTGCGACATGCACCGGTTCATACGAGCGTTGGAGCGCCTATGTCAATCGGCAGAACGCGCGCCCGCAAGACAACTGGTACTGGGATTATGACCTCGAAACGATCTATGATGCAGGAACCCCGGAAGAAGTGACGGTCTACGGTGGCTTTGTGAAGGAAACCATACCAGGGTTTGCGTGGAAGGACATCATCAAGGGGTCCGCCGGCGTTGCAATGGACTATGGAGCAAACCGCTGGGGGCTCGATATCGCCTTTACGCCAAGTCCCGTCCCCGAACAGAGTGGACGAACCAACTACGTTGACAACCACCGCCTCTCGTTCGGCGGCGGCTTTGTCCGGTCGTGGGAGATTGGCGGCTACATTTTCGACACTGGTATTGGAGCACAGGTGCACTACCTTTTCGATCGTGCGCAACGTAAACGGGAGGGGGTACCGGCGACCGCCACCAATCCCAAGACAGGAACCGGCAAGAGCGGAACGGTGGTGGACGAGTTTCCTGAATCGGTGAGCGACTATGACGGTAGCCATCTCGTCGAGTCCGACGGCTTTCAGACGAACAATCCCGGCTATCCCGGCTACCGAAGCGGTGGAGTATTCGTTGGAGCAGGTGTATGGTTCACATTCTACCTCGATAAAGAGAAAGAAAACGATACCACTACCAACGGCAGAAGGGAGAATAAGTTATGAAGCACGGTTTACTGGGTTGGGTGTTCCTTGTCCTCTTCATCGGTGCCTGCGGCGGAGAGAGTACCGTTCGGAACGATACGAACCCGGGCGCTGATGAGTCGGCAACGACAGACGAGTCGGCAACGGCGGATGACAAGACAACGGTTGACGAAGATGGAACCGTTTCGGACGAAACGAGCGACATAGATCAGTTCGTACAGCCCGATTCAGGTGACCAAACGGGTCTTCCCGATGGCGAGGCGAGTGACGAGATGCTTTCCGACGAAGACACGGAAGTCTATTTCCCTGACGAGGATAGTAGCGATCCCGACTGCCAACCGGGTGCGTACATCAACACCTGCGGGGTATGGGCACAGAAAATGATCTTCACTGCGACGGCAAAGGTTGCCGGCTTCGATGCTGCGACCGCCGAGATACGCACCCTTTTCCGACTCACTCACCGGCAGCAGGGAGGCCACATCTGGGCCGATTCGAAGATCTGTCACATCGTCATAGAGAACAAGACGCCGCTCAATCCCATCAATATCCTCATGCCGCAGTCATTCGCCGATGCACTCATCATGTTGCACAAAGAGGCCGATATAGACCTCCAGGGGAATTACTACCAACCGCCCTACTGGGAATTGCGTTCTGTCGACCAATCATCCATCGGTCCAGACCCCTCGCAGTACGTGCTTCCAACCGATCCCAACGATCCGCGGGTCGAGGATTGGGACCATGACAACGAACCGGGGCTGCGGGTAAATGTCAATGCTGGACTCGCAAGCGGTGTGACCCACATTGTCGAGAAATCATCATCGGAGCTCTGGGGAACAGTGAGTGGTACAGGAGAGCAGATGGTCATCGGCGGAACGGTCTACTGGACCGACGAACAGAAGGTACTCAAGACTGACAATATGCTCTTCAAGGGTGGCGCCCAGAATGTCATCGATCAAACCAGGACCAACGCGTGGCGGCAGGTACGCATCCCTGACGGCTGGACATGTGCGGAGGTCATCGCAAACGCCGATGCGCTTTTCCCCGATTTCTAGTGCTTTTCCTTCCTAAAGTCTCAGGTGACCTTTACCCGATCGCGGAAGGCATTCTCTATTGTCTTGCGGTCGAGGTACTCGATTTTTGTGTTTGTGGGAAGACCCCGCGCGATACGGCTCACCGTAACGCCGGTCGGTGCCAGAAGTTCACGCAGGTAGTGGACTGTCGCCTCGCCCTCTATCGTGGCGGGAAGCGCAAGGATAACCTCTTCGACCCCGCTTGATTGGATGCGCCGCAGGAGAGCATCACCCGAAAGATCTTCCGGCAGGACCCCCTCGAGCGGCGCAATGAGACCACCGAGTATATGGAATGTGCCGCTGAATTCACCGGTGCGTGCAATGCCGAGAAGGTCGGAGAAGCCTTCGACGACGCAGATAGTGTGCTGGTCGCGGGCACAGTTCTCGCAAGATCTCCCCTCTTCGGTGAACCATCCACAGATAGGGCAGAGCCCTGCACGGGAGAGTGTTTCGCGTATCTCGTTAATCACGCTCTTGAGCGACGAATCCTGTAAGAGTGCAAACGCAATGCGTTCAGCCGACCGCTGGGAAACGCCGGGTAATCGTCGGAGCGATTCGACAAGCCTTCGAATGATGCCGTAATCCATACTGGTTATTCCTGTATGCCGGTTCCCGGCTTCACCTCGACCGGGTACCACTGGAAGTTATCGAGGATCACCTCAGAATCCAGAATGTTGTCCTTGGTGTCCCAGATGGCGAAGCGGAGCGTGATCTCTTCTCCCGGTACCACATTCCCGCGTGTAACGAGCCAGCCAGTTGCCCCGTTCTTGTCGTTATTGTCATAGAGGCCGGTTCCCGCGAGTTCGTCGGGCCCCAAAGTACAGAACTGGGCATAGTTGTTCATCGGATCATAACCACACGCTATAAGCCCGGCGTTGCAACAAACGCGGAAGAGCCCTGCCTTGGCAAGGTTGATGCCAACGGGATTGCCCTTCTCATCTTTTGCAAGATTCTTGTCAGGCGGGTTCTGTAGGTTGGGATCATTCGAAGAAAACGTTGAATCGAGGAGCGCAACGAAGAAATCGTTGTATTGGCACACCCATTCGGGGAACTCACGGCTGAAAAAGTAGATATCAACGCTGAATGAGCGTGCGTTTCGGGGAACTTTTACTTTGACTTTCAGCATCACGGGATCGTTCACCGGCTCGGTGCCGGGCTCGCCGCCGCTCAGTCCACTGCAACTGGGAGAACTGGGGAACTTGCTACCATTTGCCTGGTACCAGTCGGTGGGAGCGTTCGAGCGAGTACACATGAACTCGGTCGGGAGGCCGTCGGGGGTCGCCTCCTGCGGTGGTATCGGATCATCGGCAATGCCGGTCGCCATCATGAAAAAGGCTGTCCCCTCGTGTGGTTTGATAACGTTGCCAAACTTTGTAAGGATAGCGTATGATTCTGGCCGCGGGGGGACAGCCGGGCAGTCTATTGTCACGGGATTCCCGTTCGCATCTTGCGACTGTACTTGGAATGGCTGACTCTGCGTCGTTCCGTCAGGAAAGAGGATTTCAGCGCTCACGAGGCCATAGTCTTGCCCTTTAACCGGGGGGCAAATGCCAATAGCCTTCGCCATGTCAATGGGGTCGGTCGAGTCCTTCGAAAGACCGCTGTCGCAGGTGATTACCTCGTCCACTGTGCCGTCGCAGTTGTCGTCAACCGCGTTGCCGGGGAAATCGTAGGCGCTCGGGTTGACGAGTTCTGGATGAAGGCACTCGGAGGTGAACTCGCAGCAGTCGCCAGTGCAGTAGGTATAGCCGTCACCATCGTAATCGAGGGTATTGTCAGTAGTGCCATCTTCACCGTCGCAGTTTTCGTCAATCCCGTTGTAACATATCTCCGGCTGGGGTAACACCTCGCCTTCGCACGGTCCCCAGTAGCCGCTCGATGCACAAGTAGAGATGCCTGCTTTGCAGATGCCACGCTCCTTCGAGCCGGACGGCCCGTGGTAACATTCGGCGGTCTCGCCGGGCGTGCACTGTTGGGTGTCTACGTCGGGAAGGCTCTCGTCGTTCCCGTTCTCTTCTTGCTCTCCTGGTTCGTCTCCGGCCTCGTCGGGAAGGGTCGCCCCATCACCGGGTTCGGTATCCGTCACGCTTGCCGCATCATTTCCCTCCTCGTCTTCTGCCGGAGCACAGCCGGCAATGAGCAGTACTGCGAGGAAAGAGAGAAAAAAGAAAAGAACCTTTCTCCTCATACGAACATCTCCCTCTGTTTTTTACACACCAAACGAGGTGAGTATAGTAAAGAGGGTTTTATTTTTCAACAGAAAAAAAGAGCAGTGTTCCCACCCTTTTTCTCGGGAGGAGAAGAGAGACTTGTCTTCGGCCAAGCGAAGCGTGATAGCAATGTTCGTCGTTATGGCAAAAAGTTACCGTATCAGCCGCCACTGTGCCGAGGAAGCAATTGGCGATAGCGTTCTATCCACACCGCAGTTCCTGCGAAGAGATGTTGCCGGTCATCGGTGCCGAGCCCGCGCGGATCGAAGCGGTAGCGCTCGTGGAGGGCAAGTAGGTCGTCGAGCACACTGTCGAAGAGAGGTTGGGGTGTTTCGCCGCGGGAGTAGTGGATGGCGCGGAGCCGGGTAATCCATGCGCGGAGACTTTCGTGGGGAAAGCGCTCGATACCGTATGCGGCAAGGATCGGCACCACAGCAAAGAAAGGCGAATCGATCCCCTGTCGAGGCACGAAGCGCTGGACACTCGGTGCCGGCCATTTCTCGACGCGCCGTTTGCGGCGGGCATAGATGCGGTAGGTAAGCCACGCAGCGAGAAGGGCCACCACCGCCACGAACGCACGATTGAGTTTCTCGTTTTTTACTCGCCGTATCTGCTCGTAGCGAAGCCGGAGATAGTTGAAGAAGTCACCAATCCGTTCGAACCACCCCGCCGCAAGTGCCTCCTCGGTGAGCCAGCCAGGTGGCGTCGGATCGAAGTCAACCCACTGCTCGCCAATCCATGCCGTCACCCATGCGTGGCCGTGTCGTTCGCGCACGACATAGGCCTCTTCGAAGGGATTCCATTCATCGACGACAAAGCCGGTGACATAGCGGGCTGGAACACCGACGCGGCGCAGGAGGAGCACCATCGCCGTCGCAAAGTATTCACAGTGCCCCTTCCGCGTAGTGAGAAGAAACTCCGCGACGGGAGAACGGCTTGTTCCCTCCTTTGCACCGAAGAGCGCATAGCGAAACGAAAAGAAAAAGTGTCGCTCGATGGCTGCGGCAAGAGAGACAGCATCAGGGAAGGCACCGATCATCTCCAGTGTCGCATCGAGAGCCGCTTCCTCCTCCGGAGGAACGGCAAGGTCACGAGGTCCCGGTGGATCGCCGAACGAGATACCCGGCTGGTAGAAGGCAGTGTATTGGATAAGTTCGGGACCTTCTTCGACGAAAACGGCGCCGTGTGAGGTCTCGGCGAGCCCTCCGACGTTGAGATTTCCGATGGTATGAGTGCCGCGCGGAAGGGCGATTACCCCCTTCCTCCGCGGAAGCCAGGCAGTCACTGAGAGTGCTGCCATCTCGTGTTTAGGAGGATCATAGAGACGCCAACTGTTGTTCTCTTCGATCGGTATCAACCGCGACTTTTTTTCTCGATTGTACCACGAGGTTGCCGTGTAGGTATCGTAGATGCCGTCAACGAGGTAGAAGGGTGCATTCTGCCCAAACTCGGGGACCACCCGCAAGAGAATGCGTCCCGAGGGCTTAAGCGCCGTTACATCACCAATGGCGGTACTTGCCTTGAAGGGGTCGGCATACAGCCGAGTGAGCCAAAGAGAGTAGTACGCTATCATGCGATCCTGGACATAGAGGTAAGCACGATTGAGGGCGATGGCTCCTAGAGATGAAAGGAAGAGCACAGCTGAGACGGCGGCGACCCATGCGACCGTGCGATAGCGGCGCCCACGACAGGTGAAAAGTCCCCATGCACCAACGAGAAAAGTGGCAGGGAAAAACCAGACGGCACGGTTGTTTGCGGCAGCAGCGGCAAAGAGGATGATGACGGCGTATACCCACGTAATATTGAAAGGACGGTGAGTGTATGGGTCCTTCCCCTTTCGCCGCCCGAGGCGGGTGCCAATAATGATGCGGTCGGCAGTGCTGTAGCGCTGAGCAATAAGAAGCGGCAGATGGATGACAGGAAGCCACACGACGAACTGACGCATCACCTGCCAGCGTTCATGCGTAAAGTAGATGATACCAAGCGCTGCGAGCATGACAAGAGAACTGATGTCGCTAATGCGAACGAAGTCGTCACGGGTGAGTTCCCACTTGTGCTTGACGAGGATATTCCCTTCGGCGATTGCCGCAAGGACAAGTCCGAGTACGGGACGCTCTATGGTAAATCCCCACAAGAGAAACAGAACACCGAGGTAGCCGGGTGGGGTCTGATGAACAGTACTGATCATGAGGTACGCAAAGCCTCCGCAACATGTCCGAGTGGAACGATACGTATAGTGGAGAGACCTGTCGCCGATACCTGTTCCTGAGCCGCTTCAGCATCAGCGGTTACCCAAAAGACACGGTACTCGATGCCAGCAACCGTAAGCATACGGAGCAGAGCGAGACGCTCGTCGTCGAGGGCAAGCAGCACAACAACGGCACCGCAGAAAGAAGAGATGCGTTCGCCAACCAAACCGCTGAGAACCGAAAAAGGCTTATCACGGCATGGTTCGACCCCGGCAAGTATCTCGAGCATTCGCTCCGTACTACCAGTCCCGCGGCCGGCGGAGAATGAAACGGTTTCGGCGCCAACAAAGAGAAGGTCTATAACCTCCTCTTCCGTTGCTCCGGCAACAAGATAGGATGCAGCAATAGAGACGGCATCTTCCAGTTCCGGCGAGAAGGCGGCAGGATGGAAGGTATCGAGAATGAGTGCGATGCGGGCGAAGTATTCATCGTTGAATTCTTTTACGGCCAGACTTCCTACGCGGGCGGAGGATGGCCAATGAATGCGTTTGAGCGGGTCACCGGGACGATACTCACGAACCTGCATGAACTCCTCTGAATCACCGACCTTGTGTGCGACAACGACACCGCCTTGTTGGTAGCGCCGGTGGCCACAGAACTCGGGGATACGGATAGAGTGGACGGGGGGGAGAGCGATAACCACATCATCGGTAGAAAACCGATGATGTGGTTATCGC
>Ga0209101_1000652_pt1 | contig 28158 bp, 20 predicted proteins | sample ConPoolayeCmetaG_FD_185481 | JGI IMG/M metagenome (GOLD analysis project Ga0209101, IMG submission 185481) | Hot spring microbial mat communities from California, USA to study Microbial Dark Matter (Phase II) - Cone Pool mat layer C metaG... ...
GGCCTTGCGGGGCCGGTCCTCGCCGCTCACGATCACGAGCATGACGCGGCTCACACGCCCTGCTGTAATTGCGGCGGGGCTGCTGATTCTGGCCGGACGGGTCGGACGTGCCGAGCCGCCGCGGGATGATCCCGCGCGGCAACGCATCGCCCAGCTCGAAGAGCGCCTGAGAATCCAGCAGCAGCGCATCGCTGCGATTGAAGCCGCGCTTGAAGGAACCCGAGAACAAGACACGGTGACTGCTCGCGCGGAAGCCCTGCGGGCGCAGGTGCGCGACCTTCTGGCTGAACAGGAGTTCCGGAAGGCGCTCAGCCCGCCAACGACGGCCGCCGGCTACGACCGCGGGTTCGTCATCCGCAGCACCGACCAGAAGTTCTTGCTGCGGGTGAACGGACGAATCCAGGCCCGCTGGACCTATTACCAGACACGCTGTGAGAACCGTTACCTCGCGCCCGGCTTTCGCCGGCACGACCGCGCCGGCTTCGACCTCCAGCGCATCCGGCTGACCTTCTCCGGCCACGCGTACAGCCCGGACCTGACGTATCGCATCGACCTGCGCATGGACAGCCCTGGAGACTACGACGCCGGAATTCAGACCGCTTGGGTGAACTACCGTCTGGCGGACGCGCTACAGGTCAAGCTGGGCATCTTCAAAATGCCAACCGTGCGGGCCCAGATGATCGAGGACGGCAACCTCCAGTTCGTCGACCGCGCGGTCCAGGACGCCGTCTTCCAGTTCGACCGCGGCCTGGGCGTCCGGTTGTGGGGGGCGCTATTCAATAAACGCGTCGATTACTACCTCGACGTCGTCAACTCATTCAACAGCTTCACGGCCGCGACGATCACCCCGGACCCCGCGGAGATGGACAACAACCCCGGCCTCGTCTTCCATGCACTCTGGCACGCTCTCAGCGAACAGCCCGGCAAGGACTTTGCTTGGCAGGCGGATCACGAGCTGCACCCATACCCCGCTCTGGACCTCGGCTTCCAGTACGCATTCAACGACGACGCCAGCGACCAGCGCACGACCCGCATCCCGTTTCCGCGCCCCGATCCGCACCGCCCCGGCGGCTTCGGTCTCACCAGCACGAATGGCCTTCGAATACACCAGTTCGGCTGGGACGCGATGTTCAAATATCGCGGCTTCTCAGCCTCCGGCGAATACGTGCTCCGCCTCGTGGACCCGCGTGCCGAGTCGCCGGCCGCACCCTGGACACAGCTTACCGGCCAGCGTGACACCACTGCCCAGCATGGCGCGTACGTCCAATGCGGCTACATGCTGCCGATCCCCGGCCTGGAGCGAAAGCTCGAAATCGTCGGCCGCGTGGGCGGCATCGCGGCAGCCGCCAAGGGCCGCGAGGGCACGTGGGAGTACGCCGGCGGCGTCAACTGGTACTTCCGCGGCGACGACGTGAAGCTTCAGGCCGATGTAACGAAGGTCAGCGAAGTGCCGATCACCAGCTCGCCGCACACCTTGGCCAATGTGAACGACGACGCCCTCTTCTTCCGGGTGCAGTTCCAAGTCGCTTTCTGAGCCGTGCCTGACGGTTCCGGCGACCAGCTGATAAAGCCGATTGGCAGCGGCTTCGTCTCCCAGGAGATCACGTACCCGAACTATCACTTCTGGTCGCCGCAGGCCGCGGCCGACTGGAGCCTTCCCTGGCCGCCGCAGGAGATCGAGCCGCCGCCGAAGTGGACGCCCAAAGAGTCGTGAGAACCCGAGGTCGACTTCTCCTGGCAGGAACCGCCAAAACCCCGCGGCACACACTGCGACCCGAACAACCGCCCGCGCCCGTACATGCACCAGTGGGCCGCATCGCACACGCTCGACCGGCTGTGCAACTTCCCCAGGACGGGCGGCTTCCCGATCACGCTGGGGTCCCCCGCCGACGCCTCGCGGAGCGAATTGCTCGCCGCGGCGGCGCGGCCTGAATGGGCTGGCGTGCGGGATCGCCGGGGGACGCGCGGCTATGTGGGCCGGTAAATAAGCAGAGTCGCCGCTCGGCCCACTGCCCCTGCACGAATCACTCGACGATGAACGTGCTCGACGACCGGCCCAAGGCCGGGCAGCCCGAGGCAACCACGCGCGTGCCGGCGATCTGGCAAGCCGAAAGTTAGTCCGCGGCCCGAAACGCCGCCAGCCCAAGCGATCCGCAACCTTTGGGACGACGGCTTCCCGCGTTTGACGCGCGGTCAATGCCGATCCGCCTTGGAGTGGTTCGACCGCTTCGGCGTGCATTAGCAGAGGTTCATGACGCCGCCCTTACAGCTAAGCGCCGGATACCGATCGAGAGTTCGCGGGAAACGGCCCCTATCCCAAGCTTTTCCAACATCAAAACATAGCGAGCCCTGTTATTGCGTAGCCTACGGCTCCGCCGGAACTGCGGGCGCCGGTCGGTGAGAGGCGAGCCGGACACCGCCGGCCTTGCCCCACAGCCAGTTGGGCCATAGACTAACCGCTCGGTTGGGCGGCGTCCGACCTCGGTAGCCGCAGCTTTTTTCCAGCGCATGCAACAGGAGACCCGTACATGGCGACCATGAAGGCGGTGGTCAAGACCAGGCCGACAACGGGGGCGGAATGGCTGGACAAGCCCATCCCCAAGCCCAAGCCGGACTGGGTGGTGGTCAAGGTCCGCGCCACGAGTATCTGCGGCACGGACGTGCACATTTACAAGTGGGACGCCTGGTCGGCCAGCCGCATTGGCGAAAAGGCCCTGCCGCAAATCCTCGGGCACGAAGTGGCCGGGGAGGTGGTCGAGGTCGGCTCGCACTGCCAGCGCATCAAGGTCGGTGATTACATTTCCGCCGAGACGCACATTTACGACCCGGGCGATCTGACCGCTATGCTCGGCCAGGCGCACGTGGGCCGACGGATGAAGATCCTAGGCGTCGATTACGACGGCTGCTTCGCCGAGTATTTCGCGCTGCCCGAGATCATCTGCTGGCCGAACGACAAATCGATTCCGCCCGAGATCGCCACTATCCAGGAGCCGCTGGGGAACGCGACGTATGCGGTGCTGGGGGAGGACGCGGACGTGGCCGGCAAGACCATGCTGATCACCGGTGACGGGCCGATCAGCTTGTTTGCCATCGGTGTGGCCCGAGCGGTCGGCGTAGCCAAGATCATTCACTTCGGCAAGTACGACGTGAACATGGAAATCGCCCGCCGCATGGGCGCCGATTTGCAGCTCTACACGAACAAGACCAGCGCCAAGGAGCGCTACGAGTTCGTCATGGATCACACCAACGGCGACGGAGTGGACATCGCCCTGGAGATGGTCGGCTCGCAGGACTCAGTAGACGATTGCTTCGCGTGCGTGCGCAAAGCCGGACGGGTGACGGCCTTCGGTGTCGCCAGCGAGAACACGCTGCCCATCCCGTACAACAACGGTATCGTATTCAAAGGCTGCCAGATTCACGGGATCAACGGCCGCAAGATTTTCGATACCTGGTACCGGAACCGGAACCTGCTGGCCAACGGTCGGCTCGATCCGACGCCCGTAATTACCGACATGTTCAAGCTCGAAGATTTCGAGAAGGCTTTTGGCAAGATGATCGAGCGGCCGCGGAAGAGCGCGAAGGTCGTGCTGTTCCCGGATCCAAAGGAGTACGAGGCGGCGCTGAGACGCTGCAAGTAGCGTCTGGCCTCCGCGCCTGACGGCCGCAGTGGCCAGGCTCCGTACCGGGCGTCGGTGTCGGCGATCTGTACCGGCTGGGCGCTATGCAGCCCGTCACCGAAGCTGCACCGCGACCCTAAGAGCCCGGCCCAAAAGCCGGGCGGGGCTGAGCTGCGCGGCAAGACGAACCGGGTCGTCCGACCCGCGTGCGTGTGCGATATGTCGGGCGTGGCCCGACTTGGACCCGGCCGGAACTGCCCGGCCAATAGGAGCGACAAGCGATGTTCGGCAAGATGAAAGAGGCCCTTCAGAAGGAACTGGCGGCCATCCGCGACGCCGGTCTGTACAAGGAGGAGCGCTACATCCTGACGCCGCAGGCGGCGGATGTGCGAGTCGAGTATCCGCCCGGTGCCAAGCCCAAGGAGGTCATCAACTTCTGTGCCAACAATTACCTGGGCTTGTCGTCGCACCCCAAAGTGATCGAGGCGGCTCATGAGGCGCTGAAGACGCACGGCTACGGGATGAGCAGCGTCCGCTTCATCTGCGGGACGCAGGACATTCACAAAACTCTGGAGAAGAAGATCGCCGACTTCTTCCACACCGAAGACGCCATCCTGTATTCGTCGTGCTTCGACGCCAACGGCGGGGTGTTCGAGCCGCTATTCGGCGCCGAGGACGCCATCCTGACCGACGCGCTCAATCATGCCTCGATCATCGACGGCATCCGACTGTGCAAAGCCAAGCGCTACATCTACAAGAACAATGACATGGAGGACTTGGAGGCCAAGCTCAAGGAAGCCCAGAGCGCACGTTATCGCGTCATCGCCACCGACGGCGCTTTCTCCATGGACGGCACCATCGCCCAGCTCGACAAGATCGTCGCTCTGGCCGAGAAGTACGACGCCCTGGTCATGGTGGACGACGCCCACTGCACCGGCGTAATCGGCAAGACCGGTCGCGGCTCGACTGAATACTGCGGCGTGATGGGCCAGGTGGACATCATCACCGGCACGCTCGGCAAGGCGCTCGGTGGTGCCTCCGGCGGGTTCACTACCGGCCGCAAGGAAATCATCGAGATGCTGCGGCAACGCAGCCGCCCATACCTGTTCTCAAACACGGTTTCGTCCATCGTCGTGAAGGCGTCGATCGCCGTCTTCGACATGATCACCGAATCGACCGCTCTGCGCGACAAGGTCGAGGCGAACACCAAGCGCTTCCGCAAAGGCATGACCGAGGCCGGCTTTGACATCAAACCCGGCGACCACCCGATAGTCCCGATCATGCTGTACAACGCCAAGCTGAGCCAGGACATGGCCCGCGATCTGTACCAGGAAGGCATCTTCGTGATCGGCTTCTTCTACCCGGTGGTGCCCAAGGGGCTGGCCCGGATCCGCTGCCAGATGTCGGCCGCCCACGACTTCGGCCACATTGACAAGGCTATCGAAGCCTTCACCAAGGTCGGTAAGAAGTACGACATCCTCGGCAAGACCAAGGAGCAGATCATCGCCAAGTACGGCGAATAGCGGCCGCAATCAACCGGTCGCGGTTCAGCAGAGAACGCAAAGCGAGGCCATCGCCGGCCAGCAGTCGGCGCGGACCTCGCTTCCTTTTTTGGCCGCGTCCGGCCGCGGCAGGCCCTTTGCCGCCCGCGCCCGCGCGGCCACAATGGTGGCAGCGCGGACCTGAGGAGGGCGCCGATGACCATCGAAGAGCTGCTGGCCCTGGCACATTCGCAGGACGTGGAGTTCGTCGACCTGCGCTACGCATTCTTCCCCGGGCGCTGGCAACACCACACCATCACGCTGTCCGAACTGGAACGTCATTTCCAGACAGGACACCCGATCGTACCCGGCGGCCCTGGCGACCAGCCGGCACATGCTCTCCAGCCCGATCCCCAGACCGCTGTCGTCGATCCATTCTGCCAGCACCCCACCATGGCGGTCGTCTGTGACTTGCTCGATGTTCACACGCGCCAGGCGCACCCGGCGGACCTGCGGGGTGTTGCTCGGCGCACGGCCGCCGTTCTGCAAGGCGATCACGCAGCCGACCAAGCCGCCCTCGGCGCCGTCGTCGAATGCTATGTCTTCGACCAGGTGAGCTTCGAGCAGAGCTCACACACTGCCGGCTACCGTGTTGATTGTCGTGAGGGAGCTTGGCGTCGCGGCCGTGACGAGCCGGACAATCTGGGCACGCAGCTACCGCCCCGCTGTGGTGAGGGCTGTCTTCCGCCTGGTGACACGCTTCACAACTTGCGCGGAGAAATGACCGCCGCCTTGCTGGCCGGCGGAGTACCGGCAGTCGGACACTATCACGCCGCCGGTGCCGGACAGATCGGCTTTGAATTGTCACTGACGTCGCTGCTCGAAGCGGCCGACCAGCTCATGCAGACCAGGTACATCTTGCGGAACGCCGCCGCACGCCAGGGCAAAGTGGCGACCTTCATGCCCAAGCCGCTGGCCGGCGACGCTGGCAGTCGCATGGTGCTTCGGCTGTCGATGTCGCGTGGCGGCGTTCCGTTGTTCGCAACCGACAGCGCGGGACGTTTTTCCGAGTGGGGCCGCCACGCTGTCGGGGGGCTGCTGACCCACGCCGGCGGCCTGTCGGCGCTGCTGCGTCCGACCACCAACAGCTACAGGGGCGGGCCCGAAGAGGAAGACTCGCGGCGATTGGTAACGGCTGTACTCAGTGATGGAGTATTGGAGATCGCCGGCGCCGATCCGACTTGTCAGCCCTATCTCGCATATAGTGCCGTGGTGCTAGCAGCGTTAGACGGTATTGAGCGCCGGTTGGAGCCTAGCGTGCCCATCGAGAATCCAGTTCCGCTGGTCGCTGCGTTCGCTGGGGAGGTGGATGATCTGGAAACAGCCTTGCACGCTTTGCAAGAGGACCACGAGTATCTGCTGCGCGGCGCGGCCTGGACAGACGAGCTGGTTCACCGCTGGATCGAGTACAAGCTTGAGCACGAGGTGCGTCCGCTTCGTCGATATCCGCACCCCTACGAGTTCAGCCTGTATTTCGGCGTTTGCTGACCGACGCGGCGCCGGCAACTTGCCGCCGGCCTGGTCCGCCGACATGATGCCATCACATGACTGAACCCACGTCATCGACCACCTGCACAGCACCGGCCGCCCGTAGCCGCAGCCCAGCGCTACATTGGCAAATCCTGAGCGGACTGGTGATCGGCGCCGTCGCTGGCCTGATCGCCCGGGCTGTCTGTCCGCCGCTGGCCGATGGCAGTACGCATCCGAGTTTGATGTGGGTCGTGCGGAACATCGCCTACCCGTTGGGCGAACTGTTTCTCCGACTCATTTTCATGGTGGTGCTGCCGTTGGTGTTCAGCGCCTTGGTATTGGGCGTGGCAGAGCTGGGCGACGTACGACGGCTCGGGCGCATCGGCGTTCGCACCCTGTTGTACACGGTGGTTCTGTCCACGATTTCGGTCGGCATCGGCGTCGGATTCACGAATGCGTTCCGCCCCGGCGAGCACCTGGATCCCGCACAACGCGAGTTGCTCAAGGCGCGTTACGAGACGGAGGCCGCTCGCAAGGTGGCGCTGGCACGCGAGAGCAAGACGGCCCTCGACTCGCTTCTCGATATCGTGCCGCGCAACCTGCTGCGCGAGATGGTCGGGGCGACCGATGGAACTTCGCCCGGCGGCGGCATGCTGGCCGTGATGTTCTTCGCCCTGCTGTTCGGCGTGGCGCTGTCGCTGACTGGCGAACGGGCCGCACCGCTGCTGCGTGTGCTGGAGGGCCTGTACGACGCGGTCATGATCATCATCGGCTGGGCCATGCGCCTGGCGCCGCTGGGGGTGGCGGCACTGGTGTTTCGCCTGACGGCGGACCTGGGTATCGACATCCTGCGGGTGCTGGGCTGGTACGTAGTGACGGTGCTGGCTGGGTTGCTGCTGCACTTCCTCGTTGCCTACAGCCTATTCGTGGGTTTGATCGGACGTCGCACCCCGCACCGCTTCTTCGCTGACATCAGCGAGGCCATGCTTACGGCCTTTGCCACGTCTTCGTCCAACGCCACGCTGCCGACCACGCTGCGCGTCAGCGAGCAGCGACTGCGCCTGCGACCGGAGATCGGACGCTTCGTGCTCACCGTCGGGGCCACCGCCAACCAGAACGGCACCGCCCTGTACGAAGGCGTCACGGTGCTGTTTCTGGCCCAGGTCTTCGGTATCGAGCTGACGCTGGCGCAGCAGATCACCGTCGCGCTGCTGGCGATACTCGCCGGCGTGGGGACCGCCGGCGTCCCCGGCGGGTCTTTGCCGCTGGTCGTCATCGTCCTGCAAACCGTCGGCGTGCCGCCAGACGGCATCGGCATCATCCTCGGCGTGGACCGTCTGCTCGACATGTGCCGCACGACGCTCAACGTCACCGGTGACTTGGCCATCGCGGCGTGCGTGGACCGGGCCGAAAGCAGCCGCCCGCTCCCCGTCTCTGAGTAAGCTGGCGCGCACGACAACGCCCCGCCGTCAGCAAGCTGCTGGCAACGGGGCGTCGCTTAATCAACCTCCGCAGGCGCCGATCGAGTCAGTCAGTAGTCGTCCTTTATCGCCGCCGAATCAGTCCGCTCAGGATCGCCAGCGCCGCCAGAGACGCCGGCTCCGGAATAAAGGCAATGCTGATCACGTTGCTGGTCGACAGGTTGGCGATCAGCGTAGCCTGTCCGGTGGCGGTATCGATCTTCCATAGCGAATCAGTGCCGGCATTATTTACAGCGTAGAGCCCGTAGGTCGGACTCCACGCCATGCCTGTGCCCAGCGAGCCGGCGGAAGGAGCATTGAACGGGCCGACGAGGGTACCGGCACCAGTGCCCAGGTCGATCTTCCACAGGCTATCGGTGCCGCTGTCGCCGCCGAACATAACGCCCGCCGACGCGTCCCAGGCGATGCTGCCGAAGCCGGTCAATGGAGTGGTGCCGATGAGCACCGCCTGACCGGTGTTCTTGTCGATCTCGCATAAGCCCTTGGACGTGTAGTCGATGCCGTACAGCTTGCCGGTGACAGGGTGGTACTCCAGGCCGTGCATGACCGGGTTGATGCCGGCCAAGTTGTACGCTCCGACCAGCGTGGCCAGGCCGGTCTTGTAGTCGATCTTCCAGAGTTCATCGAGTGAGGTGGACGACGCGTATAGCGTGTCGGTAGTCGGGTCATACGCCAACGCGCCGATAGTACCGCCGCCCTGAACGTTAGCGATAAAAGTGCTCTGGCCGCTGACCGGGTCCAGTTGGAGCAGTTGACTACCCGAGGTGTCAACTGCCAACAGTCGCTCCTGCCCACTGGCCGGCAAGACGAGCACGGCCAGTGTCGTAAGTGCCAACAAATACCGAACGGATTTCATAACCTCCTCCTCTTCGTTTTCACTAGACGGCGCCGTCAGCAACACGCCCTGCCAGACCGAAAGCGCCTCCGGGTCCCCCTGCCCTGCTCGCATTGTAACCTTGGCCGCCGGCACAAACAATCAGAATCGGCCGAATCGTACCATGCCCCGTAAAGTTCGGCGGATTCGGGCCCATTCCAGCACCATCGCGCCGACGTTGACACAAAACAGCCGGACCCGCCTGGTAGAACGCGGGTCCGCGTGCTGTGATTCTCGATTCATTGCCAACCCGGATGCTTCCCCATGGGACCACTCCCGGGTCTCAAGGTGCCTGCGGCTAGCTTCGCCGACGGGCAACGACCACGCCCGCAACTGCCAGCAGCGACAAGCTCGCCGGCTCCGGAATCAGCAGGTAATCGACATAGCGGCCGCCGCCGGAATACACCAGCGTACTCTGGCCCGTGCCGACGTCGTAAACGTAGGCTCCGCTACCGCTGGTCCACATGATATTCCCGTTGCCAAGCTGATACACGCCGCGCGCTCCCGAAGCGGTAAACGAGGCCAGGATCGCGCCGGTGTTCACGTCCAGCCGCACCACGTTATTGCTGGAGAACCCCGCCGCCAGGACGTTCCCGTCCTTGGCGTAGTTCATCTGCTCGACGAAGTTGAGCGAGGTGCTGTTGTGGAAGGTACCCAGCGGGTTGCCAGCCAGGCTAAAGCGGTGGATGTCGTCGTTGCCGCTGCTGGACGAGACCAGCATGGCGCCCATGTGCTCCAGTACGCCAAACGGGCTGGGAGCATAGCCGGTAGTCGTGAAGTAACCCAGGTTGTTGCCGGTGGTATCGAACATGACGACCGCGTTGCCCGGCGCTCCGTTGGCCGTGCCGGCGTTGGTCACGTACACGGTGTTGTTGATGAAGCCCATACCGCGGATGTTGTCCAGACCACCGCTGATGGCGCCGAGCGGGTTCCCGAACAGGTCAAACCGCGAGACCTTGTCGCCAACCTGCTCGGACACCCAAATCTCGTTGCCAACTTGCATGGCGTGAATCGGGGTTCCACCGCCCAACGCAAAATAGTTCGGGTTCACCACCGAGCCGTCGAACGGGTCGAACAGCACCACACGGTTGTTGGTGGAGTCAGGCATCATCAAATACTGCCCGCAAACCACCAATGGCAGTACCAGCGCGACAAATAGGACAGTAAACGAACGGGACATTCCTCTCTCCTCCTTTTGGCTTCTCGGCGCCGCGCGCCCTCCTGGAGCACGCGCCGACCCCTACCTAACAGGTAACGCTTGGCGGATTGATCCGTCGCCTCCAACGAGGGCCATCCCCGCCAACGCGTGGGCGCCCGAAATCGCCTCCGCAGCGATCCGCCACCCTCCAATAGCGCAGTATACAACGAAACGATAGACTCTCCAAAGGGTATTCAACCTGTCGCGCAACGTAGCTCGCGTTATCGGTCAACGGCCAGCCCAGCGCGGCCGGAAAAGCTCGCGCCGCTGCCGTTCTCGAAGTAGCCCGATCGCGCCGCGCTGGATTCGAACCAGCAACCTTCGGTTCCGTAGACCGATGCTCTATCCAGTTGAGCTAGCGGCGCTCATGGAGCGCATCGCCCGCGTCGGCGTCCCGGTACTGACCGACATCATGCCCGGAACTGGATTCGAACCAGCACGAGGTTAACCCTCACCAGGCCCTCAACCTGGCGCGTCTGCCAATTCCGCCATCCGGGCGTGCCGGCAGGCAGATCGCCCGCTTCAGCAGCGGCATGCTAGACCGCAGCTCCCGGACCGTCAAGAGACGACCGGCGCGGCCCTGCCCCAGCCTCACAGCAGGCCGAGAACCTTGCGCGCCAGATCGTCCGGCATGCGCTCATAGCGGCACGGTTCCATGCTGTAGGAGGCCCGGCCCTGCGACAGCGAACGCAACTGCGTAGCATAGCCGAACATTGCTTCCAGCGGGGCTTCCGCCATGATGACCCGGTTGTTGCCGCGTACCGAGGTGCCGGTAATGACTGCCCGGCGGGCCATGAGGTCGCCGTTGATCGCCCCGTAGTACTGTTCGGGCGTAACGACTTCGACCTTCATGATCGGTTCGAGCAGCACGGGCCCGGCGTGCTCAGCCGCCTTCTGAAAAGCCAAGCCGCCGGCAGTTTCAAAGGCCAGCTCGCTGGAGTCCTCGGGATGCTCCTCGGCATCGAGCAACGTCGCTTTCACGTTGATCAGCGGATACCCGCCCAGGTTGCCGCTGCGGGCGGCGGCGCGCACCCCCTGCTCGATAGCGGGCACGAACTCGGGCCTGATCTTGCCGCCCGGCAAGCGATTCTCGAAACGGAAGTGCTCCTCCCCGGCCGCCGGCTCGAATGGCTCGACCCGCAGCCGTACCACCGCGAACTGACCGCGCCCGCCGGTCTGACGCACGAAACGGCCCTCGGCCTCGGCAGCCGATGTGACAGCTTCGCGGTAGGCGACGCGCGGCTTGCCGACGCGCACCGGCAGGCCAAAATCGCGCTGCAAGCGGTGACACTGCACCTCGAGGTGCAGCTCGCCCATTCCCGAAATCAGCATCTGACCGGTTTCTTCACTTATGCGAAACTCGAAGGTGGGGTCGCTGCGCGCCAGCATGCGCAACACTTCGACCAGTTTATCGCGGTCGGCCGTGGACTGCGGTTCGATGGCCATGCTGATAACTGTCTCGGGGAACTCGATGCGCTCCAGCAGAATCCCGCCGCCGCGCGTCTCGCAGAGAGTGTCGCCTGTCTGCGACTCTTTCAGTCCGATCGCCGCCACGATATCGCCCGCGTGGGCCTTGTCGATCTTCTCGCGCCGCTTGGCGAAAACGTGGAAAAGCTGCGGCACGTTCTCTTTCTTCTTGCGGCCGACGTTGAGCACGCGCGAGCCGGCCTTCAGTGTGCCCGAGTAAATCCGCAGGAAATGCAGGTCGCCGTGTGGATCGGCCACGATCTTGAACACCAGCGCCGCTAGCGGCTCGCCCGGATCGCAGCGGCGCCGGACCAGTTTCTCGGGCCTGTCCGGATCGTGCCCCTCCACCGGCGGAATATCCAGCGGCGACGGCAGGAAGTCGCACACGGCGTCGAGAAGCGGCTGCACGCCGACGTAGCGCAAAGCCGATCCGCACAGCACGGGTTGACAGCGTCGGGCGATGGTGCCGTGGCGCAGGGCGCGGCGGATCTCCTCAGCCGAGAGGGGCTGGTTGTCCACGTATTTCTGCATCAGCTCCTCGTCCAGCTCCGCCACCTGCTCCTCCAGCCGATGACGAAACCGCTGGGCCTGTTCGGCCCACTCGGCCGGTATTTCCACCACGGCGAACTTGGACCCATCGCCGCCGCTGCTGTAATCCAAAGCCCGCATGTTCACCAGGTCGATCACGCCGCGAAAAGCACTCTCTTGCCCCCACGGAAGCTGGATGGCGATCGGGTTGGCGCCCAAGCGCTCGCGGATGGTACCGAGCGCATAATGGAAGTCCGCCCCAACTTTGTCCATCTTGTTCAGGAAACAGATCCGTGGGACCTTGTACTTGTCGGCCTGCCGCCAGACGGTCTCCGACTGCGCTTCCACCCCCTCTTTGGCGTCGAAGACGATGATCGCCCCGTCCAGCACACGCAGGCTGCGTTCCACCTCCGCCGTGAAGTCCACGTGTCCGGGCGTGTCGATCAGGTTGACGCGGCAGTCGCGCCAGTGAAACGAAACTGCCGCCGAATAGATCGTGATGCCGCGCCGCTGTTCCTCGACGTCGAAGTCCGTGACCGTGGTCCCGTCGTCCACCTCGCCCATCCGATGGATCATCCCGCTGTAATACAGGACGCGCTCGGTGGTGGTCGTTTTGCCGGCGTCGATATGCGCGGCGATCCCAATGTTGCGGATTGAAGCTGGATTCTCCATGGTTCTTTGCGGCGCCCTGGCGGCCGATGTCCACCGGCTGGCAGGCGCGGAGCGGGCATTATACGCCCGGCGGCTCCTCTTACCACAGGATCCAGGCCGGCGCCGGTTGGACCGGTGCCGCGACCTGCCGTATAACTTTCGCCCGTGTACAAGCTCTTTCTGACGCTGCGTTACTTGCGCAAACGGCGTATCGCCTACTTTGCGATCGCGGCGGTGATGCTCTGCACCGCCATGGTGCTGATCGTGATGTCAGTGATGGGGGGCTTTCTGGATCAGCTCAAGACCAAGGCGCGCGGGTTGTTGGGCGATGTGATCATCGACAACCGTTCCTACAGCGGTTTCCCGCTCTACGACGAATTCATCGCCGACATCTCCGCCTGGCCCGAGATCGTCAAGGCGACGCCGGTGCTGTACACCTACGGCCTGCTGCGCTTCCATGGGACCCCGCGGACACATACCGTGCAGGTAGTGGGCGTGCGCTTAGAAGACGTCTATCAGGTCAACGCCTTCCGCGGCAGCCTGTACTATGAGAAGTACTACCCCGGCACGACGCACCTTGGTGAGCAGCAACAGCCGCTGGTGGGTTTCGACGTCGCCGGACCAGCGATCGAGTGGCGCGACCAGCACGGCGCGCTGCTGGGCTCCGGGCCGCGCCCGCTACTGCCCCCCGCCTATCAGACGGCGTTGGAAAAGAGTTGGTCGGCGGGAATTCGCGATGACGAGTCGCCCGCCAGCGAATTCGCCACCATGTTGAAAGCCGCCGGTCTGCCGCCGATCGTCGGTCAGTACGAGGCGGTGCCGGGCATCGGCCCGCCGCTGATGGTGGGAGATCCACAGCCTGGGCTGATTATCGGACGCGATATCATCGCTACCCGACTACCTGACGGCCGGTACCAACGCTACTGGAACATTCCCCGCGGCTGTCTAGTGACGCTGACCTTGCTGCCGATGTCCTCCGCCGGCACCGTCGATACCCCCGTCAAACAGCCGCTCCGCTACGTTGATGACTCGCGTACCGGCATCTACGAGATCGACTCGCGCCACGTCTACTGCGACTTCGAGTTGCTCCAGAAGCTGCTGCGCATGGATGCCGCCGAGCGCGTCGACGCACAAACTGGCGAGACGATCGGCGTCGTGCCGCCGCGCTGTTCGCAGATCCAGGTCAAAATCGCCGCCGGACACGATCCGCGTGACGTCGCTCGTCGCCTGAAGGAGTACTACCACGGAATGGTGAAGGATCCGCGTTTTTCCGGCATGCTGGACCTGAACGACATGCAGCTCATCGGGTTCATCGACGCCCTGACGTGGGAAGAATCGCAGGCCCACATCATCGCCCCGGTGGAAAAGGAGCGGCAGCTTGTAACCATCCTCTTCGCCATCATCTCCCTGGTGGCCGCGGTCCTGGTGCTGTGCATCCTATATATGATCGTGCTTCAAAAGACGCGCGATATCGGGATCATCAAGGCCCTGGGCGGGTCCTCAGCCGGCGTAGCGCTGATTTTCATCGCCTATGGAGCGGCCGTCGGCATTGTCGGCAGCGCACTGGGAACGATCATCGGATACTACTTCGTTACCTACATAAACCAGATCCAGGACTGGCTGACCCGCATGAACCCGGCCTGGCAAGTCTGGGACCGCTCAGTCTATTCCTTCGACGCGATTCCCAACACGGTGCGCAGCGCCGACATGATCACTGTCATCGTTGCCGCCATCATCGCTTCGACGCTCGGATCGTTGGCGGCCGCCTGGCGGGCCGGCACCATGCAGCCGGTGGAGGCTCTCCGCCATGAGTGACGCTTTGCTGGTGGCCAGCGGGCTGCACCGCACGTACGTGATGGGGCGCTCACGGCTGCACGTGCTGCGCGGATGCAGCCTGAGCGTGCGCCGCGGCGAGTTCCTGGCCATCATGGGCAAGTCCGGCAGCGGCAAGAGCACCCTGCTTCACATCCTGGGTGCGCTCGACGTCCCGCAGGAAGGGCAGGTCTTGTTCGAGGACCGCCCCGTCTTCGCCCCACCAGGCAAGCGCCGCCTTTACGACACGGCCTTCGACATGCTGTCAACTTGTGAAAGGCAGCGCATCGCCTATCGCCGCTTCGCGTTCGGCTTCGTCTTTCAGTTCTATCACCTGCTGCCCGAGTTGAACGTGCTTGAGAACGTCTTGCTGACGCGCATGGTCGGGTGCTCGACGTTCACTTGGTGGCGCGAGCGTCACCAGGCCAGGCACGACGCCCTGGAAATCCTGCGCCGCGTGGGTTTGCACGAGCGTCTGCGACATCGACCAGCGGAACTCTCGGGCGGCGAGCGCCAGCGCGTGGCCATCGCTCGGGCCTTGGTCCACCGTCCCAAGGTCCTGCTGGCCGACGAGCCGACCGGCAACTTGGACGCCGAAGCCGGGGCGGCCCTGTTAGGCCTGCTCGCCGACCTGCACGCCGAGGGACAAACCATCGTGCTGGTTACGCACGACCCCGGTGTGGCAGCGCGAGCCGATCGCGTCTTACGCCTGGAAGATGGACGCTTGCACTCGGCCTGACACGCGGACCAACTCCGCCAGCCCTTGCCCCGCCGCGCTACACCTACCGCGGCCCTGCCGTCAGCTCTTGGCAATCCGCGATGTACAACGAGCCGCGGCGGCTTGCCGACCGCCACGGCTCGCTCATTGTCAACCTGCTCGGGTGCGTCTGTCTACCGACGACGAAGCAACAGGCCGAGCACCATAAGGACCAACCCGGCCGGCTCAGGCACGAATTCGACGCGTGTGATATACGCCGTCGTGTACGATCCGGTGGTTGGCGTGAACGTAGTGGCACTGATCGCGCGGCAGGTCACACCATAACCGGCCCCAGTCGTGGTCACGCCGTCGAGGTATCCAGTCGCGCTGGCGTGGTTGCCACCGGGGTGACGGATGTCGATGATGATGTCACCGCCCGGATAAACCCACGGAGTCTGGAACATGATGCTCTGGGCCGGGAACGGGTTCGGCGGGCCGGCCGGTCCCGGGAAATAGTTGATCGGGATCGAGAGCGGACCGTCATGCACCAGCACCTCATTACCGCTGAAGTTGGCCGCGAACGAAGTGCTCATTGTGCCGGGGTTCGTCGCCGGCGTGCCGATGCGGATCTCGTAGTCATTCCAGCTTGCGATCTCCGGCGGCCAGGGAGCATAGCCGGTGTACATGCGCCAGGTCAGGCCCACGATCTGGTACCCGACGGGAATCGAGCCCAGCTCAGACGCGGCATAAATGACTTGGTAACTTCGAGGATTGCCCGCGTTACGCGTGATCGTGTTCAGACCGCCCTGCCCGACGGTGTTAGCGTACGCGTTGGGCACTACGGTCACGTCGGCCAACGCGGCGCTGGCCAGCAACCCGACTGCCATTAACACAAGTACTTTTTTCATCAGCTCCTCCTCCAAGTCCAAGCTTCCCCGAGCGGCACGCTCAGGCCCCATGCCCTCACTGCACCACCCGCATACCCCAGCCCAGCGCTTGTCGTTCGGAATCCTTCCGCTCCTGCGCTCCAACAATACGAGGCCAGGGCGGAAGGCTAAACGGCCCACTCACTTGAGGTGTACCGCCGCCGCGATCTCCTCCACCTCTTTTTTTATCAGAGATCGACGCCGCCGTCAACAGATTTGCTCAGCTGGTCGCCTTTTAGCGCATCAGTGCTGCTGTCACGTCGCCGCGATAGCTGCGGCCTATGTACCAGCGGCGCTGTCACTGGCGCATAACAAATACCAAGTTATTGTGTGTCAGCTACTTGTGACGTGCGCCGACGAAGCTGTCCACAAGCCGCCTCGATGTCCGCGCCGCGCGACTTGCGCAAGTGAGCGTTCACGCCAAGCTCGCGCAGTCGGCTCTGGAAGGCAAAAGCCGCCTCGGCCGTCGGACGCGCAAACGGTAAGCCTGGTACCGCGTTGTAGCGCAGCAGATTGACGTTGCAGCGTAGTCGGCGAACGATCCGGGCAAGCTGGTCCGCATGCTCGGGCTGCATGTTGACGTCTGCCAGCAACACATACTCCAGCGTCACTTCGCGCCCCGTGCGCTGGAAGTAGTAAGCGCAGGCCTCCAGAAGTTCCTCGATCGGGACTTTACCCCACGGGATCAGTTCACGACGCAGACGCTCGTTGGGCGCATGCAGCGACAGGGCGAGATTCAGTTGCAGCCCCTCGTCGGCCAGACGGCGAATCTGCTTCGGCAGTCCGACCGTGCTGAGAGTGATCTTGCGCGCCCCGACCCCGAGCCCCCACGGCGCGTTGAGGATACGCACCGCCTTCACCACCGCGTCGTAGTTGGCCAACGGTTCGCCCATTCCCATCAGGACGATGTTGGACAGCCTGCCGCCGCCCTCAGCCATCGCCGACACCAGCGCCCGCACGCGCCAGGCCTGTTCGACAATTTCGCCGGCAGTCAGATCGCGTTGCACACCTGCCGCCCCGCTAGCGCAGAAGCGACAACCGACGGGACAGCCGACCTGCGAGGACAGACAGGCGGTATGCCGTGTGCCGTCGGGTATCCAGACGGTCTCAACGGTCTGGTCGTCCGGCCAAGCCAGCAACAGCTTGCGCGTCCCGTCGCGAGAGACAGACTCGCCAGCGATGCGCGAGCGCAGGATGTCCGCTCGCTCCGCCAGCCACGTGCGCAAGTCCTTGGGGAGGTTGCTCATTACGTCGAACGTTATAGCGCCACGTTCGTAAACCCACTGCAACACCTGAGCAGCTCGGTAGCGCTCTTGACCGGCCTCCATAAGCCAGTCTTCCAGCGCCGCCCGGTCCATGTCGAGCAAGTGTCGGCGCTGCGCGATGGTCGGCCTGTCGGCAGCGCTTTCTTCGGTCACTGGAGTGTCCTGTCAGCCCATCGCCAGATAGATGGACTAGGTTGGCTCAACACTACCCGCCCTCGGCGTGCTGATACACGATAGGTGCCCCGGCACCGCCAGGCCGGACGTGTAGTTTCGCAGCTCCGCTTTCTCAGGCGCCAGGCTGGTGGCCGCAGCCCTCGCGAAGGTCCGCGGCGACCCGCGACTACTTCTTTACCTCGAACTCGGCATCGATGACGTCGTCGTCCTTGCCGGCCTTGGGGGCCTCGCCGACGTGCACGTCCGCCGCACCGGCGCCTGCGCCGGTCTTGGCCGCTGTGGCCTTGTAGATCGCCTCGGCCAGTTTGTGCGACTTGGCGCTGACCTCCTCCATCGCCTTCTGGATCACGTTGGGGTCATCGTCTTTCTGTACATCCTTGAGACGGTTGACCGCGCGCTCGATTTCGCCCCGCACGCCGGCGTCCACCTTGTCGCCGTGTTCCTTGAGCGTCTTCTCGGTGGTGTACACGAGCTGGTCAGCTTGGTTGCGCAGGTCGATCAGCTTCTTCTTAGCCTCGTCCTCGGCGGCGTGCGCCTCAGCCTCCTTGACCATCCGCTGGATCTCCTCCTCGCTCAGTCCGGAGGAAGACTTGATCGTAATGGCCTGCTCACGCCCCGTGCCGAGGTCCTTGGCAGAGACGTTCAAGATACCGTTAGCGTCGATGTCAAACGTAACCTCGATCTGCGGTACGCCGCGCGGTGCCGGCGGTATGCCAGTGAGTTGGAAGCGACCCAGCGTGCGGTTGTCGGCTGCCATCTTGCGTTCGCCTTGCAAGACGTGGATGTCCACCGCCGGCTGGTTGTCCGAGGCAGTCGAGAAGATCTCCTTTTTGCTGGTCGGAATCGTGGTGTTACGTGGGATGAGCACGGTCATGACACCGCCGAGCGTTTCCACACCCAGCGACAAGGGGGTTACGTCCAGCAGCACGATGTCAGACTTCTCGCCCGACAGGACCGCGCCCTGAATGGCCGCTCCGACCGCCACCACCTCATCGGGGTTGACGCTCATGTTCGGCTCTTTGCCGAAGATCTCCTTGACGAGCTGCTGGACGCGCGGCATACGGGTCGAACCGCCGACCAGCACCACCTCATCGATGTCCTTCGGTCCGAGCTTGGCATCCTTGAGGGCCTGCATGACCGGCCCGCGGCAGCGCTCAGTCAGATGTTCGGTAAGCTGCTCGAACTTGGCCCGCGTGATGGTCATTTGCAGGTGCTTCGGACCGCTGGCGTCGGCGGTGATGTACGGCAGATTGATCGTCGTTTCCAGGCTGCCGGACAGCTCGCACTTGGCCCGCTCGCAAGCTTCCTTCAGGCGTTGCAAGGCCATCGGGTCCTTACGCAGGTCGATGCCTTCCTTCTTGCGGAACTCCTCCGCCACGTAGTTGATGAGTTCCTCATCGTAATCGTCGCCGCCCAAGTGCGTGTCGCCGTTGGTGCTGAGCACCTCGAAAACGTTCTCGCCAACATCCAGGATGGAGATATCAAAGGTGCCGCCGCCGAGGTCGAAGACGGCGATTTTCTCGTTGGCCTTCTTTTCCAGGCCGTACGCCAAGGCGGCCGCGGTCGGCTCGTTGATGATGCGCTCGACCTTCAAACCGGCGATCTGACCGGCTTCCTTGGTGGCCTGGCGCTGCGAGTCGTTGAAGTACGCCGGGACAGTGATGACGGCGCGCTCCACCTTCTCGCCCAGATAGCGCTCGGCCGTGGCCTTCAGGTCGCGCAGGATCATGGCGGAGATCTCCGGCGGCGCGTATTCCTTGCCCATGACGCGCACCCGGACTAGCTCATCCGGCCCGCCGACGATCTCATAGGGCACCATCTTCTCTTCCTGCGAAACTTCGCGGTGCCGGCGGCCCATGAAGCGCTTGATGGAGAAGATGGTGTTCTTCGGATTGGTTACCTGCTGGTTCCTGGCACGCTGGCCGACCAGTCGTTCACCCTTCTCCGTGAAGGCGACGACCGATGGCGTCAGCCGCGAGCCGGAGTCGTTGATGAGCACCTTCGGCTGGCCGCCCTCCATGACGGCCACGACCGAGTTCGTCGTTCCCAGGTCGATTCCGATGATCTTGGACATCGCGGTCTCCACAGATGCTGCGCGCCCACCTTGACGATGGCGCGCAATGCCGTCTGGGGCGGCAGTCGGCAAGCCGGGTACCAGCGGCACAAAACGCCGGCCTTATTCATAAGACACTGCCCCACAATGCCTTAAGACTGACACCGCCAGTTTGTACCAAGCGATTTTGTCTGCCAAACTGACAGGCGCAGGCCGTGGCGGCAGGTTTGCCAATGTGGCTGAGAACACTGCCGGCGACTGAGCGCGATAACGTTCTGCAACCGCTCCCGGAGAAAGCCCAAGCCAACCACGCAGCGGGTAACTGGCCGGCGGCCTAGCCGGGGTCCTGCAGGAGAAGCCGAGGCGGCTGGCCCCATATGCGGCCGTGCCCCCAGCCAAGGATACGGTGAAGCCTGCTAGCCAGCCTTGGTCTTGAAGTCCTTGCCGATCCAACCTCTGGCCAAGATCAGGAGGATTGTGGAACAAATGGCTATGCAGCCGAACACGAACCACATGAACTGGGTATTCTTTGGTCCTTCGGCCGGGCAGTAGCGGTCCATCATCCAGCCCGAGTACAGCAGCGGAACCAGCATCTTGGTCAGGAACCAGGGCAACTGGGCCACGCCCATGTAGGCGCCTGTTCGGCCCTCGGGTGCTATCTCGGCGGCGTACTGGAGAAAACGCGGTTGCCACATGGCCTCGCCGACGGTCATGATGAAGATGTAGCCGAACAGCGTCCACCAGTACGGTCCGATGGCCAGCAGGAAGGCCGGGGCAGCCATGACGAGTGTCCCAACGATCATCATGTTGTAGACCTTGGCCTTCTGGGTCAGCGCCGTGATGATGGGGACAAGGAAGAATATCAGAATCGGGTTAGCGTTGGACGCGATTTCAAAATACCTGCCAATCCAGCCCTCAAATGCGCGGGATATGTACTGCGGCAGCACGAGCCAGTTATATGTAAACAGCGTCTGGACCGGAATCAGCGCGAATATGAAGTAGAAAAACTTCGCGTCGGCCAACGGATGCCGCGCGATATACCTACGCGAGTCGGGAATCAGAACCAGCAGCAACCACACGGCCGCGATAATCCCGACAGCGTGCATCTTGTACTGCACTGGCATACGCCAGTAAGCCGCCGCTAACACCAGTATTACAAAGACCCACAGGTGCAGGGGCGGCCAAGGAGCCGACGCCCAAGCTTCGGTCTGCCACTCCGACGGGGCGCCAACGTCCGGCTTGGCCGACCCGACCTCGGCATTTTGTGGGGCGTGCGGCTTCTCTGCCTCGAGAGCCGCCGTCTCCGCTTTGGCGCGTGCGATGGCGTCTCTTACCGTTCCGGGGGTGAGGATGACAACCGTGCAAATCAGCGCCAAAAGTGTGAATGCCGTGTAAATCCAGTAAACGCCAGTGATTCCCAATCCCAGGTAGCGCTCGTCCCGCAGCAGGAACGCAAAGCTGGGCAACCAGCCGCCCAGGTTCATGAGGGCGTACAACATGGCAAAGCCCATGGCGGCCGTCTTCGGCGTGGTGAACTGACGCACCGCAGCGTACGCGGCCGGCTGGTACATGCCGTAGCCGATGATCACCAGCCCGATGCCCGCCATGGTGACCCAATGCAGAGGTGACCCGACTCCCTGCGGCGTCAGGCCGAAGATGGTGGGTGCTCCAGAAATCAATACGCGACCAAGAAGCAGAAGCACGAAGGCCCCGATGAGTGCGAAACGCACGCCCCATTTGTCAGCCACGAATCCCAGGAAGAACATCGCCAGAGTAATGCCAGACGTAAGCACCATCACCATGGCGTGCGACCACTCGTCGGCGCGTTCCACTCCCCGGAACACATATGAAGAGAAGTGGATGGTCAGGTACCCCAACATCCCGAAGTAAACCATGCCCTCGATGACGTAGGCCAGGTTAATGCCCCATAAAGCGCGCGGCGCACGTACCACGTCGATGAACGGTTGGACGATTTCGAGAACCGGGTCCTTGGGCGATTCGGACATGTCGGGTTCGTGACTCATACCTGCCCTTTCATCAAATGATGGCGACGCCTGCACGCCGCACGCAACTCTAGGGCCCTGCTGCCCCAAGTGCACCCGGCGCAGGCACAACTGACCCCTAAGGCTAAAGCGGTGGGTCTGGCCCTGCAACTGCGTCCCGACCGACGATTCGCGCACGCGCCCGTCAGAGGGCATTTGTGGCCTTTTACGGACCTACCATCGGTGGCGAACCGTCGTGAATGCCCCCGCCCCCCGCAGTCCCGCGCCAGGTTCCGGGACTTTCACGTGCTATTATTGTTGTATAGCCGGGGCCCGTGAACTCGGCGAAACTCAGAGGACGATCAGGCGGCTGTCAGCTGGAGGAGGGCAATATGATCAGTGGCATGGCCAACATCATCTTGTGTGTGAGCTGGGCGTCGCTGTTGGGCTTATTGATTCGCGGTGCGTCCCCGCCGCCCAGCGCGGACGGACCCGACTTGTCACAGCCGGGACCACACCAGGCCGCTTGGACCGAGGTCACAGTGCGCCGCCCAGACAATTCCACCTTCAAGGCGGTGCTGTACTATCCAGCAACAAGTCCCGGCGCCGGTGGCACTTACGATCCCAGTGCTGCTCCTTACCCGGCGATCTCATTCGGACATGGTTTTCTGCAAGCGGTCGAGCAATATCAATCTACACTGTCCCACTTGGCGACTTGGGGCTACTTCGTTATCGCCTCCCGCTCGCAGGGCGGTTTGTTCCCCAGCCACGCGGCGTTCGCGGCTGACATGCGCCTCTGTCTGACGTACTTGGAATCCGAGAACGCCAACGCAGGATCCTGGTTGTTTCAGCAGGTTGACGTCGACCATTTTGGCATGTCCGGTCACTCCATGGGCGGTGGCGCCAGCATACTGGCGACGGCAGCCGATCCGCGTGTCAAGGCGCTGGCCAACCTGGCCGCCGCCGAAACGAATCCATCCGCCATCAGCGCCATGCAGAACGTGACCGTGCCGGTGAGTCTGATTGCCGGGAGTCAGGATACGATCGTCCCGCCAGCCAACAACGGGCAGTTGATGTACAACAACGCCCGCGCACCCCGGCAGCTACCGATCATATTGGGCGGCTACCACTGCGGCTTCATCGACCAGGACTACATCTTCTGCGACCAAGGTTCGATCTCACGACCTGTCCAACTGGCGCTGACGCGTCGCACGCTGACCGCTTTCTTCAACCTGTACTTGAAACTTGATCAGTCCGTTTGGCGCCAAGTATGGGGCCCGGAGTTCCTGAATGATCCAGCGTTCGACAACACCCAGGTGGATGCCGGCGTGGAGCTGCTGCCGAAACAGGTGGAACTGAGTGGCATCGGCGGCCGGCCGATCGCGCTCGACCTGACTGTACGCAACACTGGTCCGGCCGCGGATCATTTCACACTATTCATTGAAGATAACCTTTGGCCAACGCATGTCGATCCGCCGCAGACGCCACTACTGGAGCCCGGCATGACCGCCATGGTGCGGCTGACGGTGGATGTACCGCCGGCGGGCGGTCCGAACACTGACCGGGCGCTGGTCAGCGTCCGCGCGGGTCGGGATGGAGCCACGCGTGCCTTTGCGCTGATCTCTACCAAGCGTCGACTGCTGGGCGATCTGAACTGCGATGGTAATCTTGATTTCCGCGATATAAACCCGTTCGTGTTGGCAGTGTCCAACGCGGCAGGTTACGCGGCCGCCTACCCGGATTGCGACCGCAATCTGGCCGACATCAATCAAGATGGGCGCGTCGACTTCGGCGATATCAACCCGTTCGTCCGCTTGTTGACACAATGAAAAAGACACGCAAGTGGCCCTAGTTCGGCGTTTCTCAATTCTGTGCGGCGGCAGCTCGGCAGTCGGTGCTGCCAGCTAAGCCACGCACGGCTTGGCCTGTCTGGCCGCGAACCGCGGCGCAACGTAACGTATGCCGAACAGTTCGGTGAGGTGTGCGAGCGACGCCACTGGCTTAGCCGAGGGCAGCCGCTCTCCCCCGCTGAGCCGTCCTCGCCCTTCAGGCCGATGACGTTGAGTCAGAGACGATGCAGGCAGTGCCTCCAGGTTAGCGGTGTGCCGTCCATCCCCATTGGTTTTGACGTGCTTGTGCTGTGCCGTGGCACAGACGTTCGTGGGCGACGCGCAGAACCGACTGGCGCGGAGGAAGCCAAGAAAGTGGCAGTATCTGCAACGACCGGCAGAGCGGCTGGCGGCCCCAACAGCGCTAACCGCATCCAGCGACCAGCCAGGCCGGGAGCGTGCCAAAAAACAGCGTCCTGAGCCGCTTAAGACCACCCACAACCATTGCACACCAACGCTGGTCGGTGGGCATCCTGCCCGTTGTTGCCGTACAGGCAACACCCAAGTACGATCAACACACCGGCAGCCTGTGTGAAGCATTAACTGTCGGCGGACGAGTAGGAGCCCCCTATCGGTGTCACCCTTGTCATGTACTCTGATGGTGCTCAACGAGCGCCTCGTAAAAGCCGACGGGAGAGCCCACTGCCTGTTCATTTGGTGGCCGTTCGCGGACCGCCGTGTCCAGCGCTGTGAATCTTGTTCGTTTAACGTGCCGGTGGCAGACAACCTCAGTGAACTGATTGGCTCGCCGGTGGACACGGCGCGCTGTTAATGCGGGAGTCGCGCGCGGAGCACCTAGATGGGCATCCGGACGGCGTCCTACGGAACCCTGGAAAGACGGCTGGCTCGTCTGCTCGACCGGTATCCGCGCGTGCGATCATTAGTGAAGGGGGTATACCAACGGCTGAACTACGCGCTCCATGCCCGACGACACACTGCGGCTTGTGAGCTACACCCCTGCGTCGATCTGCTGACGCCGGCTCACTGGGCCGGCTTGCCTGAGATGGAGGGCGAATGGTTCTTCGGCTATTACGATAAGTCCCCGTGGTCACTGGACATGCAGAAGCTACTTTACCATCGGTTACGGGGCCGGCAGGTCGAGGTCATTGTCGTGGACCGCAGCCGTCGGGAAATCCGCGTGCTCGGCACGACCTCGGTGTGGAACCTTCAACAAGGCAGTCAGGCCATGTGGTTGCCTGCAAGGGGCGGACACTGGGTGGCCTACAACGACGTGGAGAACGGGCAATTGGGGTGCCGTTTGATCGCTATTACCGATGGCACGAGGCGCTTCATCCCATGGCCGCTGCAAGCCGCCCATCCGAACGGACGGGAAGCCATCGCGCTGAACTACCGCCGGCTCCACGCAGCGGGTACGGAATACGGATATGCCGTCTGCGTAGCCAACTTCACGGGCCGTGAACCGCTCGACCGCGATGGGTTGTGGCGAATCGACCTCGAGGGCGGTAACGCCGAGCTCGTACTTTCACTCTCACAGCTAACGGCTAATGAGCCAAGAAGGGAGATGAAGGGGGCAACGCACTATGTTAACCACGTCATCTACAGTCCGTCAGGACGAAGCATGGTGTTCATGCACCGCTGGCACGGTCACGCCGGGCGCTTCTCCCGTCTCTACGTCAGTGCCTCGGACGGCCGCGACCTGCGCTTGCTGCTCGACCAGCGCATGGTTTCGCACTATCACTGGGAGGACGACGAGCACCTGCTGGTTTGGGGGCGCGCGGGCGACGCGGGTGACCATTACTATCGCCTCGACGTTCGCACTGGCTACGGCACCATTATGGGCGCTGGTGTGCTGGACGTCTTCGGCGACGGTCACCCCTCGTATTCGCCGGATCGACGCTGGATAGTCACCGACTGCTACCCGGACCGGGCCCGGTATCAACGCCTGTTGTTGTTCGAGGCCAGCTCCGGCCGGTGTATCGAGGTCGGCCGGTTCCTGGCACCCTGGGCATTCGACGGGGCACATCGTTGCGACCTGCATCCCCGTTGGAGCCCAGACGGAAAGTGGATCTCGGTGGATTCAGCGCACGATGGTTTGCGAAGAAACTACCTGCTAGACGTAACTAAGCTGTTTGAACAACTGTGAATCAGGCCGCCACCGTCACCTGGTTGCCAGAGTCATGCCCGAAACGGCCCCGAAGCCATTGATTACGTTCCTCCTCGTAGTGCGCAACGAGGTGCAACACGTCACCGAGTGCTTGCAATCGATGCTCAACCAAACCCTCGATCCCGCTCTATACGAAGTTCTAGTCATTGACGGCCTGAGCACCGACGGCACCCGCGCGCAAGTGGAGCGCATCATCGCCGAGCACCCCGAGCGACAGATTCGGCTGCTCGACAACCCCGGCCAGATTCTCTCGAGCGGCTGGAACATCGGCATCCGCGAGGCCCGTGGGGAGTACGTCATCCGGCCGGACGCCCACGCGGTCGTACCGCGCGACTTCCTTGCGCAGAGCTTGGCCGCCATGCGGGACCACCCCGAGGCTGCCGCCGTCGGCGGGATCCTGGAAACGCGCGGCCGCGGTTTCTGGGGCGAGATCATCGCCGCCCTGCTGTCCAGCCGGATCGGCGTCGGCGGCAGCAGCTTTCGCGTGGGTGCCGCGCCGGGCCCGAAGGACACCGTGGTCTTCGGCCTCTATCGCCGCGCGGCCCTCCTAGAGGTCGGCGGTTTCGACGAAGCCATCGCGCTCAACCAGGACAACGTCTGCCACGCCCGTCTGCGGGCCGCGGGAAAGATCCTCTATTTCGACCCGCGCATTCGCTCCACGTACTACTGCCGTGCGTCGCTCGGGGCGTTGTGGCGGCAGATGTTTCGGCGCTCGCAGTGGTTGATACTCATGTTCAAGCACCAGCGAGAGCGCAACTTTTCCCTGCGGTACTATATTCCGCTGCTGTTTGTCGTCGGCACCGTGAGCCTATTGCTAGCCGGGTGGGTGGTCCCGTGGGCCTGGTCCGTTCTTGGGGGGCTACTGGCCCTCTACATTGTCGCGGGGCTCGCGGCGGCTGCGCCAACTTCGCTCCGCCCCCTTCAGCGGCTGGCATTTCCGTTGGCCATGTTTGTGCTGCACTTCTCATATGGGTTAGGGGCAATCGTCGGCCTGACGCGGCTGCCGTTCCACAACCCGTTGCCGCAAAAGATGTTCCCGCTCAAGCCCACAACGGACATGCACGCGCTGGACGCACCAGCCAATGGACAACGCCGGGCGCGGTGAGTAGAGTACTAGTAGCGCCGATTATGGCGGAGCGCAGACAGGCCGTGTCGCGAGATGCCGCAGCGGCGTTGGCCAGGCAGGGGTTGCTGTATAGTCTGGTCTTATTCATAGGGCGATACCCGCTTTCGGTCCATCTTGCCCCGCCATTCGGTTGCAGACGAGATCATGTTCGGCCGCGGTATGCGACCAAAGCCTGACCCAGCCACTCAAATTGAGGCTATCAGGCAGGAGTATTTCAGGCGGGAAAGCCGGTCGAGTCGTTCCGTCGGACCGGTCGTACTCCAGACGCGGCGGGAATGGTATGCCCGCATGCTAACAGCTCTTGATCTGATACCGCTCGGCGAGCGCCGTGTCTTGGACGTGGGTTGCCGCACGGGCGACTGGCTGGCGGGTTGCTGCCGGGACTGGGGAGGTCGGCCTGAGAACTGCGTCGGGATCGACATTACAGACTGGTCGCTGGAGGCGTGGCGGCGCTGCAACCCACATTCACTGATTACGCTTACGTGCGGGTCGGCGCACGACATGCCGTTTGCGGACTCGGCGTTTGACTTGGTGCACCAGTCGATGATGCTCAGTTCCATACTCGACCCGGAGCTGCGAAGGGCAGTCGCTGACGAAATGTGGCGCGTCTTAAGACCGGGCGGCTTCATATTGTCCTACGATTTTTGGATTAACCCACTCAACTGGAAGACGGTCGGCATACGTCTGTCGAGCCTGCGCCGGCTTTTCCCGCATGCTCGGCTGGCACACCGGCGCACGATCACGCTCGCCCCACCTATCAGCCGAGCCCTCGCGGGCCTGCCCGCAGTGTGGACGCGCGGACTTGAGCGACTCGGACTTCTGAACACCCATAACTTGGTCGCCCTGCAAAAGCCTGGGGACGATTGAAAGGGACGCAGGAAACCACATCCAGGGTTCCTCGCTTGACCGGTTGTCCATCCCGCGCTAGCTTGCGCTGCGCGCACAAAACGCGATTCGCGCGCCGCTTATCTAAGGATGTGTCGAAAATGTGGGACCGCGTGTACGGCGCTTTGCATGGCATGCTCCGCCCCGGCGGGGACTGCTCGGCCGCCCGGCAAGCCTACGAAAAGGCCGTCGCCGATTTCTTCGGCTCCGGCGCCGCCTTCGCCTTCTGGAAGGGCCGCGTCGCTCTGTATGCGATCCTCCGCGGCCTCGGCATCGGCCCCGGCGACGAGGTCATCGTCCCCGGCTACACCTGCGTCATGGTCCCCGGCCCCGTGCTGTACACCGGGGCCCGCCCCGTCTACGCCGACATCGAGCCACGCTACTACGTCACGCCGGC
>Ga0209101_1000653_pt1 | contig 28143 bp, 20 predicted proteins | sample ConPoolayeCmetaG_FD_185481 | JGI IMG/M metagenome (GOLD analysis project Ga0209101, IMG submission 185481) | Hot spring microbial mat communities from California, USA to study Microbial Dark Matter (Phase II) - Cone Pool mat layer C metaG... ...
GGGACAGCCTCAGGACCGGCCGGCCCCCCGCCCCTGTCCGTGCACCTCTGCGACTACCCCACCGCCGACCCGGCCCTGATCGACGAGCAGCTCGCGGCCGAGATGGACCTGGTGCGCGACATCGTCTCCCTCGGCCGCGCGGCCCGCACCACGGCCCGGCTCAGGGTCCGCCAGCCGCTGGCCCGCGCCGAGATCGTACTGGCGCGCTCCGAGCATGCAGATTGGCTCCGTGAGCACGCCGCCCTCATCGCCGAGGAACTCAACATCAAACATGTCGAGTTCACCGCCGCCGCCGACCAGTACGTGACCTACCAGGTCAAGCCCGACTTCAAGGCCATCGGCCCCCGGTTCGGCAAGCTGGCCCCGCAGGTGGCCGCCGCGCTCCAGCAGCTCGACCCGACCGCCGCCCGGGCCGCGCTGACCTCGCGCGGCGAACTGACGATAACCGTCGCCGGTCAGGTCCTGCACCTCACGCCGCAGGAGGTGCAGGTGCGGCTGGAGGCCAGGCCCGGCTGGTCCGCCGCCCAGGGCCGCGCCGGCGTGGTCGTCGTCCAGACCGACCTCACGCCCGAGCTCATCGAGGAGGGCCTGATCCGCGAGCTGATCCACCACGTCCAGGCGCTGCGCAAGGACCAGAACCTTCCTTACGAGGCCCGCATCACGCTCTACGTCGACGCCCCGGATCCGCTGCTCGCGGTCGTCCGGCGGTTCGAGGCGACGATCGCGCAGGAATGCCTCGCGACGGCGATCGTCTGCGGCGCTGCTCCCTCCGGCGCCATGCAGACCGTGAAGGTCGAGCAGCACACCGCCCGCATCGCCATCGCGAGGTAGACTCGCTGCATCGCAGGCCTCCCCTCCCGCTCGGCCTCCCCGGCCGGACGGGCCGCCCGATCGGCGAGGACCGCTCGGGCCACGCACCGCCCCGCGAGCGCCGGCCGGACCGTGGGCCGCCGTGGAGAACGGGCTCACTCCCCCAACGCGTCCTGCGTTACCGTGTCAGCACCGCCCGCGTCGCCCTGCCGCTCCTCTCCCGGCGCAGGAGGGCCGATCTTGAGCACTCGCTGCTCCGCGAACGGGGAGGCCGGCTCCCAAGGGGCTCGGCCGTCGAGAAACACCACCGGGTAGTCCGAGTTCTCGAAGTCCAACCGGGTCGGCGAACTCCAGACCAGCAAGCCGTTCTCATCGATCCCGTTGATCCCGGCGCAGTACAACCGCGGGGCCTCGTCGTCGCGAAGATACCCGATGGGCCCGCCGCCGCCGCGGAACGGATCGCGCGGCACAGCCGCGAGGTACTCCGGCACGAGCGCATCCAGCGTCTCGGGTCGCCGTCCGTGATCCAGCTCGTACAGTCGAATCGCGATCGCCGTCGCGGTCAGCCGCCGCTCGCCGATCAGCCCGAAGTGGCCCCTCAGCGGCAAGTTGGAAGACCAAAGCAGCCCCTCCGACTCCCAAGGGAAGAGCGTCAGCCCTCGCAAGCTCCCCTCGGGTGGCAGCACCACCGTCGGAAGGCGCACCTCCATCCAGTCCTCAGCAGCGCTCGCCGCGACCAGCCATCCCATGTCCGCCAGGCACCGCGCCCCCCGAAGTCGAACGGCGGGGTCGAATGCGACGCGGCCTAAAGCCGCCTCCACGCTCGACCGCACGGTCATCGCGAGCGGCCCCACGCGCACGCCCGCAAGCGCTAGGCCGATCTCGTCCCAGACCAGCGTGCGCTCACCGCAACACGCGGCCCGCAACGCACGCTGTAGGGTCGCCTCGTCCAGCAACCAGTCGCGCAGTTCCAGCAACTGCCCCCGCGTCGCCGGCACCCGCGCGACGCGTCGCCGGAGAAGCGATTGCGGCGGCGCATCGTCCACCTCGACGTTCGCCAGCATCCGCGCGAGCGTGCTCGTCGCCAACGAATCGCAGGCCACGGCCACCGAGTGCGTGACCAGGAACGGGCTGTTGTCGCACATGTGCCGCGCCAGGATCAATGCATCCCGCACAGTCGCCAGTGCCGCGGCATCGTCGCCGGCCGCATACTCCGCCAGGGCCGCTGTCGCTGCGACCTTGCCGAGCTGCCGCGCTTCCAAGGGCCAGCGAAGATTCGTCCAGTTCAGCGGCGAGTTCAGTTGCAGGCCCCACGCGGCCCGCGGTCGCTGGGCGGCCGCCCGCAGGAGCTGCCGGGCCGACGCCGTCTTCGCCAGGAACTGCCGCGCGACGTCATCGCACTCCACACCGCGCTTCAGGAGATCCGCCAAATCGCTCGGCTCGTCGGCGCTCATCCCTGGCGGCAATGCCGCCACCGCTTGTTGGATGAGCGGGCCCGCGTCCTCGTCCGCCGGAGCCGTCAGGTCGTAGTCCTGAAAGAAAAGCGGCTCGCCCCGGCTTCGAATCGCATCAACTTCCGCCTGGAGCCGCCGGTCCGCTTCGTAGCCCCACCAGAGTCGCACCCCCACCAGCAGGAGCACATAGGCGACCCCCGCGACGGCGAGCCTTTTCAGCCACCAGAAACGCGGCGGGATGCGAATCGGAGTCCGCGCGGCCGGTCGCGCGGTCGCGTCGCCGTCGCCGTCCGGAGCGGGCCCGGAAGCGGTTTGCGGTTGGGATGCTTGCGGACCCATGTGGTCGGCCACTCCCAGTGAGGGCCACAACTGCCAGCGTCAGTATACGCCCTGGAAGCAAGCGCGACGAGTTGACGCCCGCTGGAGCGACCCGCCCAATACGGGGCGGAGGCCACCATGCCGTCCACGCCGCCGCCGAGCCGCCCTGAATCCAACGCTCGCCCGGGCGCGACCGGCGCGCCCGCTCCTCAGGCGTTATCCCCGGAGCCGACCCCGACCGGGCCCCCGGCGGACCCGCATGTGCACGCCCCCTTGCCGCCCGACACGTTGTGCCCCCAGTGCATGTACGACGTCCGCGGCCTGACCAGCGCCCGCTGCCCGGAGTGCGGAACCGACCTGACGGACGTCCGCGCGAGACAGACGCAGATCCCTTGGAGCTATCGCCGCACGCTCGGCGGGTGGCGTGCCTTCTGGCGGACCGTCTGGTTCGTCACCTGGAACCGACGCTTCGCCAAGCAGGTCGCGTGGCCGCTGGACTTCGCGGACAGTCAGGCCTTCCGCTGGCGCTGCGTCGCCTGGGCGTATCTGCCGGCCCTCCTGGTGATCGGGCCCGTCCTTTCGTATCCCCCCCTGTACCACGCCGTGAGCGGCCCCGGCGATCTGCTCGCCTGGGGCCTCGGCGGACTGCTGGTCTGGCTATTGCTGTGCCTGCTGGCGCTGCCGGGCGTGACCAGCTACTTCGTGCAGTCCCGCGCTCACAGCATCGAGCTCGAGAACCGGCTGATCGCGCTGAACTACTATGCTTGGGCGCCGCTCGCGTGGTCGCCGGTGTTCGCAGCGTTTCTCGCGGCCGGGATGGCGGCCTGGTACATGGGGCCCGTCACCGCGGTGCAGCCGAACGAATACCTCAGCCTCGCGCTGCTCGGCGCGGGCCTCGGCTACCTGGCAGCGCTACTGATGTGCCTCGGCAACTTCTACCACGTCTTGCGGGCTGCGTTTCCGCAGGGTCGAACCGCTCTGCCGCGCTGGCTGGCGGCGGCGGGAGCGTGCCTGATGACCGCGTTCCTGGCTCTGCTGGTGCCCGTCAGCGGCATTTGGCTGGCGCTGGTCTGGGTGAGCCTCACGTAGCGCACTGCCGCTCCGCCAGCCGCGCCGCGTCGGCGCGGTCGCTCCGGACGTCCCCGCCGCAGCACGGCCCGCTGCCTCACTGCGCTGTCCCGGTCTGGCTCTCCTCGCCGCGTGTCTGCGTCGCCAGGTATAGTTGCAGGCCGAGCTGGTCGATCTGATCCCGCTGCTCCTCCAGCCAGTCGACGTGGGCGTCCTCGTCCTTGAGAATGTCCTCCAGCAGTTCGCGCGTCGCGGCGTCCTTCACTTCGTCGGCCAGTTGAATCGCGTCGTTGTACATCCGGACCGCGCAGAGCTCGGAATCCAGATCGTGGGCGATTTGTTTGGCGACGTCGGCGCCGATCGTGATCTTGTTGAGCCTGTCGACGCGCGGCGTACCCTCCAGGAACAGCATGCGGGCGATGAGCTGCTCCGCGTGCTTCATCTCCTGGATGGCCCGTCGCTCGACTTGCTGGTGCAGTCGCTGGTAGCCCCAGTGTTCGCACATCTCCGAGTGCACCATGTACTGATTGATCGCCGTCAGCTCGTCCGCCAGCAGCTCGTTGAGCGTCTCCAACAGCTTCGCGTTGCCCTTCATCCCTGCACTCCGGTTCGAGTTCCGTTCGCCGTCGCGGCCCGACCCGCGCTGGGCCGCGATCATAGCCGTCCCGCCCCCCGCACCCCGTTAGCGGCCCGCGCCCCCCGGTCGGGCGTACATCCTCTCGATCCAGGGACGATAGGTCGGGCCGCCGTTGATCGTGCAGAATGGGTACATCCCGTCCGGCGTGCTGTAGAGGATCACGCACCGCCGGACGCGCTCCGTGTCGTAGTTGTACCGGTCCATGAAGTGCATCCCCGCCGCCATCAGCGTGCGGTAGGTCTTGCGGCCGGCCTCGCCCCGGCCGACCGACTTGTCGGTCAGCCCGCGCAGTGCGTGCATGAAGGTCAGCGGCGTGATGCGCCGGTCGCCGCCGCGCCAGCGATAGCTCCGCAGAAAGGTCAGCGCAATGTCGAGCTTGTCACGCCAGTTCGCTCGGCCCCCGGGGCGCATCCGCTCGATGCGCGCCGCCAGCTCGTTGAGCCCGTCGAAGACGCGCACGATGTCGAACACCTTGGGGATCGGGATCGCCTCGCGCTCCGGCGTCACGAAGAAGTACGTCCCGAACGCGCAATCGCTGTGACAGCTCGGTCGAATCTTCGGCTTGCCGTCGAGCGTTTGCAGGATCCGTCCCAGCGGGGCGATGAAGTTGAGCGGGAAGAAATCGCGATGCAGGTCCGCCCCGCTGCACCGCGCCAGGTCGTGCGCCAGGTCACCCAGCGTGTAGCGCTGCTGCGCGAGCTCCCGGTGACTGATCCGCCCCGTGAACGCCACCGGCTGGTACGAGATCGCGCTGATCACGTCCGCGTTCTCGACCGCGAACCGGAAAATCTTGCCCACCTGATCGTCATTCACCGTGCGCACGATCGTCGGCACCAGGCAGACCTTCATCCCCGTCGCGCGGCAGTTCTCGATCGCGCGGAGCTTCAGCTCCAGCAGCGGCCGGCCCCGCAGCCGCCGTTCGAGGCTCTCGTCCAGCCCGTCGAACTGGAGGTACAGCGTGTGCAGCCCGGCGGCGGCCGCCTGCTCGGCGAACTCGCGCTCGGCCATCCGCAGCCCGTTCGTGGCGATCTGCACGTGCGAGAACCCCATCGCGTTGGCCTGGCGCACGATCCGCAGGAAGTCCGGATGCAGCGTGGGCTCGCCGCCCGTGAACTGGATCGCCGTCGCCGGGTACGGGTGCTGCTCCCGCAGTGCCTGGAGACACTCCACCACCATCTCGTACGACGGCTCGGTCAGTGTCTGCCCCTGATTCGCGCTCGCGAAGCACACCGGGCACTTGAGGTTGCACCGGTTCGTCAGGTCGATCTGCGCCAGGCAGGATGCGCTGTGATGCTGGTGGCACAGCCCGCAGTCCGTCGGGCAGGCCGTTCCCCCCGTGACCTGCGGGCGGTGAACGCCCCGCTCGTCCTCAAAGCCCGAGCGGGCGCTCCGGAGGTACAGATCCACGTCGCTGTTGATCTTGTCACGGAAATAGCCGTGCTCCGGACAGGTCTTCTCGATCCAGACCATCCCGCCGCGCACGAAGTACCGCCCCAGGATCAGGCAACTGCACTCCGGACAAAGCGTCTCCACCGTGCGCGGCAGCGCCGCCTGGATCGGCCGGATCGGAAAGCCGCTGTACGTCCGCTTCGGCTGACGCGGATGGGCCGCCACCGCAGGGTTCCGCACGAACAGCGCGTCGTGATGGCGGACGCGCGCCGCACCGCACGTCGGGCAACGCGTCTGAAGGTAGATCGCATCCTCGGCCGCTTCGTACACCAGCTCGCCCGGCACCACGGCCTCGCACGACCCGCACTGCCACCGCCCCGGCCAGGGCAGGCCCTCGCGCCCCCTCTGCACCGGCGCGTACTTCCGCAACGAAAGCTTGTACCGCTCGAGCTCAGTGACCGCGTCTTCCGCCGTGACCGGGCCCCGCCGAATGTCCTGAATCGGCCGATGCAGCAGCCCCGAACGCTGACAACCCCGCCCGACGAACACCTCGTCGAACGGTCGGCCGGGCGGCACCGCGCCCCGCGACGCGGGCCGCCCATCCGGCGCAGGCCGGTCCACCGTCCCGCAGCGCGTTGCCGGCCCCGACTCCGGCGGAGCCTGCGGCTGCCCGCCGCCGCGCTGCATCAGTTGGTCCACATGCTCGCGATCCATCCAGCCTCTCCGCGGCCGTGCCCGTGCGATCGCGTCTTACAGGCTAACCGGGGGCGGCCGGTTTCGCGAGCACCGCCGATCGCGGTCCACACGTCGTGCGCCGCCTTCCGGCGCCCGCCGGTCTGCCCGATCTCGCCCTCGACCGCGACTATGGCGTGAAATACGCCGGATACCGGCGCGGATGCTTTTTGCGCCGCTGATAGGCCCGGGCGAGGTCGAGAAAGATCTCGAGGTCGCGATCGATGTGCTTGCCCACCTTGTCGAAATACAGCGCCCGAATCGGGATGTCGTCGTGGGCGGCGCTCACGGCCGGGTAAACCGCCTCGCTGACGATCCCGTTCATGCACGTGAACGGGCTGATGTCGATGATGCCGTCGGCCCCCTTGTCGTGCAGATAGATGGCCTTGCCCACGCTCAGCGTCATCTCGCCCAGCGCCCCGGTCGCCGGCAGGTACGGCTCCGAGCGGCGCAGCACCTCGCGGATGTCGTGCGGTTCCTCGTACCCGCGGAAATCCTCCGCCAGCGGCGCCAGCAGCGCCCGCTCGTACTTGTGCTGCACGTGCGACTTGAGCTTCAGCTTCAGGTAGTTCAGATTTAGCCGGCCCTCGTCGCGGGCGCAGTCCGTCTCGCGGCACCAGTTCGTGTACCACACCCACTCCGAGACGTCCGACAGCCAGCACTCCCCGCCCAGCCGCTCGATCCGGCGGGCCGTGTCCTCGTTGCTGAACGTGTTGAGCCGGCAGTAAATCTCCCCCACCAGCCCGATCAACGGGCGCCCCTTCCGGTAGCAGGCCGGCACACCCCGGAACCGCCCCCGCGCCCGCTCGACCGCGGCCACCAGCCGGCGCAGCCGCGTGTCCGTGTCCAGCCCGCGCTCCGACAGGACCCGCTCGAAATCATCGACGGACTCTTGAAAAGCCCGATCCGCCGCCCCCGCGACCGTCTCGTACGGCCGCGTCTTTAGCAGCAGCCGCAGCGCGATGTCGGCACACACGACCGCCAACCAGCCGGTCCGCATCAGCTCTCCCGCCGCCGCGCCAAGCTCCTCGTACCCGCTCCCGCTATTGGGCGAAAACACCACCACGTCACCGAAGCCTTGCTCCCGAAGCACCTGTTGCAGGTACGGAGCGTACTGCCCGAAACGGCACGGCCCGGGCGCCCGCGGCATGAAAAACGCCGCTTTCCGCGGATCGAAACCGGGCTGCCGACAGATGCGCAGGAAGTCCCCCAGCGTGATCTTGTGCGGCAGGCACTCCTCGCCGCTGCTGTATAATCCGCCCAGCGCCAGCGTTTCGTCATTCGAATCCGGCGTCACCGTCGCCGCGACTCCGATCGAGCGGAACGCCGCGGCCATCAGCCGCGCACTGGCGTCGGCCATTTGGGGGATGTAGAGGGTTCGCCCGGCCAGACCGGCTCCGTCGGCTTGCGCCCGCACGTCCGCCACCATCGCAGAATCCCCTTGCTATCGAGGTATGCTTCGCACCGCGTCATCATCCCCGCGTCGTTCGAGTGTCCGTCAAACTGGAGCGTCAGGAACGGCTTGCCGCGGGCGGCCGGTCGAATGAAGCCTTTCAGAAACGAATCCGGCCCGCATTTAAAGTTGGTCACGTACACGATGTGCAGATTCGCGTGCGCCGCGACCAGCTTCCCAGCAGCCAGAATCCGGCGACCGTACGCCCAGTACATGTTGTCCGAGATGTCGCTCACGTCGATCCCGGAAAGCGGCAGCGCATCGATCGGCAGAACGTTCACGCCGTACTGCTCGCGGAGCTTGCGGGCCACGCTCAAGCTCACGCCGGCGTCGTGGATGTTGTACGGCCGCCCGACCAGCACCATCCCGCTCTCGCCCGTCCGTTCCAGCGTCTCCAGCGCCGCCCGCCCGGCCGCCTGGTACGCGCTGCGGAACTTCTCCAGCGCCGCCCACCCCGCCGCGAAGGCCCGCGCGACCGTCCGGCGCGGCACCCCCAAGGCGCCGAGGCTGCGCTGCAACTCCTTCAGCACCCCCCGCGGACCCCGCTGAAAATCCAGCGTCGGGCACAGGACCCGCCCCGGCCACTGCCGCACCGCCGGAGCCTGCCGCAGCACGAACGGCAGCGTCTGCCCCCACGGACAGACGTAGCTCTCCAGACCCGGAACGCGCTCTTCCGCCGTCAGCACGTTCGGCACCCACAGGTACTCGACGCCGCGTTCAATCAGCTCGGCCGCGTGCCCGTGCGCCACGATGATCGGAAAGCACGGCTCCGCGACCACGCAATCCAGGCCGTACCGCACGGTCTTGCGGTTCGTCTCCGACGACACCACCACCCGGAATCCGCAGTCGCGCAGCATCCGCCGCCACAGCGGCAGCAGACTCCAGGTGTACATGGCCAGCGGCACGCCGATCGTGCCCCGCGGCCGCGCCGGCTCGTCGACCTCGTCCGCCATCAGCAGCTCGTGCCGCAGCGCGACCAGGTCCGGGATCACGGGCTTGCGATTCGTGCGGACCCGCTTGCGGAAGCGGTCGGAGCACTTGTCGCCCCAGAACGTCTTCTCCCCCTCCACGTTGAACTCCTGAATCGCGCACTGGTTGCGGCACCCATGGCACGTGAACTCCCGCAGCGTGTAGTCCACGTCGCCCAAGTCGTAGCCGCGGAAACGCGTGCTCCCTCCGGTCGCCGTCATTTTCTCCCGCGCCAGCAGCGCCGCCCCGATCGCCCCCAGCACCGCGTTGTACGGCGGCACGATGATCTCCCGGTCGCACACCTGACTGAACGCCGCCGCCACCGCGTCGTTGTACGCCGTCCCGCCCTGAAAAAACACGCACGCGCCGATCGGCCGCCCGCGCACCACCCGATTGATGTAATTGAGCACCACCGAGTACGCCAGCCCGGCGATGATGTCCTCGCGCCGCGCGCGGCGCTGGAGATACGTGTTCACGTCGCGCTCCATGAACACCGTGCATCGCTCGCCCAGCTTCAGCGGCGCCTCCGAGCGCAACGCCAGCTCCGCGAACTCCCCCTTGATCGCCACCCCGAGCTCCTCGGCCCGCTCCTCCAGAAAACTCCCCGTCCCCGCCGCGCAGGCCTCGTTCATCGTGAAATCGACGACGATCGAGTCGGGCGGAGCACCGTCGGCCCCGCCCGCCGGCCGCTCCGGTTGCAGCGCAATGTACTTCGAGTCCTGTCCTCCGATCTCGAAAATCGTGTCCGGCCGCCGCCCCAGCAACCGGTCGCCCACGAACGTGGCCCCCGTCTTGTGCGCCGTGATCTCGTCGTTGATGCTATCCGCCCCCACCAGCTCCCCGATCAGCTCGCGCCCGCTGCCGGTCGTCCCCACGCCGCAGATCCGCACCCCCCAACCCACCGCCTCTTCGAGCTCCCGCAGGATCCGACCGACCACTTGAATCGGCCGCCCCTCCGTCCGGGTGAAGATCGAATGGATCACCTCGCCCTGCGCATCGATCAGCGCCAGCTTCGTCCCCACCGAGCCGATATCGAGCCCGAGGTACGCGTCCACCCGCCTCCCGTCCGTCGGGAACACGTACGGCCGCACCCGATCCCGTAGCAGCCGCACACGGTCGAGCGTCAGCCGCGGCATCCGCGGAAACTCCTGCCCGTCGCGGCCCGCGTCCGCCAGCTCCGCCAGTCGTTTCCGCCAGTCCACCCCCGCGCACGGCTCACCGGCCGCCCCCGCCCCCCGGCGCGCATCCCGCGCCGCCAGCGCCGCTCCGACCGCCCCCAGGGCTTCCGCCCGCTCCGGCACCCGCAAAGCTCCGTCGGCCAGCCCGAAAACCTCCGCCAGCGCCCGCACCACGGCCGCGTTCGCCGACACGCCCCCCAGCAGCGCCACCGGCGGAACCGGCGTCCGCCCTTTCACCACCGCCGCCTTGTAGTTCGTCGCCACCGCCAGGCACAGCCCCCGCAACACCTCCGCCGGCGTAAAACCCTTCTGCTGCGCGTGGATCATGTCGCTCTTGGCGAACACGCTGCATCGCCCGGCAATCTGCGCCGCCCGCTCCGCTTCCTCCACGACCGCCCCGATCTCTTCCACCGCGTACTTCAGCCGCCCGGCCTGCTGATCCAGGAACGCCCCCGTGCCTGCCGCACAGTCCCCGTTCGTGCTGTAGTCGAGAATCCCCAGCGCCCCGCTGGCCGGATCCGGCTCCAGCCGCAGGTACCGGCTCCCCTCGCCGCCGATCTCGAACACCGTCCGCACGTCGGGGTGCAGGAGGTCGATCGCTCGCGCCGCCGCCTGAAACTCGTTGCAGGTCGATGCGCCCAGCAGCTCTGCCACGAGGCCCGCACCCGCACCCGCCGCCGCGATCCCCCCGACTTCGTACGCGGCGAGCAATGCCTCGGCAGCGGATAGGAGCTCCCGGACCGCCCTCAACGGCTGTCCACGCGTCCGCCGCGCCGCCGGAACCAGCGCCGCCCAACGGCCGTCGCCCGGTCCCCGCAGCACCGTCCAGTCCGCCCCCGCCCGCGCGACCGCCTCCGCCGCGACCTCGGCCGGTGCCAGTGCTGCCAGCTTCGCGCTCACCGCGCCGACGTCGATACCCAGGAAAACTTGCATGCTGCCTGCCACGCTCGCTGCCGCCGGTCGCAGCGTATTCCCGGACCTCGCACCTCGGCCGCCGGCTACGACGCGCCCAAATCCGATGCGAGTGTTTCAGTTCTGCAACATTCCAACCGCTGGCCCGCTCGTTGGCAACAGGAAAGCAACCTCTCGCGCGCCCGTCGGCGACCCGTCCGCAACAGCAAAACGCCACCCGGCGGCCGCGTCAAGTAACGGCGGGGCGATTCGGAACAACGCTTCGGTCGGCGGACGCGTTCGGGGCCGCCGTCGCCCGACGAACGCGCCCGGCAGGATTCGAACCTGCGACCGGCGGATTAGAAATCCGCTGCTCTGTCCAACTGAGCTACGGGCGCAAGCTGGCCGCCGCCGGCCGCCCGCCGCCTGCGGCCGAGTCGGCAAGGCCGGGGAACATTCGCAGTCGCCCGGCCGGGGTGCGAGCATACCGGATCCGCCGGGGTGCGTCCAAAAGATTCTGTCCGCGGCAGCGGTCCCGGGTGCGCCGCCGCGGACACCGCCGCCCCGCGGAGCGCCCGCGCCCGCGGGTGTGCTTTGCGCCAGCGTGCCGTTATGCTGCGCAGTCGGCCCGGATTCATCCGGCGGCGCTTCGCGAGTTGTTATGCGGTGTCCCAGCGCCCGGCGCGCGCTACATTCGACCCGTCCAGACCGCCGCCGGCCCTCCCCGCCCGCGTTCACGCTGGTCGAGCTGCTCGTCGTCATCGCGCTCCTCGCCGCCCTGACCGCCGCCCTGCTGCCCGCCCTCTCGGCCGCCCGCGGGGCCGTGAAGCGTGCCGTGTGCGGGAGCAACCTGCGGCAGCTCGGCCTGGCGATTCACGCGTACGCGGTCGCCGAGCGCGGCCACATCCCGCGCGGTCCCGACCCCTTGCATCCCTTCGATTTCGGCAGCAACCAGATGGCGACCAATCAGCTCTGGATCGGCGACGGCGCGCCGGCTTTTCCTGCCACGCACCCGCGCGAGTACACCGGCCAGGGGCGGCTGCTGATCACCACGGCGCCCCACGCCGGGGTGTTCTTCTGTCCGGCCGACAGCAACTACAACCAGGTCTGGGAGATCGCACGGATCGGCACCGCGCAGCACGCGTTCGGCTCGTACCTGTATCGCGAGCTGGATCACCTGCCGCCGGAGGCGGCCGCCGGACTGCTGGACCGCCTCGGCGCCAACCGCATCGGAGACGTGCTGGTGCGGGTCGAGGCGTTGGCGCTCGACACCAACAGCCTCGGCCCCGAACCGTACTACCACGTCAACCACGACGGGCGGCGGGCCAACATCCTGTTCCGGGACGGCAGCGTCCGGAACCTGCCGAGCCGCGGCGATGCCCTCGCGATTCCCGCGACCGCGTTCGCCGACCCGGCGGCGCTCCCGGCCGCCATCGACGAGCTGCTGACCCGGGCGGATTACGCCTACGTCAGCGGCCGGCCCGAGGAGGCGCCGCGCATCGGGCCGCCCTGATTCGGCGGCGCGCCGGGGCACCCGACCGCGGCCCGTGACGCCCACGACGAAGAGGCTCGGCCGGGAGAAAGCTGCCGCGCGGAGCGACCGACCTTCGCTGCCCGCTCGACGACCGGCCCCGGCGGCGTTGCGGCCCCGTTCTCATCGTCTCGCGGGCCGTCCCGGGCCGTCGTCTAAGCCTCACTCGACGCATCGCACCGCGGAGGGCAGCGCGCTCCGCCCGGCCGCTAGCGGGAGCCCGTCCCCTCCCCGGCGACCGGCTCCAACCGCCGTCGCAACTGCCCGCAGGCCGCGTCAATGTCGCGCCCCCGCGACGTGCGGATGTGGGCGTTGACGCCCAGCCGTCGCAGCTGCTCCTGAAACGCGAACGCCGTCTCCGCCGTGGGGCGCTCGTACGGCAGCCCCGGCACCGGGTTGTACCGCAACAGGTTGACGTTGCATCGCAGGCGCCGCGCGACCGCCGCGAGTTGCACCGCCTGCGCCGGGCTCATGTTGACGCCGGCCAGCAGGACGTACTCCAGCGTGACCTCACGCCCCGTCTTGCGAAAGTAGTAATCGCACGCCTCGAGCAACTCGGCGATCGGCACCCGGCCCCACGGGATCAACTCCTGCCGCAACTCCTGCGTCGGCGCGTGCAGCGAGAGCGCCAGATTGAGCTGCAAACCCTCGTCGGCCAGGCGGCGGATCTGCTTCGGCAGCCCCACGGTGCTGAGCGTGATCCTGCGGGCGCCGATCCCCAGGCCCCACGGCGCGTTCAGGATCCGGATCGCCCGCACCACGTTGTCGTAGTTGGCCAGCGGCTCGCCCATCCCCATCAGCACAACGTGCGAGAGCCGCGCCGGCCGACCGTCCGCCGCCGGCGATGCCGCGACCAGGTCGCGGACGCGCAGCGCCTGCTCGACGATTTCACCCGCGGCCAGATTCCGCTCCACGCCCCCCAGCCCGCTGGCGCAGAACCGACAGCCCACCGGGCAGCCCACCTGTGACGAGACGCACACCGTGTGCCGGTCGCCATCCGGAATCCACACCGTCTCGACCGCGCGGCCGTCCGGCCACGTGATCAGCAACTTCTCAGTGCCGTCCGAGGACGCGCGGACGGTCGTCACGCGGCCGCGCCACACGTCGAACTCGGCCGCAAGGCGGGCCCGCAGGTCCTTCGAGAGGTTTGTCATCGCGGCGAAGTCGGCGACGCCCTTCGCGAACACCCAGTCGCAGATCTGCGAAGCCCGGTAACGCGGCTGGTCGCGCGCCGCGAGCCACGCCTCGAGCGCGGCCCGGTCGAGGTCGAGCAGGTGGCGCCGAAAGGCCGGGGATTCGTCGGCCGGCGTTTGAATGACCGGCAACTGACCGTCGCTCACCGCGCCTCCACCGGATGAAACGTTTCCACTCGGCGCGCGGCGTCGCGCTGGGCCGCCGCGCACGTTATTTTCCCGCGGCGCATTTTAGGTGCCATTCGGCCGCGCCAGCCCGGGCCGCGCCCGCTTCGGGGGGCGGTCAGCTTGCATCGCGCCGGGCGACAGCCTATGCTCAGATGGTGTGAGCGGCACCCGGTGCGCCCCGCCTATCCGGCCCCGTGCCGCCCGCCGCAGGAGTCCGATCCGCCCGTCCCAACTCGCGCGGCGCTGGAGGCCGCCGCTGAAAACGGAGGATCCGATGCACGCCCTCAAGCCACGTCGACGACGGGGAAGCGCGGAGCAGGCCATGGTTCGGGCAAACCTCGACTGGGAGAACCTGACCTTCGGCTACCGCAAGACCGATTGCAACGTGCGCTACACGTACCGCGACGGGCAATGGGACGACGGCGTGCTGAGCGAGGACGAAAACATCCCGCTGCACATCGCCGCCACGTGCCTGCACTACGGGCAGGAATGCTTCGAGGGGCTCAAGGCGTTCGAGACGCGCAACGGCGACGTCGTCGTGTTCCGCGTCGAGGAGAACGCCCGGCGGATGGTCGCTTCGTGCCGCAAGATCCTGATGGAACCCCCGCCCGAGGAGCTGTTCATCAAGGCCGTCCGCCGGGCCGTCAACGCCAACCGGCGCTTCGTGCCCCCGTACGGCACCGGCGCCAGCCTGTACATCCGTCCGCTCATGCTCGGGATCTCGCCGCAGGTCGGCGTCAAGCCCGCGACCGAGTTCCTGTTCATCGTCTTCGTCACCCCGGTCGGCCCCTACTTCAAGACCGGCTTCAAACCGGTGGACCTGCTCGTCGAGGAATACGTCGACCGCGCCGCCCCGCTCGGCGTCGGCGACGTCAAGGTCGGCGGCAATTACGCGGCCGGCCTGCGGGCGACCGTCGGCGCCAAACAGCGCGGCTTCACCGAGGTCCTCTACCTCGACGCCAAGGAGAAAAAGTACATCGACGAGTCCGGCCCGGCCAACTTCTTCGCGATCACGCGCGACGACCGCTACGTCACCCCGCAGAGCGACTCGATCCTGCCGTCCATCACGAACAAGTCGCTCATCACGCTGGCCGAGGAGCTCGGCCTGCGGCCGGAGCGCCGCTCGATCGCCGTGACCGAGCTGCCCGACTTCGCCGAGGCCGGCTGCTGCGGCACCGCCGCCGTCATCACGCCCGTCGGGTCGATCACCTACCGCGATCAGAAGATCGTGTACTCCGCCGACGGCGAGCCGGGGCGGTGGACGACCATGCTGTACAACAAGCTGCGGGCGATCCAGCTCGGCGAGGAACCCGACCGCTACGGCTGGCTCACGCGGATCGACCCCGACTGAGCCCCCCTGAGGCACGGCCTACGTCTGCGCCGCGCACCCTTGCTGCGCGGCGCTGCTCCCATCCGGTCCGCGACCGCCTGCGATGCCGAACCCCTCCTCCGCGAGCCGCAGCGCGCTGAGCAGGCTCTTGGCCTTGTTCATCGTCTCCTCGTACTCCCGCTGCGGGACCGAATCCGCCACGATGCCCGCCCCCGCCTGAATGTACGCCCGCTGCCGGCCGTCCGGACCCGGTTGCAGCACGAGCGTCCGCAGCGCGATGCAGGTATCCATGTTGCCAGCGAAGTCCATGTAGCCCACCGCGCCGGCGTACGGCCCGCGCCGCGTCGGCTCGCACTCGTCGATGATCTCCATCGCCCGGACCTTCGGCGCACCGGTCACCGTCCCCACCGGCAACGTCGCCCGCAACGCATCGAACGCCGTCTTGCCCTCCGCCAGCTCGCCCGTCACCGTGCTCGCAATGTGCATCACGTGGCTGTAGAACTCCACCGTCATCAGGTCCGCCAGCCGGATGCTCCCGGGCCGCGCCACCCGCCCCACATCGTTGCGCCCCAGATCGACCAGCATCACGTGCTCGGCCCGCTCCTTCGGGTCGGCCAGCAGCTCGGCCCGCAACCGCTCGTCCTCCTCGGCCGAGTCCCCGCGCCGCCGCGTCCCTGCCAGCGGCCGGTTCGTCACCACCCCGCCCTCGACGCGGCACATGATCTCCGGACTGGCCCCGATCAGCGTCACTTCCGGACTCTTCAGGTAAAACATGAACGGCGACGGATTGATCACGCGCAGCGCGCGATAGATGTCCAGCGGCGCGGCGGCCGTCTCCACGCACAAGCGCTGCGACGGCACCACCTGGAAGATGTCGCCCGCGCGGATGTACTCCTTGCACTTCTCGACCACGGCCTCGAATTCGGCCGGCGTCCGGTTGCTCGTGAAACGCTCCAGCGGCGGAACGGGCAGCGTCACACGGATCGGCCGGAGGCGCGACGCGCGACTCAGCCGCCGCATCGTCGCATCGATGCGCCGCACGGCCGCGTCGTACGCGCGGCGCCGCTGCGCCGGCTTTCCGTCCGCCTCCCAGGCCGCCAGCGCCACCACGTGTACCACCTTGAACACGTGGTCGAACACGACGATCGTCTCGTAGATGTCGAACAGCAGATCCGGCAGCCCGCGGTCGTCCGGCGGGGCGTTGGGCAGACGCTCGTAATACCGCACGACGTCATAGCCCGCGTACCCGACCGCGCCCCCCAAAAACCGCGGCAGCCGCGGCAGCGCGGGCGTGCGGAACCGGCGCACATGCGCCTCCAGCACCGCCAGCGGATCCGTGCTGGCGCAGCGCTCCACGGCGCCGCTCGCGTGCTCCGTCACCTCCACCTCGCTGCCGCGCACCCGGAACGTCCGCACCGGGTCGGCCCCGACGAACGAGTACCGCGCCACACTCTCGCCCCCGACGACGCTCTCCAGCAGAAACGCCCGCGGAGCGTCTCCCGCCAGCCGCGCAAACGCACTCAGCGGCGTCATGTCGTCACACACCAGCGTGGCTGAGACGGGCACGCGGTTGCAGCCCGCCGCCACCGTCTCGAGCTGCTCAAAGGCTGGAACGACCGGTTTCATCCTCGTAGTCTACACCCGGCCGCCGGCCGGTGCCCAACCCCGGGCGCCGACCAGCCCCGCCGCCGTCACCGCTCGCTCGGCCGCGCCCCCGCCGGCGACGCCCGCCCTGCCGGCTCCGGATCGCGCCGGTCCGGGTGGTGATCGACGTACCAGCGGATCTGCCGCGCCAAGCCGATCAGCACGTCCGCCTCGTTTACCGTCAGGTCGATGCGGCCGAGCAGATGCCGCAGCGCGTACTTCAGATGGTCCGGATTGGGCCCGAAGAGGAATCCGACCCGCTCCAACGCGTCGAACAGCCGCTGGAAAAGCACCTCCTTCCGCTCGGCCGGCGCCGGGTCCGGCACCAGCGCGTACGTCAGCGGCGGCCGCCCCGCGCGCACACGCCCCGCCCGATGCAGCTCGTAGCACACGATCGTCGCCGCGGCCGCAAGGTTCAGCACCGGGTAAGAATCCTCGGCGGGAATCGTCACGAGCCGGTCGAAGTGCAACAGTTCGGTCGTCCGCAGGCCGAAATCCTCACGTCCGAACGCAAACGCGACCGGCCCCCCCACGGCCAGCGCCTCGGTCGCCGCCTCGTCCGGCGGAATCGCGGCCTGACGCCGGTACAGCCCGAGTTTGGACGTCGTGGCGTAGGTGCGCACGCACCCGGCCAGCGCCGCAGGGATATCCTCCACGATCCGGGCCGCGTCCAGCACCGCCCGGCCGTGCGTGGCGTAGGCGACGGCCTCGGTGGCGCGCGGATCGCACCGCGGCGCCACGAGGACCAAGTCCCCCAGGCCCATGTTCGCCATGATGCGCGCGACCGCGCCGACGTTGGCCGGGCCGCTGGGCGCGACGAGCACGATCCGCACACCCGCGAGCATCAACGGATTCTAACCTCTCCGCCTGGCGCCGGTTCGAATCGCCCGCCGCCGCCCGCCGGGCACACCCCCGGGTCGCAGATCGTTCGGAACAGTCCGCATCTCTCCCCCCGCCCGGCGCGGCGCCGGGCCGCGCGCCCCCGGCCGCCGGCGCGGAACCCGGGAGCGCGCCGCGGGGGCCGACACCCCCCGACCGCCCGTTGTCAGCCGCCCGCCAGCACGGCGCCGATCTTGTCCACCAGCATCGACGCCGTGTACGGCTTGTGCACGAACCCCGCCAGCCGGTCGCGGGCGAAATGCCCCGCCACCTCCTGCTCGCTGTACCCGGTCGACAGCAGCACCTTCACCTCCGGGCGGACGCGCAACAGTTCCGCGAAGACCGCCGGCCCCGGCAGGCCCGGCATGTTCATGTCGAGCAGCACCGCGTCAATGTCGGCCGAATTCTGCTTGAAAACCTCCAGCCCGCGCTGCCCGTCCGGCGCCGTCAGCACGCGCACGCCGCGGCTCTCCAGCACCGCCTGCACGACGTCGCGCACGTCCTCCTCGTCGTCGATCACCAGCACCGTCGCCCCCCGCGGAATCTCGGCCCGCGGCCGGCCCGCGCTCGGCGCCGCCGCCACCCCCGTGGCGGCCGGCAGCAGCACCCGGAAAACCGTGCCCACGCCCTCCTGGCTCCAGACCTTCACCGCGCCCTTGTGGGCCCGCACGATCCCCAGCATGGCCGACAGCCCCAGCCCGCGCCCGGCGAACTTCGTCGTGAAGAACGGGTCGAAGATCCGGCTCAACGTCTCCGGCGACATCCCGCAGCCGTTGTCGCTCACCTCGAGCGCCACGTACGGCCCCGGCGCAAGCTTCTGGTCCGGATACTCGGTCGCGCAACGCACGTCGGACAGCGTCTCCGCCCGCGTCGTCACCGTCACCTGCCCCGGGCGCTCACCGATCGCCTCCGCCGCGTTGATCAGCAGGTTCATGACGATCTGCTGGATCTGACTGCCGTCCGCGCGGATCAGCGGCAGCTCCGGCGCAGTGTCAATGCGCAACGTGACCGTCCGCGGGAACGCCGCGGTCGCGAAGTCCGCCATCTCGTGCACCAGCGCGTTGAGGTCCATGATCTGGACGTCGGGCGCGGCGCGTCCCGCGTACGCCAGCATGCGTTGCGTGAGCTGCGTCGCGCGGCGCCCCGCGCTCACCACCTTCTCCAGCAGCGGCCGCAGCGGGCTGTCGGCCGGCAGTTGCTCGAGTCCCAGCGAGGCGTTGCCCAGAATGCCCACCAGCAGATTGTTGAAGTCGTGGGCCACCCCGCCGGCCAGCAGCCCGAGGCTCTCGAGCCGCTGCGACTGGCGGAGCTGGGCCTCGAGCTGCTCGCGCTCCGTGACGTCCCGGATGAACGTCACCACCCCCGGCGGCTTCCCGTCCGCGTCCGGCAGTACCGTGTTGTACCACTCGCAACGGAGCTTCTCGCCGCTACGCCGCCGGACGGTCAGCGCGACCTCGCGGCCTGGCCGCCCCGCGAGCAGCTCCCGGCACATCTCGTCGAACGCCCGCAGGCTCTCCGGCGGGATGATCAGCTCACGCGCCGACCGCCCCACCGCTTCCGCGGCGGCGTAGCCGAAGATGCGCTCGGCGGCCGGGTTCCATTCCACCACCCGGAAGTCCGCCGTCCACACCACATAGCCCAGCGGCATCCGCGCCACCAGCGCGGCGAAGCGCTCGTTGGCCTCCCGCTCGCGGCGCTGGGCCGCACGCTGCTCCGTGTTGTCCCGCGCCGTGCCCGTGCAGCCCACGATCCGGCCGCGCTCGTCGCGCAGCGGGATCCCGCTGAAGCTCAGGTGCACCGTCGCGCCGTCCGGACGGTGCAGATCCAGCTCCATCTCCAGCCGCGGCTTGCCCGATTGCACTGCTGCCAGGAAACGCAGCACCTCGCCGCGTTGCGCGGGCGCGGCGGCGTCGGCCAGGGCCCGCCCGACGAGCTGCTCCGGCGGCACGCCGAAAATCGCGCGGGCCGCGTTGTTGACGAACGTCCAACGGCCGTCCAGATCGATCGTCCAGATGAGGTCGCGCGAGGTCTCGACCAGGCTGCGGTAGCGAGCCTCGCTCTTCCGCAGGGCCTGCTCCGCCCGCCAACGCTCCGTCACGTCGCGGGCGAACCCGACCAGCACCTTGTTGTCCCCATCGCGCACCACCACCACGCAGCTTTCCAGTTGGATCACGTGGCCCGCCCGGTGCCGGTGCGCGGTCGCGACATGGTGCAGCCCGGTCCGCCACTGCGCCGGGCCGGCCTCGGCGGCCGCCGCGACCTCCAGGTCCGTCATCCGCATGCGCAGCAGCTCGTCGCGCGCGTACCCCGTCATGCGGCAGAACGCGTCGTTGACCTCCAGGAATTCGTAATCGGCCCCGAGGACGAAGAACCCATCCATCGCGTTCTGGAGAATCGCGCCGTTCCGTTCCGCCACGCGCTCCAGCGCGGCGCACCGCGCTGCCAACTGCGCGCGGGCCGCCCGCTCCGCGGCCAGCGCCCGCCGCAGGCGCCGCAGGTGCAGCGCCACACCGCCGGTCGCCACCGCCAGCGCCGCGACCCCGGCCGCGAGCCACCACCACACGCGCGATCCTCCGCCGCCCGGCCCGCGGTCACGCCCGCGGGCCGGTCGCACCTTCCCCCAGCGCCGCACCCCGCGCAGCGCACGCCTGCGCCTCCGCGACCCGCCCCAGCCGGGTCAGCACGGCGGCCTTCTGCGCCCAGGCCGCCGCCTCGAGGCGCGCGTTGGCGTGCTGGCGGGCCAGATCCACGCGCTTGTCCGCGCAGCGCAACGCCTCGTCGAGGTTGCCCACCCGCAGGTTCATGTCGGCCATGTACTCGTACAGGCGGGCCAGCCCGTTCCAGAAGCGCGTTTCCTCGAGGGCACTGAGCGCCATTGTAAACTCGTGCTGTGCCGTCGCAAACTGTCCCTCCAGCGCCGCACACCGCCCCAGGTGCATGTGCGTCGTCCCGACGCTGGTGCGATCCCCGATCTCCGCCGCCAGCGCCAGCGCGCGCTGATAAAAGTGGCGTGCTTCAGCGTAGCGCCGCTGCTCCACCAGCACGTTTCCGGTCCCGTTATACGGCCCCACTAGCGACGTCAGCGCGCCGAACGCCCGGTGCGTATCGATCGCCCGTCGGAAGGCCTGCTCCGCGGCCTCCAGCCGGCCCCGTCGAAACAGCACGAACCCCAGGTTGTTGTGAATCTGCGCCCCTTCCGTCGCCAGCCCCGCCTCGTCCGCCAACGCCGCAGCGCGCACAAACTGCGCCTCGGCCGCCTCGTACTGCCCCCGGAAATAGTTCATCACCCCCAGGTTCGCCAGCGCTTCGACTTCGAGCCGCCGGTCACCCCACTGCCGCGCCAACGCCTCCTGCGTGCGGTGCCGCACCTCCGCCTCCGCGTACCGCCCCAGCCGCGCTTGACACACCCCCACCAGCCCCAACGCTTCGGCAAAATCCGGATTGAGCCGCACCGCTTCTTCCCCCAGCGCGATCGCCTCCTCCAACGCGCCGCGCAGCATCGCCTGTCGCCCCAGGGCCAGCCGCTCTCGCGCTGCCAGCACCGGCCGGTGCCCCCCGGGCGGACTCGGCCTCGGGAGCGGCGCGTCGGGCGCAAATCGCCGCAGAACCTCCGCCAGCAACCGGCGCTCCAGTTCCGCCAGCTCCGCCAGCGTCCCCGTCCAGGTGCCGAGCGACTGCCGCTCGGCCGCCGGCGTGTGCCACGCCTCCAGCGACAGCGTGATCCGTTCCCCCGTCCGCGTGAACCGCCCCGTCAGCACCGTCCCGGCCCCGACGATCCGCCCAGCCTCACGCACCGCGTCGGCCGGCGGGTCGTCCCGCACCCCCGCCAGCCGTTCCACGACCGGCACGAGCGCGTCCGGACCGATCGCATACACGCCCGGAACCTCCGCCAATGCCCGCGCCAGGTAGTGCCCCACCGCGAAGCCCAGCCAATCATCGTCCGCCGCCCCGTGCTCGTTGCGCAGCGGTAACACCCCCAGGCCCCGCGGCCGCAGGGCGTCCACACTCGCGCTCGCGCCGGCCGCCCCCGACGAGCGCCGGACCGGTCCCGCCGCAAGCTGCCGGATCAGCGCTGCGGCCGACGCCGTCCGCCGGTCGGGCTCGATCGCCAACAGCGCCAGGACCGCCTCGCGCAGCCACGCTGGCACGTCCCCGGCCGCCTGCTCCGGCCACGTCACCGCGCGCGTCTGAAGGTCCACCAGCTGCCGGAAAACCTGGGTCGCGTCGTGCGGCGGCCGCCCGACCAGCAGGTGATACAGCGTAGCCCCCAGCGAGTAGAGGTCCGCGGCCGGCCCGAGCGTCGCGCCGCCCGCGAACATCTCCGGTGGTGCGTACGCGAGTGTGCCGAGCAGGTCCGGCCCCGTGACGCCGCTCTCCCACCGCTCATGCACGAGCCGCGCCACGCCGAGGTCGGCCACCCGCACGCGCCCGTCCCGCCCGAGCAGCAGATTGCCCGGCTTGATGTCGCAGTGTACGAGACCCGCGCGGTGAATCGCCCAGAGCCCGGCGGCCGCGTCCGCCCCGATCGCGACCACCTGCTGCCACGGCGGCTGCAAGCCCGCGGCGAGGACGGCGGCCAGATCGCACCCGTCCACGTACTCCATGACGAAGTACCACCGGCCGTGCACCACATCGCAATCGAGGACCCGCACCACGTTCTCGTCCTGGACGCGATACCCGGCCCGCGCCTCGTTCCGCAGCCGCGCGACGGCCGCGTCCGTCCCATGCGCCGTTGCATGCGGGACGATTTTCACGACGCACTGGTGCCCGAGGTACAGGTGCTCGGCCAGGTAGCTGACTCCGTGAGCGCCATCGCCGAGCCGCACCATCAGCCGGTACTTGCCGCGGAGGACGCCGTCAGGTGCGACCCCTTCGAGGCCCCACATCCGGGGATTCTCTTCCCCTCCCGCGGCCGAGCGCTCCACCGACTGCGGAACTAAGAACTGGCACGCGGCGCACCGCCCCACCCGCGGCCAAGCCGTCGGCTGCACCGCACCACCGCAGTTCAAACAGAAGGGGTTGAGGGTGGGCAACCTCGACACTCCAAATAACCGGGCAGCCTTTGAACCGCGTTACGGGTCCTGTAGTTCGTTCTCGGTAGCGATCCCGGGCCGTACGACCGCAAAAATCACTTGACAACGGTCTATTATCGTGGCATTATCAGTCTAGAGCGAGGCTTGTAGCTATTTGGTACCCAGTCGTGAGCCCTTTACGCGACCAGACGCGTAGATTTTGCGCGTTGGGCGAAGGGCAGTAGATCCGCGTGGCGTTGGTGCCGCGCTCGAGTCCGGGTTGGCGTCTATTCATATCGGAGGTGCCTCATGTTGCTTGCGATCATCGCCCAGATCTCGGCCGCGTTCAGTTCCTCGGTCGGCACCTTGATCTCGTTCTTCATCGACGAGATCACCTGCTGAGAGGGACGGGCGCCGTGATCGAAGTCATCACTGACCTGGACGATCTCGTCCTCGACCAACGGTAGAAGCGCTTCCTGAGCCAGATTGAGCGTTCGGCCGGGTCTCAGGCACACCGAGGCTCGACGGAGCGCTTTTTTGCGCTGCCGCACGGCCTCTGTCTGCCCTCTCCGGTGACCTCGCCGAGGATGGCCGTATGGACAGCCGCCGGCGCGTGCTTGCCGCGCTCGCCCGCCGCCCCGCCATCCGTTTCCTTCCCCACGTCAGGTTCCGTTTCGCCCTCGACTGCGTGCGGCGTTACAGCGTGTGAGCGCGGGAGAAAGCGCGGCGCTACGCGCGGCGCGCAGCGCCCGACGCTCTTCGGCTCGCCGTGTCGCGCTCCAGCTCGCTTTCCGCGGTTCCGGCCGCGGTTGCGCCGGCCGTGCTCCGGGCGGTTAGGATGCACTGCAAGATGGAGCCCGCTTACGAACTCTTCGACCACACCGCCGACCTGGGCGTGCGTGTCACCGCCCCCTCTCTCGCAGCTTTGGTGCCGCCCGCCGTGGCCGGGCTTTACGCCACGCTCGGGAGGATCGTCCCGCAGCCCAGCTCCGCGCCCGGCGACGACTTCGCGTTCGAGGCCGCCGGCGACGACCCGGCCGTCCTGCTCCGCGACCTGTTGGCCGAGCTCCTGCATCGCTTCGATACCCGCCGGCAGGTCCTCACGGACACCCTCGTGTCCGAATTCTCTGCCACGCGGCTGGCCGTCAACGGCCGACTGCGCCCGCTCGATGCCGCCCGCAGCGTGCCCGCCCGCGAGGTGAAGGCGATCACCTATCATCAACTGGGCGTCCGGCCGGTCCCCGGCGGTTACGAAGCGACGTTCATCGTGGACATCTGACCGCCGGGCCGGACCGCCGCAGACCCCGCCGGAAAGCCGCCATGTCGCGAAAACCGCCCGTTCCGCTCGAACGTATCGACGCCTGCCGCTGGCGCATCCCGAAATCGTACCAGCCCGGCATGCGCGTCGACGGCCTGATCTACGCCGACGACGCGCTCATGGCCGACCTCCGCGAGGACCAGGCCCTCGTCCAGGTCGCCAACGTCGCGTGCCTGCCCGGCATCGTGAAGTACTCGCTGGCCATGCCGGACATTCACTGGGGGTACGGCTTCTGCATCGGCGGCGTGGCGGCCACCGACCCCGACGATGGCGGGGTCATCAGCCCCGGCGGCGTCGGCTACGACATCAACTGCGGCGTCCGCCTCCTCCGCAGCGACCTCACGCGGGCCGACGTGCAGCCCCGGATTCGCGAGCTGGTCGACGCGTTATTCGACACGATCCCGACCGGCGTCGGACGCGGCGGACAAGTCAAGTTCGGTCGCGCCGATCTCAAAAAACTGCTCGCCGGCGGCTCACGGTACGTCGTCAGCGAGGGCTTCGGGTGGGACGCCGACTTGGAGGTGACCGAGGCCGGCGGCTGCCTCGAGCGGGCCCGTCCCGATTATGTCTCCGACCGCGCGCTCGAGCGCGGCGCCGACCAGTGCGGCACGCTCGGCAGCGGCAACCACTTCCTGGAGGTGCAGGTCGTCGAGGAGGTCGTCGACCGGGCGGCCGCCGACGCCTTCGGCCTCGCGGAAGGTCAGATCACGGTCATGATTCACTCCGGCTCGCGCGGCCTGGGCTACCAGATCTGTGAGGATGCGATCAAGGACCTTCGCGACGTCCCGCGACGCTACGGCATCGAATTGCCCGACCGGCAGCTCGTCTGCGCCCCGGTCCGCTCCAACGAAGGCCAGCGCTACCTCGGCGCCATGCAGGCCGCCGCCAACTTCGCCTGGGCCAACCGGCAGATCATGACGCACCTGGCCCGCCAGGTCTTCGCCCGGGTGTTCGCCCGACCGGCCGAGGCCCTGGGCCTGCGCCTCGTCTACGACGTGGCCCACAACATCGCGAAGCTGGAGACCTACGAAGTCGACGGCCGCCCCCGCACGCTCTGCGTGCATCGCAAAGGCGCGACGCGCGCGTTTCCGGCCGGTCACCCCGAACTTCCCGAGCGTTACTGGGCCGTCGGTCAGCCGGTGCTCGTCCCCGGCGACATGGGGCGCTCGAGCTGGGTGCTGGTCGGCAACCCCGCCGCGCTCGAGGAGAGCTTCGGAAGCTGCTGCCACGGTGCCGGTCGCGTCATGTCCCGCGGCGCTGCCATTCGCGCCGCCCGCGGCCGCTCGATCCACAAGGAGCTCCTCGCGCGGGGCGTCTTCGCGCGCGCACGCGAGCGGACCGGTCTCGATGAGGAACAGCCGGAGGCCTACAAGGACGTCAGCCTCGTGGCCGATGTGGTCCACCGGGCGGGGCTGAGCCGCAAGGTCGCCCGCCTGCGACCGCTGGGTGTCATCAAGGGCTGATCACGCCGCACCCGGCCGCCGGCGGCGAGTTCGAGCGCCGCACTTTCCCGCCCCACGCGGGGCGCACAATCGCGGAGAATCCGACCACCAGACTGAGCGCCGCGCGAAACGCCTCCGGCGGGCTCGTCGCGGGCTGGCTACACCACCCGACGCGAGTCCAGCAAGATGCAGATCGGCCCGTCGTTGACTGACTCAACCTGCATGTACGCCGCGAATCGCCCGGTCGCCACCGCGAGCCCCGTGCGGCGCAACGCCTCCACGAGCTGCGCAACGAGCGGCTCGGCCACGGACCCCGGCGCGGAGCCGTCGCAGGACGGCCGGCGGCCCTTGCGGGCATCGGCGAGCACGGTGAACGCGCTCACGACCAGCACCGCCCCGCCCGTGTCGCGCACGGCGCGGTTCATCTTGTCCGCGTCGTCGGCGAAGATCCGCAGGTGCGCCACCTTCTCGGCGATGTACGCCACGTCGGCGGCCGTGTCGTCCGGCGCCGCCGCGACGTAAACCAGCAGCCCCGGGCCGATCGCGCCGACGACCTCATTCCCCGCCGTCACGCTCGCGCGGCAGACGCGTTGCACGACAGCTCTCACTGAGCGATCTCCAGTCGGCGCCGTAGATGGACTCCAACACGCTGTCGGCGTGAGGGTCGTTTCCCCAAGCATTCAGAAACTCGCAGTAGCGCGGCAGACCGCGGGGGTCGCCCGCCAGCGCCAACATGCGACCCGCCGCGTCCCGCACGTCCTCGCAGGGGTCGTCCAGCAGCGCGACCAGCCGCTCCGCATCCACATCGATGATGAACCACAGCCGACACGGCCCCCGCCGCACCGGGCGGTCACGGCAGAGTTCCTCGCCTAGGAACGCCCGGCGCGCGCAAAACGCGCGCAGCAGGAGCTCGTCGCGGTCCGCGTCGCCCCGCACGAATCGGAGCTCGTCGAAGTATCGCATGTAATCCAACGCTGCCATCAGCAGGGCGACCCAGGCCGTCTCGTCCGGGCTCAGGCGCTCCGCGAGCCGGCCGACGTCCAACTTCGGCTCGTGCCGCGCCCACGCTCTGCTGGACGGCGGAACATCGGGCTCCGCCGCCCTCAGCCAAAATTCCCCGATGTCCGGCAGCAGCGCCGCGCGCTCCTCCAACGGCAGACTCACAACCCAGTCCAGCACAACATCGCGGAGCGGCGCATCGTCCGGCTGGCCCATCAGCGGAACCTGCAAAACATCGAAAAGCGGCGACAGTTCCTCCGCGGGCCACTCGTCGAGCCAACGGCGAACTGCACGAGCGGACTCTTTCGGCCGCTCACGGAGGTACCTGGACATCAACACCCCGGTGTCAAGGTCGAAATTCTTGGACACCATCCCGAGCCGTGCGATACGCCAACGCAGTTCACCCTCCACCCCCCGCGCGCCGGGGAGCAGCCCCGCCGCCAGATACAGCCCCACGCCGACCGCGGCCACCGCCGCCCAGGAAATGATCCGCCGCCTGATGATTTGGGGACGCCCCGGTTCCATGGCGCTAGTATACTCCGCCCCGCGGCGGTGTTCCCCCGGAGACTCAAACCGGTTTCAATGCGCGGGTTCGCAGCGTCCGAACCAACCCCGGAGGACCGTCATGTCGCTCCACGCCGCCCTGACTCCCGTCTCGCCCGTCTGTCATGTGCTGCTCTGGCTCTTCGTCGGCCCCCTTGTCGCCGCTGCGTCGGAGCCCCTCCCGCAACCGCCCTCGGCGACCGCCCCGACTCAGCAGGCCGCCCCCGCGCCGCGCCCCGCGAAGGACCGCTACGTCATCGGCTTCTCCCAATGTACCGTCAAGGAGCCCTGGCGCGTCGAGTTCAACAAACGACTGATCGAGCACGCCCGCAACAACTACCCGAACGTGCAGCTCGACGTGCTCGACGCCGACGACAAGACCGAAAAACAGGTGGCCGACGTCCGGTCGTTCATCCGCCGGAAAGTGGACGCGATCCTCATCAGCCCGAAGGAGGCGGCCGGCCTTACCAACGTCGTGAAGGAGGCCACCGAAGCCGGCATCCCCGTCGTCGTCCTCGACCGTGATGTGCATTGGGACGGCTATGCGGCCTTCGTCGGGGGCGACAACAGGCTCATCGGCCGCGCCGCAGGGCGCGTCGCCATCGACCTGCTCGGCGGGCCCGGCCGGGCCCAGGGCGTCATTTACGAGATTTGCGGCGGGCTGGCGTCCACGCCCGGCCAGGAGCGGCGCGACGGCTTCCGCGAGGTCGTCGGCCAGGAGCCGGGGATCCGCATCATCGGCGGGCTCGATTGCGACTGGAAGAAGGACCGGGCCTATTCGGTCATGCAGGACGCGTTGAAGGCGAACCCTCAGATCGACCTCGTGTACGCCCACAACGACCCGATGGCGCACGGCGCGTACCTGGCCGCGAAGAAGGCCGGCCGCGCCGATGACATCAAATTCATCGGGATCGACGCCCTGCCGGACGAGGGCGTGCGCTGGGTCCGCAGCGGCGAATTGACGGCGACGCTGCTATACCCGACGCCCGGCGCCGAGGGCCTGGACATCGCGATGCGCATTCTCCGCGGCGCGCCGGTCGAGAAGCGGACCACGCTGCCCACGCGGGTCTTCACGCGGGCGAACGTCGATCGGGGCGGCGAAGAGGTGCAGTGACCCGCAATCCGCCACTCCCCCGCCCCGCACCCCACACCACCACCCGCCCCGCCGGTGGCACCGCCCGACGC
>Ga0209101_1000654_pt1 | contig 28140 bp, 24 predicted proteins | sample ConPoolayeCmetaG_FD_185481 | JGI IMG/M metagenome (GOLD analysis project Ga0209101, IMG submission 185481) | Hot spring microbial mat communities from California, USA to study Microbial Dark Matter (Phase II) - Cone Pool mat layer C metaG... ...
AAGAGCCGGGCCAGTTCCATCTGGGTATGCTCGTAGTTGGCGTCGGCGTAGTTGGCCTGGAAGGGTGCGCCAAAGAGCTGGAAGATCTCGGCATCGGGCCGACGCCGGGCCGCCTGGACACGCGCTCGCTTCTCCAGCATCCTCGGCACCAGCCGCACGAAATCATTGCCGGCGATGAGGTGGCTGACGGCCAGGGGGTGCAGACGCTCGCTCCCTGCCGGTGACCGGCGCACAGACCATCGCCGGCCGCTATGCCATGTTCCTGGCCCGGCCCGCCGCCGGCCCCACTCTGCCTGCACCCGGCCGGCCAACGCCCTGGGGCCTTCCTGTCGTAGCGTTGTCCACGCCTGGCGCAGGTAGTAGCGAGTGTCGTAGACCGGGGCAGCAACCGGCGACGTGTGGAGAGTAGGGGCTGCCCCGGCCGGCTCGACCCGATATGGCGCAGGGTCTACCTCCCGTATCGCATACAGGTAGGCCCGATGCAGAAACAGGAGCAGCGCTGCCGGCAAGATCCGCTGGAGGTTCTCCTCCTCGTAGTTCTTGACAATGCTGCACAGTGCATTGCGCTCGTATAGGATCAGCTTTTTGTCGCTGGGTTCCCCTTTCCAGAAGCCATGCTGGACGTGGTAGACGATTGATTGGGCAGCCAACATTACCTGATAGCCCAGTACCCAGAGCCGCCAGCCCAGGTCCGTATCCTCAAAATAGGCGAAATAGTCCTCATCGAAACCGCCAGCATCCAGGAACACGGCTCGATTCACGACCATGGCCCCGCCGCAGGCCGCCAGGATGGGTCGGTCCGCGGCGTAAGCATCCAGGTGCGTGCTGCCGTAGCCGATCTGCCAGGCATGTCCGTAAAAGTTCAGCATCGCGCCAGCAAAGTCAATGCGCTGGCCATCCCAGGATAGGATGCGCGAGCCGGCGCAGACCACGTCCGGCTCGCGCAGGATGGGCCGCATCAATTCAGTCAGCCAGGCCGGGTCCACGCGCATATCATTGTTCAGGAAGGCGATGTATTCCCCGGTGGCTTGTTGCGCAGCGATATTATTGGCCTTGCTAAACCCATAGTTATGGTCGTTGCGGACCAGCGTAACCTCTGGGAAGCGTGCGCGCATGAACTCCACGGACCCATCGGTGGAGGCGTTGTCAGCCAGCATCAGCTCCAGCCGGTCGGCCGGGTAATCCAGAGCGTACAGAGAGCGGAAGCAGGTCTCCAGGTGTTGCCGACCGTTGTAATTGAGGACGATCACGGTGACGCGAGGCCATTCTGTTGTCATGGTCATTTTTGCGTACACAACTTTCTCATGGCTGGGGATCCTGAGCGACCTTTCCCCAGAGAACACGATGCTCGACATCACCGGCCAAAGCGCCAATGCAGGAAGCGCATCACCTCGGCGGCCATGGCCTGGGATCCCTGCTCGCGGTAACAACGCCAACCCTTCGCCAGCCGCATATGCCACGTGACGCGGAGCGGGACGTCGGCCGAGACTAGCGGTCGTCCGCCCATCGCCCGGGCCAATTGCCGATCCGGGGCTGCCCGGGGTGCCCGACAGAATGCAGCCAGGGGCTGCGTGGTCTGGCTCCATCGGTAGCGCTCCCGCACCCGCGCAAAGTTGCTGGCGTATCGCTGGCGCAGATCCGGCACGTCCAACAAGGCCAGGATCGCCGCCACCAACCCGGCCACGTCCTGGTAGCCCACCACATATCCCAGGCCATATCGCTCTACCAGTTCGGCAGCCATGTCGCCCTCTGTCACGACCATCGGCAGACCGGCCCAGATGGCATCCAGTACCCGGTTGCGGAAGGCATAGCGAGTCTCAAGGTGATCCAGGTGCAGGCTGAGGCCAAGATCGGCTTCCAGGAGATAACTCTCCCGTTCCTCGTAAGGTATCCAGTCATTGAAGAAGGCATGTTGGCCGGTCAAGCCCAGTTCGTCGCTCAAGCGCCTGGCTCGCTGGAGCATCTCCATGGGTACCACGTTGGGGCTGGGGTGCTGAGTGGCGGCGAAGAAGAGTTTGACTTCCGGTCGCGCCGGGACGATCTGGGCCAGAGCACGTAAGGCCGTCAACGGGTCCAGCCAGTCATAGAGTCCACCGCCCCAGAAGAGCACGCGATCGGCCGCGGCGATGCCGGGGTACACACCTTTGAGCACTGGGCGACGATGCAGTGGTGGCTCATCTGGCAGACCAAAGGAGACCACGTCAATCAGTCGGCGCAGGGAGGGATCGTCACTAAAGGTCAATGGATTGACACGTCCCAGGGCGCTGAGCATCCCCAGCCAGAAGTCTCGTTGCCGTTCGCTGTTGCAAACGAAAAAATCGCCAACCAGTAGTTGCTCGTTCAACACTGCCAGGTTGTCGTTGTGAGCTGCCCAACGAAAAACCAGGTCGCGGTTGGCAAAGTGCTGAAGGTTTTCCAGGTCGAACGAGTGTGGGATACTGAACACGAGGGGTGCATCCAGCGTTTTCAGGAATGGGTATCGCTTCAGAACATAGCCGGAAGTGATCACAACGTCGGCCCTGGCGGTCAGTTCTTGCAGGCTGTGAGGGGTATCGTAGAGCCGAAGCGCGAACTGGGTGGGGCACAAGTCGCTTATGTTGGGAACAGCCAGGGTAACGATGAACTCCCGGCTGAGAGCTCTGGCGTATTCCCAGTCTCGGATCGCCGGGCCAGCCATCCGCGAGGCTACGGCATCGTCAGACACGATCAAGACCCGATTCACACCGACTGCTCCATTCCAAACAACTGGTCAATGCCAAAGGCGCGCACCAATTCCCACTGAGTCTGCTCGTATCGGGGATCGAAGAAGCAGACTTCTAGCGGCATCCCGAAGAGCCGAAGGATCTCAGTATCCGATCGCCGCCGGGCGGCCTGGATGCGGGCTCGCTTCTCCAGCAGCTTGCCATACCAGGCTACCACGTCGTTGGCAGCCAGGAGGTAGCTCAGAGTGTTACGGGGTACTTCAACAGACTGGCCTGGGGTGGCCGGCGCTCGTTGGCCGGAAGCTCGTTGCCAGCGGGCGCGCAGGATCGCGGCGCGTCGGAGCAACTCCGCGCGCGTCTTGCTCACCAACGAGCCGGGGCCGTCCCGGCGCAAGGTGCGCCAGGCTTCTCCAACATAGTATCGGCCGGTGTAGCGCGAAGCCGCCGTCGGAGTCGTCCGAGCCTCCTGGTACAGGCCGGGGAAAGCCGCCAGCGGCTCTGACCGATAGGGGCGGGGGTCAATGTCGGCTACGAGGAAAGCACGGCGAAGCAAGAGCATGAGCGCCACGGGCAGGATTCGTTGCAGATTCTGCTCCTCATAATTCTTGATCACCGTGCTCAGAGCATTACGTTCGTAGAGCAGGCGCTTCTTCTCGTCCGGCTCTCGCTTCCAGTAGCCGTGGTGAACGTGGTAGGCCCGGGATTGGGCAGCATAGACCACCTGGTAGCCGAGTACCCACAGTCGCCAGCCCAGATCCAGGTCTTCATAGTAAGCGAAAAAGTCCTCGTCGAAACCGCCGGCATCCAGGAACACTGGTCGGCGGATGAGCATAGCCCCGCCGCAGGCGTGCAGGATCGCCTTGTCCTCATCGCAGGCGGCGGCGGGCTGACCCCAGCCGATCTGGAAGCCGTAGCCGTAAAAGTTGGCCGCTACCCCGCCAAAATCCACATGTCGGCCGTCCCAGGTGAGGATCTTGGACCCGGCGCAGGCCACCTGTGGGTCATGCAACAGGGGTTTGACCAGCTCTCGCAACCACAGCGAATCCACACGCATGTCGTTGTTGAGAAAGGCGACGTATTCACCGCTGGCCTGACGCGCGCCGATGTTGTTGCCCTTGCTAAAGCCATAGTTGTGCTCGTTGCAGATCAGCGTCACACCAGGGAAGTGCGTGCGCATGAACTCGACCGAGCCATCAGTGGAAGCATTGTCCACCAGCATCAGCTCCAGCCGATCCACCGGGTAATCCAACCCCTGGAGGGAGCGAAAACACGTCTCCAGGTGCTCCTGACCATTGTAGTTTAGCACGATCACGCTGACGGAAGGCAGATCGAGGTCTTGGCTCATAGTGGTGATTCAGCGAGTCTGGCGCTCGGCCAGATAGGCGGCCAAAGCCTCCGGCCAGGGGCGCAGGTCGTCCAGCCCGATGCGCGCCAGGGCCTGGTGGGCCAGCACAGAGTAGGCCGGCCGGGTAGCCGGCGCGCCGAAGGAAGCCGTGGTAGTAGGCGAGAGGTTCGCCGCTACCCCAGCAAGCTCAAAGATCTTGCTGGCGAACTCGTACCAGGAACATGACCCGGCGCTGGTGATGTGATATAGCCCATAGTGCTGGGTGTGGATCAATTGGACGATCTTGCGGGCCAGGTCCACCGTGTAGGTGGGTGTGAGCACCTGGTCATTTACTACCCGGATGTCCTTTCCCTCGCGGGCCAGGCGTAGCATCAGCTCGATAAAGTTGCCACCCTTGCCACTGCTCCCGGCCACACCGTACAGCCCTGAACTGCGCACGATAAAGTATTGGGGACAGATGTAGCGGACAAAGTACTCACCGGCCAGCTTGGAGATGCCGTAAACATTGATGGGGCAGGGGGGATCGTCCTCCGCGTACGGGCTACCCTTGCGCCCATCGAAGACATAGTCCGTGCTCATGTGCAGGAGCGTGGCCCCGTGCTCCTGACAGGCCCGGGCCAGGTTTCGCACCCCCAGGGCGTTGACGGCGAAGGATCGCTCCGGGTTGCCCTCACATTCGTCTACCTTGTGGTAGGCAGCCAGGTTGACGACGATCTGGGGACTATGCCGGGTCATCAGCGCATCCACCGATGCGGCGTCACAGATCTCCACGTCGGCGTGGGTCAGGGGAACCAACTCTTCTCCGGCCAAAGCTTTTACCAGATCGTGGCCCAGTTGGCCGCTGGCCCCGATGATCGCAACCTTCATTTCTTCCTCTCCTCTGGCGACTTGGGCGCATCAAAGACCGAACCCGTGATCCGAATGATCCGGTCCGCCTCTTCCAGCAAGCGCATCCAACGGATATTATAGTAACGCGGGTTATCGAAATCGGTGTATCCATAACGGCGGACCTTTTCCACCATGTCCTTGACCGACTCCTCCACTGATACGATGGGCTGGAAGCCCAAGATGCGGTTGATCTTGGTGGTGGTTACCCGGTAATTGCGCACCCCCCGATAACCGTAATCCGGTTGGATCTGGACGGACACGCCGATCTCGGCCAATGCCGCGCGCACGCGCAGGGCCAGCTCGGAGATACGCATATTGCGATAGGAGACGTTGAAGATTTGCCCCTTAACCTTATCCTCTGGAGCTTCCAGGCAGGCAATGTAGGCCCGGGCCACATCGCGCACGTCCACCAGGGGCCGCCACATCTCGCCGCCATAGTGGATGGTCAGCACTCCTTTGGACAGAGCATCTTTGACAAAGGTGTTCACGACCAGATCGTACCGCATCCGAGGGGAGAAACCGTAGATGGTGCCCTTGCGCAGGATCACCGGGCAGAAGTCCGGATCGGCCATGCGCAACAAGACTCGCTCGGCCTCATACTTGGAGCTGGCGTAAGCGGCGCGCGGGCGCACCTCGGACTCCTCGTCCAGCAACACGTCCCGGTCCTCGTCTCCCACGCCCCGGTCGTAGATCGAGCAGGAAGAAGCAAACACGTACCGCCGCACGCCCTGCTCTTTGCAGATCTCTGCCAATCTTTGGGTAGCCAACGTGTTCATCTCATAGTTGGCCCGGGGGTTGTATTCGGCGGTGGGGTCGTTGGACAATCCCCCGATGTTTACCACGGCATCCACGTCGTCCATCACGCCGGCCGGTGGCACCCGCATATCCGCCACGACCAACTCCACCCGGTCGCGGATGTCCCGCAGGCCCTCCTCGCCGTAGTAGAGCCGGTCCAGCACCTTGACGGCATAGCCGCGTTCCAGGAGCTCCTCCGCCAGGACAGCGCCCACATAGCCGGCTCCACCCACCAACAGCACTTTGCGCATCCTATTTCCCCTTCACCGTCCACACGTCCCCGAAGGAATCCGGCGGGATACGCACCTCGTCCGGCTTCTCGCGGTTGTAGACCTCGCTGGCGGTGCTGATCATCTGGGTATCGTCCTCCAGAGACATCCAGCCATGGTAGACGCCCGGCGGCACGACGATGAGCCGGGGATTGCGCTCGCCAGCGATGACGGTCATCATCTCTCCATAGGTGGAGCTGTCCTGGCGGTCGTCACGCAGGATAAACTTGGCGCTGCCATGACTGATGAAGAACCAATCCCAAAGCTCCTGGTGTTTGTGGAAGGCGCGGATGGTACCGCGCACCATGTCTCCTACCAGGTAGACCTGGCCGAAGCGATGCACCACGGCGTGGGGTTCGCTGTCGTCTGCCCGGCGGGCGATCTCGATGAGGTAGCCCCGGTCGTCCATGTGGGCCGTTAGGGGGATGATTTTTACACCTTCGATCATGATGAACTCCTCCAGTTGTTTCAATTTTTATTACTCGTCGGTATCCGGCTTGGTAGCACAGGCATAGCATTCCACCGGCCGATCCAGGCTGCGCAATAATCGGTTGAGCTGGGCCAGTTGGGCATTGATTTGGGGAACGATCTGATCCAGGTATGGCTGCACGATCAGGTGCACTGCGAACATCTTGACCTGCCGAATACACCGGCGAACCCAGTTATCGCCAGGGAGCGGCAGCAGCAGCTCATAGCGGATGGGAGCGCCCGGTTCACCAGTGCATGTGGACAGGGGGGCTACCTCTCCTGGCGGGAGAAACGGACCCCACAACGGGGTGGCGGTTTCCGGGTTCTCGCCTGCCTGGGGGTTGGAGAATCCGACGTAGTGCAGTAAGAAGCGCAGCAACTCTGGATGATAGAACGATACGTGCCCGAAGTGCATGTAAAAGCTCTCCAGATGGGTGTAGAGGCTACGGGCGTTCGGCGTCACCAGGAGGATTAGCCCTCCAGGGCGCAACGCCCGATGGGAGAGCCGGAGCAACTCGAGCACGGCCTCGTAGGGCAGGTGCTCCACCAGATGTGCGGAGAAGATGCCATCTATGCTATCGGCTTCGCACTCGCGCAGATACTCGAAGACATCCTGGCAATGCACGGGTAGTCCACGGTCCCGCGCGGCAGCGCAGCACGCCTCGTCCCGATCAATCCCCAGGGCCTCGACGCCTTGCTCGCGCAAGAGGCCGACAAAGTCGCCATCTCCACACCCCAGGTCCAGCACCCGCCTGCACCCCGCGAAGAAAGGCACGTAGAAGCCCTGGATGCGCCGCTGGTTCTCCGGCAAGACGCCAGTGAAGCGCAGGAAAGCGTAATCAATGCTATTAACCATGACTCTCCTGTGGCGAGGCCCTATGCCGCCGGGATGTGCTGCCAGTGGCAGGGGATATAGACTGTGCCGTAGCGTTCCTGCACCTGAGCGCCAGCTTGCACCCGGAATGGGAATACCCGGTCCAGGTGATCATAAGGATGGGTACACGTCTCGTCATAGACCGACGCAGAGAACCAGTAGCGGCCCTCTAGCAGAGGGAGCATCTCGAACGTGCACCATAGCTCTCCCTTGCCCTCCACCATGGGGATCTCATAGCCAGAGAACCGGGTGTTCGGGCCATTGATGTGCAGGCCATCAGCGCGGTAGATCGCCACGCCGAACACGGGCCGTTCGATCCGGGCGGTGGTCACGTACCGGATGCGGACCCGCATCCTTTCGCCGGTGGTGAAGATGTGCCGACGTTGACCTGTCTGATCGTAGAATTCCACGTCAACAATGCGGACCTCCCCGCTGCCCCAGCGCTCCCTCTGCCCTTTGGCCATTCCTTGAGCGGTCAGTTGGCTCTCCTCACGGGCCATGACCCGGCTCAGGTATTGCTCGATCACCTGGTCCACATGGCCTTTGCTCCGTATTTCTCCATCCTCCAGCCAGATCGCCCGAGTACACAACCGCCGCACATCATCCAGGCTGTGGGAGACAAAGATAATGGTAACGCCTCGGCTCCGCAAGTCAGCAATGCGATCATAGCATTTGAGTTGGAAACTCTGGTCCCCCACGGCCAACACCTCGTCCACCAGCAGGATGTCCGGCTCCACGTGGGCGGCCACGGCAAACCCCAGCCGCATGTACATGCCGGATGAATAGTGCTTCACCGGCATGTCTATGAACCGCTCTAGCTCGGCGAAGGCGATGATGTCATCTAAGCGTTCGTTGATCTCCCGCCGACTGAGGCCCAGCACGGAGCCGTTCAGGTAGATGTTCTCGCGGCCGGTGAGGTCCGGGTGAAAGCCGGCCCCCAGTTCCAGCAGCGAGGATACCCGGCCATTGACGGTGATGTGGCCTTCGGTGGGGGTCAGGATGCGGCTGATGAGCTTGAGGATGGTGCTCTTGCCGGAGCCATTGGGGCCGATGAGGCCCAGGGTCTCGCCAGGCTGCACCTCAAAGCTCACATCCCGCAGTGCCCAGAATTCTTGCTTCCGGCTGCGCTGGCTGCGCACCAGGCCGATGAAGGCATCCTGGAACGAGCGCGGTCCATCTGTACGCAGCATGAAGCGTTTGGAGACGTGATCAAGCTGGATCGCCGGCCGGATATTTTGAGGTGGCTCTTTTGCCACGTTGTGTCGCTTTACTGAAACCAAAGGCCCTTGTCCTCGCCATGGTTTTGCGGTAAAATGGCTTTCGTTTCCTACCCTCCCGCAGGTTAGGCTAACCTGCGGGGGGTACAGGGTAGGCAGTTACGGCGCAGGAGATAATTGTGCGAGAAAAAGCGGTTCTGATCGGGCTGGCAACTCTCCACATCATACTGTCACTCGCCTACGGTTTGGTAGTTCCACCGTGGGAGACGCCAGATGAACCCGCTCATTTCTTATATGCCAGGTACCTGAGCGATTTCCACCAACTTCCCCCACCCAGTTCACCCCAGCGCGGTCATTATTGGGAAGGCTATGCGATCACCGCCTATGAATGGCACCATCCGCCAGTTTACTATATCCTGGACGCCCTCGTCCTGGAGGCGCTCAAATCTATAGATTCAACCTGGCTTCCCACTGAATTTTCCCCCTTTAACCCCTTATTCCCAGTGCACTCCCCCGTTCTCTTCCTGCCCGAACGAGCCGGCTTCCTGAATATCGCTCCCGACCAAATGGCGATCTATATTCTGCGCGCGTTGTCGGCCTTCCTGGGCGGGTTTGCCGTCTTGGTGACATACGGCCTGAGTAAAGCTATCTTTCCCCAAGATGGGGCCCTGGCCTTGGGGGCCGCCGGGCTGGCGGCCTTCATCCCCCAAGTCACCTTCCTTAACGGCTCCATTCGCAACGACACTCTGGCTAATGCCCTGGCCGACCTGGTGCTCCTGGCCCTCTTGTGGGCCGCGAAAGCTCCAGATACGCGAGCAGAACACCGCTCGCTGTTTCTGGCTGGCACTGCGCTGGCAATAGGGCTAATGACCAAGTTGACCCTGTTGTTTCTCCTCCCTGTGGCCGTGCTCGCGTTATTAGTGCGGATTCGATTCGCCCACTCGCGACGGTCTTTCTGGCAGCCTTGCGCCTGGTTCTGTGTACCATTGCTGACTATCCTGGGGCTGTTTTACATGCTCGTGCCGGGCGCTTGGGCTGGCACACTGCACAACCTCACCCCTGAGATTCTAATAGGACAGATGCCCTGGGCTTCCTGGGATGACTTTTTCATTATATTCACCCATTCTTTCTGGGGATATTTCGGTTGGCTGTCGCTCCCCATCCCGAACCTGTTGCGCGATCTCCTTAATGCCATGGCGTTCATGGGGTTGGGTGGGGCACTAACACTGTGGAGCCTGGGACGACGAAACCACAGCCTGGACAGGTTCCAGAGCAATGCCATGCTAATACTGTTCGCTGCTGTTTTGTTTCTGATCGGTAGCGTGATTCGCTTCAATTTTTCCTACTGGCAACCACAGGGCCGCTTTCTGTTCCCGGCGCTGCCGGCCCTGGCAGTGCTCGTCCTCTGGGGTCTGCTGGGCGCAACCCGGAAGTGGCTTCAGCGTGCGGGCGCGCTGTTGATCGTTGGCAGCCTGCTCGTCGTCAACCTGTGGTGTCTGGCCGGTTTTCTGTTTCCCACTTACTACCAGAGTCCCCTGGTCAGCGCCTTTCAAGACTACTCGAATACGCCGGTGGGCGAGATCTGGGGCTCCACCACCCACGGTCAGACTTTCGCCTGCCGCTATCCAAATCTGGCGCGGATTGACGTGATGTTGGCTACCTATGCCCGGCAGAACCACCATCCGCTGGTTTTCCATCTGCGCGAAGCCCCATCCGGTGTAGCAGATTTGGTGACGATCACCGTGCCAGCAGAGGACATCGCGGACAACACCTACTACTCCTTCACGTTTGAGCCGTTGCCAGACTCCGCGGGCCGGACGTATTATTTCTACTTCGAGGCTCCCGATGCCGCACCCGGCGATGCCTTCACCATCTGGGCCGATCTACAGGGCGATCCATATACCTCTGGTACCCGCTACGTGAACCATGCTCCCGCCCCGGGCGATTTGCGCTTTATCGCCTTCTCTGCCCAAACGCTCTCCGGCTTGAAACCCCTAGCCTCACAATATCTGCGATCCCCGTAGGACCTTCTTCTCAGCGCGACGTAACCATCCGCGTGGGGTCTTTTACGTAGGCTTCCCAGTATAGCCCCAACTGGGTGATCGCCTTGGTCTCATGGTTGAACAGCCGGCCACCGAACCTGTTGGGATCGCAGTCCAGGCTATACCATAGCCACTGCTGGACCAGCCGGTTGTTGTCTGCCGGATACCCGATCTGGCTGTCTGTGGCAGTCTGCATGAAATCGAAGGTGCCATACATAAAGTCGCGTATGCGCTCCTCGGAGAAAAATGGCATCAGCGGGCCATATTCGGTCACGATGAGGGGTTTGTCCCGCTCGCCTTTGTCTTTCATCCATTGGCGAAATGCGATGATCTGTTGCTTGAAGATGTCGAGATCATCTGCGTCATCAACGTCGTAGAGTATTCCCACCGTCTCGGTCAACCCGGCGGGGATATCGGCCCCCCAGCAATCCGGGCAGCCGTCATAGTAATGTTTTTCCCGTAGGATAAAGCCGTGGACATTCCAGACATCTACGGGCATCTTTTGTCCATAGAATGACTGATAGGCGGCCAGGACCCGGTCCAAGTATTTGAATCGTAATGGCGTGGCCTGGATCACGCCACCGATGGCGACCCGGGCTGTGGGATCCCGCTGCTTGATGAAGGTATATATCTCGTGGTAGGCCTGGGCGTATAGCTCTGGCAACATCTCGTCCTGCCTGCCACTGGGCCAATCGATCCGCTCGATCTCGTTGCCGATCAGCCACAGGGAACCAGGATTGGCTGCGATTGCGCTGGCGATCAGGCTCCATGATGTCTGCAGCGTATACGTATAGGGGATCGCATAGGGAGCGTTATACGCATCCCATTGCTTCTTCTGGTGGAGGCGGACCATCTGGACGTACTCCATGTCGTTGGGATGTGCAGGAGCGGTCAGGACGGTCCAGCTCGTATAGATCCCGGCCCGCAGGCGGGCGATCTCGGCGGGATCATACGCGGAGATCGGATTCATCACTGTGCCGAACCCGAAACGGTAATTAGGGGCAATGTAGTTTCTGAAAACCAGGGGCATGTATATCTGATGCGGTGTAGGAGTGTTCTGATATTGGAGGTTCTGTCCCGGCGACGCCCAACCGACCGGCCCCAGGAATACCAGCACTGTGAACAGCAACCCGCCGCCCACACTCAGCACCAGTCCAGCCAGATGAGGCCAACTTACCCTGGTATGTCGCATAACCTTTCTTCTCCGTGGGTTGTGGTTATTCCGTTTAGTATGGGATGAACTTGTAGGTCAACGCAGATTCGAGGGGTACACCGGCTCAAAGGGGGTGTGCCCCCACGTCGGTGGGGCGCAGTGACGCACCCGCTTAGAGCACCCACGAATCTGCGCAGAGCTGAACTTGTTTTCTCCGGTAGGGGGCGAAGGATTGGAGGGTGTGTGGCAGCTTCGCCGCTGCAAAACCTCGCCCCCTTCTACAGACTTGCTCATCGTGTGGCCAACGGCAGATAAGGCCCCGGCTGGCCGGGCACGGCGCTCGCGTATCCCCCGGCGGCCACACCGCCCGGCGCGTACTGCTTCGCCACGTAGGGCAGGTAGACCCACGCCGTGGGTGTGAACCCTGGCGTGCGCGTGGGGACGGTTTGGCGATATGGGTTTTGGCCCGGCGCGGCCCAACTGGCCGGCCCCAGCGAGAAGACCAGGGCCATCAGCAGGCCCCCCGCCAGGATGGACAGGACGATCCAGGTGTACCGCTCATCCGATGCGTTCATCGCTGATCTCCTTTCCGCTGCCCACGGTGAACCACGATGATGCTCATCGCTAACGCCAATATGAACCCTACAACCAGACCTCCCAGACCGCAATCCGCGTTTGGCCATGACGTCGCTGGTATTGAGACCGGCGTCTGGTTCGCTTCGCTCGCTGGCGTTGTGCCCGGAGCGGCGGGGGGTGCCCCCGTGGGACCTGGGATCATCGGGGGCGATGGGGTCGGCGTGGTGGAATCGGCCACCTGCACCCGCACGGTCAACTCGTTGTCCGCCCGGTCCGGCTCGGCGATCTGGCCGGCCGGGTCCACCCGCACCCGTACCCGCTGCTCCCCCGGCGGGGAGGCGACCCACCTGACCGCCACGGTGACTGAATCCCCGCAGCAGCGCAGGCCAGGGACGGCGACCTCGCCCAATGTCTGCCCGGCCTCGCTCTCGAACCGCACGGCAAAACCCTGCGCCAACGGCAGGCTGCCGCTGTTGCCGATCAAGGCGCGCAAGGTGACGGCCGCGGCCTCCGCTGGCTCAGACCAGGCTCGCACTGGGAAGAGGTTCACCTGGGGCGCGGGCATCCGGGCCGGGTCGTTCACGTAAGCGGCCCAATACTGGCCCAGGGTGGTCATCTGCCGGGTCGTCGAGTCGAACAGATTGCCCCCAAATACCTCCGGGTCCCCATCAAGGCTGTACCAGACCCAACGCTGCACCAGGCGATCCTTATCGGCCGGACAGCCCAATTCCGGGTCCGTGGCGCTCTGCAGGTAGTCAAACGAGCCGTACATGAAATCGCGGACCCGCTCCGGCGTAAAGGCCCGGCCGTCCTCATCCTCCACCCAGTAGGGCATGAGCACGCCGTATTCGCTGACGATGAAGGGCTTGTCGCGCTCACCGTGGTCGCGCATCCAGCGGCGAAAGGTGATGATCTGCTCCTTAAAAGCCGCCAGATTCGTGCTATCGCGGATGTCATAGAGTACGCCGGCCGCGGCCGATGAGCCGGCCGGCACGTCAATCCCCCAGCAGTCTGAGCATCCTTCGCGCCAGCGTTTCTCGCGCAGGACGAAGGCGTGTACGTTCCAGACGTCCACCGGCATCCGGACCCCGTAGCGGGCGCGATAGGCCGCCAGCACGCGGTCCAGGTACTCCAGGCGCAACGGTGTGACCTGGCACACCCCCCCGATGGCGACCTGGGCCGTGGGGTCCCAGCCCTTGATCCGGGTGTAGGCCTCGTGATAGACCTCAGCGTAGACCTCCGGCAGGCATTCGTCCTGGTGGCCGGCGTCCCAATCCACCCGGTCCATCTCGTTGCCGACCAGCCACAGTGCGCCGGGGTTGGCGCAGACGCAATCAGCCAGCTTCTCCCACGTGGGCCAGACCGTATAGGTATATGGAACCTGGTAAGGTGCATCATAGCGGGAATCGGTCTTGACCTGCTTGACGCGCAGCATCTGCACGTATTCTATGCCATTGGGCCGTGTGGACTGAACCCTCGTCTGCCAGTCCAGATACATCCCGGCGCGCAACTGGGCCAGCAGAGCCGGGTCGTAGCCTTCCAGCGGCCGCGCCGTCTTGCCAAAGCCAAAGCGATAGTTCAGGGTCGGGTTGGCCGGTACAGACGAACCGTTCAGCACCATCCCCAGCACACACAAGTTGATGATCAGTACCGCGCTCATGACCCATATGCGCCTCAACCTGGTGGTTGGAATCGCAGGGCATCTGCCGCGTGGCGGGCGGATCAACTGGCGCGATTTCCAACCTCTGGCCCGCAAGTTGACGCATCTACTCGTGATCCGTGCGCTCACCTTCGCCATGTGATCTACGCCAGGCTCTTCCTGGCCCGTTGTCGCCACCACCAGAGCACGAGGGCAGCGATCAGGACCAACACCAGGCCGACGACCACGCCGCAGGGATCGACCCCGCCGGGTTGGGGGAGTGGCCGGGGCGTGGGACTGGGCGTACCGGCGACCGGGGCCGTCTCTGAGACACGGCCGGTGGCCGCTGGCGATGGGCTGGTCACCTCCGTGGTGGCCGTCGCGCCCAGACCCCCGGCCCCCGTCGGACTGGGTGACTGGATCGGCGTGACAGGCCGGGTCGGCAGTATGGGACTTGCCGTGAGCACGGCAGCAGGCGGCGTGTTGGTCGCGGTGACGGTCGCGGTGCCCGCCATACTCGTCGCTGCCGGCGTCACCGTGAGCGGTGGTGGTTGCGTAGGAGGTAGCTGGGTGGGCGATCCGGGCGGCCGGGTTGGTGTCCTGGTGGGGATCGTCTGCCGGGAAGCGCACTGCCCCGGCATAGCCCAGGTCCCGCCCTCGCCGCTCAGTAGCGCGAGCGCCAGCCCCACCATCAGGATCGCGATGATCAGTAGCCGATCCGCAAGTATTCTCCTACGAAACATGGGAACCTCCCTCGAAAATAGCCCCCCGGCCTGGCTCGCGGCGGGTTTGCCAGGCCCAGGACTGACTGGGTAACCCGCCGCCGGCGCGGGGTTTCAAACCCCGCGCGAGCACACCGGCGTATTTTCGTGCCACGGGGTGCGCCCGGCGCGCCAAGCCCAGGCTCCCGGCCCAGGCCGGACTGGGTGACTGGGTGGGCAACTCCTCCCTCACGCTCTATTGGCGATAGCTCAATTCCAGGTGGCGATTCTCAGATAGGCGGAACTCGAACATCACAACGTGATCTTGCACCGAGGTCGGTTCCGGGTCAGCGGCCAGCAGTTGGGCGTCCGGCGGCAACTCTACTCTTACGGTGACCGGCCAGCCATCCGTGCCGGCCTGCTTCTGGACCCACAGGCTGTAGTATACCACATCATCTTCCCAACGCAAGACCGTGGCCGGCAGCTCGTAGGAGAAAGATAGGGTTCGGCTCGCCTGGGGCGGCAGGACAAAGAACGCGCTCCAGCCCGTCTGGCCGGCCTCCTCCGGGATCGCCCGGACCGTGTCCTGGCCGGGCGTGCCGCCTTTCTTGCGCACCAGCAGGCTGCCCTCCGGCAGCGGGGCCGGCGTCGCCTGGATGAGCACGCTGCCCGCCGGCACATAAACCCGCACATAGTCCCAGTAGCAGCGATGCATCATCTCCGTGTAGGTGGGCAGATAACGACCCTCCTGGAGACACGGCGCACCGCCCGTCGAGCGGCTCGTGTAGCTGAGAGTGACCTGCCCGCGCGGCCGGCCCTGGTTGCCCAGGCGCACGTGATAGGCGATCTGCTCCTCGATAAGGGGGTTCACCTTGTTGAAGCCCACGTTGCTGTCCACCACGGCCAGAAAATCACCATAGGTACGCCGCCAGGCTCCATCCCATTCGCGAGCGGCCAGGAAACGCGCCATCTGCGGGTCATGCAGGTAGACCAGCAGGTGTTTTTCCCGCAACGCGCGTTCCAGAGCTATCGCCGCCTGACTCAGGTTCAGCGATCCCGGGTCGTCCAACGCCCGATCTAGCATGGCCTGCGCGACAGGGCCCATAAAGTCCTTGCGCTGCCGCCACCACTCGCCGGTTGTCTGCCCCGGGTCTGGCTCCCAGGCCCGGCGGATCAGGCGCAGGACGTTTTTGCCAGTGACGGGTTCATCGAATCCTTCCACCCGCAACGGCCCCAGGGTCTCAGCGAGCATCTGCACAGCGTACAGGTCCAGGGCGATGACACCATCTATCGGTTGCTTTTGCCCGATCTCGTAGAGCCTCTCCAGCGTGCGCGCCGAGGTGGGCCAGTCCGGCGACCAGTTGCCGTCCCGGAAGAGCCACAACTCGGCCAGCATGGTGGTGTACAGGGCCGGCGGCGGATCGGGATAACACTGCCGCAGATCGTCTACCTGGTACGAATCGTAGAACTTGAGACTGGCGATGCGGCCCTGGTCCAGGGTCAGCACGCCCACGCCGCTGATAAAGCCGCCGGTGGCCCGCAGTTCGTCGCTGTTCTGGGCGATGAGCAGATAGGTGCGCGGACCGTTGGCTCCCAGGAGCTCCGGGTTCTGTGCCACCGCCAGGCCCAGTTGCAGGAGAGGCAGGTAGCGATCCAGCCGCTCGATCTGCCGGACCAGCCCCGACGATAGCGATTGGCGGTCAATGCGCGACCGGGCGATGGCGGCAGCGTCCACCTCAGATTGGGCCTGAGCCAGGGCCGACTGCAAGGTCGGCAGGATGATCAGGAACCGGGGCAGGAGATCGCGGCCCTCGCCACCGGCCCGAGTCTGAAGCAGGCCGGCTACGTATGGTTCGGTGGCCTCGGCCAGGATGGCCCCGGCATCGGTGAGGCGCAGGCCCAGCTCCGCCAGGTCCGGCAGGGCTGCCAGATCGCCTCCCACGGCCGGCACCCAGCCCAGGCCGCGCAGCAGCGGCAGGACCAGTACGAACTCGCCGTACAGGCACTCCAGGTCTTCGTGAACGCCCCGCAGGGCCTGGACACCGGTGTGCACTTCTGCTTCGCTAACGCCGTCGGCCCGGCCAGACGAGGCCAGAATCTCCAGCGTCGCCAGGTGACCGCGCAGCGACAACAGTGGCGGCACAACCTTGACGGCCTTGTAGCCCAGGAACGCCAGACCCAACACGAGCACGCCCAGGAGCGCCAGGGCCGCGATACGTCGGTTGGACATCAGCGGCGCACCTCCGGGGGCGATTCCACGCGCCAGATCGGGCCAGCCGGCGCAAGCTCATAGCCCGCCGGACCGGGCCGGTCTGTCAGGTAAATCGGCCGCTGCGCGATGTGAGCGGTGATGAGCATGGCCTCGTCTTGCGCGTCGCGCACGTTCAGGTCCGGGTAGCGCCGGGCCAGGCCGGCCCGATGCCAGTCATACGCCAGCAGATCCCGGTCCACGATGACCACGTCTGGTCGTTGCCCGGCCACGAGTTGGGCATACCACAGGGCGAAGGTGTGCTCGTCGGCGCCGGTCACGATGATGGCCTGGGGTTCCACGGCTGCCCATACCGCCTGGGCATAATCGCGCGCCGCATAGTCGGCGTGCAGATCGGCCCCGGCGACGTTCAAGACCAGTGCCAACGCGGGCAGAAGCAGGGCCAGCGGCCACAGTCGGGGCCAACGATGCGCCAGGACCTGGAGTCCGGCTGCCAGCCACACGGCGGCGGCCAGGAACGCCGGGATCAGGTAGACGTATGACGTGGGGGTATTATACCCCATCGCGTAAACCGTGTACAGCGCCACGCCGGTCAACGAGGCCCCGGCCAGTGCGCGTCGCTGCCCCCATAGCCACCACAGCCCCAGCAGGCTGATGGCCGCCCCCCACGGGCCGAATTGCTGGATATATAACGAAACCGTCGCCGCCAGCCGGGCCGGTATGTGCTCCAGGGGCACAGTGAACAGATAACCCCGGTACAAAGCCCCGGAGACCACCCACCAGAACCGGTCCAGCGTGCGCGGGTCGCCCCAGTTCACCGGCGGGGCCTGCGCCGCGCTCCACGGCAGGTACAGGTAGACGGTCAGGCCGACCAGGAAGCACGCGACAACCAGCATAGAGCGGCTTGCCACAGTCGCCATAGGGTGCCTATGGAAACACGCCCGACTCGGTATATGGAAAATGCTGCTCAAAGCGGGTCTGTGACCCGCGTTTCTCGGCGGTCGCAGACCGCCGAGGAGCACAAATTTCCTGATTCTACCGTTTTCTGTGGTTTGGGCTATTGTTCCCGTCGGATTGCCAAATCCGACGGTGGATGGCCTGGATTTGCGACCGAAGGGAGTCCAGGCCGAGCAAAATAGGGGGCCCCACTTCCCGTGCCGACACAGACCACAGAATCCATCAGAACTTTCAAATTTCCATCTGCTGAGACTATACCCGATCCCGGCGACCGCGATCAGTCCGACGAACGCCAGGGTCAGGTGGTTGCCCAGGCCCAGGCCCAGGGCCAGGGCGGCCAGGGGCAACCCCCACCCGGCCCCGCGTTGCCAGCGTAGCAGGAGGTATATCACCAACGCCGCGAACAGCGCGTTGAGGGCATAGACCTCGGCGATGACGGCCTGAGACCAGAACAACGGCGAGAAGGCAAAGGTCAACGCCGCGCTCCCGGCGGTCGCGGCCAACACGTGCTTGCGCCAGTTCGCCGCCGTGATCTCGATTGCTATCAGGTAGACCAGCGTCACTGCTCCGGCCGCCGCCACGGCCGACATCAGGTTGAGCCGATACGCTGGGTCGCCCAGGGGCCAGAGCAGGAAGAGCCGGCCCAGCAGGACATAGGTCGGGTAGCCGGGCGGGTGCGGCACGCCCAACACCCAGGTCGCCGTGATCAGATCACCGCCATCGGCGCCGTCGTGGGCCCAGGTCAACGTGGGGGCCAGGGTGGCGAGATAGACGGCCAGGGCGGCGACAAAGATCGTCAGCGCGAGCAGGCTGGAAAGCCTGCCCCACGGCTTCAATGGGAGCCGGTGCCCCGGATCACGGCCGGGATGGTCCGCAGCAAGATGAGGATGTCGTTCCACAGCGAATAATGCTCGATGTAGGCCAGCTCCAGCTTGACCCGCTCGGCCAGGGGCAGGTCTCCCCGGCCGCTGATCTGCATGACCCCGGTCATTCCCGGCTTGGCGACCAACCGGCGCCGTTGCCAGGAGTCGTAGCGTTGCACCAGTTGCACCTCTTCGGGCCGGGGTCCCACCAGGCTCATCTCGCCGCGCAGGACATTGAAGAATTGCGGTATTTCATCCAGGCTGGTGCGCCGCAGCCAGCGCCCCACGCGGGTGACCCGGGGGTCGTTGGCGATCTTGAAGACCGGCTCCGGCAGGCTGTCCAGGTCAACGAGTTCGTGCAACTGCTCCTCGGCCCCCACCACCATAGTGCGGAACTTGTAGACCTTGAACGGGGTGCCGTTCTTCCCCGCGCGTTCCTGGGTGAAAAAGACCGGCCCCGGCGAGTCCAGCCTGATCGCCAGGGCGATGAGGGGGAAAAGCGGCGCGCTCAGGAGCAGCCCCACACCGGCCCCGATGACGTCCATCGCGCGCTTCACCGGGCCGTCCAGGCCGGTGATCTCTGAGGCTCGCACGCTGACCAGGGGCACGCCTTCCACGCCGGCCACGGTCCCCCCGCTGGTGAGGATCTCCAGCAGATCGGGGACGATGTAGACCCGGGCGGAGCGTCCGCGCAGGTCCATGACCAGTTCCGCCAGCGCGTCGCGGTCCATCGTCCCTGGCACGACGAGCACCTCATCCACCTGGTATTCCGTCACCACGGCCGCGGCATCGGCCAGGCTACCCAGGCGTGGGAGCGTGGAAGGCCCTGGCTCCGGGTCGTTCGCCACGGTCCCCACCAATTCGTAGCCGGGCCAACTCGCCACCTGGCTGGCCAGAAAATAGCCCAGCCCGTCCCCGCCCACCACCAGGACGCGCCGCGAATCTCGCTTCCCCAGCCCCAGTCGCGCCGCCGCCACCCGCCACCCGATGAGGGCGGCCAGGTCCAGGAGGTAGAAATACAGGAACAGCAGCCGCGAAAAGTCCTGGATCTTCAGGAAGTACAGGCCGCTGGCCAGGGCGAACAGCGCGAAGGTGATGGAGAGGGCCACGCGCGGCCAGCCCAGGTCCGCCTCGGTCAGCTTGCGCCGCTCGTAGACGCCGGTCACAGTCAGAACCGTCAACCAGATCAACGCTACAACGATGCAGACCAGGGGACTTAGATAGACCGTGTCCGGCTCGATGGGCAGGCCCAGGGGGAGCCGGAAGCGCAATTCCTGGGCCAGCCATAAAACCCCCTGCGTCAGGGCCAGGTCCAGGAGGACAAACAGCCACCGCCGCCTGGTCAGGTCAGTGTTCATCGGTTTCCTTCGGTTGGGGAACGCCAGAGTGCCGTCGCCAGCCCGCAGGCAAAGCCGCTTCCCAGGGCCAGGGCGCGCACGAAGAGCAGGCCGGGTGAGAGCAGGGCCACGGCCGGGTCTTTGGTCCAGGTTTTGATGGCGAATGGCAGCGTGCTAAGCAGGAACAAGAGCACCATAGCCCCGGCGACCAGGAAGGAGGGCGGCCAGAGCAGGCCCCCGACCAGGAAAAGCCCGGCCAGCCCCACCAATATGATCTGGGCTTTCAATATCTGCGGCGTGTGCGAATCCCGCACGAGTTTGTCGGGGTGCAGCCGGTGCACCAGAACCTTCCAGTAACCGATCTTGAACTTCTTGCGCCAGTAGGCCCCCAGGGTGTCAGCATGTCCCAGGTGGCGGACCCGGGCCTCCGGCACGAAAACCAGGCGATGCCCCTGGCGGGCCAGGCGGAAAGAGAACTCCTGATCTGAATCAAGGCGCAGTGAGGCGTTAAAGCCGCCTGAAGCTAACAGGACCGCTCGACGGTATCCTGCCGAGTAAGTGTCCACAAAGTCTATGTAAGTCTCTTGCGCCATACGTTCGTACTTGCCTTCGTACTCCAGTTGAACAAAACGCGCCACCAGTGCTCGTTGGTCAGACAGATAGATCCCTTTGACGCCGGTGATCTGTTCGTCACGAAAGGGGGCTGTCATACACTCGATCCAATCACTGGTCGGTGCGCAATCGGCGTCGGTAAACAACACAATCTCACCGTATGCGTGTGCCACACCCAGGTTCCGGGCGGCGGCCGACCCGGCATGGACCTGGGTGAGCAGACGTACGTCGGGGTACATCGCCACCCGGTCTCGGGTCCCATCCGAAGAACCATCGTCCACGACGATGACCTCATAGATCGCTCGCGGCGTTGACTGGTCTGCCAGAGCCTGCAAGCACTGGTCGATCGTCCGTTCTGCATTGTATGCAGGAATAACCACCGAAATGCGCGGTGTCACATCATTCTCCCAATCCGTGGATATTGGCGCGGTCGATCTGACGCCAACTACGCCAGTCATAGCCGGTGCGCCAGAGATAGCCCAGAGCTATCAGACTGGGGACCAGGAATGTCAGCACGTGCAGTACAAAAGCATAGCTAACGGCTGCATTCTCACTGACACCGTACATAGTCAATACCAGCACGGCAGCGTAATGAAAGACGCCGATATTAGCCGGCAGAGACGGAACACGCATCCCGAACTGCACGGCCACGTTGAGCACCCAGACCACGGTCCAGGGCACGACAATGCCCACAGCCACCAAAAGCACGTAGGCCTGGAGTGTCGTCACTACCCAGATCAGGGCTGACCAGCCCAGCAATTCCAGGAGCGCCCAGGGGCGGCCTGTCACCTCCAGGGTATCCAACGCCGTGACCAACGGAGCCACCAACATAGGGCCACACTGCCGCCGCTGGCACCACCGCAATAGATTTTGTCGTTGTTTCACGGCCAGGAATGTGAGGACCAGGATAGAGACCAGGAGCGCGGCGCTAACCAGACCTTGTGCCCCCAGCCATTCCATATTCCCCAGGAACGGCATCACCAGGAGAAAAGCCACCAGCACAGTCAAGGCTTCCAATGCCTTTTCCAGAACCACGGTACACAGGGTCGCTGTGCGCCCCATGCTTCCCCCGATCAGCAGGATGCGCGCCAGGATGCCCACCTTGCCCGGCAGGATCGTATTCGCCAGTTGTGTTACCAGCAATGCCCAGAAAAAGTGCGCCGTGCGCGGCGTAGGGCGAGGGGCAAAGATACGCTGCCAACGGACGGCTATCAGCCACCAGCCCAGTACCTTGAGGCTCATGGCCAGGGCGATCAGAAGCCAATTGATCTGCGCCATGATACTAACCGCCTCGCCCGGATCTACCCCTCGCAGCACTAAGGCCATAGCAACCAGGCTGATTGAGGCAGCAAGCCCGCGCCGCACCCAAACACGGGATGCCAGACGTTGGACGCGGGCGCGCATATTGATCACTCCCGGTCTTCCAGCGCGTAATTCACCTTGGCCTGTTCTTGCAGCATAACTGCAGTTAGCAGCCCGGCCATCACCCACAGGAGCAACCCGGGTTTAGACCACAGGGTGATAAGGTTGACCATGCTGTGAAATAGATAGACTATTATGCTGCATCCTAACCCAACGGCCAGCGCCCACACCAGGCGATTATTGGTCTGACGGCAGGTAACCAACACCATGCTGGTATAAGTGATCAACCATCCCACGTATGCAACCAACCCTGGTAAGCCCAAATCCACGGCTACCTGGAGGAACAGGTTATGGGCGTGCAGGATACCGCCTTCATAGTAGGAACTAATGGTGAAAAGAGGATATAGCAAATCTCCCACACGGGGGAACGAGGCCAAGCCCACGCCAGTGAATGGAAAGTCTTGAATCATGTAAACGGCTCGCTGCCAGATCTCAAACCGACTCTGTGATGTATTGGTCACCTCCACGACTAGTATCAGGTCTGCCAGCCCGGTCGGACCCACAACCCACAACGCACCTAGCACCCCGCCCAGCACAACCAGGGCGAGCACCCACCGCAAGCGGCGACACCATAACCAGGTCAGCAGCAATACCCCGCCGGTCATGGCGATGTAGGCTCCACGCGATTGAGTCATGAGCAGGATAGCCAGCATAAATAACGCCGCAAATGCTAAGGCTCCCGCTATAACGCTTCGCTGGCGACCGATCAGGTTGGACGAGCCATGCCACACCCCCATCAGTAGCACGAGCGTATAAGCACTGAAAATCGCCAGCGTTCCCCCTACCTCATTGGGCTGAAATCCCCCCTTGCTGGAACGTGGGATGTTGTCAACTAGCCGAGGCAACAACTCATAAAGATCTTGTAAGGCAAATATCTTGGCACTTGGCCAGTCGGTGCCGATCATGCTAATGAATGCGATCACCACCCCCATCAGAACTAATGCGCCGGCGCCGAGCCATATCGCTCGCGCACTGTGTAGTCCGTTCACCACTGCATAATAGGTGACAAAACCCAGAAAGATGCCGCACAATTTGGGCACGGTCAGGGTCAGGTCAACAGAGACCCAAACGCTCACCGGCACCATGATCATCAGGCCCAGGATGCAGAGATCCAACGGTGTCCGGCGCGTCAGATAACCGTGCGCCCACCACCGGCAGAGCCAGGGGAGCGGGGCCAACAAAGCCGCCAGGGCCGCCGCCCTCCCTAACCGTTCCGGGAACATCAGGGGACCAGCGATCAACGCCAGCAACCATAGCTCGTGATCGGCGATCCAGCGGGCGACGAACCTGGCGCTCATGGCTCACACCTCCTCGCCGAACACCGGCGCATAGTGGTTGAAGAACAGGTACCCTATCGCCAGGACCGCCAGGGCCGTCACCACGGTACGAGAGAAAAAGTCCAGCGCCGGCGGAGTGCCGTAGTAAAGCAGGCTCCGATACGTGGCGATGATGGAGGACATGGGATTGGCGATGTACATGATCCGTTGGACATCCAGGGTCAACCCCAAGAACTCCTTTGACTGGGGTAGCCGTTCCATCGGATAAAACACCGGGGTAAGAAAAAACCAGGCCATCAAGACCACGTCCATGATCACGCCGGTGTCCCGAAAGAACACGTTGAGGCAAGACAGAAAAAAGGCGATGCCCAGGGTAAACGCCAGTTGAGTCAATATCACCACCGGCAGGAGTAAGAGATAGGGGGTAAAAGGCGCATGGAAGAGTAACATCATGGCAAATAGAGGGATCAGGGCCAACAAGAAGTGGACCAGGTTGGCTAACACGGTGGACAGGGGCAGGATCTCGCGGGGGAAGTAGATCTTGTTGATCAGATGGGCGTTGCCCACGATGCTCCCCACTGCCCCCATGACCGAACCAGAGAAAAAGTTCCACGGCAGGATGGCACACAGTACAAAGAGAGGAAAGTTGACAATACCGGCGTCACCGGCCAGCACCGTAAAGACCACAGTGAACACCACCATCATCAGCAACGGGTTCACCAGGGACCACAGAAAACCCAGCACCGAGTTCCGATAGCGCACCTTCAGGTCCCGCACCACCAGGTTGCGCACCAGATCCCGATAGCGAACCAGGTCCCGTACCTGCTCAAAGATGGCCAATGATACGCTCCCAGACCAGCGAAATGCGAACATGGCGGATTATACCACAGCCAGATACGGGCTGGCAAGGCCGCCGAAATGCAAAAATTTCTTGTGTTGACTGCAAGTTGATTTTTTGTTATACTACGCGCCGGAGGTGCGTGTGGACCTGGCAGCGTTGGCGGCGTTCCGCATCGCGGCGGCGGAGGGGAGCTACGCGGCGGCCGGCCGGGCGTTGGGGATCACCCAGGCCGGCGCGGCGGCCCGCGTCCACGAGCTGGAACGCGCGCTGGGCGTGCGGCTGCTGGAACGCCGGGGCCGGCGCCTGCACCCGACCCTGGCCGGCGAGACCCTGCTGGACTATGCCGACCGCATCCTGGTCCTGGCCCAGGAGGCCGAGGCCCGGGTCCGTGCCGCCACCGGACAGCGGGTGTGTGTGGCCGCCAGCACCGTGCCGGGCACCTACGTCCTGCCGCGCGTACTGGGCCGCTTCCGCCAGCAGCATCCCGGCATCGCCGTGGAGGTGGAGACGCTGGACTCGGCCGGCGTGGTGGAGCGGCTGGCAGCCGGGGCTTGCGACCTGGCCCTCACCGGCGCCCCGCCCCGGCATCCCGACCTGATCGGCACGCCGTTCCTGACCGAGCAGCTCGTGCTGGTGGCTCCGCCGGGCCATCGCCCCACCCTGAACCTGGCCGAACTGACCGCCGAATCCTTTGTGGCGCGGGAGATCGGCTCGGCCACCCAGGCTACCGCCGATGAAGCTCTGCGCGCCGCCGGCCTGGACCCGGCCCGCTTGCGCGTGACCGCCCGGCTGGGCAGTACCTCGGCCGTCATCAACGCCGTGGCCGCCGGGCTGGGCGTGGCCTTTGTCTCCCCGTGGGCGGCGGAACCGGACCTGGCGACCGGTCGCATCGTGGCCGTGGCCGTGCCCGGCCTCACCATCACCCGGCACCTGTACGTCGTGCAACGCCGCGATACGCCGCTCTCCCCGGCGGCGCAGTCGCTCGTTGATTTTCTATGTGATCCGTCAAACGTCAACACGTCAAACGTCAACACGTCAAACGTCATCCGTCAGACGTGACGCTTGACGTTTGACGCATGACGCCTGACGCTCGACTTGAGGTATTCCCATGACAGAGTCTATCCGCCTCACCACCCTCACCTCCGCCGCCGGTTGAGCGGCCAAACGGGGGCCAGAGGCCCTGGCGCAGGTGCTGCGTCCACTCCAGGAAGCCTTTCGTATGGCCGATTACCCGGACCTGCTGGTGGGTCTGGGCAAAGCCGATGACGCGGCCGTCTATCGTATCTCGGACGAGGTGGCGATCATCCAGACGGTGGACTTTTTCACGCCGGTGGTGGATGATCCGTACCAGTACGGGGCCATCGCCGCGGCCAACGCCCTGAGCGACGTCTACGCCATGGGCGGCGAGGTGGTGCTGGCGCTCAATATCGCTGCGTTCCCGCCCAAGCTCCCCGGCGAGATCCTGGCCGAGATCTTTCGCGGCGGCGCAGACAAGGTGAAAGAGGCCGGGGGCGTCATCGCTGGGGGGCATACCGTGGACGACGAGGAACCCAAGTATGGCCTGTGCGTGACCGGCATCGTCCACCCGCAGAAAGTGCGCACCAAAGGCGGGGCCGTGCCCGGCGACGCCCTGGTGCTCACCAAACCCCTGGGCGTGGGCCTGGTGACGACGGCGGCCAAAGGCGGCGTGGCGCAGGAGGCCCACGTGGCGGCAGCCATCGAGCAGATGGCGCAATTGAACCGCCGCGCCTCTCAGTCCTTGCAGACGTTGCCGGACGGCATCCACGCCGTGACGGACATCACCGGGTTTGCTCTGCTGGGCCACGCCTCGGAGATGGCGGAACAGAGCGAGGCATGTCTGCGCTTCCGGGTGAATCGGCTGCCGTTCGTGCCCGGCGCGCTGGACTATGCCGAGCAATGGCTGTTCCCGGCCGGCACCTGCCGCAACGAGAGTTACTACGGTCACCGGGTGCGCTTTGGCCCCCAGGTGCGCGAGGAGCTACAGCAGATCCTCTACACGCCGGAGACCAGCGGGGGTCTGCTCATCGCCGTGGCCGCGAGCCGCCTGGCCGACCTGGAGGCGGCGCTCCGGGCCGTCGGCCAACCCTATTGGGTCGTGGGTGACGTGGCGGCCGGAGTCGGCATCGAAGTCGTGTGAACAAAGCCCAAGAACCAAAGCCCAATCCAGAGTTTGGAACCTGTGACCTGTGACCTGTAACCTGTGACCTGGGACCTGGGACCTGTAACCTGTGACCTGGGACTTGGGACTTGGGCTTTGAAAAATACTTTTTCAGGAGGTAGTGTTATGCTCGAACGTCTTACCCGATTCTTTGCCTCCCGGTGGGGCATCATCCTGGCCGGGGCCGTCATCGGTCTCCTGGCACCGCTGTTGCAATGGCTCGGCAACCCCAAGAACATGGGCATCTGCGTGGCCTGCTTCGAGCGGGACATCGCCGGGGCGCTGGGGCTGCACCGGGCCGCCGTCGTCCAGTACATTCGGCCGGAGATCATCGCCTTTGTGCTGGGCTCCACCATCGCCGCGCTCCTGTTCCGCGAGTTCAAGGCCCGGGCCGGCTCCGCGCCCATCGTTCGTTTCGTCCTGGGCATGTTCGCCATGATCGGCGCGCTGGCTTTCCTGGGCTGCCCCTGGCGCGCGCTCCTGCGCCTGGCCGGCGGCGACCTGAACGGCATCACCGCCCTGCTGGGGCTGGCAACCGGCATCGCCATCGGCGTGTGGTTCCTCAAGCGGGGCTACACGTTGGGCCGCTCGTACCCGGCCCCGGCCGTCGTGGGCTGGATCATGCCGGTCATCATGATCGGCCTGCTGGCCCTGCTGATCCTGGCCCCGCAGTTCAGCGAGGGCGGGCCGATCTTCTTCAGCAAGAGCGGCCCCGGCTCCCAGTTCGCGCCGCTCCTCGTCTCCCTGGGCGCGGGCCTGCTCATCGGCTTCCTGGCCCAGCGGACGCGCTTCTGCACCATGGGTGCGGTCCGCGACGTGATCCTGATGCGCGATACGCACCTGATCAGCGGGGTGGGCGCGCTGCTGGTCGTGGCCTTTCTCACCAACCTGGTGCTGGGGCAGTTCAACCTGGGCTTTGTGGCCCAGCCAGTGGCCCACAGCAACCACCTGTGGAACTTTGCCGGGATGATGCTGGCCGGGCTGGCCTTCGCGCTGGCCGGCGGCTGCCCGGGTCGGCAACTCTTTCTCTCCGGCGAGGGCGACGGCGACGCGGCCGTCTTTGTCATCGGGATGATCGTGGGCGCCGGCTTTGCCCATAACTTTGCCCTGGCTGGCTCGCCAGACAAGCTGGCCGAAGGCGTGCTCACCGTGGGCGGGCCGGGTATCTACGGCCAGATCGCCGTGGTGCTGGGGCTGATCGTCTGCCTGGCCCTGGGCTTCTTGATGCGGCGGAAATAGACCGCCGACCAGCGACCGCCGACCGCCGACATCAGTCGCGGTCAGCCGTCGGTCGTCGGCGGTCAATGACACAAGACACGATAAGGAATCAGGGAGGACATCGCATGAACACCGTAGACGCACGGGGGCTGTCGTGCCCGGAGCCGGTGCTGCGCACGAGCAACGCCCTCAAAGACCTGCCAGCCGGTGAGCAACTCGAAGTGCTGGTGGATACCGTCACCTCGCGCAACAACGTGGAGCGCATGGCCCGTTCCAAAGGCTACACCGTAAAGGTGGAAAGCTCCAGCGACGGCTTCCGCCTGCTCATCGGCAAGTAGATCGGGAATTGGTAAATTGGGAACTGGTAGATTGGGACCGCAGACCGCCGACTGTCTGCTGCCCACTGCCGAATGAAGACCGACGACTGGCGACCGAGGACTGAGGACTGAAACGCTTGGTGTGAGATATGGCGGTTGAAACCGCACCTGATGGGCGTAAACCGCCGACCGACCGCCTACGCGGTCGGTTTGAGCGTCCCCGTAGGGGGACGCCCGGC
>Ga0209101_1000656_pt1 | contig 28130 bp, 22 predicted proteins | sample ConPoolayeCmetaG_FD_185481 | JGI IMG/M metagenome (GOLD analysis project Ga0209101, IMG submission 185481) | Hot spring microbial mat communities from California, USA to study Microbial Dark Matter (Phase II) - Cone Pool mat layer C metaG... ...
GATACATATTTCTGAACTTCTCCGAATTCGTAAAGATTATAAGAATACTCGTCTCTGAATTTAGGCAGATTTCTATAAATCCAATCAGTCACTTGTTGCTCAATATTTTGGTTACGATTTATCCATGGGATTTTGTCCGCATGTGTGATCAAAAAATTTTTAAGATTTTCAAAATTATAAAGCCTATGCCATTTTTCTGAGTTGGATTTTACTCCCTTTGACTCTATTACATACCAATAAGGAGCACCTGAGTTTCTAAAGTAAAAATCGCCATGATGCTGTGGGTGCTTTTTACCCTCCCATTTCTCTCTAATTCTTTTTACTTCAAAATTGTATTCTTCTTCCAACTTCCTTTTCAACAAAAGTTCAGTTATAGAACCGCTGACATACCCTTGAGCATTAGGACTGAGTTTCAATGCTTCAAGAAATATTTCCAGTGTCGTTTTGAATACTTGCTCGACAAACCTTCTTATCCTCTCATAAATATTCATGTTAGTGCCTCTTTAAATTTGAAACCGCCATTTCATACAACTTGTTCACATCAGCGCTCGGTGCGGATATGCTTCCAAAATGGGATGATATCAGCACTTGGTGCAGATATTCTAATTCTGGCTGAATCGCCATAAATCCCTTGACCTGACAAATATTGTCATCTATCACCCTCTTTATTCAGATTTAAGGTATCAATTGGGCTGACTATCTTCCCTAAGCTTTTCGTGCTTACATGGGTATAAATCTCGGTCGTCTTGCTATGGGCATATCTTAAAAGTTCGTGTATGTATCTCAAATCAGTTCCTCCCTCTAATAGGCTATTGTCCCTTCCTTTAGTTGAAGTAGGTAAGGACACTCTTGCTTATATTCTAAGCTGCAACCTCATTTTTTGTCAAGAAATACCGATTGATTCCTAAAAAAGTAAAAAACCCCTCTTGGAATAAGGGTTTCGGTTGTGCCAACAGACAAGAGCCATTAGCAAGATCTGACAAGAAAATACACACCCCTTTGTTTTTAAAAACCATCCCAAAGGGGGTAGGGATCAGGGCATTTTTATTAAAGTTTAGCATGTCGCGTGCTGAGATCATTACCAAAAACCATTTGGGGCTCACCGAGGAACTGGTAGAGATCGAAAAAATCATCGGAGGGAACTAATCCTTCACCGGCTCCTTGGGGTTGACCCACTTCCGGAGGATGAGCATGCCGATGGGCGAGGTGACGGCGAGGAGGGCAATCCAGACCCAGACCATGCGGTGGTTCGAGATGTCGCCGACGACCTGCACCACCTGTCCTGCTTCGTTGAGGACCGGTTTGCCGTCGGGACCTATCTTGTCATGTACGGGCACATAGGTCGAGAGGAGTTGCCCCGACATCCACGCAACGAGCGGCTGTGAGATGAACTTCGGGAGCATCGAGAGTGTCATGTAACTTGCCTCCTGTCCGTGCGGCGCGATGCGGGCGGTGTACTCCATGAGGCGTGGCGACCAGATCGCCTCGCCGATGGTGAAGAGGCCGACGAAGATGGTGAGCCCGATGTAGATCGCCAGTTTCTCTTCCCCGAGCGCCGGATCGAGGCCGAGCCAGACCTGCCAGATGAGGCGGCCGAGCACCGTGTCAACAAGGGGAATAAAAACCTTCTCTGGCAGCGTCACGAGGAACACGGCGAAGGCCGAAACGAACGAGCCGAAGGTAATCATGAAGTAGGGGCTCCAGGTGCGGGTTGCCCACGCGATGAGCGGCACGAAGAAGATCACGATGACCGGATTGAGCATCCCATAGACACTGCCCACCTTCGCCCCTTCGCCAAGCACCCGGATACCATACTTCGGGAAGGTGTAGTGGAAGTGGAAGAAGACATAGTTGACCCCGAGGAGGACCGTGAGGAGGAGCATGAACTTCCAAAAGGCGGGCTGTTTCATAACATCCATAAAGATGCGGTAGGCGTCGCTAAAGGCAGTTTTTATTGTTCTCCAAAGAGCGAGGAAGAAGGAACCTTCACTCTTCTTGGGCGGCGTAATCTCGAGGCGGCCGTCGTCGTGCAGGTTGACGCCGTCGCGCAGCATCGAGATGAAGATCATCGCCGGTATCGAAAGGAAGAAGGCGACGAGCATGATGAAACGGTAGGTGGACATCGTGCCGAGGAGTGGCACGACCGTCGTGCCGTACTCGCCGAGAGAGTTGCGGATGTAGTCGAAGAGCCAGCCGCCGATCGCGAACCCGACATTCATCAGCGTGTAGAACATCGCGAAGCCCATCGCCGAGGTATCCGACTTGGTGTAGCGCTTGATCGCGACGGTGATGACGGGCGAGAGGAAGGCAACCGAAACCGCCTGCACTGCAAAGCCGAAGACAAGGAGAGCAAAGAGGTTCGTGGTAAGAGCAAAGACGAGCCGCGAAACGATTGCAAGTACCGTCCCAATGACAAGCACCCGCTTGACGCCAACGGCGTCCACGAGCGCGCCGACGCCGAACATGAGCACCGTATACGCCACATTCCAGCCGCCGACGATGTTGCTCGCGGTGACATCGGACAGACCGACATCACTCGACAAAAAGAGCGTCAGCGTCGAGAGCATGAGCGCCCACGCAATGAACTCGGTTACCTGCGAGAGCGAGACGAGCCATATCTCGCGCGGCGATTCGTGGAGGTCGCGCAGATACTTGTAGATGATGAAGAGGAAATAGCCAGCGGCGATGACGAGTACCGGATAGACGAAATAGTAAACCCAACTGATGTCGCGTTCGGAAATCATGGGATACCTCGCAAGCAATGTGGTGCAGTGGATGCTAGCAGAAGCGCTGCGGTGAGTCAAATAGAAGAACTGCTCACTTGGCGTTGTTTTATGTGTGTTCATGAAAGTTTCTTGTCTTTTTTCTTTCTTTTCGGTAGTATCTTTTCTCGTAAGACCTCACTGAGAGTACGAGGGTGCCGCTATCATGCGAAAATCAAGCATAGTATTGGTGTTTCTGCTCTTTGCCCTTCGCGATCTCTGGGCAATTGCAAACGACCTCGCTCTGTCCCAACTCATCCTCGACAATTGGACCTCGACACAGGGACTCCCCCAAAACTCGGTCCTCAGCATGGTACAGACCCGGAACGGTTACCTCTGGATGGGAACCGAAGAAGGGTTCGTCCGATTCGATGGGATTTCATTCACCGTCTTCGACAAGGGGAACTTGCCTCTCGAAAACCACCATGCGAACATTCTTCTGGAGGACGCAGCCTCTCCCATTCTGTGGATCGGAACCGACGGGGGAGGACTCGTACGCTTCAACTATCAGACCGGAGAAACGCATCTCTACACCGAGAAAGAGGGGCTTCCGCACAACGCAGTGGTACACCTCATCCAAAACAGCGACGGCTCCCTCTGGGTAGCGACGCGCAAGGGGCTCTGCCTCTTCCGCGATGGCACCGTGGAGCGAGTGTACCAAAAGAAGAAGGACGGGTTGCCCACCGATGAACTGCGTGCCATGACAAAGGATGCCGCCGGGCGCCTCTGGGTGGGAGGCCGCGCGGGACGTATCGGCTACCTGGAGGGGGAACGCTTTACCATCCTCGACTCGTTCGATGCCCAGATTTTGACCATCTACACCGACCGCGAGGGAACGATCTGGGTGGCAACCCAGCGCGGGCTTTTCGCTCGAAAGGAGAAGAGCACCGAGTTTCAGCCGGTTCAGCCCGACATCCTTGGCACCTATTCGACATCTGTGGTATTCGAGGACAGACAAGGGGATCTCTGGGTCGGCACCGAAGAAGCAGGGCTATTTCGCATTCGCGGCAAAAAAAAGATCATCACCCATGATGACCGGGCATATTTCTCGAACATTGCAACTATCTTCGAGGACAGCGAAGGATCGCTTTGGATCGGCACCCGCGGTGCCGGGCTCTACCGGTTCCGTGAGGGAAAATTCCTGACGATTGGGGGTCCGGGAGTCTTTCGCAACGAAATCATCTTTTCCATCTATGGATCGAAGAGCGGCGGTATGTGGTTTGGCTCTTTCGGCGGCGGTCTCTACCAGTATCAGAATGGTAAGGTTACCTCGTTCACCTACGAAAACATCATTACCCACGATTCGATTATCCTGTCGCTTATCGAGGACCCGGCGGGCGTCCTTTGGGCAGGCGTATATGGCAAAGGACTTTTCCGATGGGACGGCGGACAAGGACACCTCTTCACGACTGCGGATGGCCTCCCGAGCAAAAACATCGCCGCAGTGTACCGCGACTCCCGAGGAAACATATGGGTCGGCACCAACGAGGCAGGTGTCGCCTTTTTCGATGGGACAAACTTCACTCAACTCGATCCAGAAGGGGAATACACCACCAAGGTCTCTCATATCTACGAGAGACAAAAAGGGGGGATGCTCTTTGCCACACGTAACGGACTCACGCTGTGGGATAACGGACGGTTTTCGTATCCGTACAAGGAACTGAAGGGGCTCCAGGTCTTTTCGATGCTGGAGGCCTCTGGCGACACTTTGTATGTTACCACCGCTAACGGTCTATTCGTTGTACGAAACGGGATGATCTACCACATCTCCATGCGCGCTGGTCTACCAATAGACAATCTTTTCGACGTCCTCCTCGACGAGAAAGAAAATCTCTGGCTTACCTCGAACAAGGGGATTATCTTCCTCGAGAAAAATCAGATAGACCTGTTCGTTACAGGCGTCGTTCCCAGAGTGTCTCCTAAACTCTACGGGGTTACCGACGGAATGCTTTCAGCCGAGTGCAACGGCGGATCGCAGGGAAACACCTACCGGGACAAGGAAGGGAAACTGTGGTTCGTTACCGCCAAGGGGGTGGCGGTCTTCAATCCTCGCAGGGTGCGCATCAACGAGGTACCGCCGCCGGTTGACATTGCGGAAATCGTGATTGACAAAAAGATCTTTCCATTCAGCACCGCAGAAAAAGAGCCATCCTTTGGACCGGGAGTTACGACGGTCGAGTTCAACTACACCGCCCTTTCGTTCCTCTTTTCCGACAAAATCGTCTTCAAATACAAACTCGAGGGATTCGATAAAGATTGGATAGAAGCAGGTACGCGACGTACCGCCTTCTACAGCAACCTCCGCCCCGGACACTACACCTTCCGCGTCATTGCGGCAAACAACGACGGCGTATGGAATGAGAAAGGTGCCACCTACCGTTTCTACCTGAGGCCGCACTTCTACCAGACATGGTGGTTCCGTACCCTCCTCCTGCTTCTCATCGCCGGTGCGGTTACTGCCTATATTCGACTCAAGGCGCGTGAGATACGTTCCCGCGAGATCGAGATGGCGCGGATCATCGAATCCCGCACAAAAGACCTACGCGATATCATCCTCCACGTACAGAACATGTCGGAGCGACTCACCGAAATAATTGACCTCCTCAACCGTTCGACGGCAACCACTGCTGAGCGCTCGAGCGAGACCTACGGCCGTATTGATCTCGTTTCATCAACCCTCAGCGAGATATCGGCGAAACTGAATGAAACCCGGAAACAGGTTCTCGCGACGAACGAGGTGGTAACCAAAATAGCCGAAAAAGCCGACGAAAGTTCAGCGGTGCTCTCCCAAGCGGTGCGCGCAATGGATCTCATTGCAACTTCCGCGGCGGAAATACGGAATATTACCGAGGTCGTCAACGAGATTGCATTCAAAACAAATCTCCTCTCGCTCAATGCTGCGATCGAGGCAGCACGTGCCGGCGAGGCAGGTAAGGGCTTTGCAGTCGTCGCGGAATCGGTACGGGAACTTTCGAACCAGACTGCCGGTTCGCTCAACTCGATCCGCACCCTCATTACTACGACTGGCGAGAAGGTCGCCTCAGGAAAGGCATCAGTTGATAACAGCGCCCGCTTCATCAGCGAGGTGATCAGTGAGTTCAAAGGAATATCGGAACGCATGAATCGCATCAACGATGTCATACAGCGCCACGTGGGAGAGGTAGGACGCATAGATGTGTCGCTTGCGGAAATACGCCGCCTCACCCAAGAGAACACCGTGCTCGTTGAAGAGATTCACCGCGCTGCACAACAACTCAAGGATGAAACAGCGCAACTCGTTCGCGAGGTAGCAAAAATCCAAAACTTGTAACCAAAGGATGAGAACAAGGGAGGATGCCTATGAGATGGTACGTATGGGCAGGGTTGCTCTTCACGGGAGTGTTTGTTACATCGTGTGCCACCACCGGCAGCGGTGCAGGATCGGCCGGCTCCGGATCACTGCTCGAAACAAACCCCTCGCCAAAGCCGGAATGGCTCTCAATCGCCGGCTACGCTCGAAAAGGAGGAAACTGGTATTTCGTCGGTGAATCGTCGAGATCATCATCCGAAGCAGATGCCCGCGCAAAGGCGCTCCTCGATGGACTTGCACAGATATCGAACCAATTCGGCGTCAAGGTCTCGAGTGAACTCATCTCACAGGAAAGGGAATCGAACGGCAATTACTCTTACGACATCGGTGTCAAGAACAAACTGACAGGTGCTCCCATCCGGATACGAGACTACAAAGTCGAAGGAACTTATATCGAGAAGTGGAACCGTAACGGCATCGAATTCGACGCGAAGGTACTCATTCGCGTCCCCGAGGAAGAGATAGCCCGCATCCGTAAAGAGATAGACGCCCTCTGCGGCTGGGCAATCATATCCCCCCTTTCGGACTTGGCAGGAGAAACCATGCGGCTCACCAAGGAATTCGCCCAGATCAAAAAGGTAAACCTCACACCCGATGCGGTACAGGTAGATGCCACCTATTCTCTCGAAACCCTCGTCCAGAAAGCGCCCGACGCTGCCTTTTTCCTCGTTGTCAAAGTAAAGCCGGGAGGGCCTAAAGAGATCGAAGGCGAATGGTACGCCGACATTTCTGTGGAAGTAGAGTACCTTTCACTCACCGAAAACAAGGTTGTCAAGACATACAGCGGATCTGCGCGAGGTGCCGCATACAGCGCTGCAGGTGCCACCAGAAACGCGCTTCTCAAGGCATTCGACGAAATTATGACACAGTAAAGAACATGCGGAACACGGGTTCACACTATAGCCAGCGGCATCAATTCCCGGAAACGACAGAGTGCCTTTGGTGTCTCCTCGCATTTTGTTCGCTGTTTCTCTTCACGGTAGGCGCCTGTAGCGGGAAAACGACTCAGCAGCAATACGCAGAGCGCAACCTCGCACTCCTCGAAGAAGCCGGCGTTGATCCCGATTTCGCGAAAGGACGTGCTCTGGTTCTCGAAGAGAGGTTTTCCGAGGCGCTCCCTTACCTCGAGAAGAGCAGCGAACCGGAGGCGCTCTTTTTCCGAGCACTTGCTCTCCACGCCCTGGGAAACGCCGATGAAGCGGCAGGACTGTTTGCCATCTGCATCCAAAACAATATCCAGCCAGTCGAATCGCTCTACAATCTCGGACTCATTGCGTATGAAAAAGGAGATAGCGACTCAGCAGTAGCCCGCATGGAAGAGGTGTTGGAAAAAGCGCCGGAACATGCCGGTGCACACTATTTCCTCGGGTCCGCTGCCTATGCGAAAAATGACATGCCTTCCGCCGAAAAACACTTTCGCATGGCAACTATTCACGCTCCACGTATCGGCGCAGCATGGGAGGGACTTTTCTACGCGTTGGTATCACAGGACAATCTCGCCGAGGGATGGGACTTGCGCGACAGACTCGATCGTGCAGCGGGCGACAACCTCCTTAATCTGCTCCTCATTGGTGAAAAACTGGGAAAGGCGGCAGAGGCGCTCGCCCTCATCCCCGCGGGAGAGGTGAGCGCTCCAGTGAGACTCCAGCGTATTATCCTCGTCGCTCAGGTCCACGGTCTCGCCGCCGCCATCGCCGAATCGGACAACCTACCGAAAGAGGTTACTGCATCGGCGGAATTCATTGTGCTCGACCGGGGCACTACAGGAGCACTCGAATGGGGAATATCTCGGATTCCGCACCCTCAGGGGACGGTGCTTCTCACCTGCTTTACCGACCGTGCTACCAAGCCGACGACTTACACGTTGTCGGTGAGCACCTCCAGTGTTACAGTCAACAAGAAAAATTACCCCCTCGAACAATTCCGCGCCGCCATCCCCGCGATCTGTAAGGGGAAGTAGCCCTTATCTACCGTACATCCCATACCTGCCCCATCTCGAGAAGGTACTGGCTGAGGTATATCTGCTCCAGCATACCGCGCCAGCGATCGAGACGACCGGATTCTATCTCGGTGGCGATGTTTTTCCCCTCCTGCGGGTCGCTCTGGAGGTCAAAGACCATTTCTGTTCCGCTCCGCAGGTGGCGAACATACTTCATGGGATACTCGACAATGCCGAGATAGGTTCCGTTGTAGGGCTGTACAAGATAGATGGGGCGGGATGGATCAGTCGGGTTGAGCATGGACTGCCCTTGGAAGTGGTGGCGTGGGGGGCGGTAACCTATTGCGTCGAGGATGGTTGGTGCGATATCGAGGTGCGAGAAGGGAGTATCGCTGACACGCCGCGGTTCGACAACGCCGGGATAGATGAGGAGAAAGGGCGTTCGGAAGAACTCTTCGTAGAAGGAGAGTTCGTTATGTTCGTACCCATGTTCGCCGATCGGGAAACCGTGGTCGCCGGTAATGATGACCATGCTCTCTTTAAGATAGTCACGTTTGCCGAGTTCCTTGAAGAAAACGGCCAAATCGCGGTCGGTGAGGTGTATCGTGTTGGCGAAGTTCTCGGCGATGGTGCGCGGCTCGGGGTAGATGAAACGTAGTTCGGGAGGCGTCTTGTTGAATTTCATGTGGTTCATGACGGTGTGGAGCACCACGAAGAGAGGCTGCCGTCCCGACACGATCTCTTCACGGCTGTCGATGTGTTCGAAGAAGCGACGGTAGAAGAGTTGGTCCTCGACTCCCCAGCCCCATATTCGATCCACATCCTCCGGTTTGAGATAGTCATGGATCGAAAAGGCGCGATCGAAACCGTGGGCGAGGGCAAAGACGCCGGTATTGTCGAATTGGATGCTCTTGTAGGCCTTCACAAACCATGTGGTATAGCCTGCTTCACGAAGGGCACTCGCAAGCGAGTACATCGGGGTCTGTGAATACCGAACGAATTCTTTCTGTCGTATGGTAGGAATGAGTGAGAAAAGCGTCGCAAACTGCCCCTTGGAAGACTGGACAGAGTTCCCATAAAAGAGGTCAACGTAGAACCCCTGCGCGATGAGCCTCGAAAAGACGGGCATAATCTCCGTACCTGATTCATTTTTCTTTTCTAAGAAGCGCGGGTTGAACGACTCGATCTCAATGAGAAAGATATGTGGTCGTCGAAGCGGAGGAGAGGGATTCGATTCCGTTACGACAAGAGGGTAGGAACCCCGCGGATATCGCTCATTGAAACGGTAAGCATCACCCTCCCAATAGTGCGTCACCACCGAAAGAAAAAACTGACCAACTTCGTCGTACGGGGTCAGGGTAGCACCCGTCAAGACGACATAAGAGGCAAGTGCCGTACCGGCAATCGCCGCACGCCTCGCAGAAAGGTATGTCCACGAAAAAAGGACGAGACGAAGGGGACGCCAGAAAATAGAGAGGAACACGTACCCTGCCGCAAAAAGGAGTGGAACCAAACCAATGCTGTCGTAGATAACGATCAGCGATTCTCTCGTCAAAGCAATATCGCTATTGTACGCCATGACCGAAAAGTCAAAAGGAGATTTAGTCACGAAGTGATATCCGCCGAGACACTCGTACCATACGACGAGAAATAGGCAGACAATCCCGCGCACCGGCCCAAGCGGTCCTAGGAGAATAACCACAGCACCGAACAGAGAAAGTAGGGCAGCCCAGCTTAACACAACGAGGTGCGGCTTTGCAAGGGCATTGAGGAATGGATCTATCCCCGATCGTACTTGTACATAAAAGAAGGTCGAGAAGAAAAGAAAGGAAAGGAGGGCACATAACGCTAACCATTCTTTCCGACTCGCTCCGCCCGGCGAGAGTTTCGACACTTAGCCTCCATCTTCTCGATAATGCTAACGATATCCTTAGGTCGTCCTTTTATCAAGACTTCGGAGAAAACATCGTTTTTCCCTCTGATTTCGGAATGTTACACGATACGAAGTTTTTTTCTTTGACAGTGTCGAGATTTCGGCTATAAATCCGCCTGCTTGTTTCGACATGCGGGCTCGTAGCTCAACTGGGAGAGCACTGCTTTGACGTAGCAGGGGTCAGAGGTTCGAACCCTCTCGAGCCTACCATGTCTTTTTTTACCTCATTGGTCTAGGAGAATGGTTGTCATACTGCCGGATGGTTCCCGAAAGGAAGCACGCGAAGGGGAATCGTGGCTCGACTTCATCTCTCGCGAGATCGGGCACGGACTCGCTAAGAGTGCGCTTGCCGTCAAGATAGACGGCGTCCTGAAAGACCTCAGCGCTCCAGTATCGGGAGGAACGCTGGTGGTCCTCACGGCATCAAGCCCTGAGGGTCTCGAGATTTTACGTCACTCGGCATCGCACATCATGGCCGATGCAGTGACTCAACTCTTCCCAGGGACTAAAGTAGCCATCGGCCCCGCAGTAGAGAACGGTTTTTACTACGATTTCGACACAGAACACCGCTTCACCGCCGAAGACTTCGAGAAGATCGAGGCAAAGATGAACGAGATTATAGAAGCGCGTCTCCCTTTTACCCGCTCCGAAGTCACTGCCGACGAAGCGATAAAGATGTTCCGTGAACGCAACGAGACATATAAGGTTGAAATCATCCAAGATATTGCTTCCCCCGTCGTTTCTCTCTACACCCACGGATCGTTCACCGATTTGTGTCGGGGTCCTCACGTGCCTCACACAGGCATCATCAAGGCATTCAAACTCATCTCTGTGGCAGGTGCCTACTGGCGTGGCGATGCACGCAATAAGATGCTCCAACGTATTTATGGCACCGCCTTTCCCGACAAAAAATCTCTCGACGCCTACCTCCACATGCTCGAAGAGGCTCGTGAACGCGACCACCGTAAGGTAGGACCAGAACTGGACCTCTTTACGATGACCGAGGAGATTGGTCCCGGACTCGCCCTCTGGACTCCAAACGGAGCGATTATCCGTACCATTATCGAAAACTTCTGGCGGTCGGAACACTACCGCAACGGTTACTACCTCATTTACACCCCTCACATCGGCAGAGGCCGTCTCTGGGAAACGAGCGGGCACCTGGGATTCTACAAAGGAAACATGTATAGCCCCATGGATATCGACGGCGAAGATTACTACGTCAAGCCAATGAATTGTCCATTCCACGTCCAGATGTACCGCCGACGCAAGTGGAGTTACCGTGAGTTCCCGATACGCTGGGCGGAACTGGGGACGGTGTACCGCTACGAACTCTCCGGTGTTCTCAACGGGCTCAAACGGGTGCGGGGGTTTACCCAAGATGATGCACACATCTTCTGCCGTCTCGACCAACTCGAAGAAGAAATCCGCCGCGTCATAGAGTTTTCGCTCTCCATCCTCCGCGCTTTCGATTTCGAACAATTCAAGGTCCTTTTGAGCACCCGCCCCGCACGTGGTTTCGTCGGAGAAATACCCGTCTGGGACAAGGCGGAACGCATCCTCGATACGGTTCTTAAAGCGTCAGGACACCCCTATCAGGTAAACCAGGGCGAAGGCGCCTTTTACGGGCCAAAAATAGATATCGTAGTGACCGACACCATTGGCCGCGAATGGCAACTTTCAACGATACAAGTTGATTTCAACCTTCCCGAGCGATTTGATCTTTCTTATGTCGGCGCCGATAACGCCGAGCACCGTCCCATCATGATTCACCGTGCTCTCATGGGGTCCTTAGAGCGTTTCTTCGGTCTCCTTATCGAACACTACAAGGGAGCCTTCCCGGTATGGCTCGCCCCTATACAGGCAGTAGTGGTACCAGTGACCGATCGCCACATCGAAGTATCCGAAAAACTTGAAAGTCTGCTGAAGTCTGTGTATATCCGCGTTCTTGTTGACCGTCGGAGCGAAACGACCTCGTACAAGGTACGTGACTGGGCAATGATGAGGGTACCCTATATCATCGTCCTCGGCGATAGAGAGGCATCGCTCGAAACGATCGTTGTGCGGACACGAGATGGAAAGCAACAGACGATGCTCACAGAGTCGTTCATAAAGCACATAACACTCGAAAACAAGGAGGGACGCTACTTTAGATGAGTGACGCACCGGAGAAGGGGCAGACCCCGCTTGTTAACGAAGGGATACCTTTTAACGAAATGCGTGTAATAGCGCCGGACGGCCAAATGCTTGGTATTCTCGCGAAACGTGATGCTCTCGAGAGGGCGTCCTTCTATGGTCTCGACCTCGTGTGCGTTTCCCCGAACACCGTTCCGCCCGTCTGCAAGATCATGGATTACGGCAAGCACCTCTACATGATGAAGAAAAAAGCAAAGGAAGTAAAAAAGAAGCAAACCATTATCGAAGTGAAAGAGCTCAAGATACGTCCATCCACCGACACACACGATCTTTCTGTGAAGGCACGACAGGCAAAAGAGTTTCTCGCCGAGGGATACAAGGTCAAACTGACTGTCTTTTTCCGGGGACGTGAGACAATGTTCGTTGACAATGCACTCGCAAATATCAACTTCATCATCAATGAACTCGGCGGTGAAGAGAAGTTGACGGTAGAGAAAGATACGATTATAAAGAACCGGCGGATGACAATCATGCTGTCGTCCAAAGGAAAGGAGTAGATGATGGGGAAACTAAAAACCAGTAAGTCGGCTGCAAAACGGTTCAAAGCAACCGCTCGAGGAAAATTGGTACGGTGGCATGCATTCAAAAGCCACATTTTGACGAAAAAGACACGAAAGCAGAAGCGCCACCTGCGGCAAGACACCCTCGTTGCAAAGAGCAACAGGCGGCAGGTAAAAAAGTTGCTTCCCTACCTGGTCTAGATAAGGAGAATTACCATGCGCGTCAAGAAAGGATTCAAAGCCCGCCGGCGAAGAAAAGAGATACTCAAAGCGGCTCGCGGCAACTACTCACGCCGAGGCCGCACCTTTAAGATCGCCCGCGAAACGGTTGAGCGTGGATGGGCATTCAACTATGCCCACCGTAAGAGGAAAAAACGGGACTTCCGTGCCTTGTGGATCATGAGGATCAACGCCGCGGTACGCGAACGAGGTCTGTCGTATAGCACCTTCCTGAACATGCTCAAGAAGGCAAAGATTGATCTCGACCGAAAAGTCCTCGCTCACCTTGCAACGGAGGATCCGGCGGCGTTTGACCGGATCGTCGAATCTGCAAAGGCAATGGCTTAGGAGTGATTAGGGTTAAGATACAATACCATGCTAAGGGGGGTTACATGAGCGTAACAAAAATCGAGTTGGCTGAGATGACCTACGAACATCTGAAGGTGGACAAGAAGACTGCCGCCGAACTAGTTGATCTCTTCTTCGAAAACATCAAGGAAGGCCTTACCAAGGACCGCGTCATTCAGATATCCGGTTTTGGCAAGTTCGTCATCAAGCAAAAGCGGGCACGGAAGGGACGTAATCCGCAGACTGGCGACGTGATGACCATCGGTGAGCGTAAGGTCGTTTCGTTTCACCACAGCCAGGTGCTCAAAGAACGATTGAACAACAAGAAATCCTAGGTAGAATACTGTTTGCGGGTACGGGTCGGGATGTAGCGCAGTCTGGGTAGCGCACTTGAATGGGGTTCAAGTGGTCGCTGGTTCGAATCCAGTCATCCCGACCATTTTCTTATGAAGAAGGACGAATTCATACTCCTTACCAACGATGACGGCATTGCGGCGATCGGGCTTGCCTTTCTCGAAAAGGCTCTGAACACACACGGTATCTCCACCGCCGTTGCGGCGCCGCTTCACGAAAAGAGTGGATGTGGCCATTCTATCACCCTTCATGAGCCGCTACGCGTATACCAAAAAGGGGATCGGTCTTTTGCCGTTACTGGTACGCCGGCCGATGCAGTGATCCTTTACCTCGACGCCCCTCTCGGGCCACATCCACGTCTCATCATCTCCGGTATCAACCTAGGTGCGAATCTTGCCCGCGATCTCACTTACAGTGGTACGGTATGCGCCGCAATCGAGGGCTTTTACCACGGCATTACCAGCATTGCCGTATCTCTCTACCTGAGCGAGGCGACGAGCGTCACACTGGCACAGTTCGAACAGGCGGGAACGCTCTTCGTAGAAGAGATTCTCCCTTTCATCAAGCGTCCTTTTGACCCAGAGGAGTTTTATGAAAAGCCGCGGCTTTTTAACGTCAATATCCCTCTTGCCGCCCTCGGACGGAGAGACCCAGAGATTCGGTGGACACGGCTCGGTTTACGCCTTTATGGGGGACAGATAGAAAGACGTACTGACCCTCGCGGACATCCCTACTACTGGATCGGCGGTGACCAGCATGGCTTTGCCGATATCCCGGGGAGCGACTGTAACACTGTCCGCGACGGAGCGATTTCGGTTACTCCCCTTTCGGTTTCCTTCACCGACGAACAAACACTTGCCCTTGCAGTGGGAGAAATATGAACAAACTACCACACCGTCCCCGCCTTGTGCGCCGCCTCTATGATTGGGTTCTCCATTGGGCAGACACTCCCTATGGAACACCGGCGCTCGCTACCCTTGCTTTCGTCGAGTCGAGTTTTTTCCCAGTGCCGCCCGATCCGCTCCTCATCGCGCTTGATTTGGGCAAACCGAAGCGATCGTTCTATTTCGCGCTTGTCTGCTCGATCGCTTCGGTGATCGGCGGGATGTTCGGTTACCTCATTGGGATGGGACTCTGGCATCTGCTTGCCGATTTCTTCTTCGCCTACATCCCTGGATTTACGCCTGAAGTCTTTGCCAAGGTACAGACGATGTACCATACGTACGGTTTTGCCGCCGTGTTCATCGCGGGCTTTTCTCCGATTCCCTACAAAGTCTTCACCATTGCGAGCGGCGTTTTCAGGCTCAACTTTCCGCTCTTCGTACTTGCCTCGGCAGTATCGCGTTCGGCACGTTTCTTCCTTGTGAGCACCCTTATCTACCTTTTCGGGGAACCTATCAAGCGTTTTATTGACCGCTATTTCGATCTGCTGTCAGTCGTTTTCGTCGTACTTGTCGTGCTCGGCTTCCTTGCCATCAAGTACCTGTTCTGAGGTCATCCCTCCCACACGACGACCGCAACGGCGGTATCGGCGCTGTGAGCAATAGAAAGGTGGAGTGTCCCTTCGTCGGGATGAAACGAAAAGAAGGGTTTTCCCTCGGCAGTGTGAAGAACCGTAACACGGTTGAAGGTGAGGGTTTTTCGTCCAAGCGCCTTGACAAGCGCCTCTTTTGCTGCCCAGATGCCAGCAATGTGGGGAGCTGGGTCGGCGAAACGGGCGATGTAGAGGCGCTCATCATCAGAGAGGATGCGTTCGAGGAGTCTGGGAGCGGCGGCACGAAAACGAGCGACCCGTTCGATATCTATACCAATGCCACGAATCATGGGTTGAGGAGTTCGAGCATTTCCTTAACTGCACGTTCGAATCCCACGAAGATAGCACGCGCTACAATGGCGTGACCGATGTTGAACTCCTCGAGGAGTTTCAGCGCCACGAGTGGTTGAACGTTATGGTAGTGAAGACCGTGGCCTACGTGCACCCTCATCCCATTGGAGAGAGCAAAGAGCGCCGCTTTCCGGATGCGTTCTATCTCGAGCGCCGCATTATGCTCATTCTCTGCTTCGGCATAGCGGCCACTGTTGAATTCGACCGCTTGGGCACCCAGTTTACATGCCGCGGTAACCTGTCTCTCGTCGGCATCTATGAAAAGGCTCACCATGATACCTGCCTCCCGGAGCGTGCCGATGTAGGCATCGAGGTCGCGGTATGTGCCACCGCAGATGTCCATTCCTCCTTCCGTGGTAAGTTCCTGCCTCCGTTCGGGAACGAGGGTGCATGAGTGCGGACGGTGAATAAGTGCAATACGCTTGAGATCATCGGTCGGTGCCATTTCGAGGTTCACTTTGATGCCGACGGTGCGGCGGATGAGTTCGAGATCGCGTTCCTGAGCATGGCGCCGATCCTCGCGGATGTGGAGTGTAATGTTCGAGGCGCCAGCCTGCTCAGCGAGAAGGGCAGCAAAAACGGGGTCGGGATACCGTGTCCCCCGCGCTTGCCGCAAGGTCGCCACATGATCAATGTTCACGCCTAGTTTATGCATGCTTCATCTCCTCTCTTACAATTGCAATGATCGTATCAACCGCCGCTGTACAGGCATCTTCATTCTCCCCCTCCGCCATGACGCGGAGAACTGGCTCGGTACCCGAATAGCGGACGACAACGCGTCCTCCGTCGAGGTTTTTTTCAGCCTCGGCAATGGCGCGGGTAGTCCGAGGCAATTGACCGAGCGGAATTTTCTTTTCGACAGGAAGTTTCTTTTGCACCTGTGGAAACAGGGGTATTGCAGCAGCAAGGGAGGAAAGGGGCTTCCCCGTTCTCTGCATAATGGCAAGGACTTGGAGCGCTGCGAGGATACCGTCGCCGGTCGGATTGAAGTCACTGAAGATAATGTGCCCCGAACTTTCGCCGCCGAGGATGGCTCCTGTACGCACCATTTCGTCGAAAACGTACCGATCGCCCACGGGCGTCCGAACGAGCGAAATACCATGTTCACCAAGATAACGCTCAAGCCCGGAGTTACTCATGATGGTTGCAACGACGAGGTTGTGTGTCAACTTCCCTTGCTCTTTGAGATAGAGCGCTGCGATCCCTATGATTCGATCACCATCCACGATAGTCCCATTTTCGTCAACGAGAATAACACGGTCACCGTCGCCGTCCAGCGCAATGCCGATGTCGGAGCCGTCGGCAGTGACACGTGCAGCAATCACCTTGGGGTAGAGAGCGCCGCACTGATCGTTGATGTTTTCACCGGTCGGCGCTTTCGCATAGGTACGTACCACTGCACCAAGTTCCGTAAAAACAGCCGGAGCGACAAGGTAGGCAGCCCCATTGGCGCAATCGAGAGAGATTTGAACACCGTCGAGAGTGAGATCGCGGGGAAAACTCGCCTTAAGAAACTCGACGTAACGTCCTTGCGCATCATTGACACGGTAGATACGGCCTGCAGCAGCGCCAGTCGGTAATCCAACGGTCGTATCCTTGAAAAATGCTTCTTCAATCTCCCGTTCAGCCTCATCGCTCAATTTGGTCCCCTCTTTCGTGAAGAACTTGATGCCGTTATCGTAAAAAGGATTATGACTTGCCGAAATCACAACGCCAGCATCGGCACGCATCGAGCGGGTAATGAAACTAATCCCCGGTGTCGGCAGCGGCCCGAGAAGCACCGCATCAGCCCCGGCTGAACAGATGCCAGCGGCAATCGCCGCCTCGAGCATGTAGGACGATAATCGTGTATCCTTTCCAATGACAATACGGTGTTTTCCTTCCCGGATAGGACTTGTCTTTTGGAAATAACATACCGCCGTACGTCCGAGAATGAGGGCGTTATCCACCGTCACTGGAAAAGTATTGGCTAACCCGCGCACCCCATCAGTACCAAAAAGTTTCTGTGTCATCTGGTGTCCTCTCTTCTTTCTCCTACTTTTTTCTCACCGTTATGCCTCTGACCGGTTCTATCTCTACAATCTCGAGGTCGGCGGGAAGGTCCTTAAAATAGTAGCGTTCAACGGTGTACACCCGTGCTGGAAGGTTTTCTACGAAGGCGGTAAGACCGTTTCCGGTCAATTGTTCGATAATTTCGATAGGTCCCCTCACCTTAACAGAAACGACAGCCGGTACTATTTCAGTGGCGACACCTCCATCAACGACAAGCGGTACCTTGGGAAACACGGCTTCCCGAATGTCTCGAATTATCGAAACAGTAACGGTAACAGCAGAGGAATCGTTCGCTCTCACGCGCACGTGAGGGTGTCCGGTCACGAGAGCCACCGTGCGTACAACCTTCTCGGAGGCATCGGATACCGAGACCGACTCCGTTGAGATTACATCGGTGGCAGCAATGATTTCTTCAGGACCCTCGAGAGAAACAGTCTTCGGCTCGGTAGCCACGTTTGCTATGCGGTACCCTTTCTTAGGCTGACCGTCTATGACAGGTGCGACTTGAACTGTTTTCGATATTTTTCTCGAAATGGTAAAAACAACCTCGCGAGGTACTATTTGCTCGATTTTAAGACTCCTCGACAGAGGGATGTCACGCTCGTCAACAAAGTAAGACCCCTTCCCCGGCTCCCGATTCCGAAGGTCAATCACCATTTCCTGTTCCTCGGAACGCACCTGTGCCACCGTAAAGATACTCCCTTTCGCCTGAACATATATCTCCTCCTGCAACCGCACCGTAGTAACGATGCGGTCAGGTCCCGCGTCAAAACGCACCTTCACTGTAAAGGCAATCGGCTCGTCACGACTGGCAACAACGCCGGCCCATACCGCCGCAGTAACCAGCAAGGCAAGCAGTTTTTCGCGACCGTTTTCAGTAAAAAGGGAACGGAGAAAACGCATCTTGTCTACTCCTTCCCCAAATGTTTGGTAAGCATCTTTTTTATCATGTCCTTCGTCATGTTCCGGGTGATACGTCCTTCCTTAAGCATCGAGATTTGGCCAGTCTCTTCCGAGACGACAAATACGAGCGCGTCAACGCGTTCTGAAATACCATACGCCGCACGGTGACGAGTACCGAAGTTGGCGTCTATCGTCGGGTTGGTCGAAAGCGGAAGGACAACACTTGCGAGCGCCACACGCCCATCACGGATGATCACAGCCCCATCATGAAGAGGAGATTCTTTACGAAATATCGAAATGAGCAGTTCTTTGCGTACTTCTGCCTCAAGAGGCACTCCTCCCGTGACAAAGGGCTCCGGATCGCCTTTTTGAGCAACAACAATGATTGCTCCTTCGCGTTCCTGTGCAAGGTAACAGAGTGTTTCGGCAAGTTCCTCGGCTATAACCAGACTCTCATAGGCTTTTCCTCCCCCTGAAAGAAGTCGAACGAATTCGAAGGTCGACAAGATGCTGCGTATTTCTTCACGGAACAAGATGACCACAATGATGATAAGATACTCGAACACCCCGTCAAGGAGCCATACTGTTGCCCGCATACCGACAAGTTTCCCAATGAAATAGAGAGCAAGCAGGAGAAAAAAGCCCGCCAGTATGCGCATAGAGCGAGTTCCCTTGATGAGAAGGAAAAACTTGTAGGTGAAAAACCAGACAAGAGTAATATCAATAAGGGTAACAATTACGGCAAAGGGGCTCTCGCTCCAGAGAGACGAAAAGAAGGCTGAAATTTGGTTCAGAAGCATGTCGCCTCCTTTACCGCACGATGGATAAAGAGTGCATCTCGGGCTGCTGCAACATCGTGGGCACGGAGCATAGCCGCTCCTTTCTCGAGTGCAATTGTGTGGGCACTGATGGTCCCAGCAAGACGATCGCTCGGTTCCTTCCTGCCTGTTGCTGCTCCGATGAACGATTTACGCGATACCCCGACGAGAATGGGAAGACGATGTATCGAGAAGGCTTCAAGGTGCTTAAGCAATGTTACGTTATGCGCAAGGGTCTTGCCGAACCCGAATCCGGGATCAATGACAATCCTTTCACGTGCCACCCCGGATTCGATCGCTCGTTGCACCACCATTGAGAAAAAGGCATTGATTTCTGCCAAAATGTCATCGTAGTGGGGGTTGTTCTGCATTGTGCGTGGCGTCCCCTGCATGTGCATGAGGACAATCGGTACTTTCGCGTCAGCAACGAGACGTCCCATCGCAGGATCTCCGAGGGCAGAGATATCATTGACGATATCGGCACCTGCCTCGATTGCAGCCGCCGCAACTGTTGCCTTCGCCGTGTCTATCGAAATGACTATGTTCCGGTGAGTGCGACGAAGATGAGAAATTACTGGAATCGTGCGGCGTTTTTCCTCTTCCGCATCAACGGGCAGTGCCCCGGGGCGGGATGATTCTCCTCCAATATCTATGATATCGGCTCCCTCGGCGATAAGTTTCTCGGCATGCGCAACGGCCGCATCGGCGGTGGTGTACCGGCCGCCGTCACTGAAACTGTCAGGCGTCACATTGAGAATACCCATGATGATCGGACGATCGGTCGGTATGCGGTCATGGTGGAAATCGTACCACGGGCCGTGCGCCGCGAGGTGTTTTTCTACTATATTGGCCAGTTCCGAAAGACGGAAACACTGCATGCGGAGCCGCTCGATGAGGGCGGAAAAGCGGTCATCACGCAGGGAGAAGAGTAAGTCACACTTTTGTGCGCCGCCGGTAATTGCTTCTTTGGGGATTGCCGCTTCTCCGCCGAGCGACAAAAGATGCTGTTTGAGGGCATTCGCACCGGCGCAGGATATCCCCTTCACGATGAAGGTGCGGTATGCGAAGCGATCTCGCATAATGGCAGCACCATGAGGAGAAACCCCGAAACGTTCCATAAGAGCAATCGTTTCTTTGACCTCAAGATGAAGCGGAAAAACTTGCATCATACTTCTCATCGGCAGACAGAACATCCTATGCAAAAGAGGAGGTGATGTCAAAATTTAGAAGAGGAGTTCAGTATTCGAATGCCGAGCCGCCGATGAATTCTCGGAGAATCGAATTGGATGGGACAAGTGCCTCGTCTATCGGCTCAAAGTATGTGAGGAATTTGAGGAGCCGCTGTGCTTCGACATGCTCGCGGAGATCGGGAGTCACCTTGCGCAGGAGCGGTTCGGCATAAGAGCGGAGCACAGAGAGTTCGTACACAAGCGACGAGTTGAACATGATGTCAGCCCGCTCCTGGTAAGGGAAGATGTTACGTTCTTCGCCCCGGCGCACGAGCGGCCAACGGCGGATCGTTTCGACAGCAGAGTAACCCCGGTACCGCGCATCGCGGACGAGGCGTCGGATAATGCGGCAGTCGGTCGTCGGAATACGGTTGTGGTTATCGAGGTTGAGGTTGGCAAGAGCAGAAACGTAAATCTTGTAGATGCGCTGATAAGAGAGGTCGGTGAACAATCTCGGATTGAGTCCATGAATTCCTTCGATGATAATGATACCGTTCCGGGGAAGGCGGTACTTGGTTTCGCCGCGCATGCTTTTGCCGGTAATGAAATCATACCGCTGGAGATTGGTTCCTTTTCCCTGCAGAAGGCGTGTTACCTGCTCATTGAAAAGGGCAACATTGATCGCCTCCAACCCCTCGAAGTCGTGGTTGCCGCTCTCGTCTTTCGGCGTCTTGTCACGGTCAATGAAGTAGTTGTCTATGCTGATGAGGATCGGGCGAAACCCCATGACACGCAATTGAATTGCAAGCCGCTTGGCGGTAGTAGTCTTCCCTGACGAAGAAGGACCGGCAAGCGAAACAACCCGCACGACTTCGCGACGCCTATGTATCTCATCGGCAATGAAAGCCAGTTTCTTTTCATGGAGCGCCTCTTGTACAAGCACCACCTCTTTTGCTCGACCGCGGCGGATCGCTTCGTTGAGTTGCCCGCAATTCTCGAGATCGAGAATGTCAAGCCACCGCTTGTTTTCAGTAATGATGTTGAAAAACTTCGGTTGGTCCCTGAAGGCCTCCACTCTCGCAGGGTCGGCAGGATCGGGAAGTAACAGCACAAGTCCGCCATTGTGGTACTGGAGACGAAAGTCATGGATTGCACTGGTCGAATAGGCGAGCGGCCCGTAGAAGTAGTCAAGGGTATCCTCTAGAAGATAGATGCTCGAGAATGGTTCAGCACGCGTAGAAAGAAGGCGTACCTTGTCGGGCATGCCGGATTCATCAAAAAGACGGATAGCCTCTTCGGTCGGTACCTGCCGATGGATAAAGCGAATATCTTTTGTAATGATATCCCGCATCCGTCGTTCGAGTTCGGCAATCTCTTCTGTGCGAAGCCATTCGAGTCCCTCAAAAAAACAGAACAGCCCATTCCCGATCGTATATTCGATATGGATTTGAGCATGAGGAAAGAATTCCCGCGCCGCTTTGATAAGGATAAAAACCAACGAACGGATGAAAATCTGCCGTCCATGCGGGTCGCGGACAGTGAGGAATTCTATCGCCGTTGTTTTTCCTATCTTTACATCGAGAGACACCAGTTTGCCGTCGGCGATTGCTCCAAGGATGGGGAAATCGAACCGATCTGCAAAGCGGTCGGCAAGTGTTTTAACTCTCGTTTCGGCATTGACCACCGCCTCTTCACAGGCGCCATCCGGAAACACGATCTTTACCTTGCATTCGGCCATCGAAACCCTCCACGAGAATTTCCTATAAGATGCTCCTCTCTTATACATCATACACGTACGAAATCAAAAACAATGCCGTAATCTCTCCAGTGGGGTAGAAACAAATTCATCTGCCAACGAAACATCATTCGAAAAAGTTGCTTTTGTTCCCTTTGTTGATAGTATTGGGCTGTTTTTTGGGGAATGAGTATGAAACCTGCATTGATGACATTTCTATTGTTTCTCGTCGTTGTCTTTTCTGCAAACGAAATTCTTGCTCAAGAAAACAAACCCGAAGGGCCGCATGATATGGCGTCCCCCGATGAGGGTGCTCCCGTTCAGTCCTCTCTGCCTCCCTCCTCGAGGAACGAAAACACTTCCGACCAAGAGATCGATATAAGACTTAGGAATCTCGAGGAAAAAATCAATTCCCTCAAAGACAAGGTTTTCCGGGCAAAGCAGCGTCTTGCAATACTGCAGGAAACGGTGTTGAGCGGTGCGTTGGCCGGGTCCCGCTGTTCGATAGAGCATCGCAATGAGGTTGGAGCAGCCTTTGAAATAGTTTCGATTCTTTACTATCTCGATGAATCTCCCATATTCAAGTGGGTGGAAGGAAGCGGCGAAGTAAAGAACGAGGTTATCGTATTCGATGGTTCGGTAGTCCCCGGCCCTCATCACCTGTCGGTATATCTCGTATATCGAGGAAAAGGGTATGGTTTTTTTTCATACCTGAGAGGCTATACCTTCAAGTTGAAGGCAGGGTATTCGTTTAATGTCGAAGAGGGACAGTTAGTTACCGTTACTGCCACAGCAGTTGATCGGGGGGCATTGGTAAAGTTGGATAACCGCTTGTATCTTTCTTTCGATATTACCAAAAAGGCTTACGAAGAAGTCGCCGGGACAGGGAAAAGTAATTCCTCCTCGGGCTCTTCGGAGAAATGATGGTAGCCATGTCATTTTTTCGGTATCTCCCCGTGATAGGGCTGATAGGTGTTTCTCTGGTGGGATGGACTCTTCAGGCACAACAAACGCCTCCCGGGCAGTTACAGAAAGAGAAAGTATCTTTTGAAGAAGGCCTGGCTTCCATAAATTCTGCTCTCGATTCGATACAAGAAGAGGTAAAGAGCGCTGAAGGAAAGTATCTTTCCCCATTAACGCTGAACCGCGAGTATGTCGAATCAGCGGCAAAAAAACTCGAGAAAGCAGACTTTTACTTTCAGAAGAAAGACTATGTCTCGGCAGGTAGTCTCTACTATTCAATCATCAACAGCCGTAAAGAAAAAGATGTCATTTGGGAAGAAGCACAGTTTAAGCTTGCCGAAACACTATTTCTCAACAACAACTATATTTCCGCTGCGCGTTACTACGAAACCCTTCTCAAGGAGAAGCCGTATTCGCGTTTTCAGGTAGAAGCCCTCAAAAGGCTTATTGCTTCGGCATATCGCCTCGGCGAGTATGCGAAGGCAAAGACCTACTACCGGGATTTCATCGAGATCGGATACGACATCTCGCGAGACCAAGAACTTATCTACTTTCTTGGCAAATCTCTTTTCTTTGACGCCCAGTACGAGGATGCAGCGCGGGTTTTCTCGGCGGTACAAAAAGAAAACATATATTATCCACAAAGTCTCTACTTTCGGGGCGTTATCTCTCTTCAGAATAAAGAGATTGATCGGGCTCTAACCTTCTTTAGAGAAGCAGCCGATCTAACGACAGGATCTTATTTCAAGGCTGACCAAATCAGAGACCTCGCTGTCCTTGCGACAGGGCGGCTCCTTTTCGAAAAAGGCGACCTCGCTGGTGCAACCGATTACTACCTTCGTCTCGACCATTCCTCCTCTTTCTTTGCCGAGGCATACCTCGAACTTTGTTGGGTTTACATCAGACGGGAACAGTGGGAGAAAGCTCTCGAGGCGTTACGGCTCGTAAAATATATTGCCCCTGGTTCCCTTGCAGCGCCGCAGGCGGAGATATTGGAGGGGAACATTCTCATCAAACTACGACGGTACGGAGAAGCAATGGTTCTCTTTAATCATATCGTCAAAAAATATCAGAGCATCCGGGACCAACTCAAATCCCTCAAAACGACACAGGAAATGCTATCATTGCCTCTCGATGCTTCACTAGAAACGGATTTTTCTCTCTACTCGCCATTAGTGAGATCGCTACTTAAAGGAAACAAAAAATTTTCTCATGCGATGCATCTCAGAGACGAGTTAAAACAGATAGAAAGCGAGATGGAGCAGATTGCAAAACTGGAAAGCAAATTGGAAAATATCGTTGCAAACAAAAACGCCGCTGCTATTTTCCCGCCTCTTAAGCAAGGGTCCGAAATAGCGAACTCTCTGCAAAACCGGCTTGTAATGCTCCGAAACATGCTGGTAAACATACATGCGCGCGAAGCGTCGAAGGGCATCTCTTCTCAGGATCGCGAACGATTCATTTCTCTGGAGGAGAAGAAAGAACCTCTCGAGAAACAGATTCGTGATTTGACATCTGAGGCGGGCTTAGGATTAGAAGAAAGGATTTCCCGGTATGCCATAGCAATTCTTGTGTTCGAAGAAGAGATACACCGAGCGGCTATCCGCGCCAAGGCGGCAAGTGATCAGATCGAAGCAATTCGGACATATTATCTCAAAAACCAACCGACACCCGATGACCGTATCCTCAAGAAGATGGATGGGGAGCAACAATATGTGACCGCTCTCCGAGAGACCCTCATGCGTCTCCGCCAGGAGACTGAGGAGGAAAAGAATCGTCTCCTCCTCGGAGGTGATCTGCTCGCACGGATGATCATTGCACGAGACACCTATAGCAAAATACTCACTGAACAGGAAAACATCCTTTCTCGTTCGACCGCCCTCTCTCCAGAACGCAAACAGCGTCTGCTCGAAACAAAAGAGCGACTGGATGCCTTATCAGGTGCGGTTGATCAGTTTGGCAATAAACTCAACGATGTGGTTGGAGGGATTCTTCACACTATCAAGGAGGCGTTCGAGAACGAGAAAATCAGGCTCGAAGAATACAAAAGCCAACTGTTGTCTCTCAAGCGCGAGGTAAAGGAAGTTGCGGCGTTGGCGGTAACCTCTAATCTGTCCCGGCTGAACAAAACCTTCGATGACTTCATTCTGCAGGCTGATTTGGGCATCATAGATGTTGCATGGGAGCGTAAAGAAGAAGCAACACAAAACCTAAATCGTCTTCGAACGCGGATGGCACAGGAAATACGGGAACTCTACCTCAACCTGGAGAATCTGGAATGAGACTCTTTCTTTTTTTGCTCGTCACCAGTGGGATACCGCTTCTCTTGTGTGGCGCTGACTCTCCTGCTTCATCTGCCGGCGAGAAGGAGAAGAAAAGAAGAATAGAGTTTGCAGTAGATGAGCAGGACTTCGAGAAAGACTACGTAGAGAGACAAACGCTTCGGTACGAAGCACTGATTGCCGAATACCAACGAGAGATCCAGTCCCTCCTCAAGCGGAAAGTCGAAGAAAAGAAGCGACTCATAGAGATGAAATATCAGTACCCTATCCAGAAAGAAAGCGAGAGCGAAGCAGCGGCTCGAGACGATGCCATCGCTCTTTTTGAAGGCTTCATTAAGAAGTATTGGGGCAACGCAACATTTGTCCCGAGTGCAATGTACCGCCTTGCCGAACTTTACTATGAGCGCTCGATGATCGAGCAAGATGCCCGTATGGAAGAATACGACAGGCAGATGGCTCTCTACGAAAAAGGGATTATTACAAAAGAACCAGAAATGCCGATTGTTGATTTAGAGCCGTCCATAGCACTCTATCGGGAAATCATAACCAATTATCCCGATTTCCGATATCTTGACGGTGCTTACTATATGCTGGGCTATTGTCTTGATGTATCCCGACAAAAAGACGAAGCAGTTCGGGTATGGGAAGAAATGGTGCGAAAAAACATTGCCTCAGAGTATACTGCAGAAGTTTATATGCGTATCGGCGAGTATTACTTCTCGGAGAAGAACGATCTTAAAAAAGCGCTCGACGCCTTCATGAAAAGTGCTCAATTCAAGGACTACAAGGATTACGACAAGGTGGTCTACAAGATTGCATGGACATACTACCGGATGAATGAATTCCAACGTGCCATAGATACGTTCGCCTCGCTCATTTTCTACGCCGACGAAATGAAGCGCCGCGGGCTACCGGGCGGACAGGATATGCGGAGGGAATCAGTACAATATATCGCCATCAGTTTTGCGGACGAAGAGTGGGGCTCGGTAGACAAGGCAATAGCATATTTTTCCCGGATAGATGGAAAGAACTTCGAAAAAGACGTGTTCGAGAAGCTGGGTAAGTACTACTACGAGAATGCCAACTATGACCAGGCGGAAAAAGCATATCGGTTCATTTTAGCACGACATCCGTACGATGAATCTGCTCCTAAGGTTCACGAAAAACTCATCCAACTGTACAACAAGCAGGGTATACTCGATAAGATGCAGGCAGAGATAGAACAGTTCACGAGACTCTACGAAGAGGGCTCTGAGTGGGCGATTAAGAACCGCGCCAATGCTGCCGCTTTGCGTAGCACTACTCAGCAAGTGAAAGACTTTCTCATCGGTTCTGCAGGACACCACCAGCGACTTGCTCAACAGGCAAAAGAAAAAGGAGACTTTGAGAAAGCAAAAGCAGAGTATACCACTGCAGCACAATTGTATGGGAAGTACCTTGAAAAGTTCCCCTATACTTCTGAAAGTTACGACATAAGTTACAACCTTGCCGATTGTCTCTATTTCTCGGGACAAATTGCGCGTGCGGTGCTTATCTACGAACGTATACGCGACGATAAGAACCAAGACCGCCTACGGAACGACGCTGCTTTGGCGACGTATCACTGTTACAGTTCTCTGTGGGAGGAATCACCGGAACGAAAGGTAAAGAGCGAGGAAAAACGGGGGAAACCTTTTTCGAAACTGGAAGAAAAACTTATCGAGGCAAGCGACATCTACCTCGAGATTGCTAAAGACGCCGCCGACCGAAGCGCCGTTGCCTACAATTCTGCCCGTATTTTTTACGACCATGGCAAGTTCGAGGATGCCGAGAAACGGTATTTGCGCATTATTAATGAGTTTCCCGATTCGGAGGCAGCAATCTTTGCGGCGCGCGATATTGTCGGCGCCTACACCGAAAAAAAGGACTGGGTAAATGTCGCCAAGTGGTCTAAGTTGTTGACTGACCGTCTGGTACAGGCAAAAAGTCCCAAAGGAAAAGAAATAAGTGATGAATTCAAGACATACCGAGGTGCAGCGCTCTTTAAGTATGCCGAACAGTTGCAGGAAGAAAAAAAGCACGTTGAGGCAGCCGAGGAATATCTGCGCATCGTCGAGGAAAACCCGTACCATCAGGATGCTGATAAAGCGCTGTTCAACGCTGCCTATAACTTCGAGAAAGCACTCATGTTCGACTCGGCTATGATGATTCATGAGCGGATTTACAAAGAGTACCCCTATTCCCCGATTGCACCTCAATCGCTCTATCTCGTTGCCTACAATGCAGAGCGTTCCTACAATTTCGAAAAAGCACTCGATGCGTATCTTCTTCTTTACAAGAAGTACCCTGCCAATGAGAAACGACATTTTGCTATCTACAACGCTGCGCTCCTTCTTGAGCGACTTAAGCGATACCGAGAGGCCGCAACCTACTATGCCTTATATGCCCGGGAACAGGCCGATAAGCCGGACGGGAAGGAATCTGCCTACCTTGTCGGCTTCATGCACCAAAAAGCAGGTGATTGGAAAGGTATGATAGAACGTTTCGAACAATTCATTGATACCTACCGAGGGGATGCTGAGGTGCAGAATTTAGTTATGCGAGCATACTACCAAATAGCAAAAACCTATGAAGAGAAACTGAGAGATTGGAAACGGGCTCAAGAAACGTATACGAAAATTTTGGATTATTACAACGCCAAAAAGATAGAAAGCGAAGAGGCTGCTGCGTACGCTGCCGAAGCA